>Ga0114931_10004836_pt1 | contig 16731 bp, 12 predicted proteins | sample 2SBtaG_FD_89579 | JGI IMG/M metagenome (GOLD analysis project Ga0114931, IMG submission 89579) | Deep subsurface microbial communities from Kolumbo volcano to uncover new lineages of life (NeLLi) - 2SBTROV14_V59a metaG | ecosystem: Environmental > Aquatic > Marine > Volcanic | place: Kolumbo...
CATGCAGGGGTTGAACCGGGTATGCGTTACCGCATAACGCTTGATCCCGCTGAGCAGCGTATGACCCTGACCCTCGATGAACAGGGCGACAGGGTGGTGAGTCGGCGACAGCGGCGTGGCCAGATGTTACCGGTTCTGGACATTAACAACCAGGCGCAGGCGCATCTCCATGATGGTCATAGGTGCCATGGCCATCTTCACCGTCAAGTTCTGGAGTGTGCTCTGGTATTTGGCACTATGGGTGGATCAGAATCTCATCCTGTCCATGTATCCGGACGTGAATGTCTTTCTGCAGATCTTTGCGAACCATGGCGAACACGACGTCAAACGCATGCTGCTGAATATGAAAACGACAAGCCTTTATGTTGGTCTTCCATTGCTTTGGAGCGGAATGATGGCGTGGGCCGGGGTGCGCGTCGGACGATCTATCGAATCAGCTGCGAGTCCATTGCGGGCTCCCGCTCGGGAAGCGGGAACTCAGGGCGGAAGTATAGTGAAAACGGCCGTTGCAAAAGGGCTTAGGCGTTAATCCTTCTCATACCAGCCGACAGGGTCTGTGCCATCATCTAGCTTGCCTGTTCGATAGTTGAGTACACCACCACTAGGCGCAATATCTGATTCCTTGTCAAATTTGTTGTTCCTGGCGCTTTGTGCAAGGAAGCCAACCGCCGTGATTAAAAACTTACCGAATAAAACAAAGATAAACACGCTCCCTCGACCCAATCGCCTGAGATAGATTTTAGTGCTACGCTTGCGGATTATGGAGGTGCTGTAGGTAACAAATGCGAGGAAAATCGCGCCTAAAATGATGAGAAAAAATATACTATTCATGAGAATGTCCATATTCCATGCCGCTCAACCGCTCGATAGTGTCAGAGTCTAATACGACTGGGGAGGATTTACAGTAAGTACTGAAATGACTCTATAGCTGATTTCACTGTAACCGGGTTTCGCAAACCCCTCGCCGTGATTTACATAATTAGTGCGCAATATTCCAACGAAGGTTCCGCCCATCAATCTCTTTACAGATAGAAAATATGTAAAAAACATAATTGGATCAGTTTGTTATAGAATATCCTCCTGCGGCATTATTCCCTCACACATTCTTGTGATAATGTGTGCCTGAAGGAGGTGGGGTGATCGGAGAAGAGACGCTTTATCGATAAATCACCAGTTAACGGGCCTCCAACACGCCTGTTTGCGAACAGTCGGCATGCCCCTCATACCGGCAAATGAGTAACGGACTAAATATATGATTATGAGGCCAGACTTTCAGCCGCAGTCTTTAGAAAAAACGTTAAAACGATTAGGCATGAGAAGGTTAGCTGAGCTTGTTGGTCCAGAACGGCTTGATGCCATTGATGATGTGATTGCGCCTTCGATTACTGAGACAGCGCTAACCAAGATTCTGCTTCTTCGGCACGGAACTCAAATACTTGCAAATAAAGACGTACGAAAGGCTGTTCTGAGTAGCTTGCCTGATCCACTACTTGGCTATATCTCAGATGGGCATTATCGTGAAGGCTTGGAATTGTCGCCAGGAAATCGAAATTCTGTATTATCGATGATCTGGTCACGTAGTAGTACATCATCAAATAGAACATTATTTGTGTTCGGCTTAAACAAAGACTACCTGCCGCCCGTTACGGTGCAACGACCGGATCATGAGGTAATACGACCCCAATCCATTCTCTATCCCTATCAGCGACGAGTGAAAGATCGGTTAGTCCGGTTCTTAATCGACAACAATGATCGTGTTTTGCTGCATATGCCGACGGGAGCAGGGAAAACACGAACCTCAATAGAAGGTATAGTGGATTATTGGAGATCTGTGGCAGACCGGGATGGCTTTGTCGTATGGCTTGCGCATTCAGAAGAACTATGTGAGCAAGCTTATGAGTCATTTACCAAGCTTTGGGCAGAGCGAGGGGATAGTCCTGTTGACATGTACCGTTTGTGGGGTCCCCACTCGGTTGGAAATATTACCAGCATGAGCCACGGATTTATCGTTGCGAGTCTTCAGAAGATTCACTCAATGAGGACGACACAGTCAAACGAAGTTTTTAAGGCGATCGCTACTATTAAATCTAAATGTAGGATGATCATTATCGATGAAGCACACAAAGCGATTGCGCCGACCTATAAGGCCGGTATCGAATACATCTCAAATATCAATAAAACGAAAGTCTTAGGGCTGACGGCGACTCCAGGGAGAGGATTTGACGAAGCGGAAACGCAGGAGCTCGTTGATTTCTTTGGGGGTAACAAAATTACTATTACGGACGAGTCAGGCGTGGACGTTCCCGACCCTATTCGGTTTTTACAATCCAATGGGTATCTAGCGCACATTAATCGTAAACCCGTTTCAACAAATGTTGATATTGATTTGACGGAAAAAGAGCGTCAGTTCGTCGCAACTTTTCTGGATGTTCCCCCCAGTGTCTTAAAAAAATTATCTGAGGATGCTGAAAGGAATGCCTTGATACTCGCTGAGATTGGAGACCTCTACGCTAGAGGTAGGTATATCATCGTGTTTGCGCTGTCTGTAGAGCATGCCCATTTATTGACAGAGCTTCTCATGCTGCGAGAGATCGAGGCGAGATGTATCGATGGGGCTACGCCATCACACGATAGGAGAGCATATATTGAAGAGTATAAGTCTGGAAAAATTAACATTTTGATTAATTATGGCGTGCTAACAACGGGGTTTGATGCGCCGAATACAAATGCCGTCGTTATCACACGGCCAACAGGTTCACTGGTTCTTTACTCTCAAATGATAGGCCGCGGCATCCGTGGGCCCAAAATGGGAGGGAATGCAGACTGTGAACTAGTCGATATGAAAGATAATTTAGTCGGGTTCCCAGAAGAGAATTTGGCATTTTCATATTTTAATGATGCCTGGTTAGTATCGTAAGGTATTTACCAAGGGTTAGAGGAGAAAATCTAGATGGTGGCTGATGCAATTATACCGGCAAGAACAGCAATCGAGACCTTTCGTGATGCAGGATATAAAAATACAGCATCGGCATTGGCGGAACTGATCGATAATTCAATCGAAGCGGGTGCAACTGATATTCAAGTCTTTACTTTCGAGGAGCAGCTTAAGATTAAGGCAAGGTCAGTTTATCAAGTTCAAGAGGTTGCTGTTTACGATGATGGGATTGGGATGTCCCCGGAAGTCCTTAATGTCTGCTTGCAATTCGGGAATGGGACGCGACTCCAGTCGAGGCGTGGTATGGGTCGCTTTGGGATTGGCCTGCCTAATGCATCTGTTAGTCAAGCACGTCGGGTTGAGGTCTACTCTTGGAAGAATGGGAAGTGTCATCACACATATTTAGATGTTGATGAAGTCAAAGATAAAAATTTACACACAGTCAATCCAGTGGAAGAGGTGGAGTTCCCTAAACGATACGTCAATAATATTGATGGGGGGATTGGGGATTCTGGGACGCTGGTCGTTTGGAAAAAGTGCGACCGGTTGGATATGGCAAGATCTAGAACACTCTATAAAGCACTCAATCAGGATCTGTGTAGAATTTATCGCCATTTCTTAGATGATGACGATAGTTATGGGAAGCAAGTAAAAATACGTCTAATAACAACTGGGAAGGACAAGAAGATATTAGATCTTCGCGCAAATGACCCTCTGTACTTGATGGTCCCTAATAATGTTACAGGCTATGAAGATGAACCAACTAATGTGATGCACGGAAGTGTTGTAGAGATACCAATAGAGTATGACTACGATGGTAATACCGCTGTTGTGCAGATCCGCTTTTCTATTGCTTTGCCTGAGACCCAAGCGAAAGGAGGTAATTCTCCCATAGGCCAGCACTACGCACGTAATACCGGGATTTCATTTGTTAGAGCGGCAAGAGAAATCGACTTTGGATCATTTTCTTACTATAACGATAAAGACGAGCGTGAACGTTGGTGGGGTTGCGAGATACGGTTCGAACCTATTCTTGATGAGCTATTTGGCGTTACGAATAACAAGCAGGCGGTTCGAGGGGTAAACTTTTTGGATGAAAAAGAATTTAAAAATGAACATCCAGAAGACTGGCAAGAAATAGTGAACTATGATCTTAAGATGAAACTGCGACATGAATTGAGTCGGGTGTTTTTCCAAAATCATAAGGAGATGATGGAAGCAATAAAAAGCAGGGGTGCTGGAAAGCGTGGTGGCTCTGCAAAAGATCGTGCTGAGGCAGACAAAAGTACCCGAATTGCGAATAAGAAGTTGGAAGGTCAGGAAATACCGACAAAATCATCGATCGAAGGCCAGCATAAGTCTGCTGAAGAAAAGGCGATGGAGTGGCAGCAAAGGCTCCTTGAAGGGGATTCAACGCTAAAAGGTGATGAAGCGAAGGAAGTTGCTGTAGATAAAGTTAATTTGAAGATTGAAAAGGACTTTAGTGCCTGGCCAGGCTCACAGTTTTTTACCGTAGAAGTGATAGGCGGTACCTGCGTATTCGTGATGAATAGAAAACACCCTTTTTTTACAGATCTTTATGAACCGTTGATGAAAGTAGAGGATGATAAGTATATCGAAGCAATGGATTTAGCTTTAATGGCATATGCGCGCATGGAAGATGAGTTATACAGCCGTGCAGAGGATCTCGATGAGATTAGAGAAGTCTGGGGGCGGCATCTAAAAACGTTTTTACTGGAGTTGCGTAAGGAGGCCTAGGCCTATTAGGTTGCTTATAGTTAAGGAGAGCAGGGGCGCTAATTATCCTCTCTGGCGTATTTAGCTAGCCTTCACTTGATCTATTGTAGGCCCCGATATAAATGGGTCGAGCTATAAAGAGCTTCACACAAAATGGTCGCCTATGAAATTCTTGTTTGATGAGCTATTGGCGGATGAAGTCTTCAAATCCGCTGTTCAATGTCAGCAAAGAGCTTTTGTTGCCACCGCATATTGTAAAAAAGAAGCATTTCTTGAGAAGTTGGTGAATCCAACTCGTGGGGTGGTTAATAAGCGGATAATTGTCAGATGGCGACTAGAAGACTTAGTAATGGGTGCGAGCGATCTTGAGGTCTATCGAATTGCTGAGGATTTTGGTTGGGCGATGTATGTTGAGCAGGATCTGCATGCGAAGGTTTATGCGTTAGATCACATAGCAATAATCGGCAGTGCAAATCTTACGAATGCTGGATTTAGACGGTTCGCGACTGGAGGTAATTTTGAAGGTGCTGTTTCTATGGTTTGTGATAAATCCATTGAGGATTGGTTTAATCAAATGTTCGGTGTTGCGCGAAGATTGGATGACGCTTTATTCGCAGCTATCTGTGAGGACGTTGAAAGAATCCGTGGTCTGCGAGCAATAGATTCGACGGCATTCCAGTACTCGGATAATGTTCAGCAGCTATGGAGAGAGCAACCGGTACGAGGGCTATTTACTGAGGATCTACTTTGGTCTGAGAGGGCTAGTGAGATTCTTTCGGAAGGTGTGGAGGAAGATAGTGCTCGTAACAAGGCGCATGATCTCAAAGTTCTACGGCTACGGTATCCCATTAGTGAAGAAAGGCTTAGGCAAACGTTCTTGGGAAGTCGAGCTTTTCGATGGTTGTATGACGCTCTCGAAGAGGGGGGAGAAGCATTCTTCGGGAGCCTATCTCAGAAACTTCACACTGATTTGTTAGATGATCCGGTGCCATACCGGAAGACGGTCAAGCAACTTTTGAACAATTTGCTTGAATGGACCAGGGTACTCGGAGCAGACGTAATTAGGATCGATGTGCCAAAGCATAGCACTAGGGTACGTAAGGTGGGGGAGTTAAACCGCAACGACCAATACCTTGGGCCATAAGGATTACTCTATAGATATTTGTTGCTCGTTTCCGCACAGGAATAATACAACATATTGAAATATAATAAAAAAATATAGCGGAGTGCGCATTCATAAATCATGTTACATGTGCTATGTTATGTAACATGGATAACGATGATTGTGAGTGAGCAAAGATGCCTAAAGGACCAAGCGGTCGGATCGTGGTCGAAATAGATAGAGTACTGAAGGAGGAGCTGTACGATGCTTTAAAAGCTGAGGGTTTCACGCTCAAAGAGTGGTTTCTTGAGAACGTTGAGTCTTTTCTTAAAGACCGCTCGCAGCTAAGTCTTTCTCTAGATGCGCTGATCACAAAAGAGGGGAGGTTGGGGCCGTGAAATTCACAGGCGGAAAGGCAGCTTTTGGGCGGCATGAAACATTCCCCCTGCGCTATAGTTGGCTTACAAAGGGGTTTCAGGCGCTCGTAGCAAATCGAAAGATATTCGAGTCCGACGATGCCACTGTCACCTTAGGCGTCGGCAAGAATATGGTTACGGCCATTCGATATTGGCTCCAAGCAGCTAATATCATTGAAAAGGTGGGCGGTAGTTTCCAGGCAACTCCGGTCGGTCGTGCCATATTTGATGATGGAGGATACGACCCTTATTTGGAGGATGAAGCCACTATATGGCTCATTCACTGGTTATTAGCGACTAATCCAGAGCTCGCGACGGCGTGGTATTGGTTTTTCAATCGCTTCCATAAACCTGAATTCACCGGGCAAGAGCTCGCTATAGCGCTCAGCGATTTTGCTAAGAGTGAACTCAGAGGCCGATTTTCAACAACGACCATTAAAAACGATGCCGCCATTCTATTACGCATGTATGTGCGCAATAAAGGCAATACACGTACGCCTTTGGAAGAGGCGCTTGATTCTCCGCTTTCAATGCTGAGTCTAGTCAGCAGCATGTCGGGTACTAAGACCTATCAATCACGTCCGTCTCAGCGCGATGGACTGCCTTTAGGTATTTTTGGCTATGCTCTTGCAGAAATTTTTTTGTGCTCTGGAGCAAGCGAAATTCCTATAGAGGAGTTAATGTATGGCAAAGAGAACTTGCCTGCTCTAGGTGCAGTATTCCGATTAACTGAATCAGCGCTACTTACTAGACTTGAACGTCTTGTGCATGCTTTACCAGGTGTTTTTGATATTCGGGAGACAGCTGGAATTCACCAGTTATATCTCATTGGCGAACTAGAGCTATTGGATTACTTACAGTATCACTACGAGATGGCAGTTAAGGAGGCTGTGGCATGAGCCTAGATGACAGGATTACGGTTAATGCTCATTACACCCGCTCGATTAATTTAGAGCGTGATGCTACTACAGCTTCTGTAGTGAGTGCCTACATACCGACTTCACGTGCGATAAAAACCCTTGAGCGTATCTCGGCCACATTCAAAATTGAACAGGCGCCACGTGCTTGGTCGCTTGTGGGGCCTTACGGTTCTGGTAAGTCTTCCTTTGCAATCTTCTTGGCACACTTACTTGCGTCTACAGACGAGGATGCATCGAAAGCTGCACTGTCTGTTCTGCGTAAGGCTAATGCTGGTCTAGCACGCCGTTTTCAAAATATTGTCCGTGATAGTTCAGGTCATTGCTATGTATTACTCACGGGTAGCCCAGAGCCTCTTAGCAGGCGATTAGTGGCGGCATTGGCAGAAGCGGCGACCGCCTATTGGAGTAAACGATTAGGTAAAAAACCATCTATTATTAAAGAGTTACATGGATTATTAAGAAAGAAGACGGTTCCAACATCCATGGTCGTTGAGGCGATTAAGAAGCTTCAAGATGCAGTCGCCCATGCGGGCGGTAACGGCATACTTATTGTTTTAGATGAGCTTGGAAAATTCCTCGAATATGAGGCACGTCATTACGGGGCTAATGATATTTATCTGCTTCAAGCGTTGGCAGAACAGGCTTGCGGCGGACACGATGCGAATTTGACGCTTATGGTGCTTCTCCATCAGTCATTTGAGCAATATGCGAAGGGATTAGGTGAAAGCCTCAAAAATGAATGGGCTAAGGTTCAGGGGCGATTTGAGAATGTTCCCTTCCTTGAGTCTACTGAACAGGTTTTACGTGTTGTTGCGGCCGCAGTTGACCAGGACATGACGAGTGCTGAACTGAAAGTGATCCAGAAAAAGGCAAGCCAGGCTGCGCGTTTACTAAGTGCTAATAAGGCATTGCCTGGTGCATTAGATAGGGGGGCTGCAGAAGAGTTGTTTGCGCATTGCTACCCGTTACACCCGGTTAGTGCTTTGTTACTTCCAATTTTATGCCAGAAAGTCGCTCAAAATGAGCGCACACTCTTTAGCTATCTTGGCAGTCAAGAACCACACGGATTTCGTTATAGTCTCGCCCACCTAAAGGGCGTTGGCGACTGGATATATCCTTGGGAGATTTATGAATATTTCATCATGAATCAGCCTGCTGCTATCAGTGACCACTTTACTCATCGTCGGTGGGCGGAGGTCGTAACGGCTATTGAGCGCCTCGGAGATGTAGCTGTAGAGGAAGTAGAGCTGCTAAAATCGATTGGCTTATTGAATATCGTAGGTGCTCAAGGTGGTTTCAAGGCGAGTAAAGCTGTCGTCAGCTTATGTCTTCCAAGGAAGACGATTGCTTCACGTGTTGCTACCGAATTGACTGACAAATCCGTTGTACAGTTTCGAAAATTCAGCGGCGAATACCGTGTATGGCAAGGCAGTGACTTTGACTTAGATGAGGCAGTCGAGGATCAACTTAGTAAGCTTGGTCACTTCGAGTTGGCAGATAGTCTAACGCAACGTCATTCATTGCTTCCGATTGTCGCACGGCGTTACACAATTAAGAGTGGTGCTCTTCGCTATTTCTCCCCAGTTTTTGTTGATGCGAAGAGCTATCGGTTGCTCGAAAGTGCTGGAGATATTCCTCGCATTATTTTCTTTCTCGCTGAGGGGCAAGATGATCGCAAGCTGTTTTCTACTGATGTAAAGGCCGCATTCTCTGATCTTGATATCGTAGTTGAATATCTAAACGCCACTCAGCTCCGTGATGCAGTGGCTGAGGTGCTTGCATTAGAAGCCGTTAGTCGTGAATCTCAAGAGCTAAATTCGGATCCAGTTGCTAAGAGAGAGTTAAAGGATCGTTTATCTGCGGCGCTGTCTGCTGAGCAAGATCTCTTAACTGAGCTGACTGAGAATCCATCGACTAGTCGCTGGTTTTGGCGTGGAGAGAAACTTCAGGTGGCGACGAAGCGATCAATACAGGAGTGTTTGTCTGATGTGCTTGAGTGTGTCTATCATTCCTCTCCAATAATCCATAACGAGCTAATTAATAGGGATAGACCTTCGAGCCAAGCCGCAGCCGGCCGCAATAAGTTATTTGCTGCTATGTTTCAGAACCCATCGGCACCTGACTTAGGCATAGAAAAGTACCCGCCCGAAAAAACAATTTATCGTGCGGTGTTGCGTGAGCTTGGTATTCATAAACAAATTAGCAAGGGCAAGTGGACATTTGTTGTGCCCCCTAAGAACTCTTCAGTCTATGCTGTGTGGCAACGACTTGAACAGTTTTTAGCGACTACAGAGTCAGGACCGCGTTCCTTTTCCGAGCTTAGCGGCGAACTTATGGCACCTCCTTATGGCGTGAAAGAGGGTGTACTCCCCATTTTGTATATCGCAGTGTTTCAGGTCTACCAGCATGAACTGGCGCTTTACGAGAACAGGGTTTACTCACCGGATTTTTCGGTAGAGCAGCTAGAGCGCTTCGTGAAGGCCCCTCATGAGTTTACAGTGCAGCGTTTCCGTATCGAGGGAATGCGCTCATCAATTTATAATCAATATTCTAAAGCTTTCTTTAAAGATGGCGCGAAGAAAACAGTCGTCGAACTAGTTCGTCCTCTTGCAAAATTTACCAGAGAGCTTGAGCACTATACCAAGAAAACAAAGAGCAGCGAGTTAAGCACACGTGCGAAAGCAGTCCGCGATGCATTCAACTTAGCTAAATCCCCTGAGAAATTACTATTTGAAAATCTTCCTGCAGCGTTAGGTTATAACGAGAAAACGCTTAATAGTAGTAAAGGTGATTTTAAGGGGTTTGCGAAGGTCCTTATGGATGCTTTGCGCGAACTCAAGTATGCCTACAGTAATATGCTTGAGGCCCAGCAGAGACTTCTTGCACAAGCGTTTCATATGGATGCTGATACACAGCTTGAAGATCTCCGTAGGAAGATTATTGGTAGGTATGCAGGGCTTGAACAGTACACTGTGGACACTGATGGTCTCAAAGCCTTTATTAAGCGTTTGACTAAGACCGGGGGCGATGACGCTCACTGGTTTGAGAACATACTAATGTTTCTAGGTCAAAAGCCCTCAAGTAAATGGACCGATGCCGATCGGTCCGAGGCAGACGTTAAGCTGAGCGACTACTCAAAGCGGATTCTTGACTTGGAAACGCTCCGGCTACACTACGAGCGGGCTGCAACAAATCTAGAAGGTGACTTCGATGTCATCCTTCTGAAGTCATTAAAAAAAGGTGTGGAGCCAGTAGATGAAGTGGTTGCCATTGATAAGAACCGCCACGAAGCCATCCAGTGCGTTAAGCAAGAGTTAGAGAGAGTTATTGGGGAGTATCAAGATTCGGAGTTGCAACTTGCGGCGCTTGCTGAGTTCGTAGATGGATTTCTAAATGACTATCGAGCAAAACAGACTAAATCTGTGAAGAAGAAACTCAACCGGCCTAAGAAGGTGAGCAATGGATAATAAGTGCACAATTAACGATGCTCTTGCGAGTACGGATAAGCGCCATGTATTGGGCCTCTCTGGTGGAAAGGATAGTGCTGCACTTGCTATATATATCAGGGATCACTATCCGGAGCTCCATGAGGAAATGGATTACTTCTTCACCGATACAGGTGCTGAACTTCAGGAGGTCTATGATTTTCTAGAGAAACTAGAGGCCTATCTGGGCAAAGAAATTAATCGTCTTAGTAGTGGGCGAGATTTCAAGCACTGGTTAAAAGTGCACAACGACTATCTGCCTTCACCTCGTCAGCGTTGGTGCACCCGAACGATGAAGATCAAGCCCTTTGAAGCATATGTTGGCGATGATGAAGTAATTAGTTACATTGGTATTCGTGCAGACGAGAACCGTGAGGGATACATTAGTCGGAAGGAAACCATAAGAGCAGTTTTCCCATTCATTGAAGATGGTCTTGTGCGAGAAGATATTTTCCAAATACTGGAAAACTCTGTAGGAATTCCAGAGTATTACAAATGGCGTAGTCGATCAGGATGTTATTTTTGTTTCTTCCAGCGTCAGGATGAGTGGTTGGGACTTAAGCGAAACCACCCTGATTTATTTGAGAAGGCGGTTCAGATTGAGGAGAAATCTGGTAATGGGTATACCTGGGTTCAAGGAAGGACGCTAAATGAAGTTATAACACATGCGGAGAGAAAGGAAGCGGAAGGGCGTTCCTATAACAAGGGGGTGCAGGTTCGATGGCAGGATAGGCTTTTAGAGGGGGACGACGACGACCCAGAAGACCAGGCCTGCTTGATATGCTCGCTATAAACAGAAAGATGACCAGGTCTATTAGTAAAGAATGTAAGGGGCTTTGAATGTTTAAAAGTGGCAGTGAACCGCTGTATGACTTCTTTAATAAATCTGGTGTCGCTTACTATATACCTTTTTACCAGCGTCAATACAGCTGGGATAAAGAAAATGTAGAAAAGATGATGGATGACCTCTATGACGGGGTTCGCAAGGTTTGTAAAAATAAACATTATGTGAGATTTATAGGAACTATAATTCTATTCGAGGAGTCTGGCCCTAAGGTAGGCGTCCACTATGATGCGAATCAGTTAATAACTAAAATACAAAATGTGATTGACGGACAGCAGCGGATTTCGACAATTGCAGTTGCCGCTGTATTGTTTTGTAAAAGGCTTAGGGAAATTCAAGGGATAATCCAGAGCAAAGGCTGGGATGCGCTGCCTTCTATTTCCGATCTGATGGATACTATCGAAAACCGTCTATTTTTACTCCAACAATTTTATAGTGATGAAGTAAAGCGAACAAAAGTGAATCCAGCATTAAAGCCGATAATAATACGGGCATTTGATATGACGAGCAGTCCGAGTGCAGATCAGTGGACTTTGTCAGGGTCGTATCAGGACTTCTATCGATCCGATGTTGGTAGGTTTTTAGCGCATTTTATTCAGGATGGAACCGTTCTGTCTGGTGAGTATATTACGAATGCCAGGTTGAGAGACAACGTAGCAGAGATTGACAAATGGATATCTAAGACGCTTGAGGCGAGTAATTTCCCCGACGCAGAAACACTACTTAAGAAGAATGGGCCTTCGGAGCCGTTGAAAGCATTTATCGATGGTGATATTGATTTATTAGCATTACGTACTAGTTTCCGTGAATGTGCAGAGCTAGTAGAAGGAGCTATTAAAGTTCTTGCCCTAATACATTTTATGGCGCATAGAACATATTTGACGGTTATTGAGTGTCCGTCAGAAGATTTGGCATTTGACATGTTCCAGTCCTTGAATGCAACAGGTACCCCTTTGACGGCTATCGAAGTATTCAAGCCGCTAGTTGTAAATACATTGGGGGCAAGATTCGGAAGTTCTAAAACGAAAGTGTATTTCGATAAGGCGGATCAATTCTTCGATAGTCGGAATTCTGCAGCTGACAAGGAAAAACTAACTGATGACGTGCTCCTTCGAATGGCGCTTGTTTATGATGGGACGGAACTAGGCAAGCGGTTTAGTGAGCAACGTGATTGGCTTGTGAATGCATTTCAGCAGTGCAAATTGGATCAAGATCATGAGGATTTCATACATTGGTTAAGCGATTTGACAGAATACTGGGAGTATGTATTTCAGCCCCGCAAGCCTAAGCAGGGGGCGAATAGCTTTAAGCTCGTAAATCATCTATCAGTATTAGGCATGAATGCTGGAGATGCAGATTTAGCAGCCCTGTGTATTTTTTACCTAAAAGATGCAAACCACGCGATGGCGCATTACGTGTTATCTTTGTTCTATAGCAAGCTTGTGAGAGCGACAGGGGGGGCGAATAAGTCGGTAGCGTCATCTCAATTTCTGCAGGTGTGCAAAGCTTGCGCGGCATTTTTCACGTTGTGGGGTGGTGCACTGACCGGTTTTCCAGACGAGGCGTACAGGGAGTTATTTCGTCAGAGTGAAAAAAATCTTTCGTGGAAAAGCGGGGTGTCAAATCAGACAGCGACTTTTGTTAAAGAACACTTCAAATCGGTTCTAGTCGATAAGGGTGCATTTTCCACCGGGGGTATGGCAGCGGCTAAGGCGTTATGGAAGCCTAAGGCGTTAGAAAATCTCGGCTATGGAAAGAAGAAGATTGCAAAATTTGTATTATTTGTTGCCGCACACGATAAGGCGCCAGATACTACAAGTGGTAAGGAGGGTCTTATGGTGAAGGGGACTCCAGGTAGTGCGCCATACCTAACATGTGAAAAATGGTACTCTAAGGATTATGAGGTTGTTGAACACATATCAAACAGGGACAAGCCACCACCCCCTTATAAGTATGGCCCACCAGACAGCCAGTTATATCCGGGTAACTACTCTGTAGTAGATAAAATAGGAAATTTGACACTCTGGTCACGGTCAGCCAACTCGTCTACATACCCAGAGTGGCCGGATAAAGCCTACTATTACGCTACGTTGACTGCGCTGACACCAACGAATGCAGCCAATCTTGCGACTCTTAAAACACGGTTGAGGATATCAACTGTGCCACCTGCACTTGCATCCTTGGCCGCTAGTACTAACTATATGTCTAATCTGGCGCCGCTAGCACTTAGGGGTGAAGCGGGATTACCACTAGACAAAGCATTTATTGAAGAAAGGACTGATAGGATTTGCGATCTACTTTTTGAAGATCTTTACAACTGGATTAATTAGTGTTTAATATTTAAAAGCAGGTCAATTATCTTAATTACTAAGTAAATTGTAGCCGATAATTCGCCATCCAGCAGCTGCAATGATTTTGTTGAATTCATCTTTTTTTGGTCCAAATCCCGTAAAGTCAAAAAGGTTTAGGTTGCTTAGCTGTCCATCAAATTTGCGTTGCAATTTGTAGTTAGGGAAGTCCTGGGGTATGTAGCAAGATTTAAAATAGAGCGGCTGGGGCTGATATTCGCCAACGTAATCGAAGAAATCGATATCCTGCTCTCGCAGCTTTATCTTTATTCTTTCAGTTAGTTCCGGAATTGGTTTTCCTTGGAAGTCATCGTACTTCATTAAAGTGACTTTCCCCGATAGCATATGAATCTTTATTAAGTCGATATCGTCAATATCGCCATATAGTTGGATTGCGCTGCCAATATAAATGCGAAGAATAGCGGGGAGATTAGATAGTAACGAGCTATGTATTACGAGTGAGTGTCCCTCGTTTAACTGCCCACAACCAATGATTTCATACGCACTTGAGCATGCATCTGTAATAAGTCGAGGGTTGGCTATCGAAAATAGTAGCTCCCGTGCCTCGTCCACTGCTATTGCATAAGACTGAAAAAATGCCTTTATGTCACGTTTAAGTCCTTCTGGCATGTGTTTGTACGGTCTCCGCTTTCCAAATAGTCCTAGTGAAAAATAAACAAGTAAGTCTTCCCGACGTGCAACTTTCGCTTTTTCAAATAAACCTTCCCCATAGTGCTCTTTGAGGGCGCTAAATGCCTTTGCGTGAGAGCCAGCAATAGAGCGAATGCGGTCTGAGAACTCAAACTCGGGATTGGCTGGGATGCGGCCTAGATCAAGTGCGGTGTCCCAGAAATGATCGAATAGTGCCTGGTTTTTCTCGATTAGGTCTTTGCTGATACGGGATTCGGGTGTCTTTCTTTCTCGGAATGTGAGTTGTCGCCAGGTGCGTCGGACATGCTGCCGTTCTGACAGGAATATCTGTTCCTCAATTTTGTCCTTGAATATAAAGAAAATGCCGTGTGAAACTGCAATTGCGCACTCGCCAATGCTCGACTCGATAAAATACTTTAGTTCAGCTTGTGTGTAATATTTTTGGAATGTGTTTCGTGAAGTAAGAACACCATCCTTGTATGGGGGGAATTGCGAAATCAACGATTCACCGGCAACCATCGCAGATACTGTAAGTAACCGTTTTGTGTGCTTGTATGCAATTTGTAGCGTTTCAGTTCGCTCTTGCCGGTCCTCTATGACGTTTATTACATATCCAAGGTTAACGATATCGCATCCTCGTTTGTCACCATCCGGTCGATGAATAGGGTCCCAGGCAGATACATCTATGCCGTGTGCTTCTAATTCTCGAGCATCATCTCCCTTCCCGCATCCATAATCTAGAATGCTGTAATCGCCATTAAGGTAGTTATGTCGAGCTAGAAGTTGCATCGGTTGTGACAATTTATTGCGATCAATAGCAGTTAAATGTCGATCGACAGTGATGGGATCTGCGTGAGACTCATCAGCTATCTGCTTAGCGAGTTTGTCTAAGGGAACTAGTCGTCCCTGTGCTAGGCGGTATCCCTTTCGTTGGATGAGGCGTTCCCATTGCCTCTTAAAACCTATTGATCGGGCTTTCTCATACAGACCAGCATTTTCGCCCTCTAGGGTTAATGCTTGAAACTCAGGTACTGCTGGATGCTCTGGCGATAAAAACGTTTCTTTGCGATGCAGGATAGGGGGGTTGTCGGAGTTTTTGTATTCTATTTTCCGATATCTCACATTTTGGAGATCGAGCGTATAACTTGTATGGAGGCTTGGATAAGCGTCTTCAAAAAAATCAGGATAGTTTAGGAGGGCAATCTTATAGTCTCGACGGAAGAATTTGACAATGTTCCACTCCTGGTCATCTAGGTCAAATTGTACGATTGCGCTTGCTAATGTCTGAGCCAATACTGCTGGGAGTGATGGGAGCGCTGATTCGTGCAGGTATACCGCATCAGGAAGACGTTTACCTAGCGGTATCGCAGCGACAAGATCTTTATAATCACGAAACTCCATACGTTATCGAATATTCGCTATTCAGGGGAACGAATCAACTCATACGTGGATGGGGCAATGACACGGAAGGCGGGGTTGATCATTTTTGGGTTTGCTGTGGATTTCTGGCGTATGGCTTGTGATAGTACCGATTTTGGATTTTTTGCGCCAAAAGTATAGAAATTGCGTTTAAGGATTTCCTCGTATATCTCATCGACGTGCATGGCACGTTGAGTGTCGCGAAGAACGACTTGAGCTGCTTCCCAGATTATCATATGCCTCTCCTCGTTTTGTACGATCGCTGCCTGAAGTTTAGTGCTTATGTACTCTAATCGTGCAAAGTGCCAGGATCAAGAATTCTATACTATTGGTTGGCCTAAATATTTCGGTCTAGTGAGCAGATGCCATATTTCTCATTTAGTCGAGTAGGTGTGCGGTGGGGTTCTCATAACAGTTCACCTTCCCGGTAGTAGTCTTGCGCAACGTTCAGGGCAAGATGCCCACTCAGGACCATGGTATCCCCCAATTGGGCACCCCTGCGGCCACTTTACTTGATGGACCCACAACGCAGGGAGTTACCAACTCGTCAGCTGACAATGCGCCAGGCATGCACATCAACGACGAAGGCAACATAAAGTGCTTTCCATGTGATATCGATATCCTCTCAGGGAGTTACTTGAAAAAACAATACTGCATGTGTTAAAAGACGGCAAGCGCCGCAGGGAGTGGCAGTTATTGCAACTACACATGGAGTTAATCATCATGCTCATTCTTTCCCGTCTTTCAGGCTGTTAATGATCACCACTATGGAGCCATTCCGGGATCGCCTTAAAGGCGCCACTTCAGGATCGGCCTAATGGAGCCACACCAGGATCGCCCTAATGGCGCCAACGGGCGCCGGTTTCACCTTTCA
>Ga0114931_10004837_pt1 | contig 16727 bp, 10 predicted proteins | sample 2SBtaG_FD_89579 | JGI IMG/M metagenome (GOLD analysis project Ga0114931, IMG submission 89579) | Deep subsurface microbial communities from Kolumbo volcano to uncover new lineages of life (NeLLi) - 2SBTROV14_V59a metaG | ecosystem: Environmental > Aquatic > Marine > Volcanic | place: Kolumbo...
GCCGCCTCGCTGGGCAACCATCCGCTTGCCACGGAACCGAATATCACGGGAGCGAACGCGTCTCAGGCGGTCGAACCCTCTGCGCCAGGGTTGGTTGAACAGCGGGTGACAAGGCCTTGTGCTCGGGCGTGAAGCTGTACGGCGAAGGCGTCGCCGCGCTGCAACGCTTGCTCGATCGCGGTTAGGATCTCGTAATAAAGATCCCAGCCGCGGCGCTGCTGCTCGTATACGCCCGCCAGCTTGCGGGAATCACCCGAGGTAAAATCGAGCGCTTCGGTGATGCGCCGCGTGCCAAGCGTTACGAAGTTGAGCCCGTCGCGCTCGTTGCCCTCTACAAAAAGTGAGGCTGCCTTGAGCGCGAATCGCAGATGCACGACGGTCTCGGGAATCCGCGAAACGAAGCAGCCCGTGAACGGGTCGATCTTCGCTTTCAACGATCGCACATCCGCCGCAACCGCTCGGCCGTAAGCCGAGAAATAGAGAATGCGGACATAGTCACCAATCATCTTTCCGACATGCGCGGCGCTGATCGCCTGTTGGGCGAAGGCCTGCTTGTCATGGCGCATGACCAGGCCTGGCTGATGCACATAGGCAAGCCGGTCATCGCTGTCGGGAAAGGTTGACAGCAGATAGGCTTGATCTTCGGCCCGGCCGATGAACGAGGGAGTAAACGGCCGATGACGACGTAGGCTGTCGATCAAAATGCCGTTCGTTCCGCCGGTCACATGAACCCGTTCAAGACAGTGCGTGCGGCCATCGAACTCCGTCGTATTGTAACGAGCCATCATCTCCGCTTCGGTGGACAGCGCCTGGGGCAGCGGGCTGAAGAAGACGTACTCGTCCGCGGCAAGCGGGTGTGAGGGGAACGCAACGTCGGGCGTGAACAGCGAGTTGGCAAGATCGCGCTCGTTGACCAGCGCCCCGGCGATCATGCCCAGCTCGACGGCGTGCCCGTCGGCATCAACCCCTCGCGCGCCCCACAGCGGCGTCGTGAAATGCTCCCACGCGGAAAGACCCGTTTCGCCGACCAACGCTTGCTGCGGGAACACTTGATCAAGATCGATCTTGAACGTGGCGGCGACCTTCGAGTCGACCAGCACCTGCCACAGCGCGGCGATGGCCTTTAGAAAACTGTAATGCCGCCCATAAGGCCCATCGACGCCGAACATGTCGAGCAGATCCCGCGCGTCATCGCGACCCAAATAATGCTCGGCCGCCGGAACCAGCAATTCCTCGACGATGCGTTTGGCATCCGCGTCGGTAAACAGAAAGATGTCCAGGTTCTCGAACCCACCGTACCGAACGATTTCGTCGACGAGATACGGTTTGGCGATGTGCTGAAGACCGTGGTGCGTCACGGATACCGAAAGAACGCAGCTCAGCCGCGTGTCCCGCGGCGCGTTGCCGCGTTGTTGCTCGAATTCTAGCGCCGCCTGTAAACCACGCAGCCCGTAGAGCACTTCGTTGGCCGCCGGATCGATGCCGATTTGAATCGGATGGTCGTACCAGTAAAGCTGCGGTTCGTCACACGCCCGGCGAAGTTGCGAGGCGAACGCTTTGTCGAAACGGAATTCGTCGAGCGGCTTGGAAGCATCAGGAAGCGTGAGCAGAACGTTCGAAGTAAACAGGATCTGTCCGGCAGGGTCGGAAAGCGGTTTCGGGTTGAGCCCGCGAATGCGGACGCGGCGTTTGGCACGCAGTGCCGCCACGCGATCGGACTCGTGACCACGGATTCCGGTGGCCTCGGGAAAGAAAACCGGCCACGTTTTTTCAACCGTTTCGTGTTCGCGCGCAAGTCCGTTATTGCCCGAAACCCATGCACTAAGCTTGTGCAACCGCGACGCAAAATCCGCGTCATGCCCGGAGGCGACCTTTAGCTCTCGGCGAACTCGCTCCACACCGCGGCCATAAAATTCAGCCACTCCGTGCCACTTCGCGGAGGCGGACGCCTGTTCAAGCAACTCGAAGGCTTGGTCCGCTCGGCGATGTTCCGGGCCGGCCATGGCAATCAGAAACGCGGCGTTCAAAGCCTGCGCCATCCCTGCGTCGTCGGCGTGCCGCCGATCGAGCTGTTCGTCGAGCTTGAGGTCGGAAAACGCACTCGGACCCTTTTGGGGATCAAGCAACGTGTGCAAGATCGTTTCCAATGGTTCGATCACTTCCTGCCCCTGCCGTTTCCAATCATGTTGAAAAGCAACGTCCGCTGCTGTCAGTGCCCTGGAGAATCTTTTCGTCAGCGATAGGCCACGAGATCGAGCAATCTTCACCACACGGGCCTGCCATGAAGCAGCGAGCATCGTAGGTCAACCCGCCGATGGCCGCCAGTCCGGCACGCTTCGCCAAGGCTAACCTTTTGGCGGACAATCGACTTGTGCGGGGCCGCGCGATTGAGCATAGTCTTCAGTTGTGCCCTGCCTCGGCGTTTGGGTGGATGGTTCGTTTGTCCATTCATTCCGTATATCGCAAAGAGTCCGGCAGGCACGCAACAAGGTGAGACCCGAGGTGAATTGCCAATCCCGCCAGCTCAGCGAATCGCGGCGATCAACCCACGGGTTCTAGCGGATCGCCGACCTTCGCATGCCACGATGTTATTGAGACGAGTCGTCATGACCACCATTGGTATCATCGGTTCGGGGCTCACGGCGATCAGTGTCGCCGGCAAGCTGATCGAGCGTGGTTGTCATCCGGTTATCTTGGACGTCGGTAAGACGCTTGAACCCGAGCGGCAGCAAGTTGTCCAGCGGCTCAAGCAGCAACCGCCCTCGAGTTGGGATGCGGCGGATGTGGCCGAAATGACTGAAAACCCGACGGCGCTGGACAGCCGGCCAAAGAAGCTCGCCTTCGGTTCGGACTACGCGTACGCGGCCCAACCAGACGCACCGCCCCTCGTAGCGCCGCCGTGGGGGCCCAATCCTAGCTTTGCTCGCGGAGGGTTTAGCGCGGTCTGGGGGGCGGCCATGCTGCCGGCCGATGACTGCGACCTGGCCGACTGGCCCGTTCGCCGCGCGGATTTGGAGCCGTATTATCGGCAACTTCTGGAACGCCTGCCGCTGTCCGCCGCAGAGGATCCATTGTCGCGTAGCTTTCCGGTTTACAAATCGGACCCCCAAGCGATCGATCTGGCCACCGGGGCCCGAGCTTTTCTCGACAGCCTGCTGAAATCGCGATCTCTCATGCACCGAGAGGATGTTCTGTTTGGCCAGGCGCGGCTTGCCGTGCGCCGCTCGGATGACGCCCAAGGAGCTGGCTGCGCATACTGTGGCCGCTGCATGTCGGGTTGCGTCTACGGTTCGATCTATAAAGCCGATGAAGACCTGACACGATATGAGCGGGCGGGCCAGGTTGACTATCGGCCGGGTCATCTTGTGCGCCGACTGGAAGAACATCAGGACAAGGTCAAAGTAATCTGCGATGTGGCCGACCATGGCCAAAGGGAAGTGCTGCTAGACCTCGTTTTCCTGGCCGCCGGCGCCATCAATTCGACACGGATCGTTTTGGAGTCGAGGCAGATCTTCAATCGCGCCGTGATGATGAAATCCACCCAAGGCTTTGTGCTCCCCATGCTGCGGCTAAAAGGCGCCTCGTTTGACTGGCCCAATACCAACACGCTGGCGGCGGCGTTTGTTGAGTTCAAGGTTCCGAACGTTTCCGATCACTGGGTGCATGCACAAATCAGTGCGCCCAACGAGGTCGTGATGTCACGGCTCGACTTTCAGCCGCATCGCGGTCGTTTGAGGGATCATGCCCTGAAGCCGGCATTCAAGCGGCTGTTGGTCGCGTTGTGCAACTTTCACTCGGACCATGCCGGCGTCCATCAGTTGACATTGCAGCCACCCGAGAACGGGGCACCAAGCCGTCTAAAGATTGAAAGCCAACCGTCGCACACGTTTCCCCGTGTCGGCCGGCGCGGAGCGCGGCAATTGTTCCGGATACTAGCGCGTGTGAAGGTCGTGCCGCTGCTGCCTTTCATCCAAGGAAACTACAAGGAGCCCTGGGGTTGGCATTTCGGCGGAACCCTACCCATGTCGTCGCATCCCAACCACAGCCTGGAAACCGACGTGCTCGGCAGACCGACGGGGTGGCATCGCGTTCATGTCGTGGACAGTAGCGTGTTTCCATCGATCCCGGGCACAACGGTTGGTTTGCTTGCCATGGCGAATGCACGGCGGATCGCCGATGCCGCGCCACTCGACTAGCGGTTCTTCAATCACGTTCAGATAAGCTTAGGCGTTTCAACGAGCAAGCCGGATTGAAGCAGGCACCGACCCGAGGAACCAGTGGTGCTCGCCTTTGTGGCGGCGTGACAAGCCGCTGAGGTGGCCGCTAATTTCAAGAAAGACGCGAAACGGAACCAAAGATCCCCAGCATGGCAATCTCTCGCGCGATCGTCTATCACTCGGTTCGATATGACGTTTGGAATCTGTTGACCAGCCTATCGAGCCGGCAGCTTCGTCCATCGCCTGAGTCGGCGGCGCGGACTAAGAAGTTCGAGTCGGATTTTGCAAGGTATCTTGGTGCCCGGCATGCACTCGCCTTTCCGTTCGCCCGCACCGCGCTTTATTTCGCCCTGAAGAGTCAAGGCTTCGAGGAAGGCGCGGAGATCATCATGCCGCCGATCACCATCAAGCCAATGATGGATGTCGTGCTGGCTTTGAAATTGAAGCCCGTTCTCGTCGATATTAACCGCGACACGCTTTGTTTTGATCTTGAAAAACTCCGCGAGGCGATCACCCACAAAACGAAAGCGATTGTGATTACCTACCTGTTCGGGATCGTCCCCGAGTTAGGCCAGCTCATGTCGCTTTGCAGAGAGTGGGGACTTTTTGTGGTCGAGGATTTTTCACACAATCTGAACGCGACCTTCCAAGGGAAAAAGCTAGGTACCTTCGGTGATGTGGGCATCTATAGTTGCTCCGCGACGAAAACACTCGATGCGTATGGCGGCGGATTGGCTGTCACGGATGATGAGGCGATCTTCTTGGCCCTGCAACAGGCCCAAACCACGCTTGCGCCCACTCCCGGCAATCGCCTGCGGTCCAAGATCCTGAGATCCCTGGTCTGGAACCTGGCGACTAATAAGTTGGTGTTTACTCTCGCCACGTTTCCCATGCTGCGGCTCATGCGAAAAGTCAGCCCCGGCGTGGAACAGATCATCACCGGTGCGCGGGTCGGCTTGAAACCGGCCAGCAGCCTTTCCGAAGCATATTTCGAGCAGTTCACCGGGCTACAGGCCAAAGCGGGGCTGGCGATGTTGAAAAAAGTGGGCGAGGAAGACGCCAAGCGCATTGCTAATGTCGAAAACATCAAGCGGTCGCTCCCGCCATGCGGACAGCCTTACCCTCGAACGCTCGACGGATGCCGACATGTTTATTGGCAATTCGTGGTTTACCCACCCGACGGGGTGAAATTCAAAAAGATGCTCGCTAGAAGGGGAATTGATACGGGCGCGACTAATCTTTCGCTGATCCCCCAGCTTGGAATTTATCCGGAGCACGAACGACCTTGCCCCAGCGGCGAGTACGTTAAGCGCAACGCCTTTTTTATTCCTGCCTATGGGCGTCTGTCCGATCGCGACCTTGAGAAGGTTCAAGCCGCGCTGCGTGAGGCGTTGTGCGAGAAACGGTAACGAAAAACGAGCCTCGTCTCCCGGCTTGCCCGTGATGCGTTATGGGGCCAGCGCGCAGCCTTCGCACTCTTCGGGTCGTTCCAGGGTGCTTGGCGCGGCGTGCTCACTGGGCGCTGGAACGTCGAGCAGCGATCGTTCGGCGGGGATCAGAGCGGAAAGAAAGAAGCCCGCCGCTTCGAAAAATCCACCGGAATTCTCCTTTTGCAGCATCCTGCAAAACGCCGGCACCCACCAAGCCAGGTGCTCATGCAGGAATTTCCGCTGCGCATCACGGCAGACCACCACGCGCTGCCGCCTCGCGGGGTCCGTGCTTTGGGCGGCTTGCCGTTCCAAACCCAAGAGCGCGGCCATGAACTCCAACTGTAACGTGATGTGGTCCGGTCGCTCGCGGCGGCGGTCGGCGGGCATCAAGCCAAACGCCTGATAGAAGCCGCCCACGTCGGCCAATGTCTGCGATCTCTGAAACGTGAACTTTCCATTGATGTATTCCGTTTCATACGGTGGGCAGGCGTTGGAAACCAGCAGGCCGAACGTCTGTTCATACTCATCGTTGAGCGCTGCCGAGGAATCGGGCAGCTTGGCCAGCACCGGCTCGGGGTGCAGGGACGAAAGCGGGCGTTCTGCATGGGCCAGCGTTTCAATCTTCGCCGCGGGCTCGCTTCTCAGCACCGCGGCGGCGGCCGTGAGTAGCTCGGGCTGATCGCGCAACGAATGCAATTCTTCCCAGCCGCCGGCACGCGGATCGAGCAGCGAAAGGGCCGCGAATCGATACAGCGACTGGCGAGCCATGTTCGCCGCGACATCGAACGTGAGCTCGGTTGATAATGAAGTAGCCATGGTCGATTGCTTATTTCTGGAGCACCGGCAGCCTTTTGTCCGCCATGCTCCCAAGGGAAACCAGCCGCTCTTCACGGCGACGTCATGAAAAGCTGCTTCGGCGCGTCTAGATCGAATTCAAATGTGCTTCCTTGGGACGTTCAAACGTCGGCTCCTCGATCGTGATTCGCACGACTTCCTCGTCGAGCTTGTTGAAGCCGATCACCGTATCGTTAAAGATCTCTTGCGTCTTGGATTGACCGTCGGGCATGGTCACTTCGATTTCCGCGACCTTGGGCCCTTTTTCGATGTCGAAGCGGAAAATAATTTGCTGCTGGGCTCGGAATAGTTGCAGCACGGCCAACAGTTCGCGATCCGGGCAACTGTACTGCTCGATCGCCTGCTTGACGCCGGGGCCGAACATCTGCGTGAGATAGTCGCGCGGCACCCAGCGGGGCGGGATATAGAAGCCGTTCGGCTCGGTGCCGAACTGTGGATACAGCGGCAACGCCACTTGACGCTCGCGGATCAGATAATACAGCGGATTCTTCGGATCCTTGGCCCAGGCGCCTTGCTCGTCGATCTTGACGAGACCCTGCAAGCGAATCTTGCCCACGCAGGCTGCCATACATCGCGTTTCAGCCGGCGCGCCGGTGGGGCTGATCGTCTTGTCCTTGCCTTCGATGCGCGGGAAACAGCCGATGCACTTTTCGCTCGTTCGTGTTGACGGACGGTACATGGCCTTCTTGTAAGGGCAACCTTCCACGCACTTGCGATAGCCACGGCAACGGCTCTGGTCGATCAACACGATGCCGTCTTCCGGGCGCTTGTAAATCGCGTTCCGCGGGCAAGAAGCCAAACAGCCGGGATATGTGCAATGGTTGCAGATCCGGGCCAAATGAAAAAACCAAACCTTGTGTTCCGGAAGTTGGGTCGAACCGCCGAATTGGCCGTCCTTCTTGAAAAGCCCGCCCGTAGACGTGTCTTCATGGATATTAGGAGCCGTCCATTCCTCGTCGCTGGGCAAATAGCCAAGCGCGGCCTGCGGGCCATCGGGGCGAGGTTTCTGTTCGGCGGCTTCAAAAATCGTCATCCCATCGAACGTGCCGAACGGTTTCTTCTCCGCCTCGGTGTGGCGCGCGTCCCAAACCTGTTTGCCCGGGTTGGCTTGTTCCAGCATGGCCAGCAGCTTTGCATCCCAGTGCTGTGGATAACCGCCGAATGGCTTTGATTCGACGTTGTTCCACCACATCAACTCTTCTCCCTTGGAGAAGGTCCAGGTGCTCTTGCAGGCCATGGTACAGGTCTGGCAGCCGATGCAGCGGTTCGGGTTGAACACGAAGGCAAACTGCCACTCGGGGTGGCGTTCCTCGTGTGGGTAGCTCATCTCGCGGCCGATTTGCCAATTGTATACGTTGGGCATTTGCTTAATCCTCTAGCAATTTTCAGTGTGCGGGCGAAACTCGCACCGTGCCGCGTCGATCTAAGCGCCGGCATCGGCAGCATCGGCCGAAGCATGACCCTCGCGCCGCAACGATGTTGTGACCTCCAACTGCACAAGCTGTTGGGGGACTGACTCCGCTTCCTTGGTCAAAACGCGCGTCACGCCGACACGGGAAAGGATCTCGCTGACCCGTCGGCGCAGCCCGTCTTCGCCATAGGCAGTCAACAACCCGTGAAAACCCACATAAAACGGATCATGGGCCAACCGCATCACGGCGGCCAGATCCCAACCCATGCGGGCATATTCCTCGACTAGTAACCGCAGCATTAACTCGGGGTCGCCCGGCACTTCAACGCCGGTCAGCTCCATCGGATCGTCCGGAAGGATTTCCCGCGTGGCGGGATGAACCTTCTGGGTTGTGTTTTCGTCGCTGCCGTTCATGCTCGTTTTCCTTCGTGCGGTGGTTCTTGCCACACCGTGGCTCTCGGGGATGTCTTACTGCCGCGGCATCATTCCTTTGGATTACGTGCGAATTTGGACATAACCGCCAAGCTGGTACATTCGACTTTGCGGCGTTTTTTCGCCGGGGCTGTAACCCGATTGGCCGGGCTTCCAAACGCCCTTGCCATCAAGGCCGCCTGGCTCAGCCTTGGTGATGCGAACCAGCGTTTCCTTGGGCACCGTGTTGATCGCGTGGTTGTCCACTTCGAAACCGTTGACAAAGCCCATGCCGCCGGTCTTCTTGTGGAACAGCGTGTCGGTCTGGTGCATGGGCATCATCCAGTTACGCGTGATGCTCTGGTGCGAGCCATATCGGTAACTGGCCTGATAGCCGGTGTCGGCGGCCAACGCGCGGCCGTCGGGTCGCGTTTCGTGGGCCTTGACCGACCGCTCCGAAGCCATCTAGCCGGTGTGTTTGAGAACCGTAAAGTTGTATGGCAAACCGGGGTTGAACTTCACGCGGACCATGCAGCGAAATGCCTTGTGCCGTGGACCGTTGTCGTCCTTCCAGCCGATGTACGGTCGGTCCGCCTCGTTGCCGTCAACCCAAACATAATCGCCGTCGCTAAGCCCCAACGCCTTGGCAGCCGCGGGGTTCATCTGAATCTGACGCCCGGAAACGCCGGGAGAACGCTTGTCGGTGCGGTGCGGGTCACCGAAGTTATCGCTCCAGATCCAGTGCCAATCGACGGTCGCCCAAGACGAGTGTGCTGAGTGCCGGCTTTTGGGCGTCGAGCAGAAAAAGCTGTACCCCTGCTTCCAAAGCGGGTTGACGGTCTTCTTCACTTCGGCCCACGGCATTTTGAAATTGTGGACCTGTCGCAAGTCAGCGTCCATCGTGTCAAGCGGGATGCCGTAGTCGACCGGTCGCACATAGGGACTCGTGGAAATAATCACGTTCGGCAGATATGGCGTCGCCTCGACGCCTTCACGATGCACGCAAAGATTCTCGCCGTACTCGATCGCTTCGGGCAGATCACAGTAGCTGTGCAGGCGGCCGCTATCGGTATAGAACGGCAGAGAATCGTGAATCTGCTCGTAGAACGGCACGCGGGGATACGTGCGCTGCAGCAGCAACGCGGCGCCGGGTTCACCCCCATACTCGCCGGCGATCATCTTGTCGACATCGTAGGGTCCGTCCACGCCGCGCGTTGTCATCGAGTTGTCGAACACACGCTGAATATAGACCTTCGCCTTTTTGTCGGTGATGAACTTGAAGTAATCCCCGAATCGCCGATCCCCGGTCTTGTCGGACAAGGCCCGGGCAACCCCGGCAAAGACGGCCCCATCATCGATCGAATCGTAAACCGATTTAACGCCGCCTTTCCAAACCTGCAAAAACGGATTGGAGCAGGCCGCGGCGCATTCATAATCTTCAAACTCGACCCACGAATTGACCGGCAGAATCACGTCCGAATATTCCGCGCTGCCGGTCCATTCGATTTGCTGGTCGATGATCATGTCGACCTTGGGCAACACGTTGACAATGATGTTGTAGGCCCATTTGGCCTGATTGATAAAATTGGCGTTGTTGTACCACAGCGCCTTGGTCGGCGTCGGCATGTGCGTCTTGCCGGTAAAGGTTCTTGTCTGGCCGTTGGGAAGCGCCACGGTCAGCGTGCGTTCGCCGCTGGCCCAATAGGAAGGGTCTTCGGCGCTGCTCGTTTTGCGGAGATCCTTTTTGCTAATGCGCGCCTTTTCATCGAGCACGGGCTTGAATGGATCCTCGGCGATGTAACTGCCCACGCCGGGACCGCTCCAGGGTGACGCTTGAAACAACGCTCCCTTGTAATTCCCCGCCCATGCCATGCAGCCCGTCCCGTGCTTGCCGATGTTGCCGGTCAGCATCAGCGGCAGATATGCAGCCCGGTTGTGTAGCGTCGCGTGGAAGTAGTGATTCACGCCTTCGCCAACGTGAATCGAGACGGGATGTCCCGCTTCGGTGGTTTTCCAGATATCCTCGGCCAGCCGATGAATCAGGTTGGCCGGCGCGCCGCTGATTTCCTCGACCGTTTTTTCGTCGTAGTCGGCCAAGTGTCGCCGGTACATCTCGAGGATCGGCATGACCTCGACTTCGTTGCCGTCGGTCAGCTTGACCTGGAAAGTACCTTTCAAGGCCGCCGGCACCGGCATATTGGCGCCCACCTCGTCACGCGTGATAAAGACGACCTTGTTCTGCGAGCTGTCCCAAACGCAGAAGTCGCCGATCTGCTCACGCTGCGCGTCCTTCAAACCGTGGATCTTGTAAGAAGGTCCGTTGCTGATGTCTTTCGGCTTGTAGTCCGCCTGAATGTCCTGCGGCCGCAGACGCTTAAGCGTGTCGGTGCGAACCAACAGCGGAAAATCCGTAAACTGGCGGCAGAAATCGGGTTTGTACCAATGATTGTCGATCATGATCTTTGTCACGCTCAACAACACGGCCAAGTCCGACAACCCCGGCCGTACGGAAATCCAGTAGTCCGATTTCGTGCTCGGGCAGTTGTACTCCGGCGCGATATCGACCAGCTTCGCCCCGCGTTCCATACACTCATTGAGCCAGTGCGATTCGGGCATTTTGTTCTCGATCAGATTCTTGCCGATCTGAATCACCAGCTTCGAGAACCGCATGTCGTTGAAATCCATGTCCGACGTTTGCAGCCCGTGTACGAATGGATGCCCCGGGGCCTGGTCGCCGCGCCACGTGTATTCATTCCAATCGCGCGCTCCCTTGGCCTCTTCGGGGGGAACATTGCGAACGTGGTGATCCAGCAACCCCAGCACGTTAGCAAAGCGGTAGATGCCGAATTTGCCCACCAGCCCATGAATCGGCAGGTTCGATCCCATCTTGATGACGCGCGTGCCGGCCCCTTCGACCTTGTCGAGCATTTGCTGCTCGTAGCCGTCTTTCTTAAGCCGGGCCAGGCCTTCGTCGCCGCTGTAAGCCCGCGCGACCGCCTCGAACCCACCGGCCACATACTTAAACGCTTCGTCCCACGACACGCGGACGTAGCCATCGCTGCCGCGGTCGTCGAATTTGTACTGCTGCCGCAATTCGGGATGATCCGACAGCGACGGAAAACCGGCGTCGGCCCACTCTTTCCAACCCTTGCGCAGCACCGGCCCCTTCAGCCGATACGGGCCGTACACGCGCCGCTGCATGGTGTAACCTTTAAGACAACCCCGTGGGTTCCATGCCTTGGTGGCCCGATTGTTGTACAAATCGCCGTAGCGGTCGTGATCATAATTCTGCTCGCTACGAACCATGACGCCGTTGCGAGTGAATGCCCGCAGACGGCACATGTGAGTATCGTTCGGGGCGCAGATCCAGGTGAACGAACCGTCGTAGCCGTATTGGTCGAGGTAAATCTTCTCCCAATCACGGTTGGGATAAGCCCCCAGCGGGTTTTCGATGCTAACCGGATCAAAAGCCCACACCCGCGGTCCACCAGCCAGCATCGCGCCACCGGCGGCGGCACAGGCTTCAAGAAACTGGCGTCGTGTCGTTTTCATGGTTCAATTACCTTATTCGCGTTTGTCGGTAAGGCGACCGATCGATCCATTCGCCTTGCGGTTTCTCACGTTACTTTTGCAACTCTAAATCCTGCCAAATGGTGATTGACTTCTGGCCGTCGCGGTCTCGGTGCGCGCCGTCCCAGCGGGCGAAAGCGACCGAAACGTGGCATCCCGGTTCGAGCGACACGCCGTCTTGCCGTCCACTGGCCTCGAGCGACCGTGTCATGACGACCGTCCAGCGGCCGTCTTTCCACTGACCGTGAGCCTTGACCAACTGGCTTAGCGGAGGGCGAAACGTAACGCTGCCCGGCCCGCCAACCGTTAGATGCGAAGCGGCCGGACCGCCCGCGGGTGGGACAATGGGATTGCCGCTCGCCTTGGCCGGAAGTGAAAGTTCGGGCTGCTTGGCCGTCTCGGTTCCTGGACGCCGATATTCCGCCGTGGCCACCGCGTTTTCGCTGAACGGATATCGATCGACCACCGTGTTGGGATACTCCTTCTCTTCGACGAAACCGGCGTTCTGGCGGTCCGCATCCCAGTACCACACGTCCAAAGGTGACTTGGAATTGCCCATGCCGATGAATGGCTCGCCAAGATTCGCCTGCGGGCCACTGCTGGGGGCACGATACAGCTCGACCGCCACGGCATCTTCGAACGATTGGCTGGTCATGGCATGCTGGTTCTCGGTTTCGTCCCGCCATGACATCCGCAGCGCGATCGACTTGCCGTCGTGAATCGCTTGGATGTCCAGCGTGTCTTTTTGCGGATCGAAGTCGTTGCGCCACCACAACGGCGTCATCCGCAGCGCCATCGGTTTGACGTTGGCCCAAACCTCGGCGTCGGCCGAATCAGGCAATTGCGCGACGCGCTGCGCCACAAGCTGCTCACGCTTCAGAACAGAAGCTTGCCGCGCCTCTTCACTCGACAGGGAACGCACAAAGTACACGATGTCGACGATCTGCTCGGGCGAAAGTTTCTCCGAACTTGGCATCGGTGTGCCCGGCATACCGTAGGCAATGCGCCGGTACAGCGACGCGGGATCCGGATCGCCCTTGAAGATGCCGCGGATGAAATCTCGCGGCAGAGTCGGCAAACCGTTATCGTCCACCATTTTCTGCTGCCCGTCGCCCCGGCCCTCTTTGCCGTGGCACGAATGGCAACTTTGCTTGATGTAAGCCTCCTTGCCGCGGGCAATCGCCTCGGGAGTCGGTTCCCCGATCTTGGATACTTCGGTAATCTCACCGGGCGTAGTCCGACGATCAACGAACTCCTGAATTTCTTTTTGCACGTCCGCTTGCGCGATTTCGTCGTCCGACAGTTCCTCATCTTCCCGCAGCGTCTTGATATACAAATCGCGTTGTCCTGCTCGCCAGAGACGAACCACTTCATCGATCAACGACTGCCGTTGTTGCTTCGATAAATGAGCCCAGGGAGGCATCGCGGAGCCGGGCATGCCGCGAATCAACACGGCTTCCAGGTCTTCACGCGAAGGCACGCGGTTCTTTGTGCTCACCAGCCGAAATCGGCCGGTACGAAAGTCGCGCGGTTTGGGAAATAGAAAGCGTGCCGCAACACCTTTGCCGTCACCAAGATCGCCGTGACACGCGGCACAGTGCTGAGCGAAAAGTTGCTTGCCCTCGCTCGACGCGACCGAAGCCTCTTGCCCCGTTCCCGCCTCGGCATGAGCTTGGTTCTCGCTCGTGCTCTCGCCAGCCGGCGCCGCTTGATCCTTGCCGGAAACCTCGCCCGACCCCGCTCCTGCCCCCGGCGGTTTGGCCGGTGGAGACGAGCGGTTGCATGCGCCAAAAAGAAGAAACGCAGCAACCAAGACTGCCCAGATTAGTCGTTGATCACCAATGCCTGTCGAGCCGTGCGGGATTTCCCTTGCCATCGTAACGATCCTCTCCAGCGGAGTCGCTTGTCGCAGCTTTCGTACGTCTGGCTCGACTCTGTTTGCATCTTTCGTTCCTTTTTTCACAAAGTCTGAAGGGAATGAAAATTACCCGAGACACGGATGAAATCAGTCCCACCATGCGGCCACGAACAAACCGGCCTGAAAGGCGGCGGTGTGCGAACCAGCACGGATAAACGTAACAAAACGCACGTTCGCTGTGCCCTGGCGGGTCTTTTTTCAAGCGGCTTCACCGCCCAGCGATGAAAAGCTGAAGCGGCCTCCAACAACTAGGCTGTCTGGCCTGGCAAGTTGTAGCGTCTTCGCGGCGGGAGCAGCCCAAGGAGGAGGGATTCGCAACGTCGAAGAGAAGAATCGCCGAGTTTTTTTTGAGGTGACGCTGAAGGTGAAGTGGCCCGGGCGACAGCTTTCGTTTCCGGTTCGAGCCCGTGCGACCATCGGCCCGATTTTTTTCAGACGAGCGGTTCACGCCAGCAGGCCGTACCCGACTCCGGCACGTAGGCTTACGGTTGGGCGAGTTGCGTGGCGTAGATCGGCAGATGCCGGTAATAGACTTCCAAGATGTAGATGGATAGCGAGGTCACGAACAGCCGGCCACCGTAACCACCCCAGCGATCGGGCGTGGGCGAATTCGGATCCCAACTGCCCGACTCGGGCCCATCATGCACTTGCTTTTCGACCAGCAAGTCGCGCATCACGTGGTTCCAGGTCTCCCACGGTTCGCCTTCCAGGTGATGCAAGACCTGCGTGGCATAGTACCAGTAATAAACATTGCGGTCGTTCCAGGTGGGAAGATTGCGCATGATGTACTTCACTCCACTTTCCAGACGCGGATCATATCGATCCCAGCCGGAATACTCTCGGCATAGCAACGCCTCGGCCGTCATGCTCGGCGTTTCGCTGCCATTGCGCATGTAGGGGTAACGTGCCCCACCATGACTTGCCACATCATCAAGATAGCGGCCCACTCGGTCGAACGTCATTTGCGGAACCCGAAGACCACCCATCTTGGCGCTTTGCAGCGCCATGACCATCCAGCCGGTGACCGAGGTATCACTGCCGGCGCGCGGATGATACTTCCAACCGCCCAGGCCCGGATCTTGGCTGTAAACGCAATAGGCAACCGCCTTCTCCGCCGCGGCTCGTAGCTGCGTATCGCGAGTCATGGCCCAAAGCTCGCACAGCGCGATCGTACACTGGGCCTGCGTGTACAGCGGGTGGTTGTGAGGGCCCTCCTTAAAGAAATTGCCTTCCTTGTCTTGCTGCTTGAGCAACCACCGCAAAGCCTTGGCAACGTTCTTCTGAAACTGCCCCTGCACGTGCGTGTGGCCGGCGCCTTGAAAAGCCAACATCGCCATGGCCGTGGCCGCCGCCCGGTTTTCGGTGATCGAACCATCTGAATAAGGGCCCTTGAGGCTCCACGAACCGTCCGGTCGTTGCTGTCGAGCAAGCCATTCCAGCCCGCTTTGAACGGCCGCCTCGCTTTGGCCGTTGCCCCCAAAAGCCGTGAGCATCGCCTGCCGCATGCCTTCCTGACGACCGTCAAGCGCCATCCCCGAAAGCGTGGATTCAAGGTCGCTCGTGGCATCCATCCCCTCGGGCGTGATTTCCAACTCCGGTGGCGCCGCGAACGGGTCATCAACCTCGGGTAAATCCTGAGGCGTGACAACCTCTTCCGTATCGAGGTGTTCGTCCGAAATCGTCAGCGGCCTGTCATCAAGTTGCTCGCCGAGATCCTCGCTCGGCTCGTCAAGGGCAACCTCGAGCTGCACGATGTTTGCCTGACGCGGTGCAACGATCCACAGCCCTAGAATCACAAGAAAAACCAAATGAACAATCAAGCTGACAAGCCACGGTGGCGCGCTCTCAATCGCCGCGTCGCTTAGCGGCAATGGCTCGTGCGCGGGTTCGCCAATCGGCAGCACGGTGCTTTGCCGCCGCGCACGATCGTTGGCCGCTCGCGGCAAGGGGAAACTAGCCCGTCCCGTGGGCTTGCTGCTTCCGCCCTCTTGCTCAGGCGACAGCGGCCGTTTTTCAGGTAAAATCGGAGGCTGCGGCTCAGCCGCGGTGGACGCCGCTCGAATCGCCTCGATCGTTTCCACCGCAGGCAATTTCGGCGGAACGGGCGGAGCCGCTACCTTCGGCGGCGCCGACAACCCCGCCGGATCCCCGAGCGCGGGCCCCTTCTTCGACAGGTCTGGTCCCCGCGAAGTCATGAAGCGGTTCCTCTTCTCGATGCTCCAGTCCCACGCCGTTAACCGACAAGATCCGGCCCTAAATGAAAAAACCGGCGGTCAAATTGGGGGCCTCATTTGCCTATTCTCGTAATCCCCAATTCCAACGGTCGAAGCATCACCACCGCGTGGCAAGCCATCGCGATAGGCCTTTTGTTCCCCGTTGCATACCTCACGCTGGAATCAGCGTAGGCGGCTCCCGCGAATCCTCCCCCCAAACCCGGGCTCTGGAAAAACAGCCTCTTCCAGCCCGCAACGCCGTCGCTCGCGACACAAGCCTTTCATTCTGATTTTAGCAGCCACGGCCGCTTGGTCAAAATAAGAAGTCATGGCCGTGGCACGGCTTGCGTGAAAAATATCACGCTGGCGCCATCCGCACTGACTGTAAGGAGCCTGCCAGGATGCGGCGGGTCGTTTTCCACGCCGAGAACCGGTCCCAAGTGAGTCTCCCTCCAACCTCCTACTTTCCACCGCAGCCGCCAGAGAGTGTTTCCGCTTACAAGAAGCAGGCTCGGAAAAATAGCCTTCCACCGATCGGCCTATCGACGCACCCCACCTTCGCCGATAGAATACTCAATCTGCTATCCGATTCCGTCTCAATAAAAAGACGCCCGTCGGAAAACAACATCGCGGGGTGGAGCAGTCTGGTAGCTCGCGAGGCTCATAACCTCGAGGTCGCAGGTTCGAATCCTGTCCCCGCTA
>Ga0114931_10004838_pt1 | contig 16721 bp, 13 predicted proteins | sample 2SBtaG_FD_89579 | JGI IMG/M metagenome (GOLD analysis project Ga0114931, IMG submission 89579) | Deep subsurface microbial communities from Kolumbo volcano to uncover new lineages of life (NeLLi) - 2SBTROV14_V59a metaG | ecosystem: Environmental > Aquatic > Marine > Volcanic | place: Kolumbo...
AAAATTTTTGTCGGGTACGGCGGCTTGTGGAAACGCATAAACAAATCCGACATGGCGCGGGTAAACAGCGATTTGACAATAATGCCCATGGCCGTAACCAATGCCGCCACGTCTTCACGTGACGCAAACTGCTGGGCCTCGTATTCCGCCGAGGCGACGCTTTCGGCATAAACCAGCAACGGGCACGGCGTGTCGATAACTTCCAGGCGCTTGCGGTGGACCTGTTCCATGGCTTCCAGCGTCAAATCGAAATTCTGCGCATAGCGGATACGCAGAATGCCGTCTTCGCCCAGCCAGACGCGGGGCTCCGGATCGGTCATGGCGCCACTTCCCTTGGATCTACTCTAATCATCTCCCCCACGCCTTTTTTCATTTTTTTGTGCGCCACACTGTAACAATCCTGATCACAGCTTTCCACCCCGCCTCTACTTTTTATATACTGTATATATTTACAGTATTTTTGGCCTGCATGCACACACCACTACCCGACTACGCCGAGCTTCATTGCCTGAGCAATTTCAGCTTCCTGCGCGGCGCTTCACGCCCCGAAGAGCTGGTCGTGCAGGCCGCAAAACTCGGTTACCGCGCCCTGGCGCTCTGCGACGAATGCTCTCTGGCCGGTGTGGTGCGCGCGCACCAGGCAGCCTGCGAAACCGGGTTAGACTTGATTATCGGCAGCGAGTTCCGGTTTGATAACGGCCTGCGGCTGGTATTGCTCGCAACCGACCGCGCCAGTTACGGCAATCTGTCCGCCCTGATCAGCCGTGCACGGCGCCGGGCGGGCAAGGGGCACTATCGCCTGCAGCCCGATGACCTAGGGTGGACCCGAGGCTGCCTGCTCATCTGGGTGAACGCCGACCGCTGCCAGGAGGATGCGATACAACAGGCAGAGGATTGGTTGAAACCCGGCTTTGCAGGGCGCGCCTGGCTGGGGGTGCATCGCCGGTTGGACGGCCGGGACCGGCAGCGCTGGCAGCACCTGCAAGCGCTGGGGCAACGTCTAGACCTGCCGTTGGTCGCCTGTGGCGGCGTGCAGATGCACCGGCGTAACCGTCGGCCGCTGCACGACACCCTCGCCGCCATCCGCCTGGGCGTGACCGTTGATGAAGCCGGTTTTGCGCTGCATGCCAATGCCGAACATTGCCTGCGCAGCCGGCGGCGGCTGGCGCGCCTGTATCCACGCACCCTGCTCGATGAGACCCTGCGTATCGCCGCTCGCTGCCGCTTTTCGCTCAATGAACTGCGCTACGAGTACCCACGGGAAGTGACGCCCCCCGGCTTCAGTCCAGCCACCTACCTGCGGCAACTGACACAGGCCGGACTGGAACAGCGCTGGCCCGACGGAGCGCCGGACAAAGTCCGTCGGCAGGTGGAACACGAACTGGCGCTCATCACCGAACTGCACTATGAACCCTACTTTCTCACGGTTTACGATATCGTCCGTTTTGCGCGTTCCCGCCATATTCTTTGCCAGGGCCGCGGCTCGGCCGCCAACTCAGCGGTGTGCTACTGCCTGGGGATCACCGAAGTCGACCCGGCGCGCATCGACACCTTGTTCGAGCGCTTTATCTCCAAACAGCGCGACGAGCCGCCGGATATCGACGTTGACTTCGAACACCAGCGGCGCGAAGAAGTCATTCAATATATTTACCGGAAATACGGCCGCGAGCGCGCCGCGCTGGCCGCCACCGTGATTCGCTACCGGCCGAAGAGCGCGCTGCGCGACGTCGGCAAAGCACTGGGATTAGACCTCGACCAGGTCGAACGTCTCAGCCGGACCCTCTACTGGCGCGATGGCCGCAATATTGTTCCCGAGCGCCTGCGGGAGGCCGGCTTTGATCCCGACCAGCCACGCCTGCGGCGACTGCTGCAACTGGTGGAGACCCTGATCGGCTTTCCCCGCCACCTGTCGCAGCACGTCGGCGGCTTTGTCATTGCCCGCGAAGCGCTGGACCGCCTGGTGCCGATCGAAAACGCCGCCATGCCGGAACGCACCGTCATTCAGTGGGACAAGGACGATCTCGATACCCTGGGCCTGCTGAAAGTGGACTGCCTGTCGCTGGGTATGCTCAGTGCCATCCATCGCTGCTTCGACCTGGTCAATCTCCAGCACGGCACCGATCTCGGCCTGCACAATGTGCCCGTCGAAGACCCTGCGGTCTATGCCATGATTTCGCACGCCGACACCATCGGCGTATTTCAGATCGAATCCCGCGCCCAGATGTCCATGCTACCGCGCCTGCGCCCGGCCTGTTTTTACGACCTGGTGATCGAAGTCGCCATTGTGCGTCCCGGCCCGATCCAGGGTGACATGGTGCACCCCTACCTGCGCCGTCGCCAGGGCCTGGAAGCAGTCACTTATCCGTCGCCGGCGTTGCGCGAGGTGTTGGAGCGCACCCTGGGCATCCCCATTTTCCAGGAACAGGTCATCAAGCTTGCCGTGGTCGCCGCCGGTTTTTCGCCCGGCGAGGCCGACCAGTTACGCCGTTCCATGGCCGCCTGGCGCCGCCACGGTGATCTGCAGGGTTTCGAGCAACGCCTGGTCGACGGCATGCGCGATCGAGGCTATGCCGAGCCATACGCCCGGCAGATTTTCCAGCAGATTCTCGGCTTTGGCGAATACGGCTTTCCCGAATCACACGCCGCCAGTTTTGCCCTGCTGGTATACGTCTCGGCCTGGCTCAAGCGCTATTACCCGGCCGCCTTCACCTGTGCCTTGCTGAACAGCCAACCGATGGGCTTTTACACCCCGCGCCAACTGGTCGACGACCTGCGCCGGCACGGCGGTGACGTGCGGCCGGTGGATGTCTGCCACAGCGACTGGGAAAGCACCTTGGAAGATTCCGCCCTGCGCCTGGGTTTACATCGGGTCAAGGGGCTGTCGCGCCAAGGGGGTGAACGCCTGCTGAATGCACGCGCCTACCGCCCGTTCCGTGATATCGCCGATCTGGCCCGGCGCGCACAACTGGACCGCGGCGACCTCGAGTCCCTGGCTGCCGCCAATGCCCTGCGGTCGCTGGCCGGCCACCGCCATCGCGCCCGCTGGGCCTGCGCCGCTATCGAGGCGCCCACCCCACTGCTGCAGGGCGTACCGGTCCACGAAGCCACGCCGTTGCTGACAGCACCCAGTGAGGGCGAGGATCTGGTCGCCGACTACGCTAGCACCGGCCTGAGCCTGGGGCGCCATCCGCTGGCGCTGTTGCGCAAGCGGCTTGACCGTCTGCGCCTGCTGACGGCCGCCCAACTGCGGCGCAGCAAACACGGGTGTCTGCTGTGTACCGGCGGTATCGTCACCAACCGGCAAAGCCCCGGCAGCGCCTCGGGGGTCATTTTTGTCACCCTGGAAGACGAAACCGGTCTCACCCAGGTGATCGTCTGGCCGGACCTGGCGCAACGCCGGCGCCGCATCGTGTTACAGGCCAGGCTCCTGGTGGTCGAAGGCGAGGTGCAGCGCGAGGGGGAAGTGCTGCATTTAATCGCCCGACGACTGGAGGATCACAGTCACTTGTTGGGAAAGCTGGCTACAAGGTCCAGGGATTTTCACTGAATAGTGTTTTTTTACACGGATTGGATAGCCGTCGGTTCAGTCCAGGGAATGGTCCGGTAACAATTGCGGCGCCCGCTTCCCAACAGGCCACTCCGACTGCTTGAGCCAATCTACAAGCTCATCGGCGGGCAAAGGACGGCTCAGAAAATAGCCCTGTGCCTTATCGCACCCCATTGTCATCAAAATTTCCAGTGTCTTTCTGTCCTCAACCCCTTCTGCAGTGACCAGGCGATTGAGGTTGTGCCCAGGTCGATCGTAGAACGTACGATAGCGGCACTTTGTTGGTTGCTGTTCATGTCCATGACAAAAGAACGGTCTATCTTGATTTCCGCAATTGGCAGTTGGTTCAACGACACCAGGGACGAGTAGCCTGTCCCAAAATCGTCAAGTGAGGCATCCACACCGACGCCTTTGATGTCACTAAGAATCTTACGCGCATTGCTGTGATCATCCATCAAGGCGCTTTCAGTGACTTCCACGATGAGCGATGACGGCGGAACATCCCAGGCATCGAGCAAATCGACAATCTGGCTCGACAGTTTCGATTCCTGCAGATTACGCGCCGACAAGTTGACCGCCACAACCAGTTCAATACCCATCATTCTCCAGATATGGCTTTGACGCAATGCGGCATTGAGCACCCATAACGTCAGTGGCCGGATAAGACCGGTACGCTCCGCCAGGGGCACAAATTCATCGGGTGGTATGAAACCGTGTTGCGGGTGATTCCAGCGCAACAAAGCCTCTACGCCCATCGTATGCCCGGTTGTCAAATCCACCTTGGGTTGATAATGCAGGGTCAGTTCATTCTGTGCGATGGCGTAGCGCAACTCACCCATGAGCGCCAGGCGGCGCATGCTGTAGGGGTCAGCCTCGTGTTCGTAAATAAAATAACCGCAACCCTTATCCTTGGCGTGGTACATGGCCACGTCCGCGCGCCTTATCAAGGTATCGGCATCCTTGCCATGCTCAGGAAACAAGGTAATACCGATACTCGCCTCAATATCCAGTTGTATGTCTTCGATAACAAACGGCCGCTCCAGTATTTCCATTATTTTTCGAGCCCGCTCAACGCCCTGTTCCGCACCGATTCCCGGCAGCAACACAGCGAACTCATCACCGCCCAGCCGGGCGACCACATCGGTTTTGCGAATCATGTCCCGAACCCGTGCACCGACCTGCTGCAACAGCAAATCTCCGCTGCTGTGCCCCAGGGTATCATTGATTTCCTTGAAATGGTCCAGGTCCATGACCAGCAAAGCACCCCGGATATTTTTTGCATCTGCACCCTGAAGCACACGGTCGAGACTATCGTACAACAGCACGCGATTAGGAAGGTCCGTAAGGTCGTCGTGCAGCGCCTGGTGGAGCAGTGCGTTATTTTGCCTGTCGAGCTTCTTGGTAATGAATGCCGTTAGAATCAGCGCAGCCCAGGTGGCAATCCACACCACTATGATCCCGGTAATAAACAGACGGCCTCTCTGATTTTCAATAAAGGCAGGCATATCTTTCTGCAGGCGCTGAACAATGGCAAGGTGGTAAGGAAGACCTTTGATGGCCGCGGAAGCCCAGACAAATTCGTCGCCCCCAAACTTGAATTCACCATCATCGCCATCGGTTTTAATCAATTCCGTAATCGGCAGTTCGCGGTAGCCGGTTCCGAAATAATCAGGCAGAGGAACTGAGACGGTATAGCTTCCCCGGTCATCGAATAGAAAAACCAACTGCTGACTGTTGTTTTCAAGTTTTGCAATCGTTGAATGCATACCTTCCAACGCCGTTTCATCAGCGAGCCTGGAAGATAACAGCCCGATTTCCTGCCGGATAAACGCGCGTGTCAGCGCAACCTCTCTCTCGATACCGGCATCAGTGGTAATTCGGTAGGAAACATACCCGAAAACAATCAGCACGAATATCGCAACCGCGACGAAAGAAAGTGTCAGTCGGGCTTTAAGGCTCACAATCACGATTCCCAAACGGGTATTACATGCTATTTGGAACAGCGCGTACTGATACCGGCCAAGCGATAAAGCGGGCAGTAACCACCCAGACCGGCGACAATGTTAACTGCACCGAAGATACCCGCTGCAACCGCCAGATAAGTGTCCCCGATCAGGGTAGTATCAATGAAACCCATATACATCAGCACCATACCAACACCGATGCGAAGAACCTGGTCAAGCCGTGAAAGATTACGTCTTGGTTTCATAACAGCTACCCGACTGTTTAGGTTGGACTTTCCGCAGGGGAAAACCAGTACCGACTAGACCTTTATGCATCATGCCGGCTTTCGCCGGCATGATGCCATGGTCAGGAGCTCCCTGCATAGTAACTATCGGTTTTTCAAGCCGGTTCTTTAGCGAACCATTCAGATATTGTCGTCACGTTCGACTTTTGCAGCTTCCAGATCTCCGCTGCCATTGGTGAAAGCGTCAACTTCGACATATTCGCCGGCAGCCAGGAAGGTCAGATTGAATTTTTTCACCGGTGTCATACCGACGTCACGGCTGTCTTTCATAATGGTATTACTGGTAACGGTAATCACGGTACCACCCACCAGAGTTATCGTGCCGCTATTGGTGTCAGTTGCAGTCACCGATTCGATCACGCCCTGGACCTCCTGGTCGGCTTCATTTTCGAGGTCTATGCTCTCGGCAAGCAGATCACCATTGGCGTAGTAGCGGCCTTCGACATCCACCAGCGTTCCTTTCAGTAGCGCACCGGCAGCGATCTGCTCCAACTCCGTCTGGTCGGTGACCATAACAGTGACGCCATCAACAACAAAACTACTGCCATCGAAATCGACTGAAATGACACCTTGGATTTCGAAATCTTCATTTTCGTCACCCTGGTGTCCGGCTTCGCCATCGTCTTCGACCTCGACCTTGCTCGCCACCAGGACACCGTTAATATCGATGCCGGCAATACTTTTGACTTCGACGTACAAATTATCCGCGAGCCCGGCCGGAACCTCTGAAGCACCGGCATAGTTGACTTTCATGCTGCCGAGCAGGAAGGTCTGCGCGCTGCCATCCAGACCTTTGACAACGCCTTTCACTTCGATACCGTCCGGGTGGCCGGCCAGGTAGGTGGCAAGATCTGCGGCTTTCACTTCGAGGTGCGTCGCGAAAATATCACCGTTACCGTCACTGAAGCCATGCACCTCGACAACATTACCACTGGCGATCTGGTCGACCGCGGTGACGCCAGCGACGTCACTTTCAAACACGGTATCCAGTGTCACGTTGACCGTCTGACCCATGATATCCAATGTCCCGGTCGTGCTTCCTGCGGCAATATTGTTGGCCAGTACCAGACCTTCCAGTTCATCGTTGGACGCAATACTGAACGCCGTGCCCTGACGGCCGTCATCGGTACCTCTCAGTTCGACGACCATGCCGACGGCCAGGTCGGATTCATCGGCGGGCTGCCCGTCGATCACAATACTCGCATTTGCGGTTTCGAATTCCACGCCGTTGACGAACACGCTGCCGAAGCCGGTGATCGCACCCACACTGGCGGTGCCGACGGCAGAGGCGTTACTGCCGCCACCTCCGCCACCACAGGCTGTCAGACCCATAACTACCGCCACTGCACTCGCCAAAGATGTTAACTGTCTGATTTTCATGGTGACCTCCTAAGATCCGCCAAACCGCTGAAAAAATATGACCCACACAGGGATCTGTAGATGGGATTATTTTCCCAAATACAGAAAAGGTCAAGCACAAATCACCGGAAAATTCGCCCGTTGTGAGGCAATTCACAAAAAAGGGACGCAGCGAGACAGTTAGGTGGCTTCAGCCTACCAGCTGATTGAGATTGAATATCGGTAGCAGGATCGCCAAGACGATAATCAGGACAAATCCGCCCATCACCAGGATCAGTATCGGCTCGAACAGTCCCATCACGGCGGAAACCAGGGTTTCGATTTCGCGTTCCTGGTTGGTTGCGGCACGCTCCAGCATTTCTTCCAGTTTGCCGCTGGCCTCGCCACTGGCGATCAAGTGGACGGTCATGGGCGGGAAATAGCCGCTGCTCTCCAGCGCGGCATAGATACTGGTACCTTCGCGGACTTTCCGGATGGTATTTTCGACGGCTTCGCGCATTGGCAAGTTGGACATGACTTCCGAGGAAATACGCAGGCCCTCCAGGACCGGCACTCCGCTGGCCGTGACAATACTGAAAGTCCGTGCGAAACGCCCGGCATTGATGCCACGCGCCAGCCTGCCGATCAGTGGCAGGCGCAAAAGTACGGCGTGGAACCGCCGTTTGGGGCCTTCCTTGGCGAGAACCCAGGCGGCACCTCCACCGGCGACCGCCAGCAGGAATAACATTAAAAGTCCGTAGTTGCGCAGAAAGTCGCTCGCAGCGATCAAGGTGCGCGTCAGCCACGGCAGCTCCTGGCCGATATTCTCGAACACCTGAACGACCTGCGGAACGACATAAGTCATCAGACCGATGACCACACCGACAGCTACCAAGGTCAACAAGGCCGGATAAAACAGCGCCAGCTGTATTTTCTGCTGCATCTGCTGGCGGCTTTCGGTGTAATCGGCGAGGCGTTCCAACACCACATCAAGATGTCCGGATTGTTCACCGGCGGAAACGGTGGTGCGATAGAGCTCTGGGAATACATGCGGGAAATCGCCCAACCCCGTGGCGAGGGTATGCCCTTCCATGACGCGCGAGCGCACCGCCAACAGCATACTTTTCAGGCGGGCTTTCTCCGTCTGTTGGGAGGCCGCCTGTAGCGATTCCTCCAACGGCAGACCGGAACGCACCAGGGTAGCCAGCTGACGTGTAATCAGTGCCAGGTCGGTGGCGCCGACACCCCGACGAACCTTGAATTTACCTTTGTGGCCACCCGCTTCGCGCTCGGCGGTTTCCTGCACCTCGACCGGCATCCAACCTTTGTCGCGCAGCTGCTGACGAACCTGGCGGGGCGTATCGCCTTCCAGGACACCTTTCTTTTCCTTACCGCTGTTATCCAGCGCAACGTATTCGAATGCACCCATGATGCCGGCAACTAATCTTCGCGACTGACGCGCAAAACTTCCTCGAGCGTCGTCTCGCCGGCCAGCACGCGACGCCAGCCGTCCTGGCGCATACTCGGTGCAAACTGGCGCACATGGGCCTCCAACTGGTGCTCGCCGTCACCGTCGTGAATCCGGGTACGCATGGCGTCGTCGATTTCGATCAATTCGTAGATGCCGGTTCTACCCCGATAGCCGAGATGGTTACAGTCGTTGCAACCTACCGCCCGGTAAAGTGTGGGTGGGTTGACCGTATCCACACCCATTAGCTCACAGTCGCCGGGCGATGCGGTGTAGGACTCTTTGCAGTTTTCACAAAGCACGCGCACCAGTCGCTGCGCCAACACACCGATGAGGCTCGACGATAACAGAAACGGTTCGACACCCATGTCGCGCAGACGGGTAACGGCGCCCACGGCGCTGTTGGTATGCAGCGTGGAGAACACCAGGTGGCCGGTCAAACTCGCCTGCACGGCAATCTCGGCAGTTTCCAGGTCGCGAATTTCCCCCACCATCACCACATCGGGATCCTGTCGCAAAATAGCGCGCAGCCCGCGGGCGAAGCTCATTTCCACCTTGGTGTTGACCTGGGTCTGGCCGATACCATCGAGATAATACTCAATGGGATCTTCCACCGTCATGATATTGCGGCGCTTGTTGTTGAGCCGCTCGAGCGCCGCGTACAGTGTCGTGGTTTTACCGGAACCGGTTGGCCCCGTTACCAGGATAATGCCGTGCGGTTTTTGGATCAGACCATCCATCACCTGCTGGCTCTCCTGCGCCATACCAAGGTGGCTCAAGTCCAGGCGCCCGGCCTGTTTATCCAGCAAACGCAGTACCACGCGTTCACCGTGGCCAGATGGCAGGGTCGACACACGCACGTCGACAGCGCGGCCGGCCACGCGCAAAGAGATGCGGCCGTCCTGTGGCAGACGTTTTTCGGCAATATCCATTTTTGACATGACCTTGATACGCGATACCAGCAGCGGCGCCAACACGCGCTGTGGCTGCAGTACTTCGCGCAACACGCCGTCGACGCGGAATCTCACCACCAAGCGGTTTTCGAAAGGTTCGATATGAATATCGGAAGCATTTTCTTTAACGGCTTCGGTCAACAGGGCATTAATCAGCCGGATGATGGGCGCGTCGTCTTCACTTTCCAGCAAGTCTTCGGTTTCCGGCAGAGCCTGGGCCACCTGGAACAGGTCGAGGTCGTCGCCCAGACCTTCCATCATCTGCATGGCTTCGTTGGAGCCCTGCTCATAGGTGGATGCCAGCAAGGCATCAAACTCTTCGCTGCCGACTTGCCGGAATGTCAGATGGCGGCCGATAAAGCGGCGCAACTCCAGCACCGCATGGGGATCGGCATCCGGCCCCAGCACAACATCTGCGCTCGACGTGTCCATATCCGCCACCAGCAGGCCGTGGCGTTTGGCGAACATGAAAGGTGGTCGTCGGTTGCTCGGCGTCTGTTCGGCAGCCTCGGTATCCGCTGTTTCTGCGGGCGAGGCCTGTGTCTGTGTTTCAACCATCTTTGTCAGGATTGGCCGTTTCAGGCGTTCTGCCGGCAGGCGCTTCAAACGGCGGCGGCAACTCCAACAAGTCCCGCATGTGTGGCAGCTTGGGTTGTGGTACGTCGGGCGTCATAAAGACACCCTCCTTGAAAGAATCGGCCTCAATGGCACGAATATAGTTGTATTTAGCGGCGGTATAACTGTCGGATGTACTGCGATCGCGCAAAATGACGGGATGGATGAACACCATCAGGTTGGCCTTTTCGACATTACTGGACTTGGCCCGAAACAGTGCCCCCAGCAAAGGCAGGTCGCCAAGCAGCGGCACTCTCTGCTCGGATTCACGGATCCGGTCTTCGATCAGGCCACCCAGCACCACAATCTGTCCGTCCTTGGCCAGGACGTTGGTCTTGATGGAACGCTTGTTGGTAATCAGATCCGAGGCCTGTGCATCGTTGGCAATCGAGGAAACCTCCTGCTCGATTGCCATGACCACGGCATCACCCTCGTTGATCTGCGGCTTGATCTTCAGGGTAATACCCACGTCCTCGCGCTGGATGGTCTGGAAAGGGTTGACCGATGAGCCGGCAGTACCGGTATCGGTGAACGAACCGGTTACAAACGGCACATTCTGGCCGACCACGATTTCCGCCTCCTCGTTATCCAGCGTCACCAGCGAGGGCGTTGAAAGAATGTTCGAATCACCGTCCGAGGCCAGCGCCTGCAGCACGGCAGCGAAATTGACACTGTCATTACCCAGCTTGCCGATACCGAACGACAGGCCAGGCGTCAGTCCGACCAGGCTTTTGTCAATAACACCTTGCGCGATGTCCACCAGGTTGGTGCCGACGTTGTTAAAGTTGGTGCCACCCACGGGAGCGGTATCGCCACTCAAATCGAACACCGCCCACTGGATACCCAGCTGGCGCGCCTTGTTTTCGCCCACTTCGGCGATGATCGCATCGACCAGCACCTGCGAGCGGCGGATATCCAGCTGGCGGATGACCCCTTCCAGTGACCGCATTAGCGAGGGCGGTGCGGTAATCACCAGCGCATTGGTCGCTTCGTCGGCATGAATATCCAGTTGTTTATCAACGCTGGCGACCGCCGCCTTTCCCTTCTTGGCTTCCTCTCCCTGGGTCTTGCCGACACCCTGGAGCACTTCCACCAGGTCGGCGGCCTTGGCATACTTCAAATAAATGACCTTGGTATTGCCTTCCGTCTCCAGGGGCGTGTCCAGGTGCGAAATGATTGCCCGCAGCCGCAGCCGATTGGAACGGTCGCCGCCCAGCAGCACGCTGTTGGTGCGTTCGTCGGCCACCAGAGCCTGGGCCGCCGCCGCCGGCGTTTTACCCTGTCCGGGCCTGGCACGGCTGATGGCGTTGAGAATACGCACCACTTCGGCCGCCGATGCATGTTCCAGGCGGATAACCTCGATTTCGCTGTCACTGACTTTGTCGATGCGACGAATAATACTGACCAGCCGCTCCACGTTCGCGGCGCGGTCGGAGATAATCAGTACATTGGTCGTGGGGTAAGCCGCTAGGTGACCCTGTTGCGGCACCAGCGGCCGCAGAATGGGGACCAACTGTGCGGCCGCCACATTATCGACCTGGATAACCCGCGTTACCATTTCGTCCCCGCGACCCGGTACCTGATCGGTGGCATTGGAGATACTGTCCTGCTTGGCGCTGACGTCCGGCAGTATCTTGATGACCGAACCGCTCGGTACAGCGGCGAAGCCGTGCACTTTTAATATTGACAGAAAGACCTGATAGACCTCCTCACTGTCCATTGGCCTTGATGAAATCACAGTGACCTTACCCTTGACGCGCGGATCGACGATGAAGTTCCTGCCGGTCACCTCGGCGACCGTACCGATCAGGGCATTAATATCCGCATCTTTGAGATTGAGAGTGATGGTCTGGGCAAGCAGCGGGGCCGCCCACAACAGGCCCAGCAGCCACACGCCGTGCAGCCATCGCCTGTGATTATTGCCCCGTGATTTCACTGCTGTTGTACTCCTGATTTCTCGATATTTTATTTATTTGCCCGGTGGCAGGGTCAGGCTCATGGACGTTTCCCGTCCGGCCCGCAGCAAAGTCACGTTGACTGTGTCGCCGTTACCCAGTGCCTGCATCGCCTTCATGCCCTTAGCAGGCGAATCGATCTGCACCCCATTGATCGCGGTCACAATATCCCCCGGCTTCAGACCAAGTTCCTTGAGTGCCCCACGTTGTTTGCCGGGCTGCAGACGGAAGCCGACAAATTTACCACCTTTACGCGCCGGTGTTGCCCGCACATAATTCATGAAAGCCGACGGATTCTGTTTGATCTCCTTGCGATATTTGGTGAAAGCGGCCGCCTTGCCGGCATTACTGGTATATCTGCTCGTACGGTTGCGCTGGCGGGTTGCCGTTGAGCGGGTACGCGATTTGGGCAGGCGCAGGGTTTCATAGCGACCGTTGCGCTCCAAAATGATCCGGTCCGGATAGATTTCGGACAATTTGGCGCCACCCGGCAAAGGATCGCCGACCGAGTAGTGGTCTTCTTTGCCCTTGGGGTCGGCAATGATAGCGCGGGCGTTACCCGCTTCATCACTGGCAAACACACCGCGCAGGGTTAATTTAAGTCGGGTTTCCGGTGCATCAACCGTGGCGGCCGGCTTCACCTTCTGTTCGTCGTTCGCGACACCGAACACATGCCAGGAAGCAATCTGGCGCTCGTCGATACGCGCTTGCCGGCGCTGCACAGCCTGGGGTTGGGTGGCAGCGGGTTGCGACAAGGGTTGTTGTTCGGGTTTAGGTAAAACCAGCCAACTCAAGCCGGCCAGCAACCACGCCAGCCAGATAACCAGCAGAACATTGGCAAGCTTAGCAAACTGGCCACTGCGTTCCGGACGCAGCCAGTTCTGCAAGGCAGATTGTGGTAGGGCGAGACTGACCATTATGGTTGTATTTTAAATTCACTTTATCCCAGAGTAAGTAACCGCGGCCGCTTGGCAAATAACTTAAATGCCTGAAGCTAATCTATTATTTTATAGTGCGTTGTGATTGTAGCTCATTTTGACCTCGGCGTCCCTCGGGGGTTCAAGCTGCTACCCGTCCGTCATGGCGCACTTGGCGCAGGTCGCCGTTTTCTGGGCCTTTTTTGGCCCCGGCCGTGCCCGCCGGCAGGCCTTTTTGGTGCCGATTTCCGCTTCGGCCGCACCACCGGCGGTGCCGGTTTCACCAACAGCTCGTCGCTGACCGGCTCGACCGGAATCGGTTCACCGATAAAGGCCTCGATATCCGGCAGCGAATACACGAAGCGCTCGCAGGCGAAACTGATCGCATCCCCATCCGCACCCAGTCGTGCGGTACGGCCGATACGGTGAACATAATCTTCGGCATCCTGCGGCAGGTCGTAGTTGAAAACGTGGCTGACATCGGGGATATGTAAGCCACGCGCCGCGACATCGGTCGCCACCAGAATCGCCAGCTCGCCGTCCTGGAACTGCTTGAGCAATGACTGGCGTTTCTTCTGCGGCACATCACCGGAAAGAATCGCCGCTTTCAACCCGTTGCCCTCGAGGTAGCTCCAGACCTTCTCGGCATCCCGCTTGGTATTCACAAACACGATGCTGCGTTGGGCGTCGATGCGTTTCATCAGGCCCAACAGCAACGGTATTTTGTCTTCGTTGGCCGTGTGGTAGAGCACCTGCCTGACATGCCGCGCGGTTACTTGTTCGGGCTCGACCTGTACATGTTCCGGACAATTCATATGCTCATAGGCCAGCTCATTAACGCGCAGCGACAGCGTAGCCGAAAACAATAGACCCAGGCGCTCCTGGGGTGGCGGGCAACGCCTGAGCAGGAAGCGCACGTCCTTGATAAAGCCAAGATCGAACATGCGGTCGGCCTAGTCGAGTACCACCACCTGCGCCAGCCGCAAGTCAAAGATGTGTTGCTTGAAATAATCGATAATCCGACCCGGTGTACCGATCAGCACATCCACGCCTTCAATCAGCTGTTGGCGTTGAAGGTCGTAGTCGGTACCACCATAGGCAAGCCCCAGGCGCAACCCGGTATATTGTCCGAGCTTCGCCGCATCCCGATGGATCTGGATAGCCAGTTCGCGGGTGGGCGCCAGTATTAACGCACGCACCTGGCTGGGCTTGCGTTTGGCATCGGCCGGGTAGCGCATCAGGTGGTTAAAGGTCGCAATCAGGAAGGCGGCCGTTTTACCGGTGCCGGTTTGCGCCTGTCCGGCGACGTCCCGACCGTCCAAAGTCAGCGGCAGCGTTTTTTCCTGAATCGGTGTGCACGCCAAAAAGCCTGCCCCCTCAATACCTTGTACCAATTCCGGCGGTAAGTCGAAGCTTGTGAAGGCGGTGTTTGTCGTCGTATCTTGTGTCATAAGTTCACAGCATAACGAATTTATCGTTTTTATTCTCAGATTTAGACTTGCATTCTGACGCTTTTTGGGCTGAAATTAGTCCCACTACTGCAAAGTCTTGAGACCCAACGCGCCCCGCCCGTTGATAATGGGTAACCGAAAGCAGTTTAGTCTGACAAGGCCCGCGTTTTAAATTACACCCCCGTTTTTAAATCAAACAGTTTAATTCAAGTGGTCAGGAGGCCCCCCAGCGTGAGCGATAATATCGTTTATTTGACCGATGATTCTTTTCAAAATGAAGTTCTTGATTCCTCTGATCCCGTGCTGGTTGACTACTGGGCCGAATGGTGCGGCCCCTGCAAAATGATCGCGCCTATACTCACCGAGATCGCGACCGAGTACCACGGCAAAATCAAAGTTGCCAAGCTGAACATTGACGAAAACCCACAGACGCCGCCCAAGTATGGTATCCGCGGTATTCCCACCCTGATGCTTTTCAAAGACGGCAACGTCGAAGCCACCAAGGTGGGCGCCCTGTCCAAGTCACAGCTAACTGCGTTTATTGACACGAATCTGTAACAGTGGCTGTTGAATACACTGTTTAATCAGGAGGCATGGACTCTAACCAACGCACCTGAACCGACATACGTGGCTGCAATAGCAACGTACCGTTAACCACCGCCGCGTGGCGGTGCCGTTCCTCACAACTTTAACGACACTAACGACTATGAATCTAACCGAACTGAAACAAAAACCGGCATCCGAGCTTATCAACATCGCACAGGACATGGGCATAGAAGGCGCCCGTTCGCGCAAACAGGATGTTATTTTCTCGATCCTTAAATCGCACGCTAAAAGCGGCGAAGATATTTTCGGCGACGGCGTACTGGAAATCCTGCAGGATGGCTTTGGCTTCCTGCGTTCCGCCGACAGCTCCTATTTGGCCGGACCGGACGACATCTATGTCTCTCCGAGCCAGATCCGCCGCTTCGGGCTGCGCACCGGTGATACCGTAGCCGGCAAAATACGGCCGCCGAAAGAAGGTGAGCGCTACTTTGCGCTCCTCAAAGTCAACGAGATCAACTACGAGAAGCCCGAGAACGCCAAAGGCAAGGTACTGTTCGAAAACCTGACGCCGCTGCACCCCAACGAACGCCTCAACCTGGAGATCGGCAACGGCAGCACCGAAGACATCACGGCGCGCGTCATCGACCTGGCCTCGCCCATCGGCAAGGGCCAGCGCGGCCTGATCGTATCGCCGCCCAAGGCGGGCAAGACCATGTTGCTGCAGAACGTAGCGCAATCGATCACCGCCAACCACCCCGAGTGTTACCTAATTGTGCTGCTGATTGACGAACGCCCGGAAGAAGTGACAGAAATGGCACGCTCGGTACGTGGCGAAGTTGTCTCTTCCACCTTTGACGAACCCGCAAGTCGGCACGTGCAAGTCGCCGAGATGGTTATCGAAAAAGCCAAGCGCCTGGTGGAACACAAACGCGATGTGGTGATCCTGCTGGATTCCATCACCCGTCTGGGCCGTGCTTACAACACGGTTGTACCCTCGTCCGGCAAGGTGCTGACCGGTGGTGTGGACGCCAACGCCCTGCACCGCCCGAAGCGCTTCTTCGGTGCAGCACGTAACATCGAGGAAGGCGGCTCGCTGACCATTATCGCCACCGCCCTGGTGGACACCGGCTCGCGCATGGACGACGTCATCTACGAGGAATTCAAGGGCACCGGCAACATGGAGATCCACCTGGACCGCAAAATTGCCGAAAAACGCGTGTTTCCGGCTATCAATATCAACCGTTCCGGCACCCGCCGCGAAGAACTACTGACCCGCCCGGACGAATTACAGAAAGTGTGGATACTGCGCAAGTTGTTGCACCCGATGGAAGACATTGGCGCGATGGAATTCCTGCTGGACCGGCTCAAGGACAGCAAAACCAATAACGAGTTCTTTGAGTCAATGAAGCGCTAAAAGAAGTGGTAAAAAAAGTGGGGTCAGAGCACAGTTTTCTCTAATATTGTGCCGTCGCTTGCTGCCTAACCTCGTCGGGTCGTTCGAATATTAGGGAGCCTCTGATTAATCCCTGTTCCGTCATCCCGGCATTCGCCGGAATACCCAAAACGCTACGCGGGGCAGGCTCTGACCTCACTTTTTTAGCGGTGTCGATCTTTCAGGCGGGCATAATGCTCCGCTGAATATTCAAGGAAACGTTTTTCTTTATCGGTGAGTTTGCGCGCCTG
>Ga0114931_10004839_pt1 | contig 16720 bp, 17 predicted proteins | sample 2SBtaG_FD_89579 | JGI IMG/M metagenome (GOLD analysis project Ga0114931, IMG submission 89579) | Deep subsurface microbial communities from Kolumbo volcano to uncover new lineages of life (NeLLi) - 2SBTROV14_V59a metaG | ecosystem: Environmental > Aquatic > Marine > Volcanic | place: Kolumbo...
CGGCCGACAGACTGTTTACTGGAATGGCTCGCTACGCTGCGCTTTATTTCCTGTAAACAGTCTCTCGCCCGTCGCCTGCGGGCTGGGGTGGCGAGATCGGGCGGGGTCGCGCGTGAGACGCGCTCCTACATTGAGGGGTAGTCATCGCCGTAGTTGTCGGGCACCCAATTCTCAAACTTGGTGTACCGACCAACGAAGGTCAATGGAAAATCACCAATGGGACCGTTACGTTGTTTGGCTATAGCGATATCCGCAACGCCTTTTCGCGGTGTGTCCTGGTTGTAGACTTCTTCGCGGTATATGAAAAGAATAAGATCGGCATCCTGCTCGATCGCACCTGACTCACGTAAGTCTGACATGACGGGACGTTTATCAGTGCGTTGCTCAACGCTACGATTAAGCTGCGACAAAGCGATTACCGGGCACGACAATTCTTTCGCCAGTGCCTTCAGCCCGCGAGAAATCTCGGAAATCTCTGTTGCACGGTTTTCCTTATTACCCGGTACCTGCATAAGCTGCAAATAGTCGACCACGATGAGGCCAAGACCGTGTTCACGTTGTAATCGCCGCGCGCGTGCCCGGATTTCGCCCGGCGACAAGCCCGGCGTATCGTCGATAAAGAGCGGCGCTTCCGACATGAGCTGTACAGCCGTATTGATCCTGGACCAGTCTTCGTCCGGGAAGTTACCCGTTCGAAGGTGCGTTTGATCCACACGGCCCAGTGACGAAATCATACGAAATGCCAGCTGCTGCGCCGGCATTTCCATCGAGAATATTGCGGTTGGAACTTTCGATCCTATGGCCGCATTTTCGGCCATGTTAACTGCCAGTGTTGTCTTACCCATCGACGGCCGGCCTGCAACAATCACAAGATCGCCAGGTTGCAAGCCAGCGGTCAACTTGTCGAACTCGTTGTAACCGGTCGAAATGCCGGTGATATCACCGTCAGACTGATGCAGGGCGTCAATTCGATCGACGGCCTCAGGAAGAATGTCCTTTAAAGACTTGAATCCCTTCTTGCCGCGCGTCCCCTTGTCGGCAATCTCAAAAACCATCTTCTCTGCGTCGTCCAGTACTTCGGCAGCCGTTCGCCCATCATTGCTGAACACGCTGCCCGCAATTTCGTTACCGGCACTGATCAAGGCGCGCAACGTGGCGCGTTCTCTCAGTATTTTGGCGTAAGCCCGCGCATTCGCGGCGCCTGCAGTTTCGTTAGCCAGCGTCGCAAGGTATTCGAGGCCACCGGAATTTTCCAGCTCACCATGGGAGTCGAGATGCTCGGAAACGGTAACGACGTCGCAAGGACTGCCGTTTCCGATCAGGCTGGCGATTGCCGAAAAGATCAGGCGATGATCTTGCCGATAGAAGTCTTCCGCAGCGATGACATCGGCGATTTTGTCCCAGGCCAATGCGTCGAGCATCAGACCGCCAAGCAGAGATTGTTCTGCTTCTATGGAGTTCGGTGGTACCTTGAGGCGCTGTTCCGCGCCCCCATCGACCATTCCATCGTCCAAAGCTCGGACCATTCCCCAACTTCCTCAGCGAGTATTGACTATGGCTCAACGGTAACACAGCCGGCCGCCGGACTGGCCAAAAAACTACTCTGCTGCGACGACTCGAACCGTGACTTCTGCATTGACTTCGCCGTGCAGGTGAACACCGATCTGAAACTCGCCGAGTTCGTGAATCGGGCCATCCGGCATGCGAATTTCGCTGCGCTCGACCTCAAGTTGTATGCCGGCAAGCGCTTCCGCAATATCGATCGGACCAACGGAGCCGAACAGCTTGTCTTCGCTGCCCGCATTCGCGGCAATCACGAGTTCAACGCCCTGGATGGCTGCCGCACGAACATTCGCCTTCGCGAGCTCCCCGGCAGCGGCCTTCTCAAGCTCGGCACGACGTGCTTCGATCTGCTTCATATTCTCGGGCGTGGCTAGGGCTGCTTTGCCCTGCGGAAGCAGGAAATTTCGACCATAACCGGCCTTGACCTTGACGAGGTCGCCGATACCACCCAGATTTTCAACGCTTTCCAACAAAATAACGTTCATGTTTTCGAACCCTTACGCTGTTTTAAATCGACGCCGGAAATCAAACCATGCGTCCGTATATCCAATCACTGCCAGCACTATGACCAGCAAAACCTGCAAGAACGGCAACATTACATACATCGAAACGACGGCAACAAGTGGCAATTTACCTTTGCCGTATAACCAATGCACCATAGCCAATCCCTGCATCATAAACATCACGAACAAAACAAACGCGATGTCTTTTAACCAGGCTTTGTCAATCACAAACGCCAGCAACGAAGCCAGCGTCATAGCGAACGCAATGACGCGCCCGAAATTCAAATCCCGAAACTGTCCAAAAGCAGCAGTTTCCAGGCCAGCATCAGCTGCCTGTTGTTGATAAAGCCAATACCCTAACAGCAACGCTGCTGCAAATAACGTCCAGAAAGCCAGTACTGCCGATATCGTCATCACTTCGGCAGTTAGCAGCTCGGTATCCAGCTGCAAACCACTTTCGCTAAACAGCTTGACCATCGCATCCAGGTACGGCTGCCAAAAGGCGGCAGGATCAGGAACTGCGATCTGAAATACCAACAATGCTGCAATTGCGACGATAACGGACAACTGTAAAGTCAGTGTCAGTGATCGCAATGTCAGCAACGACAGTGCCAGCAATACGGCGGGTATCCAGCTCCCCGCCGCCAACATCATGACCGATGACAACGAGCCTCCAAGTAACAGAGACGCCACCATCAGCACGGCAGCAGCAATGCTCGCTTCGAACACCGCAAACCGCACCCCCTGGGCCAGCACCAGCAACACAATAATGGCGCCGCCCGTCAATTGCGATGCCGGCAGCAACAGCGTTACTGTCAGCCCCAAAATAGCGTTGTGAGGCCGTGCGAGCAGCCATTTGGCTATCGCCTGCACGTAAATGCTCCGACTGCTTAGTGGCGGTCGGTGTACGGCAACAGCGCGAGAAAACGTGCCCGCTTCACTGCCGACGCCAACTGACGCTGATAGTGAGCCTTTGTGCCGGTGATGCGACTCGGAACGATCTTGCCTGTCTCTGTAACGTAAGCCTTGAGCAGGTTGAGATCCTTGTAATCGATCTCGGTGATGCCTTCGGCGGTGAAACGACAATACTTCCGTCTGCGTGAATAACGACTCATAGCAAATCTCCTCAGGCGCTCTTAACTTCGGCATCAGCATCCGCTTCAGCGGCGGCTTCTTCGGCAGGTGCCTCTTCGACAGCGGCGGCGTCAGCTTCTGCTGGCGCTTCTTCTGCAGCAGCCTCGACCGCAACCGAAACTTCCTCTACGACGACTTCGGCCACCTCTTCTTCGACAGCCTCGGTACGCATCGCAGCTTCGGCAATAGCCTTCGCTTCGCGGCGCTGCTGAGCTTCCTTCTCTTTGGCCTTTTCTTCGGCGACGGCGACGGCCATCGGCGATGCTTCAGTGACGGCCTCGTCACGCGAGATGACGAGGTGGCGCAAAACGGCATCGTTAAACTTGAATGCGCTCTTGATTTCTTCGATCACAGCAAAATCACACTCGACGTTAAGCAGAGCGTAATGCGCTTTGTGGATTTTGTTGATCGGGTGTGCCAACTGGCGACGGCCCCAATCTTCTGAGCGGTGAACGCTGCCACCGGATTCAGTCACCATACCCTAGTATTTTTCTACCATGGCAGGAACTTGCTCGCTCTGGTCCGGATGAACCAGAAACACGATTTCATAGTGTCTCATTATCTTCCCTTGTGGATGAAAATCCGGCGGTCAACCTGTCAAAATGGCGAGTTGCCCTTACGGATCACAGCTATCCGGAAAATCCGGTATAGCAAGAGGTTATAGCCCACTCTTGTGAGCGGGAGGCGCATCCTACCTAAGCCTCAGGCCGTGCGCAAGCTCCTTTGACGGGCAATTTCGTAAAGACAGATACCCGTTGCGACAGAGACGTTAAGGCTTGAGACGACGCCTGCCATCGGCAAGCTCACCAGTGTCTCGCAGCGGTTCGCAATGCCTTTGCTAAGGCCGGTGTGCTCACGACCCATGACCAGTACCACCGAACCGCTTAAATCGGCCTCAAAAAGGCTTGAATCGGCCTTGTCACTGGTGCCAATCGCCCGCACGCCGTAGTCCGCAAGCCAACCCAGCACCCGGTTGAGATTGCCAACCGTGGCAAATCGCAACTGTTCTGCGGCCCCTGCGGCGACCTTACTAACGGTGGGGCCCAAACCGGCCGCCCCGTGCCGCGGTACAACGACCGCATCAACGCCCGCGGCATCCGCTGTTCGCATACAGGCCCCCAGGTTGTGAGGGTCTTGCACCCCATCGAGCGCCAACAGCAGCAGCGGCTTGCCTTCCGCGGCGGAGAGACGCGCCTCGACCATCGTTCTGAGCCCGGATTCATCGAGTGTCGTGCTGCGCTGAACTTCAGCAATGACGCCCTGATGGCGAGCCTCGCCACTCATCTGCGCCAGACGAGCGCGGTTGGCCGGCTGAATGTCGATACCGGCGTCCCTTGCGTTCTTGATGATCGCCTCAACACGTGGATTGGCCGTCTGATACTCCGCGTAAATGCGGCGCATATCCGAGCTCCCCGTCGCCAGCAGTTGCTCCACGGCTCGCAGTCCGGTGATGTAACGGGATTTGCTCATTTGCGCCGTTTCCTGCCGCCCGATGAACGCCCTTGCCGTGGTTTCTGTGAGTTGTCCCCGACCGGTCTGAAGTCGATCTTACGCGTTTCCATGTCCACCCGGTGCACCCGGACCCGCATCGGCTCGCCCAGACTGTAGGTTTGTCCGCTGCGCTCGCCGATGAGCCTTTGTGAGCCTGCATCGAACTTATAGTAGTCGTTGGCGAGACTGGTCACGTGTACCAGCACGTCCGTCAGCAACTCCGTGATTTGTACAAACAAGCCGAAATTGGTGACACCGGTGATGACGCCGTCAAACTCGTCACCGAGATGGCCTTCCATGTACTGACATTTGAGCCACGCTTCAACTTCACGTGTCGCCTCCTCCGCACGTTTTTCGTGAGCGGAGGTAATCGCACCCAGGCGCTCCATCTCTTTGGGGCTGTAGTCATATTTCCCGGGTTTGCCCTTGCGGACAACATGCCGGATGGCGCGATGTACCAGCAAATCGGGATAACGGCGAATGGGCGACGTGAAATGGGCATAGGCGTCAAGTGCGAGACCAAAGTGACCTGTGTTAACCGGCGAATACTCAGCGTGCGTCAGGGAGCGCAACATCGCCATTGTTATCGCGGCGCTATCGGGCCGATCCTTTACCTGCTCAATTAAAGCTGAAAAATGGCGCGGTTCCACATGATCGGGATGCGGAACCTTCAGTCCCAGTGAAAGCAAATACAAACGCAGTTCATCAAAGCGATCCGGATCGGGTTTGGGATGTACCCGGTAAAGTCCGGGAATGCGATGCTGCTTCAGAAACTTCGCTGCCTCAACATTGGCCGCGATCATGCATTCCTCAATCAAACGATGTGCATCGTTTCGCGGCACCACTTCGATACGATCGATCTCGCCGTCTTCATTGAGCTTGAATTTGGTTTGTGGGAGGTCGATTTCGATAGCGCCGCGACGCTTACGCGCTTTGGCGAATGCCTTGTACAAATCATGCAGGTCTCGCAACGAGCCTTGTAATGCTTTCGGCACCGATGTTTTCGATTCGCCACTCAGGAAATCGCCGACCTGGCTGTAAGTCAGGCGCGCTTTTGATTTCATTACGCCTTCGAAGAACGTCGCTTTGGTCACTTTACCCGAGGTGCCGACTCGCATGTCACAGACCATGCAAAGCCGATCTACATCCGGGTTGAGAGAGCAAAGGCCGTTTGAAAGAACCTCGGGTAACATTGGCACGACCCGGTCCGGAAAGTAAACGGATGTGCCACGGTTCAGCGCTTCTCTATCAAGAGCCGAACCAATGCTGACATAGTTGGCAACGTCTGCGATGGCGACCAGTAGTCGCCATCCATTCTCAGTTTTTTTGCAATAAACGGCGTCGTCAAAATCCCGCGCATCGGCACCGTCGATGGTCATGAGATCGACGTCACGCAGTTCGGTTCGACCGTGCTTCGATTGGTCCGGCACTTCGGCACCGAAGCCCTGCACTTCCTTTCTAACCGCCTCCGGCCACTTGAAGGGAATGGCATTGGCGTAAATCGCGACATCCGTTGCAATGCCCTTCTCGCCCGGCTTGCCGATGACGCTCGTGATTCGTCCTGTTGCCTGTTCGACGCCTGTTGGATAGTCCAGTATCTCTGCCACCACCATGTCGCCGTGTTTGGCATTTCCCGCCTCGCCTTTCGCAATCAAGATACGGTGCGAGATTTTCGCATTATCGGGAATGACGATTCCGATACCACGCTCGCGGATGAATTGCCCTGCGACCTCACGGGTACCGCGTTCGAGTACATCGACAAGTTCACCCTGTGCGCGACCGCGATGATCGTCACCGACAATCCGTATAGCGACCCGGTCACCATCGAACAGCGAACGCATCTCGCGTGCCGATAAGAATATGTCGTTGGGGTCACCATCATCACGGATGACGAAGCCGAAACCGTCACGGTGACCGCTGACCTTGCAGGTGATCAAATCAAGCTTGGCCGTGAGACAAAATTCGCCGCGTCGATTCTCAAGAAGCTGCCCGGCCCGCACCATATCCTGCAGCTGCTCGACCAGCAGCGTTCGCATGCGCTGCCCTTTCAGCCCGTAGGCCGTCATTATCGGCTCCACCTTCAGCGGTTTACCGACATCGCTCAGCATGTCCAGAAGATCGTTACGACTCGGAATGGGATGCTTGTAGGGCTTGTTCTTTTTCGTCTTCGCGGCTTTTTTCCTGGCCGGACGCTTTGTTTTACTGGGCTTGCGTGGCAAGAGATAGAACTCCGTCGATTTGTTGGGTAATTGGTAATTGACAGGTTGTGGCCACTTTGAGTACAGTGCGCCACCCCGCCGTACTCCAATTGTACGCGGTGAGATGCTTAAATTGCTTGTAAATCTGATTGGCTAGTGAAATGCCCAGGTGGCGGAATTGGTAGACGCGCCAGCTTCAGGTGCTGGTCTACGTAAGTAGGTGGAGGTTCAAGTCCTCTTCTGGGCACCAAACAATGTAGGGCTCCTCAGTATGGAGCCCTTTTTTTGTTCAAGAGGCTCAAATTCAATCAACCCCGTCTTCGAAGTCCGCATTCCCGGACGGTCGCAAAATCTATCGTAGCTCTGACCGGATCGAGCGTCATCGTCCCATAGAAATGTTTCTTGGTTTGGTGGTTGTAGTTTCTGATTCTCCTGTCGACGAACCACGCCGCTCAAAGGTATCTGGCAGCACCCACCCTATTTTCACAATGGTGCCCATGCAACGCTGGCCGACGTGGTTGATCACTATGACATCGTCCTGAACATCGGCCTTTTCGACTACGAGACGTCGGATCTGGTCGAATACCTGAAGTCTCTCTAATTCGGGCCGGGAACCTCGGGAACCTTTTTGGCACTCCTGCATCCTTTAGGCGACATCGAACCCCGAACCCGGCGCTATGCCGAAAAACTGAGGAAGACAGATGGAAATCAAGAAAATCAAGCCACTGCAACAGGAACTATTGGTCAGCACTGCACTCGCCTCGCGCCGCCGGTTTATCAGCCAGGCGGGTGTAGCGACCTTTTCAGGTCTCACTGTATCGATCCTGGGCAGCGGCTCGGCGTCCGCAGCAATGGACGTAACTGACGACGCCGTGCAGCAGGATATCCGCATTCTCAATACGGCCATCGCTGCGGAGCACGAAGCGGTTGCCGCTTACCAGGTCGGTGCCGAAAGCGGATTGCTGGAGGCCGGTGTATTGAATGTCGCTGTGCAGTTTCAAGGCCATCACAAAGAGCATATCGATGCGCTTGCCAAGGCAGTCTCAAGCCTCGGCGGCGTTGCGGCTGATACGAAGAACAGCTATGACTTTCCAGTTGAGAAACTCAAACAGCAATCCGATGTGCTGGCGTTTGCTGCTGGACTGGAGCGCGGTGCAGTGAGTGCCTATGCAGGTGCAATCCCCTTGTTCGACAACCGGGATCTGTCGGCCGCCGCGGCAAGCATCCTGGCGGACGAAGCAATGCATTGGGCAGTTTTGCGAAATGCCTTGGGGCTCGACCCGGTGCCCGAAGCATTTTTCACCTGAGTAGCTACAGGATTGTGCCAGTGTTTCGTTTGAGTATTGTCCTACTCGGTCTTGCCGCAGCAGCGCTTGCGGCAGGGCCGGTCTTAATCGACGGCGACCCGGTTGCCGGGCAACAGGTTTATAATCGTTGCATAGGATGCCATTCACCGGAGCGTGACAGGACCGGGCCGCGGCACTGCGGGCTCTATGGTCGAGTTGCCGGAAGTATTGACGACTTCGACTATTCGGCAGCAATGCGGGAATCTAACGTGATCTGGGATCGAGTCACTCTGGATCAATTTCTGAAATCGCCATCATCGTTCATTCCAGGAACCAGCATGGGAATCGCAGGCGTCAAGGATGCGACAGAGCGTTCGAATTTAATTGCGTACCTGGAAGAATTGTCAGGATCGTCGCAATACTGTAAGAGGATGGAATGAGTATAGGAATGGACCTGGACGTTGATGTCGCACTGCTCGAAGGCGTTCACCGTGGAGAAGATGTCGCTTATGAAGGTCTCATGCGTCGTCACAATCAACGCTTGTTCCGTCTCGCTCGTAGCATTGTGACAGATGATGACGAGGCGATGGATATTGTTCAGGAGACGTATGTAACCGCATTTGATCGCATTGCTGATCTGAAACAGCCACGGGCATTCGCAACCTGGGTCGCAAGAATTGCCAGGAACGAATCACTGATGCGACTGCGAAAGAAACGAAGGTATGTCCCGATGGAAGACGCACAGTTAGAACAGGCAATGGAGTCGTCGAATTCCGGCGCTCAGGATTCACGCCCGGATCGTGACGTAGCGAATCAGCAGCTCGGCAAATTGCTGGAAGTTTGCATTGACGAATTGCCGGATGATTTTAGAACCGTTTTCGTTATGCGATCAATTGAGGGTTGCAGTACACGAGCGACCGCCGATATCCTCGATATTCAGGAGGCAACAGTTAAGACTCGATTGCATCGCGCAAAGAAATTGTTGCAGGATCGCGTTTCAGCATACAGTGACATTGCAGCCACAACAGTTCATGAATTTGCCGGTCATCGTTGTGACACGATCGTGCGCAATGTAATGAGCCATCTACATCATCGAAACATAATCATGTAACGTGATCTCGGGTCAAACCGGTACGGCTTTCGGGCACCGAACTGGCCACCCGCAGTATTCATCGAACGCTTTATCTAATGGGTATTGGGGCAAAAAATACCAGTCAGTCGACAGTTATTGCCTGCCGCACCATCTCGATATCCTCAAGTGTCCAGTCTTTCTTGTCGGCCATCGGTTTGTACGTCCAGCGATAGATGAGCCGGGCACTAACCTTGCCGCCGCCACTTTCCGGCAAAGCAAAATGAAAGGTCGAATGATCAGTTTCACCGGGTGGAATGCGGGTGTTGAACAACTCATGATCTGCATTGAAACCGCCGGCGGGTGCCATCCCTGTTTCAGTCACAAACGGTCGGGCAAACATCTTACCTGGATAACCTGAAAAGTCTCGTGCCGTTTCCCCGACGCCCGCCAGTGGCGGCAGCTTTTCCTGCTTCCCGCCCTGGTGCTGCAAGTGATTGCCATTGGCGTCCTGCGCATCCACGACCAGGATAATATTTCTCAGGGTCGCGCCGCCCGGCAGGGTATGTCCTGCACCGCTATTGGTCACGCTGGCATCAACCACCAGCATATCTGCTTTTTTATGGGCTTGCAGTTTCAACGTAGCCGCCTTGACCAGCATGTCCTCGCTGTGCCCGCCATGAAACAGGTGACGGCGGATTGTATCGGCCTTGCGAATCTTGCCACCGATCGCTACGGGCCTGTCCTTGCCACCCGTCGGCGTATGGCACTCCTGACACTGCTGCGTGACAACGCCTTTGTCGTAGGCCTTCTTCCAGTCCGCATAGGTACTGATTGACAGCAGATGCTCCTGGTTCAAATGACACATTGCGCAAAATTCCGACTTGCTATGGATTGGCGATAAAGCCGTATTGTGCGCCGGTGAAACTGCGTCATCGTACGGGCCCCGCTTCGTGTTACCGCGCGCCCTTGTCGCGACACGATTGATGTCGGTGGTGTAACGGCCGGTAGCAGGATCGTGAATCACTTTGACATCCGCCACGGTATGGCAGAAATCACAGGATATTCCCTGACTGCCCTTGTCAATTGCCTGCATCAGGTCCATTTCCTGACCTTCATTCAGCACGATATCCGGTGTATGACAGTTCGCGCAATCACCGGGCTCATCCGGATGAATACTCTTGTAGCCCATGCCATCCTTCTCGCCGCCTGCATTCAGCCCCAGGTAGAACTGCTGGAATACCTTGTCATGCGGTGTCTTGCCCATCAATGATTGACTGTAGTCCGCGAGCTGTTCCTGGTGGCAGGCGCCACAAAAACCATTTGGCTGGTACTGGTAATTCGGGTCATCCACCACAGTACCTGCCGCCAAAAGGGGTATGGAAAAAAGCAGTATTGTCAGATAGATCGGAAATTTCATCGTGTTTTCCTCGCCAGGATTTTGGTCGCCTTCTGTCGACACTAAATGACTGATCCGGCCAGCGCAATTTCATTAACCATCGGTGCCGCGATCAAGAATGAAAATGTCACGCCGAGCGGCACCCCGGCTGAGACAAAGCCAATAAACAAGGGCCGGCTGAACAGGAGCAAAAAGGTGTAAACGGTTCAAGTCCTCTTCTGGGCACCAAAAAAACAGGGCTCCCTGAACGGGAGCCTTTTTTGGGTCAGAGCAAAAATACCATCGTTATCGGTTGATTCTAAACCCACAACAGGCCCTCGTATGAGATGATGCTTGCTTTGGCCTGTCAAATGTTCAACAACATGAAAGTCGCAAAGGAGAAACTCAAATTCGGGATCAGTATTCCCCAGACTCAATGCTGCGACTCAATCGGCAACCGCGTGACACTCAGGTGCAGAGTAAAAGCCTGAAACTTGCTTCCAACCCCCATACTGGTGGATTAAAAAAGTGGCATTTGTCCAACAACATTTAGTCATCTTGTCCAGCTATGCTTTACTGCTTATTTTTGCCGGGGCCATGATAGGTGGTGAGACTATCGCCTTTTTGGCAAGTATTTTGTGCCATCGTAATGGTCTGCCTGTACAGTGGGTTTTTTTGGTGGCATTGCTAGCAGGCATTATCGGTAATTTGTTTCTATACTATCTAGGCCGCCGTTTTGGAGATGCCATACTTGTTCATCATCCACGCTTGCAAACCGATGTATTAAGGTTTCGTAGCTGGCTCAGGAACAAGGCCTCATTACTGGCGTTTGGTTCTCGTTTTGTTTATGGGGCGGGCGTTATTGGCCCGATTTTGTTGGGCATTAACCGTTTTCCCCTACCACGTTATTTTTTATTGAATGCAGTCAGTGCCGGATTGTGGGCTGCAATGGTCGTGGCTATCGGCTACTTGATGGGCAGCAAAGCGGAATCCTTGCTGGATAATATTCAGTATCTGGAACAGATTTTATTTGTGGTAATTCTGCTGATATTGCTCAGGTGGTTGTATCGGCACCGATTTTTGACGATGCATAAACAGCAATCAAAAGAGCATGTTTAATACTTAAAAAAACGCAGCCGCGATTTCCAGTCAATGGGGCCGACTTCGGTACGAACTATCCATCGCAACCATTAAAGACCATTCGGCACCGTTCAATCGCATCAACCCACCACATGGTTACTGCCCACCGGCTATTAACCCATTGATTTTCCGCAATATGGGCGGGTTTGCCCACGGGATACGTAGCTTCAGGTGCTGGTCTACGTAAGTAGGTGGAGGTTCAAATCTTCTACCCGGCTGATATCTTGAACATCGTCGATCGTTTAAATCGGTGGGCCACTATGCGCAATAATCCAACTAAAATGGCCAAACATGACCCATTGAATGATCAGCAATCCGACAACGCCGAGCAAGGCCATGAATAGTGCCGCCATCAGTGCAGAACCAAAGTTTCGGACTTCAAAACCGTCGACGAGTTGAGCGGACAACCAGATCGTGAATGCGTTAACCACTATCGCGAACAGGCCGAGCGATAGAACAGTGAGCGGCATAGTGAAAAACCACAGGAGTGGCCGCAGCGTTGCATTGATCAGTCCAAGTACCAAAGCGGCGACCCAAAGGGAACCACTGTCGTTGATTCGGACACCTGGCACCGTCTCGGTGACGAGCCACAATCCCAATGCCGTGATGACCCAGATAAACAAAAAAATGAATAACATTGCCTTCCTCCCGGCGCCTCTTGCAGGCGTTTGTAGAGACTCGATCAGGAACGTCTATTCCTTTGATTTATGACGACGCTTGGCGCTTGCATATCTCTCCCACAAGAAAAGGATAACGGCTATACCTATCGAAATGACTAACAGGACCCACAGGTACTCTTCGATATAGGCGGCGACAATGCCCGACACAAATATCAGCAACCCGACCAGACTGAAATGCCAGTTGATCCGATAACCATCGAGGAAGGTCGCCAGACCCAATACGAGCAGCAGCACGAGACCGGCACTTTCGTAGTTCAACCGGCCGGCCTTGACCAACAGGAATATTCCACCAACCGCAACCCATGTCGCTATCCAGTGAATCAGCTGAGTACCCACCGCCCTGGCAACGGGCAAACCAACACGGTGTGCTCTGGACCACCCTATGGTCATACCTGAAATCGCGAGTATCAGCATCATCAACACCCAATAGCGGTAGCTCTTCAGCGGCGAGTAATCGGTAATACCGATGCCCAGCAAGGCCAGCGTTAATGCTACCGTCAGCGCGATGCCTTCCATGCGGAACTTCCTGTCGAAGCGCTTGTTCTGAGGCATAAGTTCTTTCATGGTCGTTCCCTCTTCGCGGCCATGCAATGATATACCATCAATCAGCAGGCTGAGCTGATGTTGACAGTGAGGTACATCGAAACTGGCGTACAATCACGTCCTGCACTCAAGGAGCACCCGTTTGACGGAAAAAGAATACGACCATTCCTGCTGCCGCTGCAGAGACAGAAATCTTGGTTTGTTGGAACTTGTCGCCATTGCTCTCGGCGGTATGGTCGGTGGTGGAATCTTTACTGTCCTGGGTATATCCGTCGGCCTTATCGGAGCTTTAACCCCTGTAGCGATAATTATCGGCGGTCTGATCGCTGCATTTGCGGCCTATTCCTACATTAAGTTGGGCGTCTATTTTAAAGATGAGGGTGCGACGTATTCTTTTTACAAAAAGACTTTTCCGGGATCGCCTTTCGCCGCCTCGTTAATCGGCTGGTACGTCATCTTTGGCTATATCAGCACACTGGCACTGTACGCCTACACTTTCGCTTCGTACGCTCTAAGCGCTTCTGCCTACAATGAAGTTGAATGGATTCGGAAACTGGTTGCCATCGGCATCATCAGTCTGTTTGCCCTGATCAATGTCTGGAGCGTCAAGGGTATGGGCAAGATCGAAGATCTGATGGTCTATACCAAGCTGATTCTGTTATTCATCATTTCCGTTATGTTAATGATGAATTCCACAACGTCCATGCCGACCCTCATCCAGGATGTCGAGCAAATTCACCTGTTCAACGTTTTGATCGTCGCGTCATTGACGTTTGTGGCCTATGAAGGTTTTCAACTGGTGATCAATGCCGTCAATGAGATGGAACAGCCCGAAAAGAATATCCCGCGGGCTATCTATGCGGCTATTGCTCTGGCGATAGCTATATACGTCGTCATATCGCTGGGGGCAATACTGGCCATTCCTATCGAGGACATTGTGAAAAACAAGGAATTCGCGCTGGCATCGGGCGCCCGGGACGTATTGGGCAACTGGGCATCGAACCTTGTCATCATCGGTGCGGTACTCGCGACCAGCAGTGCAATCAGTGGCACGGTATTCGGCGCCTCAAGGCAGATGTCTGTGATCAGCCATGATGGTTATTTTCCAGCCGCCCTGGCAAAAAGAAACAGGTCCATTCCCGCCAATGCCATTATTACAATGGCTGCAACCGCATCGATACTGATCATGATCGGTGGCCTGCGGCTTATCCTCGAATTCGGCAGTATCACCTTCCTGGTGGTGTCGCTCCTGATGGCTTATGCCAATATCGTCATCCGCGATAAAACCCGGTCCTCACTCGCAGTATGCCTGGCCTCGTTGTTGAGCTTACTCGGCGGCACGGTATTCATATTTTATTATGAGTTCACGCATAACCTCGGGCAAATGATCTTTATTCTCTCGCTGTATATTTTGCTGGCACTGGGTGCATACGTTTATGCCAGGGTGAATCGGCAGCACATCCAGCGGCAGCGTGAACTCTAGCCCGCAGGTTGCAGTCTTTATTATGCAGGATCGATAACGGACTTGATGTCCTCGATTGGCCGTATCCGGGCCGATGCAGCGCTGGGGAGAATCGCGATCAGCGGACCCAGATGTTTCTCATAGTGCTTCCACCGGTCGATGGAGCTCGCATAGACCGGCTGGCGAACCTGCATGCTGCTGAAACTGTTTACGGCGCGTTTGTTGCGGTGAAAATCGAGGCAACGATCGTCCCACTCCAGTCCAAGGTATTCAAGCAGTTGTCGGCTGACTGTTTCCTGATCCATCACCAGTTCTTCATACTGCACATTCAATATATCCGACGCAAACAGGCTGGCCCAGTGCGTCATTAGTCGTTGGTAATCGAGGTAATATTGTCCCAGGTCGTCCTGATCGAAAGAGTATTCATTACCTACGGCAAAATAATTCAACAGGTTGGATGTGCAGGTATCCAGGGCATTGCGCTGGCAGTGAATGATCCGTGCTTTTGGAAAAAGCGTCTTTATGAAGCCAATTTTCATGAAATTGGCAGGCATCTTGTCGGTAACGCGCTCTGCGTCGGGTGAATAGGATCTTAATTCCTGTAAATACTCCCCGCAAGACTCCCGCACGATGGTTTCATCGCATGCGTTCATACATTCCGGATAGGGGCTCGAATCACCGCATTTCCTGGCGACCACTTGCTCAAGACGGCCGAGCGCGGCAAGTTCGCCCGCCCCATACACCTGGGGATGAGTCGCGACAATTTGTTCGACGAGCGTTGTCCCGGAGCGAGGCATGCCGACAATAAATACCGGCAGCTCTGAATCCGACCCTCTGGTACCGGTTTTTTCAAAGTAAGCCGAAGAATAGTTTTCGATAAGCCGGTCTACAAAACCCGTGAAGTCATGTGAGTAGTATCCGATTGACTTTCGTTTCAGAGCATTGCCCACTTTGTAATGCTCAAATGCCTTGTCGAAGGCTTTGACATTGCGGTAAATGTTCCCAAGCGCAAAATGACAGTCAATCGAGTCTGATTCCGAAAGTGCAGTTTTTTTCAACAGTGTTTCAATAGCGCTTACCTGCTCTTCCCGTGGCCTGATTCTGCTTAGATTACGATACGCTTCTGCATAATCAGGATTGATCGCCAGGGCCTGCTCATAATGGGTAACTGCGTCGTCCTGCCGGCCCATTTCGTCAAGGGCATTGCCCAGGTTGTGGTGTGCCTCGGCATAATCAGGATTGATCGCCAGGGCCCGTTCATAAGCCGTTATGGCCTCTGTCGGAAAACTCGTCTCATCCAGCGCAATGCCGAGGTTGTAATAGGCCATGGCAAGGTCAGGCCGGATGGCGATGGCCTTTCTATAATGGGGAATGGCATCTGCCGGTCGGCCAAGTGCTTGCAGAGCGTTGCCGAGATTGCTGTGCGCCTCGGCATAGTCGGGTCGGATTGCAATGGCCTTTTCGTGCTGGGTAACGGCCTCTTCCAGCCGTCCCAGGTCCTGAAGGGTGTTACCGAGACTGCTATAGGCCTCAACATAGTCAGGCATGAGAGCAATGGCCTTGTTGAAATGGGCAATCGCATCTTCCGCTCGGCCAAGTCCTCTGAGAGCGATACCAAGATTGTTGTACGACATCGGGAAATCAGGGTTGATGTCGATCGCTTTCTCATAGTGGGCGACGGCCTCCTCGAGACGGCCCAATTCTTTGCACGCATTTCCAAAATTGATGTGCGCACCTGCAAAACCGGGATTGATGGCAAGTGCCTGCTCATAGCGGTCGGTGGCTTTATCAAAATTGCCCAGCACCCGATAGGCTTCCCCGCACATGTTGTAGAATTCCGGTTCTTCCGGCTTCAGTTTTATCGCACTCTCGATCAACTGTACGGCAACGTCGGCTTTCCCCATCTGCAGTGACAGGACGCCCTGTAAATGCAGTACGTCAGGATGATTCGGCCGTTCCGCAAGAATCGAAAGATACACGCTTTCTGCTTCTTGTAAGCGACCGGACCGATGATGGTCAAGCCCGGTCTGAATCAATTGAGAAATATCAGAGGACATCGTTCTTTGAGAAAGCTAATGATGACAACTTGACAGCTCCTTTAGCGCGCTCACTTTATTGTTCGGTCCAGTATGACAGCAAATAATCGGGCTAGTAGCCTGGATCGTACATTAGAGAACTAAGCATCTCCTTGATATCCGGCGGCGGCGGTTCGCTGGCCAGCCCCTGGTCATAGGCTCGTTTTACAACTGCCACAGCAATTTCCAGGGAGATTC
>Ga0114931_10004840_pt1 | contig 16719 bp, 8 predicted proteins | sample 2SBtaG_FD_89579 | JGI IMG/M metagenome (GOLD analysis project Ga0114931, IMG submission 89579) | Deep subsurface microbial communities from Kolumbo volcano to uncover new lineages of life (NeLLi) - 2SBTROV14_V59a metaG | ecosystem: Environmental > Aquatic > Marine > Volcanic | place: Kolumbo...
GAACAACTTCCCCATTTGGACGGCTTCGGCATCCCGTCCGCTTGCGGTTCATTCACTTGAATGTCCACCGGACATTCACCCTGCGGGATCGTTCATTCATCCTTATTTTTCACTTTGAAAACAAGAGTTATGTTGATATAATGACTGTTTTCAAAGTGAAAAATAAGGACAAAAGAAGTAGCCAAGAAGCTTGATTTATTTTTTCACCGTTCCTTAATGTCAAAAAGTAGTTTACACTTTAGCCACGCTCGCCCCTAACCCCTAAAGGGGAATCCACCCGCAGTTAAAAGCCTGAAATTGTGGGATTTGCGGAGGGCGGTTCCCTTTTAGGGGTTAGGGGCGAGCGTAGGGAATTGTCAACAGGGAAATGAAAAATGCAAAAAACTGGAGCAAAAAAAAGCTGCCTCCCCTTTTCAGAAGAGACAGCTTTTTCGCAAATTTTTAGTGGATTGAATAATCCAGCTTTGCCGATTATTGCTTCGTAAGTACCATGGTAACCGTCATATCTGCGCCGCAACCGGCGGTCTTTTCATCATATTGAACTTTAATGACAGCATTTGGATCGTTGATGTCAACTGGAAAAACCTCAGCGCCTTGAACGAAAAGAATGTTATCGTCGCAGCCAACGCCGGTATCCGTTTTTAACAAAACCACCTTATCACAAACAAAGTCAATCGCAACTGTCACGGCAAAACCTCCAAATACTTGCAAGTAAGTAGCGTCAAATTGTCTTTGAGTAGTAGAACCGGGTACGGTGGTCAGCGTTACCGTTCCTTCCACCAAGGACTCGCCAAATCCAGAATTCGGATCAATCGGCGGGTCATACGAAAGCGTATAAGCTCCTGCAAATTGGGTATCCGGCAAGGGGCAGGTAACTTTAGCGGTAAAATTAAAGAACCCTTGAAAAGCAGAACCATTTACCGCCGCGCTGGAATTGGCGGCGGTAAAAACATTACCATTCTTATCAGTTAGACTCCCTTCAAATCTGAATATGTCCCCCGCAGTAAATTGGTCCTCACTCAAACCAAAAAGATTTGCAAGTTCTGAAAGGGGAATACTGAGGTTTTCAATAGCTTTGAAGCCATTTGCACTGGTGGTAAAATCTGAGGCGCTAAAGGATTTGAATAATTTAGGCCCAGCAGAGTTGTCCGGAGCAGTATTATCCACAAAAGTGACATTAATGTCGTACTGGGTTATAAGGGCGCCTTTTTCGATATCCACAAATTCAACAGAGTACTGGTATGAGGTAGAAGCAAAATTTTGAAGGTCAAATTCGCCGGCAATCAATTCCGTCAAGCGCACATAGGCTCCTTTCCCCACTTGGTCGAAGGTGAGGATGGGTTTTAGACCATCACTCGAACAGGAAGAAAGAATGAATAATAATCCTGTCAGAAATCCTATTATTGAAAATTTTCTATTCATGATTAATTGTTTTTTTGGAACTTGAATAGCCCGAAGTAGCAGATACCTTTGTTTTTTAAGTAAATGGTACGGCGGGTTTAATTCAGCATCATTTAAAACTTTTAGGTTGACCAAACTTTGAACGTTTGGTCAAAGTAAACCGGGAAGTTATTTTTAAATCCTTCCTTAATAAACAGTAGCCGAGCCGTCATCCCAGAAAACCTTGTCTGTTACTGCTTTTTGCGTTGCATTCGCGTTAAAGTCAACATGAACGGCAGGCAGGAAAGCAGAACGGGCAAAAGCGCCGGAAGCAGGTTCCAGCGTGGGTTGAATCTTATCCGGCTTACCGGTCCTTCTATAGTTGTTGTAGGCTTCAATTCCGTTGCCCCAAAGCGCAATCAGGTATTCCTTCATAATGATGTTCAATTTTTCATCATCATTCGCCGCATTGTCGTACTCGTTCAACACAAAATCCACATAAGCCTGAACGGTAGAATCAGAGGGAACAAAGGATTCTTCCACCGTTCTTTGCTCTCCGGTCACAGGATCGGTAAGGACTCTCGCCAAATCACCAGCAACCAGGCTCTTAAAGCTGAATACCTTGGCCATAGAGGCATTGATGCCGCTTTCCAGCATAGCTCTCGGGTCGTCGTTGGTGCCCAATGTCAAAGCCGCTTCCGCCCGCATAAAATCAACGAAGGAGGACAACAGAAGGGGGTCAATTCCAGCGCCCAAGCCTCCGTCAGTTCCGCTATTCTGAACACCGCTAAAGGAGTTATCATCAAATTTCCCTCCGGCAGGATACAAGCCCCAAACCGTCCGGATAGGACCATCCGGAGGAATACCGGAACCATTGAGGTGGTCGCGACCGGAATAACCATCTTCTAAAGCGCAATAGGGCATTCTCGGGTCAATATCAATATAGTGTTGCGGCTTCATGCTTTGGTCGGGCAAATCGGAAAAAATACAAGAGTAGGTGTTTAAATCCTGGTTTAAGGCATCGCTTACCTGGCGGTAAAAATAAAAGCGAATTCGCGGGTCTTTGACCGGGTTTTCATCGGCATCCAGTTTCTCCCCCTGCAACAACCACATGAAATAATTCGCCATATAACCCCCGTCGTCCGATTCGTAATGCTCGGCATAATGGGGACTCCTTGCGTCGGGATTTACCCGATTGGTGCTGTACTGGAACTGGAAATCTTCGCTGGCCTCGTCAATTAAATCACCCCCGGAAACCACTGCATTGATCTCGTCTTTGGCCTTGGAATTGACCAGCCGGGTCGTCAGCGCAATTTTCAACTTCATTGTTTTAGCCAGCGTTATCCACTTGCTGACATCGCCGCCATAGAAAATATCGGTTCTAGGTGGTGCAGCAGTGGTGCCGGATAGTTGGGCAATTGCCTCGTCCAACAAGGCTCCTGCAGCGGCATACACCTGGTCGCCCGGGTCGTCAACAGGGCTAATCACATCCGTACCCTGCCCGGCTTCGGAAAAGGGAACATTCCCAAAAATATCCACCAGGGTAAGCATTACATAGGCTTTAATTATTTTCACAGTGCCTGCATGTACATCCAGGCCTTTTTCGGCTGCGAGGTCAATAACCAACTGCACATCCGGAAAAATACCGGAATAGGCAACGCGCCATGTAAAATTAAAGTCGGAAGGGCCGAAAAAATCGTTGTAGGTAAAGCCAGCCGTGGTGTGCCGCTCTCTGGCCATAGTGGCAGGAAAGGTAAAGCCACCGTTGCTGGTCATGAAATTATCGAAATCAATCTGGATTTTGTTGTAAAGATCGTTGATACTGGCATTATCTGGTGTCACCGTATTTGGGTTGTCCAACAGACTAGTCAACTTTGTCTGATCGCAGGACGAGATACCCCAAGCCAGCGCGATTAATAGAAATATTGATAATTTATTTAGCATTTTCATAATTATCAGAATTTAAAATTGTTAATTTTTTTTGTTGTTAATCAATCAAATAAGTAGCGGAACAAAATTATCTCAGCAACATCTCCCGACAGAGGAGAATTTATATTCTCCTCTGTCGTCGAGAGCTGTTAAAATAAAATTGTCAAAGTACTTAGCTAATACAAAGATCGATTTTTAACAATCACCCAATAAAATTACTAGAAAGTGAAACTTAAGTTCACGGTAAATTTTTTGGTAGTAGGCCCAGTAGCAAACTCCAATCCCCTACCGTTTCCAACGCCAACGCTCAATACTTCCGGGTCGTAATTGACGCCCTCGGGGAAGTTGGGTGCGTTGTACCAAAGGTTGTCGCCGCTGATGCGAAGGGAAGCGGAACCAAAAGGTGTTTTTTCCAAAAACTTCTTGGGCAACACATACGAAAGCCCTACCTGGCGGAGGCGGATGACGGTGCCGTCAAAAATGGCTCCTTCATTGGCAAAGAAGTAAGCTCTAAAGGAAACGTCGCCGATATAAGCCTGTACGTCGTTGGGGTCTCCCTCTGCGTTCACACCGGGAAGAATAACCGGCAGGAAGCGGTCGAAATCGGTGTCAACTGTATTCCCCCTGGCTAGCATCGTTGCCGTAGTGATGGAATAGATGTCTCCACCGTGGATGAATTGCCAATGGAAGTCAAACGTAATTCCTTTCCATGAGAAAGAGTTGAGCCAGTTGGCGGTGTAGTCGGGATTGGGGTCCCCGATAACGGCGATATCCTGGTCGGGAACAAAGTTTCCGTCGGCGCTAACGACCCGTTGCCCGTTAATTCTACGATAAGGCGTTCCCTGAATAGCGCCAAATGTTTGTCCTGGAATAGCCCAGTTCGCCACGCCGTCGAATTGGTCGGCAGTGCCATTGGCGAGATTATCCTGCACGCTGATTTTAATTTGGTCAACACCGGGAGCGATCTTATCCACCGTGTTGTCATTAGCCGCGATATTGAAGTCAATGTTCCAGGTGAAATCGCCTCTGAGCGGAATCAGGTTAATCCCCAATTCAATCCCTTTGTTGGTGACTTGTGCCGCATTGACAGTGGTATTGTTAAATCCCGTTGAAGGGTCCAAATTGAGGTCAATGATGAGGTCGGTAGAACGCTTGTGATAAGCAGAGAAATCAATTCCAAATCTGTTTTGGAGAAAGCGCCCTTCCAGACCGATTTCAAATTCCCGGTGTTTTTCGGGCTTCAGGTTCGCGTTACCCAAGCGGTCGCTGACGGAGTTTGTATTGACCACTGTACCGCCGGACGTCACGAAAGCATTGGTAGAGGTTGATAAGGTACTCCTCGTTTGGAAAGGATTGGGATACCCTGCGGAAGTACCGTATCCGAAGCGCAGTTTCAAATAATTGAGGAAATTGCTATTCTGTAAACCACCAAATGCTTCGGTGGGAATGAAAGAAATACTGGCGCTGGGGTAAATTTTTGTATTGTTGTTGGATTCCAGGGTGGAAGTCCAGTCATTCCTTACCTGGACGTTGGCATAGACAAAACTTTTGTAGCCCACCGTTGCCGTACCATAAATCCCGATTTGGTTTTCAAACTGATTAAAGGAGCTGTTGGCGTGGTCAATAAAGTTGCCGTGGTTAAATAAACCAAACACAAACTGGTTGGTACTCGTGGCAAAGGTTTGGTCTCGCACTTCCCTTCTAAAGTTCGTACCGAAAATACCGCTTACTTCAAAATCTTTGAAGACATGGAAGTCGTAATTCAAATTGAATACCTGGTCGGTAATCCTGTTCAAACGTTCGGAAGTTTGTAATATCCCATCGGGAACCTGAGAACCGCCTTTGTCAATTTCTCTTCTTTGCTGCTGGGTGTATTGGTCAATTCCCAAGCGGTAAAAGGCGGTCAACCAGGGCGTCAATTCATAGCTCAATTCGATGGTGCTGAAAAACCGCCGGATGGATTCGAGGTCTCTGGAATGATTCAATGTCCACAATGGATTTTGGATAGCGGAGCCTCTTCTGTAATAAACCTGAGCCATCTATCGGGCTTTCGAAAGGCAGGTTCAACAGGTCAATACTCCGCGGGGTATAAATCAGGTTGGCAAACAGGGAAGACCCACTCGGATTACTACCTGCCCCTGAAGCGGCGGGGGGGGATTTTCGTTGCGAATCCACATAGTTGAAGGTGGCTCTTACATTTATCCCATTCTGCAACTTGGTTCGCGCGCCCAAACCGAAGTTGTGTTTTCTCAAAAAGTTGGTGGGCAGCCCTTTTGCATCATTGGGCGTAACGCCCTGGTCATTCAAATAACTATAGGTGGCATTTATGGCAGAACCATTCCCCAGGTTGTTTTCGATAGAAACACTGGTGTTGCTGAACAATCCCTTTTTGAAGAATCCTTCCACGCTTTTGTGGGGGGCGTATGGAACCCGCGCTCCCTGGAATTCGGGAAAGTCATCGGCGTATTGAGGCTGATTGTAAGGGTGGGGAATCGTGCCGTCCTCAGCGATGCCGTTGCTCCCTCTGACATTAAAAGCAGGTCCCCAATTACTGAAGAACCAACCGAAGTTGCCGGAAAAGCCGTTGCCAAAATTATTTTGGTAGTCCGGAATATTGGCGACTTGGGTGTAACCTGTTGTCTGGCTAACGCTTACCTCCATGCCTTTTTTGGAAGAGCTCCCTACGTTACCGTTCTTTGTCGTCACTAAAATCACCCCATTTTTGCCGGCTTCTCCATAAAGTACCGTGGCGCTCAATCCTTTCAGGATGCTGATTTCGGCAATATCGTTCGGGTCGAGGTCAAGGAATCGGCTGGAAGCGGTAGCGCCACCGGAAATAAAATCCCGGTCGGTATTGGTATCCGTATTAAAAGGGACCCCATCCACGACGAACAACGGCTGGTTGCTTCCGGAAATAGAAGAATATCCCCGGATAATGATATTCGTTCCGGTACCTGCCAGACCACTGGTTTGAGAAATATCCACCCCAGTGGCTTTCCCTCTGATAAGCCGTCCGATGTCGGCTTCTCCGGTTCCAGCGACAGAAGAACCAGCAATCGTGGTGACTCCGTAGCCGAGTGCTTTCTTCTCTTTCCGAATACCCAAGCCGGTTACAACCACCTCGGAAAGTTCCAGGGAACCTTGTTCCAAGGTCACATCGAGGACGTTGGAAACGCCAATTTCAATTTCTTGAGTGGTAAATCCCGTGTACGAAATGACGAGGGTAGTGGCGCCCTCCGGAGCTTCGAAAGAATAGTTTCCGTCAATGTCAGTTACAGTACCTGTAGCGGTGCCTTTGGCGAGAATGGTAGCACCGATGAGTGGTTCTCCGTTAGAATCGGAAATTTTACCTGAAACAGTTCTCTGTGCAAAGGTAAAACCGACGCCGAAAAGAGCCAGCGTTAACATTAGTAAAAGCTTTTTCATACTAATTCAATTTTATTTGAGTAAATGTGTTAAAATAAAAAACGAGCAGCTAAATTATAATTTTTTTATAAAAACCCAGCTTTTTTCTTAACTTTTTCTTTTTGACGTTTTTAGAACATCGCATCACATGAGAAATTAGAAAAAGAACGAATATTGACCTATTCGCGCTGCCTGCATAGCCCTTTCAAAGATTTTTTTCATCAATCGAACGCCCAATTTTTTTCTTGGATTTCAGGCAGGTAAGAGGTGCTGAGAACAGAAGGGTTTAAGATAATTTAACTTAATGCCGGAAGGATAAACCTCAGCCTTGGATGTCCAAAAAAAGCATTTCAGAACCAGCGATTTCGTGGTTTTTCAGACCGGGAAGACAGGTGTTAAGCATTCTGGAATTTCCAAATACTGGTAGTAATTGTAGGATTTGACAAGGTTTACCGTGCCTCCAAGGACGGAATGTTCTCGGGGGCGAATTCCGTATTCCTCAGCCACGTCAGAATATTGTTTCATAAATCGACCCATCTATTCAATAATTTGTCCCTCCGAGACCCTTTGAATGAAAAAACAGGTTCTGAAATCCCCAAAATCGTTCTTCCGCCAAAAATGTTCTTTCGCCATCTTGCCGACATTTTCCCAGGGGAAACCCTCCGAAGCACTCCCTTCGCGCAAAAAACAAGCCGGCCGCCTACCCATCTGTGTAGTCAATTCCCTACTCACTCGTGTAGTTTTCAAGGGGTTTTCGCTTCAATATTTTGCAGCAAATGGAGAAGTTCACACCTTGTCCCTTCGGCTTTATGCAAAATCCGGTGACTTGTTTTTGAACGCCAATTACAAGAAACGGCGATTGTAATTTTGATTTCGAGTGCCATAAAGGGTTTGCCAAATTTATTTGGCAATTAATTATTTTCATAAATAATTGAAAATCAAAAATTTAATATGAGGGCCAAATAAATCCTAAATCCCGAGTACTGCGGGACAAGTTTTGGCGCACCAATGTCCTTTTTTGCACTCAACTCTATTTTTCTCTCACTAATTCTACTTTGAATTTAGACAAAAGATTAAAGATTCAAGAATTTCAGTTTCTCGATATTTTGAGGGTTAGACTTTTGAAAACCTAATCTTTCCTGGCGAATTGGTCAATAACCCACTGCATTTAGAACCTATGCGTCTTATGTCTTTCATCTAAAATCTTAAAGTAGAACTAACTAAAACTATTAATGTATGAAACAGAAGTTTTTTACCACTTTGTTGTTTGTAGTAACCCTGGCAGCAAGTGTCCTAACCGCACAAAACACAACTGTCAGGGGTGTGGTCACTTCCTCCGATGAAGGAGAGACCTTACTTGGCGTAACCATTTTGGTCAAAGGGACAGCCAACGGAACGGTTACGGATTTCGACGGAACCTATTCTTTGGAAGCGCCCTCGGATGGCACCTTGATTTTTTCATTTACCGGATTTGCTTCTCAGGAAATTGCCCTCAGCGGTCAAACGACCCTCGATGTGACATTGGCCCCGGATGTGGCGCAACTCGAAGAGATTATCGTCACCGGATCTGCTGTTGGCAAGTCCAAAAAGACGTTGAGTTTCTCTGTCGGACGGATTGATGAAAACCTGATGACGACGGTTCCTGCACCCAATTTGGGGTCTGGCTTGCAAGGCAAAGTAGCCGGTTTGCGGGTCAATCAGGTCAGTGGGCAACCTGGACAGGGTGCGTTTTTTCAGATTCGTTCCGCCAACTCCCTTGCCAATGGACAGCAACCTCTGATTATCGTTGATGGGGTCTATCTGAATGGTTCTACCCTAGCCGACATCAACGCCGAAGATATTGAGCGGGTGGAAGTGCTGAAAGGGTCGGCGGGGGCTTCGCTTTACGGTTCGCAGGCTGCCAACGGGGTGATTCAAATCTTTACCCGGCGAGGGAAAGGGCTGAAAGTCGGCGATACCAAGGTCACCTTCCGCGGGGAAGTAGGTTTTTCTGAAAATATCAACAAAATTGACATCAACACGAAAACCAACCTTACCGTTGTTGACCCAAACGGTCCTCAACCGACCCTCGGCGTTCCAAGCGACGACAACATCCACAATACCGACCTGCCGAATCTCCACGATTATCAGGATGAAGTTCTCTTCCGAACGGGTACTTTTTATTCCACCTATCTAGCCATACAAGGTAGAGCACAGAAAACGAACTTCATGACCTCCATCCAAAGAATGGAAGACGAAGGAATTATTCAGAGCGTAGATGCTTACGAAAGAAATACCTTCAGAGTCAATGTGGACCACCAGATAAGCGATAAATTGGGTGTCAATGTTAGTGCCATGTATTCCACTTCCAGCCAGGACCTGATTTCTCCATCTTCCAACGGGCCGGGCAACTACATCGCCAACATTTTGTTTTTGACTCCTATTTTTGACCTGGATGCGCAGGCAAATGAAGAAGATGGTTCTCCCTTCAACTTCGATATTGACAATACCGGATTGGGAACCTCCAATCCACTGTACGACAGGGCAAATAACAAACAAACCATCGAGCGAACCCGCCTTTTGGGAAATATCAAGTTGAACTATTACCTCACAGACTGGCTTACGCTGAGCTATTCGGCTGCCCTGGACCGCTCCACGAACGACTTCCAACACTTTTTGAAAAAAGGGTATTTGGATGGCAATAATGTGCCGGGGCAATTCACCGCACTCGCTGTGGCAAATGCTACTTCGGGCAACGGCAGCAACGGAGGTGGCATTCACCGTTCCAACCGAATCAACAACTCCTTTATTTCCAGGGGTAACATTACGGCCCAAAAATCATTTGGCGAATGGAACACCGCCATCCGGGCTTCCTTTCTCTACGAAGACCTTTCCACTAAATTCAATGAAGGCATCGGAGACAATCTGGCGGTGGAAGGTGCCCGAACCCTCGATAACGCGCAAAGCAATATCTTCGTCGCCTCCGAACAGCAGTCCATCGTTGCCAACAGCTTCTTCCTGATTGCCGATGTAGATTATGCTCAGAAGTACATCTTCAGTGGCTTGGTGAGAAGGGAAGGGTCTTCTCTTTTCGGTCCCCAAGAACGCTGGTCGAATTACTATCGCGGCAGCGCAGCTTACCGCCTGACGGAAGACATTGACATCCCCGGCGTTCAGGAATTGAAATTGAGAGCTTCCGTTGGCACGGCGGGCATCCGGCCTACTTTCGAACAGCGGTTTGAAACCTTTGAATTGAAAAACGGTACGACGACTAAAAACACCTTGGGGAACAACTTCCTCAAACCCGCCAAATCCACTGAAATAGAATTGGGCATCGATTTGGCTTTCGCCAATGCCTTTAGTCTCGAATTCAACTACGCCAATATCGAAACCAAGGACCAAATCCTTCTCGTGCCGCTTTCCGGTGCAGCCGGTTTTACAGGGCAATGGAAGAACGCTGGCACCATCGATGCCGATGTTTTTGAAATTACCTTAAATACGGATTTTGGCAGACTTTTCAAATTGAAAAATTTCCACTGGGACTTGAACATCACCTTCGACAAAACGACCCAGGATATTACCAAATTGAATGTGCCTGCTTACAATACTGGCCCAGGTATTCAGCAATCTACCCTCTTTCTCATAGACGAGGGAATTCCTTTCGGCACCATGGTAGGGGAAGTTTTTGCAACCTCCCTTGACCAATTGGACGGTCAAATCAATACCGGCGCGCCTTATCACGTTGATTCGGACGGTTCTCCGGTTGATAAAAGCCTCTACACCATCAACGAGTTCGGTTATGTAATCCTAAAGGCTGCCGACGGAACCAAAGATGAACTGCCTTTCAAATTGTTGGATGAAAACGGCAACCCGGTCGTACAGAAAATTGTCGACATCAACCCCGATTTTCGCGTAGGCATTGCCAACACATTTAGCTACAAAGGTTTGAGCCTCTACACCCTGTTCGATTGGAAACAAGGGGGCGACATCTACAATCTCGGCAAACAATGGTTGTTCAGAGACCAACGCCATGCCGATGCTAGCAAATACCCAATTGCAGCCGGTTTCTTTGGTAGTAATGGGCTGTACAATGTATTGGTGTCCAATAATAATTTCGTCGAAGACGGCACCTTTTTCATGTTGCGGGAAGCTTCTCTGTCCTACCAATTCGGTCACAAGCAATTGGATGGGCTTTTCAAGGGATTTGTCGAAAGCATCAAATTCAGCGTGATTGGCAGAAATTTATTCACCCTCACCGACTACACGGGTTTCCACCCCGACATCACCGGCGCGCCACGAGGAGAAAACACCCTCTCCAACAGAACGAACGGCGCGATAGGTAGCGACAGTAACACCCCCAACGGCGACCCAAGTGTCTTCCTCGTGGATGGGTTCAACTTTCCGGTGCCAAGAACGGTCACCTTCAGTTTACAGGTTACTTTTTGATTCAGAATTTTGACAAAAGATACCAGATGAATGATTTAGATTTTTCCGATTTAAAAAATCTTTTGTCTTTTCTCTAAAATCTTTCCATCTGGCCTTCAATTTTTCAGATGCATTTTTTTCATCAGAAGGAACGGTGAGATAATAAATTGCACAATTTGACTGATGCTATTTACTCTTGCAAGCACTTGAAAATTAAACCCTAGCCCTGCTTCCGATTCTCGGAACAAGTTATGATTGAATTTTCAAGCACTTTCAGCAAAAAATATAATTCATTCAAATAGCACACTTTATTACCTCACCGTTCCAAAAAAAAAGAAAACATGAAAAATATTTTTAAAATAAAAATTTTCTTTCTCACCGCATTGCTCTTTGCAGCAATAAGCTGTAAAGACCTTAGCACGGTCAACAATAATAACCCGGACAGGAACGCGGTATTGGCTTCCGGCACCGATTTGCTGGCTGTTCTAGGAGGTGGATACATCTCCTACTGGCAGGCAGTACACGACGTTCATCCTGCCATGGCTTTGTCCATTACTTCCGATACCTACGGCGTTTCTTGGGGCAACTTTGCGGGTCGGAGAATGGGAGAAGAACCCCGGGCTTCCTACAACAATCGCTCTTCCGAAACCCAAGATTACAAGAAATTGGTCGAAGACCCCTGGTTCGGTTTGCTCTCCGCTGTTTCTACGGCAAACGACATTTTGATTGCCCTAAGAGGAGGGACTTCGATTGACAATGGCGGACCGCAGGATAAAACAGTGGAAGCTAGCGCTCTTTTTTTGAGAGGTGTCAGTTGGGGCTATTTGGGTTTGATTTTCGACCAGGCATTGTTGGTGGATGAAAACACCAGCCTGGACGAACAAATCCCTTTTACTCCTTATCAAGATATGATTGGTCCGGCAGTACGGGATTTGGACCAAGCTGCTTCTACCGCCACTTCTGCAGGCGCTGATTTCACCAACAATTTTTTCAATGGCATAACGCTGGATTCGGACCAATTTACAAAATTGTGCAACTCCTATTCTGCCAGATTTTTGTCTAACTGGCCCCGAACGGAATCCGAAGCAGGCGGTATCGATTGGAACTCCGTTTTATCGCACGCACAGAATGGTCTCGATTTCGATTTTTCGCCCATTGCCGACGGCAACCTCTGGATTAGCTACCAACGCTTCGCTTTTGCCGAAACGGGTCAGGGCGCTTTCTGGGCCCGTTTAGACCAACGCCTTGTTGCCACTTTCGACCCCAGCCAACCTACCCGCTACCCGGAAGTCGTAGCGCTTGGCGAACCGGAACTGACAGATTCCATGGCTACTTCCGACGACGCCCGCCTGCTGTCGGATTACCTTTATGTTCCAAATAACAACTTCGCCATAGATAGGGGCGAATGGCATTTTTCAAATTACAAAAATAACCGGAATGCCGTTGACCCCACCTTCGCTGGCGATGGTTCTTCGGTAGGTCCTATGCCTGCCTTTTTAGCGGCTGACAACGACTTGCTGAAAGCAGAAGCCTTCCTCGAAACGGGCAAGAAAGCAGACGCCATTGCCATCATCAACGCAGGCACGCGGGTTACGCGCGGCAACTTGCCTCCAATAGATGGCGGTGCATCCGATGGAGAGGTGCGCCAGGCGATTCGCTACGAAAGGGCCATCGAGTTGAATAGCGCTTCTCCTTTGAATTTGTGGACGGAAAGAAGACGCTGGGGACCAAGACAAAATTTCAGAGAAGTGACCGCCCTGGGCGGCCTGCAAATCGGCACCCCTGCCCAATTGCCCGTTCCGGCAGATGAATTGGGTGTGCAGGAATTAGCCCCCTACAACTTCGGCGGTTCGCAAGACCCCGAAGGTATCAACCGCTTCTAAAAATAGATAGGGTTAGGTTTTTTTGAAAAAAGACGAAAGGGCTGCTTCCACCGAAGTTGCTCTTTCCCCTTTTTATGTACTTGGACATAATTGTTTCACATCCCGAAGGTTCGGATTTAGAAAAATGACCAATGACAACCGATGACCAATGACTTCCTTACCACCAAAGCATTCAAAAACTCTATGACCATGCTACTCAGAATCTCTTTTTTTCTCTCGCTGCTTTTCTTCCTGAGCTGTACTATTTCCAACAAAAGGGAACAACCGAATTTCGGGGAAGAAAAACTTTTCACCTTGCTCAACCACAACGAAACCGGCGTAGATTTTAAAAACCCCGTCAAAGAAGACCGCAAAAATAACCACCTCACCAATGACATGCTCATTTCCGGTGCAGGGGTGGCCGTCGGAGACATTAACCAAGACGGATTGCCCGACCTTTTCTTCACAGGAAACCAAGTACAAGACCGCCTCTATTTGAATAAAGGAAATATGAAATTCGAGGACATCACCCGAAAGGCAGGCATCAAAAAGGAAAGCATTTGGTCTTCGGGGGCGACGATGGCAGACGTTGACCAGGATGGGGATTTGGACATCTACGTCTGCAAATACGTTTACGGCAAAGAGCAGCAAAGCGAAAATTTGCTCTACATCAACCAGGGCGATTTGACCTTCGCGGAAAAAGCAAGGGAATTTGGATTGGCAGACCGGGGGTTCGCCGTGCAAGCCACTTTTTTCGATTTCGACATGGATGGGCTGCTCGATTTGTATTTGGTCAACCAACCCCCTTCTACGGGGAATCGCCGCGGCAACAAGATTACCTTAACCCGATTCAAAAGCCTGCTTTACACCGATAAAATTTTTAAAAATACTGGCGATGGGCATTTCTACGATGTGACGGATTGGACGGAAACCCGCAATTTGTCCTTCGGGCTTTCTGCCACCATGGGCGATTTCAATAACGACGGCCTGCCCGATTTGTACGTCGCCAACGATTACGAAAAACCCGATTATCTGTACATGAATCAGGGGCGGGGCAAATTCGCCAATACCATCAACCGTTCGATGAAACACATCTCGAACTTCAGCATGGGAACGGACGTGGCTGATTTTGACAACGACGGCTACCTCGACATCGTTTGCGTGGATATGGTGCCGGAAGACCACAAGCGCATAAAAACAAACATGGGCGGAATGCGCCCCGAAGCCTTTTGGGACATCGTGAAAAAAGGATGGCACTACCAATACATGTTCAACACCCTGCAACGCAATAACGGCGATGGCGTTTTCAGCGAGCTCGCCCAAATTGCTGGCATTTCAAATACCGACTGGAGTTGGGCGCCGCTTTTTGCCGATTTCGACAACGACGGCTGGAAGGACTTGTTCATCACCAACGGCGTTAAACGGGCTATGCGCAACAGCGACCTTGATGCGAAATATTCCAAAATGTTGGACAGTCTCGAAATCGTCGCCAAGGCACAGGGAAAGGAGGTCTATGAAATCATCGATTTGATGCAATTCGTCGAAATGGCGCCTGTGGAAAAGCTGGTCAATTACATTTTTAAAAATAATGGCGATTTGACTTTTTCCAAAAAAATGAAAGAATGGGGCATGGACGTTCCCACCTTGTCGTATGGTTCGGCTTATGCGGACCTGGATTTGGATGGCGATGTGGATTTGATTGTCAATAACACGGATGATTACGCGTTTATTTATCGAAATAATGCCCGCGAGAAAGGCTTGGGCAATTATTTGAATTTCAGCATTTTAGATAAAAAAGGAATGCCTGCCTATGGGGCGAGGGTTCGCTTGTTCAAAGATGGAAAATTCTGGCAAATGGCTGAACTGACCAACGCGAGGGGCTACAAATCCAAGAGCGAAGATGTCCTTCATTTCGGCCTCGGTAAGGAAGTTGTGGTCGAAAAAGTTGAAATCACCTGGACTTATGGCGAGCAACTTATTTTGAAGAATGTAAAGGCCAATCAATTGTTGACTCCGAATATCTCAAAGGCGAGGGTCGCCGCAAGCATCGAAAAAGAAGAAGATTCGAAGGTGTTTTTTGACGTTTCTCGCGCCCTGAAAGTGAATTATCGCCACCGCGAGAACGCGTTCGACGATTATAAAAAACAAGTGCTGCTGCCCCACAAAATGTCCAATTTCGGACCCGGACTCGCCACCACAGATGTCAATGCAGACGGCTTGGACGATTTTTATGTAGGCGGGGCTGCCGGTTTTCCGGGGGCTTTATTTTTGCAAAAAAAAGATAAAACCTTCCAGCGCGCCTCAGTAGAAACCTGGGAAAAAGACAAAAGGCACGAAGACTTGGGCGCTTCGTTTTTCGATGCCGACGCCGACGGCGATTTGGATTTGTACGTCGTCAGTGGAGGCAATGAATTTGAGGGAAACGCTCCCGAATTGCAGGACCGGCTTTATCGGAACGACGGTATTGGAAACTTCCGGCGCGCCCCGGAAAGCCTACCGGAAATGCGCAGCAGTGGGTCTTGCGTCGTCCCCGCCGATTTTGACGGCGATGGGGATGTGGACTTGTTTGTCGGAGGCAGATTAGTGCCGGGCAAATGGCCCCTTCCGGCAAAAAGCTATCTGCTGCGCAACGAAAATGGAAAATTCAAAGACGTGACGCGCAAACTCGCCCCCCAATTACTCGAAGCGGGTTTGGTCACTGCCGCCACTTGGTCGGACTTCAACGGCGATGGTGACATGGACCTGGCAATCGTAGGAGAATGGATGCCGCTACTATTGCTAGAAAATAAAGGCAATCATTTCGAAAACGTCACCGAAAAAGCAGGTTTGGCAAAAACAACCGGCTGGTATTACAGCATCCTTTCCGCCGATTTCGACAAAGATGGCGACCTAGATTTTGTGGCTGGTAATTTGGGTTTGAATTACAAATACAAGGCATCCCAACAGGAACCTTTTGAAGTCTTTGCTTCCGATTTCGATAATAATGGGCAACTCGACATTGTGTTGAGTTACTACGAGCAGGGGGAGCTTTTTCCGGTGCGGGGACGTTCCTGTTCCTCCGACCAAATACCTTTACTGGCCAAGAAATTTCCCTCCTTTGAATCCTTCGGCGAGGCCAATGTGGAGGATATGTACGGCAAAGGATTGCAGCAGGCATTGAACTACAAAGCCTACACTTTTGCTTCGAGTTATTTTGAAAATTTGGGCGATGGCACCTTTGCGGTTCGACCCTTTCCCAACGAAGCGCAACTTTCCTCGGTCAACTCGATACTTACAGAGGACTTCAACGATGACGGCAATCTGGATTTGTTGATTTCCGGGAACCTATTCCCCTCAGAAATCGAAACGCCGAGAAACGACGCCGGCATGGGCTTGTTCCTGACGGGCGACGGCAAGGGCAACTTCACCCCCGTTCGCACAGTCGAAAGCGGATTTTTTGCGCCCTACGATGCCAAGGATATGAAGTTGCTGAAAGCCGGCGGAAGAAAAGTGATTTTAGTAGCGAACAATCAGTATTTTTTGCAGGCTATCGAATTCCGCCCAAAAGGTTTGAAAAAAGAAGACACCTTGTCATTGAAATAAGGGGCAGGGCACAAGGGTTTGGCGTACCAATGAATCGCTTAGGAACGGTGAATAAATAAATTGAGGTTTTTGGGTTGATTATTTTGTTCTTAGTTTTTGCTTTGAAAACAAGAGTTATGTTGATATAATGACTGTTTTCAAAGTGAAAAATAAGGAC
>Ga0114931_10004841_pt1 | contig 16719 bp, 16 predicted proteins | sample 2SBtaG_FD_89579 | JGI IMG/M metagenome (GOLD analysis project Ga0114931, IMG submission 89579) | Deep subsurface microbial communities from Kolumbo volcano to uncover new lineages of life (NeLLi) - 2SBTROV14_V59a metaG | ecosystem: Environmental > Aquatic > Marine > Volcanic | place: Kolumbo...
ACGTGCTGATCCGGAACGGCGTGGAGGAACCCCTGCCGGCGAAGGCCACCTTTACCATCGAAGCCGGCGACGTGGTGAGCATCCGCTCGCCGGGGGGCGGGGGATGGGGATCGGCGAAGGACGCCGCACGCGGATCGCGGCCCGGGCCGAGCGGCCCGCTCGTGGGTTCGCCGCCGAGCCGCTGATCCGCCGGTGGGCCCGTGGCCCGGGCCCTGCTGGTGGGCGTGCCCGCGCTGCCCGGGGTCCTAGCCACGGAAGAGATCAGCATATCGGTGCGCGCCGACGTCTTCCGGTTCTCCTCCTCCGCGGTCATGTTCCGGGCCGAAACCTCACGCGAGGGGAACGATCATGCAGCTCCTGCTGGCCCTGGTGTGTGACGACGCGCGCGTCACCCCCGAGGGCAAACTCGATGTCCACGGCGTCTTCAACGACCTGTACGCCCCCGGCTTTCCGGCCCGTCAGGATGCCATGGTGCTGGCGTTGGTGCTCGAGTGGGACCGCGACGACGAGGGACGCTTCCCGTTCCGCGTCGACCTCGTGGATCCACGAGGCAAGCCGAGCCTGTCGGTGGAGGGCTACACCGATGTGGCCGGTGGATCTCCCGACCGGCCGCCGCCGAGGACGCGGCTGGTGATGCCCCTGGAGGACGTCGTGTTTCCCGTGGCGGGTCCGTACACCTTCGCGCTCAGGGTCAAGGGCGCCACGCTGCCCGGCCCGAGCCTCTACCTGGTCCAAGCCGACCAGGCCCCGCCCGTCGCGTGAGCCGATGATCCTGCCGCCCGGCTTCGTGGAGATTCGGGCCGCGGGCGCCCGGGCGATCGCGGTGCCGGATGCGGCCGGGTGGGTGCACATGACGCTGCGCGCCGGCGATACGCTGCACGGTTGGGCGGAGCGCCGCCCCGACCGTGAGACGCTGCTCGGACGCGGGCGCGTTCTCGTCGTGCCGGCGCCCGTGGCCGGACCGCGCGGCGCGGGGCGCTGGGCGGTGCGCCACTACCGTAGGGGCGGCGCCGTGGCCCGGCACCTGGACGACCGCTACGTCCGCCTCGGCACGCCGAGGTGCCTCCGTGAAGCGGTGGCGAGCTGCGCGGCCCGGCGCCGCGGCGTGCCCACCCCCGAGGTGCTCGCTGCGGCGATCTATCCCCGGGGATGGTACTACCGGGCGGACCTGGTCACCCGGATGGTGGAGAGCGCACGCACGCTGGCCTCCGTCCTGTTCGGCGCGCCGGATGTACACGGAGAGCCGGGCCGCGGTGGGGAGCGGGCGGACCCCCGGGCCCGCCGCGAGGCGCTCCGGGCGGCGGGGTGGCTGGTGGCGCGGCTCGAGGCGCTCCGCGTCGTCCACCCCGACGTCCACGCGCGCAACGTCCTCGTGGTGGAGCACCGTGGCGTGGTCCGGCCCCTTGTCCTCGATCTGGACCTAGCGAAGACGCTGCCGCTGTCGCTTCCCCCTCCCGGGCCCGCGATGAGGCGCCGCCTGGAACGCTCACTCCGCAAGCTCGGGCGCAGGGCCGGATGCCGGCTGGACCGGGTCGAGTGGGACGCCCTGCGCGCCGGATACGGGGATTGCCGGTGACGCCACATGCCTCGCGACGCGGTCACGCGGAGGACCCGCCGGCCTCGCCTCCCGGGGGATGGGACGGCCCACCGCCCCGCAAGATTGCCATCGTCATGCTCTCCGCGCTCGGCGACGCGGTCCACGTGCTGCCGGTCGTCACGGCGCTCAAGCGGGCGTGGCCTTCCACCCGCATCACCTGGCTCATCCAGCCCCTGCCGCATCAACTGGTCAGGGGGCACCCGGCCGTCGACGACTTCGTCGTGTTCCGCCGTCGTCGCGGGGTGGGCGCGTGGCGCGGCTTCGCCGAGCTGCGCCATGCCCTGCGCGGACGCCGCTTCGATCTCGTGCTGGCGCTCCAGGTGTACTTCAAGGCGGGGCTGGTCACCGCGCTGACCCCGGGAAAGGTCAAGCTGGGCTTCGACGTGGCCCGGGCGCGCGACCTCAACTGGCTCTTCACGAATCGGCGCATCCCTCGCCGTCTGCCGCAGCACGTCCAGGATCAGTATCTGGAGTTCGTCCGTTTCCTGGGGATCGACCCCTCGCCGGTGACGTGGAAGCTGTGGCTCACCGATGCGGAGCGCGAGGCGCAGCGGGCGTTCTTCGCGCGTCTCGGCCGGCCCGCGTGCGCCGTCGTCCTGGGCACCAGCAAGGTGGAAAAGAACTGGACGGCGGAGGGCTACGCACGGGTCGTCGAGGCGCTCGACCGGACGCACGGGCTCCAGCCGGTCTTCGTGGGCGGGTCCTCGCGGCTGGAGCGGGACATGGCCGCCGAGGTCCGGGCCCGCACGCGCGCACGGGTCGTCGACGCCCTGGGCGACGACGTGCGCCGACTGCTCTGGCTGCTCGACGGCAGCGCGCTGACACTGAGCCCCGACACCGGACCACTGCACATCAGCCGAGCACTCGGCACGCCCGTGGTGGGGCTCTACGGGTATACCAACCCGAAGCGCTCGGGCCCCTACAGGGCGTACGAGGAGCTCGTCGTGGACGGCTACGCGCGCGTTCCGGGCGAGGACTACCCCGCATCGCTCGAGCACCGCGACGGGATGAAACGCGTGAGGGTGTCCGACGTGTTGGAGAAAGTGGCTCTGGCCGTTCGGCGCTACGTCCGGTAGCGTGCATGCAGGCATCCCCCGGCGGATCCGCCGATGCAGGAGATCCGATGACACAGGAGATCCGATGACTTCCGGAAATGGAGCCGCACCCCGCAGGACCGTGTGGCAGAAGGTTCTCGACCCCGACGCGTTGAAGGAGGGGCGGGTCAAGCCGGTGACGTGCCGGCACGCGACGGTGTGCATGACGCGTTACGAAGGCCGGTACGCCGCGCTCGACAACCGCTGCCCTCACCAGGGCGGACCGCTCGGCGAGGGCTCGATCGAGAACGGCTGGCTCCGCTGCCCCTGGCACGGGTGGGACTTCCACCCCACCACGGGCCTGCCGCCGGGTGGATTCGACGACGGCGTGCCCACCTACCCCGTGGAGGAGCGCGAAGACGGGATCTACGTAGCCTTCGAGATCGAGGAGACGCACGAGCGAACGATCTCGGATCTCATGGTCGAGACGATGGTGCGGTGGGGTGTCCGCCACGTCTGGGGAATGGTCGGCCACTCGAATCTGGGGCTCGCCGACGCGGTGCGGATCCAGGAGGAGGCCGGTGAGCTCACGTACTACGGAATCCGCCACGAGGGAGCGGCGTCGTTCGCCGCGTCGGCCTATGGCAAGCTGACCGGCCGGCCGGCGGCGTGCCTTTCGATCGCGGGCCCGGGCGCGACGAACCTTCTGACCGGGCTGTGGGACGCGAACGTGGACCGCTCGCCCGTTCTGGCGCTCACCGGACAGGTGGACACCCAGGTCCTCGGGCCGGGCGCGTTCCAGGAGGTCGATCTCGTGGCGGCGTTCGGCAAGGTGGCGCAGTGGAGCCAGCCCGTGCTGTCCACGAGCCGCCACGCGGAGCTGGTGAACCTGGCGTGCAGGACCGCGATCCTGAACCGTGGTGTCTCGCACCTGATCTTTCCGGACGAAGTGCAGACGCTGCCGGCGCCCGAGGGCGCGGAGCCGGGCGGGCCCGATGGGCGGATCACGCAGCGGACGATCGCGCCGCCCGCCGGGGCGCTGGAGCGCGCGGCGGAGATGCTGGGGGCCGCGCGCCGGCCGGTGGTGATCGTCGGCCACGGCGCGCGCTTCGAGATGGACCCCGTTCGCGCACTCGCCGAGCGACTGCGCTGCCCCGTGATCACGACGTTCAAGGCCAAGGGGCTGATCCCGGATCGCCACGAGCTGGGGTGCGGCGTGCTGGGGCGTAGCGGCACACCGATCGCAAGCTGGTTCATGAACGAGGCCGACGTCCTGCTCGTCTTCGGCGCGAGCTTCTCCAACCACACGGGCATCACGCCCAAGAAGCCCATCATCCAGGTGGACTTCGACCCGCTGGCTCTGGGCCGGTTCCACGCCGTGGAGGTGCCGGTGTGGGGCGAGATCGGCGTTACCGCTCGACTGCTCCTCGACGCGATCGCGGACGGGGCCGCCTCGATGGATCACCGCGCCGAAATCGCCCAGCGGTGGGCGATCTGGCGAGAGGAGAAGGCCCGCCGCGAGGCCGACGACCGGGCACGGGGAATCAACTCGGCCGCGATCTTCGCCGCGATGACCCGGTGCGTGCCCGACGACGCGATTCTGCCGGTGGACGTGGGCAACAACACGTACTCTTTTGGAAGGTACTTCGAGTGCGCTCGCCAGGCGGTGCTGATGTCGGGCTACCTCGGCTCGATCGGCTTCGGCTTCCCCGCCGCCATGGGCGCGTGGGCCGCGACCACGGACAAGGGCTCTCCCTTCTTCGGAAGGAAGGTGGTCTCGGTCTCGGGCGACGGAGTATTCGGCCAGTACATGGGAGAGCTTACTACCGCGGTCCGCTACGGGATGGATATCACCCACGTGCTGCTCAACAACGACGAGCTGGGCAAGATCTCCAAGGAGCAGCGCACGGGGCACTTCGACGTGTGGCAGACCGGCCTGCACAACCCGAGCTTTGCCGAGTACGCCCGTATCTGCGGCGCCATGGGCGTGCGCGTGACCGAGCGCGAGGCGCTGGACGACGCGCTCGACGCCGCCATCGCCCACGAGGGGCCCGCCCTCGTGGAGATCCTCTCCGACCCCGAACTCGTATAGCAGCCCGTGGCAGAGCCGCCACGCGCCGCAGGAAGCCTCCGCTCATGACCGATTCCACGAACGATCCGGCCCTCGGCTCCGTCGCCCTCGCCGCGCTGCGCGACGCCACACTCGAGCTGCACCACGCGGTACAGCTCATCGCTTCCGCCGGGCAGGCGTACGTGCCCCGTCGCACCGACGACAGTCACCGCGCGATGACCTGGAGCCACGCGCTCGGAGGCTTCCGGGGCGAGCCGTTCGGCCCGGAGTCGGAGCTACGTGTCGGCCTGGATGTCGAGGCGCTCACGGTGCGCATCCTGCGCGGGGACGCGCCGGACGGCGAAGCGCTCCCGCTTTCCGGACGCACGATGGCCGAGGCCCGCGCGTGGCTGGCCGACGCGGTGGCCCGGGCCGGTGGCCCCGAGGCGAGGCTCGAGCCGCCCGAATTCGAGATCCCGACCCACCCCGTGGGCCAGGGCCGAGCGTTCTCCGGCGAGCGGGGCGCGGAGCTGGCCGAGCTCGCCCACCTGTACGGGGGCGCGGCCGCAATCCTCGAGGACGTCGCGGCCGGGTGGCGTGGGGCCGAGACGGTCCGGTGCTGGCCGCATCACTTCGACATCGCCACGCTGCTGACCGTGCGGCCGGCCGAGGGCGTCGAAGCCGCACGCACGATCGGCGTAGGGCTCGCGCCCATGGGTGGGGGGTACGAGACGTGGTACTGGTACGTGACGCCGTGGCCCTACCCGGACGCCGGGGCGCTCCCGGAGCTCGACGGCCCCGGGCGCTGGCACACCGAGGGCTGGGTGGGCGCGGTGCTCGAGGCCGCTCAGGTGGTGGCGCAGCAAGGCGCGGACGCGCAACGTTCACTGGTCCGGAACTTCCTGGCCGAGGCCGTCGCGGCGTGCCGCGCGGCACTGTCGTAGCAACCCGACCGTTGAGGCATACCTTCAACCCCAAGAAGTGGGCGTGATACCTTCAGATTTCATCCTGCCCGCCGACGACGAGCGCGACATCTGGTACGTCAACCGGATGCTGGTGCTCCTCCGGCCGCGCCAGCCGTTCGTCGACTGGCTCAACAGCACGCTCGATCCGGACGAAACCCCTCAGACGCTGGCCGAGATCGAGGGCAGTCCCGGGGCCTTCCTCATCCCCATCTTCGAGTATCGCGAGGAAGCGGAGGAGTGGATCAGGGAGAACTATATCCTGATCTTCGAGACCCATCTGTGGGATTGGATCGACCGTCCCGAGCAGTGGCCGGCCGACCGCACCTGGCAGCTGTTCGTGGAGTGGTTCGACGTGGAGCTACTGGGCGCACCATGGGACGTGGTCGCCGCCCCGCTCCACTCCAACCCCCCGCCGCGCGAGGACGGCTGGAACTGAAGCGGGTGGGGCGCCGCCGGGTCACGACGCCCACCACCACCGGACGAACAGCACCGCGAAGCCTGCCACCGTGCCGAGGAGGGCCTGCCACTCGCGATTGTGGAGGTAGCGCCGCAGGGCGTCGGTGCGCACGCGCGCTGGAGTCGAACCCACCTCCGACTCACCGGTCACGGACGCCCGGCGCGCGGTCGCGCGCTCCGAGATGATGTGCGGCGGGGACGCTTGTGCCTGCGGCCGATACGGAGTGAGCCGGGGCAGGAAGGCGGGCACCGCCGCGGCGTATACGTGATACTGCTCGCCGAATCGCGCCGTCAGGAGGCGCGCCTCCGCCGCCATCGTCGCTCCGTACGCCACCAGGTAGAAGACCGCGAAGAGCACGACGAAGAGCGGGCGTCCGCCGGCGACGGTCACGCCGAGACCCATGAGCAGGCTGCCCAGGTAGAGGGGATTGCGCGTGAACGCGTACGGTCCGTCGGTGCTCAGCCGGCGTTCCTTATCGATGCTCGCCGCCGCCCATGCGCGCACGATCAGGCCCGCGAAGGCCAGGGTGGCGCCGGCGACCAGCAGCCGGGGGGTCGGGCGCGCGAAGAAGTAGAACGGCACGACGAGCGCCCAGACCGCGCGGAGCCGGAGCCAGCGCAGATCCGGACGGACGCGCCGCGGTGTCGCCTGTCGAAGGCTCGCCCGGAGGAGCCCCGCCCGGAGGAGCCCCGCCCGCTCCCGGCTCTCCCGCCACACGCTCACCGGCCTGGAGGAATCCCGATCCCTTCCGCCGCGACGGCCGGATCCCCGGCGACGCCGCGCGCCTCGGCCGCCTTGCGTGAATCGGGGTTCAGCGGCAGGCCCTCCTCGATCTTCCTCAGGTGCAGCGTGACCGAGCCGACCACCGGGATCTCGGAACGGAGGTAGACCACCAGGCGCCGCTCGTCGTCGCTGAAGTGGATCTCGGCGTTGCCGCCCTCACTGAAGAGCCCCTTGGTGCGGATGATCGGCTTGACCACGATCGTGCGGAACGTACCGGCGGGCACCTTGCGCTCGTCCTTGCGCAGGACCTGGATGATCACGGGGTTGCCGGACTCCTTGAAGTACCGGTTCAGTGTGTACGTCTTGCCGACCTCGAGATCCAGCGTGCGGATGTAGTAGATGAACGCGATATCGTCGAGCGGGAGCGAGGTGAGCATGGGTCCCGTCTCGTCGTTGTCCTTCCGCCACCACCGCTGCTCGTCGGGTAGCATCTCGTAGAAGCGATGGCTCTTGTACTTGACCTCGTGGATGTCCTGCACGAAGCGGCGGCTGGCCAGCGTGCCGACGTCGAACCAGGAGCGTAGGTCGTCGTCGACCCTGGCAAAGGCGATCCCGCCCTTGATGTCCAGGTGCGCCACGTAGGCGCGCCGCCCCGCGACGGTGTCCACGCCCTCGACCTCCATGTGGGCGGAGCCCACTGCGAAGATCCCGAGCTTGACCTTGTACTCGAGCTTCTCGCCGGGCCCGAAAGGCGTGCGCGCGGCCTCGGGATCCACGGGGTAGGCGGTCTTCGTCACGGACGAGGTCGTATCCCGCGGCGTGGCCTGCCCGACCTCGGTGGCCTCCTGGGCTCCCAGAGGACGGAGAAGCAGGAGCGCCACGAGGACGGCACCGGGTGCGAGGGCCCTCATGCCGCCCGCTCCCCGGCGGGCCACCGTAGCGCCCTGCCTCGCAGCCGCATGAGGTCCATGAGCGCCCGCAGGGGCCGGAAGCGCGAGGGGCGCGCGCGGAGGTCGTAGCGGATCCGAGTGGAGACCTCCGTGATCCGCCGCGCGTACGGCGAGAGGACCGCCAGCAGCTCGACGTTGGCCGCCCACCCGTTCGACCGGACGAGCGGAGCGCCGTCGGGAAGATCACGCAGCGCCTTCTTCAACACGATGACACGGTACGCCCTCAGCCCCGTGACGGGATCGGCCACGGGTGCGCGCCGGTAGGCCGGGCCCAGTGCGCGGGGCGCGGCCCACCGAACGAAGCGGACCCGACGCGGGCACGCCGGCCCATCGCGCTCGGGCGAGCCCGACACGATGTCGGCGCCGCCCTCGAGGACCTTGACGAGCTCCACGATGCTCTCCGGATGCTCGGTGAAGTCCGCCTGGAGCACGACGGCGCAGTCTCGCTTGGGGTAGGGCGCGGCGCTCGCGACGTGGGCCAGCAGACGGCTTACGGCGCCCGCATACCCGAGTGGCTCGTCGGCCTGAAGGATCGTCAGCGGCAGCGCGGACGCGTAGCGCTCGAGGACGTCGCGCGTACCGTCGGAGGAAGCGTCGTCCAGGACCACGACGCGGTACTCTCGCCCGAAGTCGCCGAGAACCTTACGGATCTTCCAGAGAAGCACGCCTACGGTGGCGGCCTCGTCGTGTGCGGGAATGCAGATATAGATCAAGGGTCGGCGTCCACTTCCTTTGACACAGAAACGCCGGGACCGACACCCACGCTCACGTGCACGGTCGGCCACCGGCTGCCGGCCCGCCGTGGAAGTCTCGGGACCACCGAGGCTGCCGCACGCCGGGTACGTGCTCTATACAGCAGTCGGACGCACCGGTTCCGGCGGGCGGCTCGGTCTTCCACCGCCGGTGCGGCCAGAAGTACTGGGTCGGCGCCCGCCGGACGGCTCGTTCGAGCTCCTCCACGTGCGCGGCCGTGAGACGGCGGACATCCGCACGGACGTCACCCGTGGGCTCCGCGCCGACGCGCTCGATCGTGACCGTGTAGCGATGCGGCTTGCCGGGCTCGCGAAGCACAACGCCCAGAAAGAGTGGTGCCCCCGTCCGGAGCGCGAACAGCGCCGGCCCGCGCGCGGTCGACGCGGGCGAGCCGAAGAAGTCCACGGAGAGACCCCGGGCTCCGGCGTCCTGATCGGCGACGAAGGCGACGGCGCCGCCGGAGCGCAGCGCGCGGAGCACAGCGCGAGTGACCGCGCGCCGGTCGATGACCGTCATGCCCATCCGCTCGCGCAGCGCCCTCAGGTCGGCGCTGAAGTGCGGGTTCGCCTGCGCCTGCGCCACGGCGTGGAGGCGCACGCCGCGGGCCGCCAACGCCGCGCCGCCGATCTCCCAGTTGCCCAGATGTCCCGTGACGAGCACCGCGCCCCGCCCCTCGTCCAGGGCGGCCCGGAGCGCGTCGAGGCCAACGACGGTGGTACGTTCCAGAAGCGCGCGTGCCCCGGCCGGGCCCATCCGGAAGAGCGCGGCCGCCTCACCGCCCAGGTGCGCCCACGCGGCCCGGGCGACCGCCCGGCGCCACGCCGGCGGCCGCCCGGGAAACGCGCGCGCCAGGTTCTCCCGCACGACGCGCCGCCGGATGCCGAGCACCGGCCCGGCCAGCACGCCCAGCGCGGCGCCGAGCCTGAGCGCCGCCCGCTCCGGGAGGACCCTGAGCAGCGCCGTGAGCGCGCGGAACGCCGCGTACTCCAGGCGGTGCTTCGCGGTGCGGGCCCGCGAGCGCGCCGCGCTCAAGGCTCGATGGCGGCCACCGCCGCGTCGTCGAACTGGAGGTCGTGCAGCCGGCGGTACAGCCCCCCGCGCTCGAGCAGCCCGGGGTGGCCGCCCCGCTCCACGATCCGGCCCCCCTCCAGGACCAGGATCAGGTCGGCCCGCTGCACGGTCGAGAGCCGGTGAGCGATGACGAAGACCGTGCGACCCTCGAGCAGGCGGGAGATCGCATCCTGAACGAGCCGCTCCGAGTGGGAATCGAGTGCGCTGGTGGCCTCGTCGAGGATGAGGATCGGCGGGTCGCGGAGGATGGCTCGGGCGATCGCGATGCGCTGCCGCTCTCCACCCGAGAGCGTGACTCCGCGCTCGCCCACCACCGTGTCGTATCTCCCGGGCAGGCGGCGGATGAAGTCGTCGGCGTGGGCCGCGCGGGCCGCCGCGCGGATCTCGGCCTCGCCGGCGTCGGGGCGGCCGTAGGCGAGGTTGGCGCGGATCGTGTCGTGGAATAGCACGGTCTCCTGAGAGACGATCCCCAGATGACCGCGCAGCTCGTCGATCCGGATGTCTCTCAGATCCACGCCGTCGATCGTGATGCGGCCCTCATCGACCTCGTAGAAGCGGCCGAGCAGATCCACGAGCGTGCTCTTGCCCGCCCCGCTCGGCCCCACGAGCGCAACGACCGACCCGCGGGGCACGCGGAAGTCGATGTCGGTGAGCACGGGCTCGCCCGGGCGGTACGCGAAGGATACGTGCTCGAAGGCGACGGCCCGCTCGAGTCCGGGAAAGGGTCCGGCGCCCCGCCGGTCGCGGATCTCCGCCGGGGCGTCGAGGAACTCGAAGACGCGCTCCGCGCCCGCCAGGCCCGGCTGAATCAGCGCGGGAAAGCGGGCGACGTACTTCACGGGCGAGTACAGCTTGAGCGAGAGGCCCAGGAAACCCACGAACTGGGCGCCGGACAGGTCGCCTTCGACGAGCACGAGGCGCGCACCGTACCACAGCAGGATCACGGTACCCGCGGCCGCGAGCATCTCGGTCAGCGGCGCGGCGAGCGCCCGGAGGCGCTCGGTGCTCAGGAAGGCGCGGAAGTAGGCGCCGGTCAGGCGACGGAACCGCTCGCGCTCCCTGCGCTCCGCCGAGGCCGCCTTGACCAGGCGGATGCCCGCCAGCGTCTCCTGGATGTGCGCGTTGACCTCGCCCGCCAGGTCGAGCACCCTCCGGTCGCCCGCCCGGAGACGCCGCACGAGCGGCCCCCACACGCCCATCGCCGCGGGAATCACGACGAACGCGGCCAGCGTCAGCTTCCAGGAGATCAGCAGCATGGCGGAGACCGCCGCCGCGAACTCGAAGAGCGAGGACACGACCTTCGCCAACTCGCGCGTGACCAGGGTGCGGAGTTGCTCGACGTCGGTGGTCAGGCGGCTGACGATCTGGCCCATCCGGGTGCGCCCGAAGAACGACAGATCCAGCTCCAGCAGGTTATCGTACACCCTCCGCCTGAGGTCGCGCGTGACCCCCTGCTCGACCCGCGCCACCAGGTACGTGCGGGCAAAGTCGAAGACGTTCTTGAGCGCGAAGACGGCCAGGATCAGGAGGATCACGCTCTGGACCGCCACCAGGGGGTCTCCCTGGAGATCCACAAAACGGTAGACCGTAGCGTTCAGGAGGCGATCCATGCCGCCACCGCCCAGGCCGCCGCCCGCCGTCGGCGCGCCGGTCACGAAGATCGCCTGAACGAACGGGATCAGCAGCACATAGCTGAACGCGTCGAGCGACGCGAAGACGAACGTCGCCACGACCGCCGTGACCAGGACGCGGGCGTGCGGCTCGAGGAAGCGGAGGACGCGCGGGTACAGCGACACGCCGGCTCCCCGGCTACCCGGGCCTCGGCGTAAGGCACGCCACCGGCACGATCATCTCCTCGGGCGAAACGCCCCCGTGGAGGAACGAGTTGCGGTAGCGGGCCTGGTACTCCCGGAGCTTGGTGGGATACACGAAGAAGTGGTCCTCCATGGCCAGGAGGTAGGACGTACCCAGCTTGCCGGGCGGCAACCGCAGATCCATCGGGTCGCGCGTCGAGAAGGCGGCGCGGGCGTCCTCCGCGCGGAGGTCCTGGCCGAACTTGTAGCGCAGGTTGCTCGTCGCGTCGCGGCGCGCGTAGACCGTGGTCGGATGCTGACAGAGGATCGAGCCGTGGTCCGTGGTCAGCACGACCTGGTGTCCCTGACGGGCCGCCTCACGGAGCACCAGGTAGGCGGTGGAGCGCTCGAACCAGGCACGCGTCAGGTCGCGCAGCGCGGCCTCGTCCTTGGCCACCTCCATGAGAATCGGTGACTCGGAGCGGCCGTGGGTCATGAGGTCCACGAAGTTGAAGACCAGCGCGATGACCGATCCGGGCGTGGTCAGCGCCGAGGTGACCCGGGCGCGCACCTGATCGCCCTCGCGATCGGAGAAGATCTTCTCGTAATGCACGGGCACGTCGTGGCCGACCAGGCGGCGGAGCTGCGCCTCGAGCAGACGGTCCTCGAACGCATTCAGGCTGCCCTCGTCGTCCGAGCTGTTCCACCACTCCGGATTGTGGCGCGCGATGTCGTCGGGGAACATGCCCGAGAAGATCGCATTGCGCGCGTAGGGTGTGGCGGTAGGCAGGATTGAGTAGTGCCACTTCTCCTCGATGTCGAAGTAGGGTGCCAGCAGCGGGGTCATGGCCCGCCATTGATCGAGCCGCATGCAGTCGAGGATGACGAAGAAGACGGGGCGCTCACCCAGACGGGGCACGACGAAGTCGCGCACGAGATCGACCGAGAGGCGGGGACGATCCTCCGCACCCCGCACCCATCGGGGGTACTCGCGGGTGATCCACTCGCCGAAGTCGCGGCGCAGCTCGGTCATCATCGAGCGAACGGTATCGAGCAGCCCCGCCTCTCCCGCGCTCTCGAGGCGAAGGTGCCAGTCGACGAGCTCGGTGAACACCCGGGCGAAGGCTTCCGCGTCCGCGGCCTGCTCCCTGCGGAGCGAGAGCTTCCGGAAGCGCGCCGCGAAGTCCTGCGCCACCTGCTGCTGGCGGATCGAGGACCCCTCCAGGATGCGCGTGACCACGGAGAGTACCTGTCGGGGGCTCGTGGGCTTGACCAGATAGTCGTCCACCCGGCGGCCGATGGCTTCGGTCATCGTGTGGTCCTCCTCCGACTTCGTGACCATCACGACCCGCGCATGGGGATCGCGCCGGCGGAGGATCGCCAGCACCTCGAGCCCGCGGCGTCCGGGCATCTGCTCGTCCAGGAGCACGAGATCGTACGCGTGTTGGCGCAGGAGCGTCAGCGCGTCGTCACCGTTGGAGATGGCGTCGACGTGGTACCCGCGCGCTTGCAGGAAGAGGAGGTGCGGCCGCAGCAGGTCGATCTCGTCGTCGACCCACAGGATCCGCTTGTTCGATCGGGTGGTCTGCGTCATGGCCGAAAGCTACACCACAACGGGCCGGAGGGGCCACGACGCGGCGTCGCGTGGCCCGCTGCATCACCCGGACAGGCTCCTACGGCGGAGGCGGCTCACCCGCAGCCGCGAGGAAGCGGCGCGCAAGCTGGGCCAGCCGGTCCTCGCCGTCCTTCTCGGCGCTCAGGAGAATCGCACGAATGTGCGGGACGAGCGCCGGTTCCCCCCATGCGTAGCCGGTCGCCCGCTCGGCACTCCGTGAATCTCCCCGGTTGGCGCCCTCGAGCAGCGCCCACGCCGCCGCGGCGTCGTACCCGGGGGCGTCCGGATCGGGCAGCGCGTACGAAGGCTCGGGCTCGTGTCCGTCGTCTTCCTTTACGAAGGCTCGCGACATCTCCCGCTCCCGCGGCTTGGGGTGGAGCGTTCCTCCGTCGAACGTCCGCCGGAGGATGGACGGTCGGCGCTCACGCGGCAGAGCCACCGATCGGCAGGGTCACGTCCTCCAGATCGACCGGTCCCCCCGTCAGGGTCACGTTGCCCCCCTCCGTGGTGGTCAGCAGCGTATCGGAGCGGACGATCCGCTGCATCATCATGCCCGACACGTGCGATGCGACCCGCATGAGCGCCATCCCCGGACGCGCAGCGGCCGCTCGCCCGCCACCCGTACCCTCCACCCCTTCGCTTGCCCACAGCGCAGACCGCCTCTACCGTGCCCCCAGGCCGTGCGGGCGGCCGTCCGGCTTTCACCCGAACCACCCAGGAGTGGCGATCGATGTCTGCCTCTCATCCTCTTCGGCTTTCTCTGCGCCGCGTCCTGTTCGTCGGGATCTTCGGCGTCGTCCACTCCTCCGCGCTCGCGGCCCAGCAGGCGCCGGTGGACAGCCGCAACCCCAACCAGGCCCAGGACGAAGACTTCGCGGCGAAGGTCGCGGAATGGACCACCCGGCCCGAGTTCATGAGCCCCCTCGTGGACCACCTGCCAAAGGTGGCGGGGGTGCCGTCGCCCAGGGACGTGCTCGGCCACCACATCGGGGCGCCGAAGAAGCTGACCTACTACGCCGACATCCTAAAGTACTACCGGGCGCTCGCGGCCGCATCGCCGAGGGTGACGGTCGTCTCGACCGGCACGACCGACGAAGGGCGCGAAACCGTGGTCGTCTTCGTGGGCTCGGCGGAGTCGATCGCCAACCTGGCACGGTACCGCGCCGACCTGGCAAAGCTGGCGGATCCGCGCGGCCTCACGGAGGACGAGGCCCGGGCCGTGATCGCCGACGCCAAGCCGCTCTACCACGTGATGGGCGGGCTGCACAGCGCAGAGACCGGCCCGCCGGAGATGGAAATGGAGTTGGCCTACCGGCTCGCGACCGAGGACTCGCCGATCATCCGGGGCATCCGCGAGAACGTGATCGTGTCGATCACCCCGGTGGCCGAGCCCGACGGGCGTGACCGCTACGTCGACTGGTACTACCGCTACCTGGTCGACATCGACAACCAGCAGGACCGGATGTTCGGGCCGCCCTACTGGGGCAAGTACGTCTTCCACGACAACAACCGGGACATCAACTACTCGCAGGTGACGATGCGGACCCTGCTCGACTGGTACCTGAAGTGGCACCCGCCGATCCTGCACGAGCTCCATGAATCCGTCCCCTTCCTGTACGACTACAGTGGCTAGGCTCCGCAGAACCCGGCGCTGGACCCGATCCTCTTCGGCGAGCTGCCGTGGTACGCGAACTACGAGATGGCCCAGATGATCAAGTTCGGGATGCCCGGTGTGTGGGTGCACGGCTTCATGGACGCGTGGTCGCCGGGCTATCTGGGCGCGATGGCGTACAACCACAACGGCATGATGCGGATGTACGAGACGTTCGGGAACGGCGGGGCGACCACGATGGAACGTGACCTCTCGGGTGGCGGTTTCGGAGGCCGCGGCGGCCAGACGTCGCGGAAGTGGTACCGTCCGCTCCCGCCGTACAAGAAGGTCGTCTGGTCGATGCGCAACAACACGAACTACATGGAAACCGGCGTGCTCCTGGGGCTCCAGCTCACGTCGAGGTTTCCCAAGGTGGTTCTCGAGAACTTCTACAAGAAGAGCCTGCACTCCATCCAGGGCGGTGAGAACGAGACGCCCCACGGGTGGGTGCTTCCCGCGGGTCAGCGCGACATGACGCGGGTGGCGCTCCTCGTGAATCTGCTCCGCACGCAGGGCATCGAGGTCGGCCGCGCCACGAAGGAAGTGAAGCTGAAGGACGCCACGTACCCTGCGGGCTCGTACGTGATCAAGCGCAACCAGCCGTACGGGCGGCTGGCCGACATCCTCCTCGGCCTACAGGACAACTACCCCGACGAGAACCTCCGCACGTACGACGACAGCGGGTGGACGATGGGGCTCATGCTGCATACCGAGGTGGTCCCGATCGACGACAGGGAGATTCTCGACGTGGACGCCGCTCCGGTGGAGGCGGCGACGGTCGAGGGACGGGTTTTCGGAAGGAAGAATCCGGCCGTGTACGCGGTCGCGCACTTCGGCTCCACGAACATGATCACCCTGCGCTACGACCTGAAGGATCTGCCGGTCAAGGCGGCGGAGGAAGCCTTCAAGGCCGGCGACCTCGAGATGCCCGCGGGATCGTTCCTGGTCTCGCTCGAGGGCGCGGCGCCGGAGACCGCCGACCGCCTCCGGGCCGCCGTGCGTGAGCTGGGACTCACGGCCGTGGGGCTCAAGTCGCCTCCGGATGTGCCCGCGCACGACCTCGACCTGCCGCGCATCGCCATGTACAGCACCTGGGGAAGCACCCAGGAGGTGGGCTGGGTGCGCTACGCCATGGACCGGTACGAGGTGCCCTACGACCTCATCTTCAAGGAGCGCGTGCGGCAGGGCAATCTGCGCGCGGACTATGACGTCATCGTCATGCCCAGCCAGGGCCGCGGAGGCAAGAGCATCGTTCTGGGCCTGCCCCCGCAGGACAAGCCCATCGCGTACACGAAGACCCCCGAGTACCGAAATCTGGGGATGTACGGTTCGTCGGAGGACATCACCGGAGGCATGGGCCTCGAGGGCGTCCTCGCGCTGCAGAAGTTTGTGGAGGACGGCGGCCTGCTCGTGACGCTGGGCAACGCCACCTGGTTCCCGCCCGACTTCGGACTTGTGCGCGATATCAACGCGTCACGCACGTCGGGCCGGTTCTACGCGCCGCGCCCCATCGTCCAGGCCGAGATCCTCCACCCGGAGCATCCGATCTTTTACGGCTATGCCGACACCACGCTGCCGATCAAGTACGCCAACGGACCCATGCTCCAGGTGCCGCGGAAGGACCGCGACGACGAGGTGCTGATGAAGTTCGTGGGCGGCAAGAAGGCGGTGCTGAGCGGTCTGATGAGAGGCGCCGACCAGATCCGCGATCGGCCGGCCATCGTCGATGTGCCGGTCGGCGAGGGCCGTGTGCTGCTCTACGCGACCAACCCCGTGTACCGCTGGCAGAACCACGGCGAGTTCAACATGCTGTTCAACGCGCTGATGAACTACAACGATCTTGCGGTTACGCCGCAGGAGAAGGAGGCGGAGGCGAAGAAGTAGGCTCACGTTCCGGGGTGGGCGCCATGAGTGCGGCGATCCGCTCGAACTCGGAGGCCAGGTGCGCCCGCTGCGCGGCGAGGCGCTCCCGGCCGTGGCCGCGCAGCACCGAACGGCGGAACACCCGGAAGTTCTCCCGGACGCGGCTCTGGCGCTCCCGCCAGGCGATCGTCGCCAGG
>Ga0114931_10004842_pt1 | contig 16717 bp, 14 predicted proteins | sample 2SBtaG_FD_89579 | JGI IMG/M metagenome (GOLD analysis project Ga0114931, IMG submission 89579) | Deep subsurface microbial communities from Kolumbo volcano to uncover new lineages of life (NeLLi) - 2SBTROV14_V59a metaG | ecosystem: Environmental > Aquatic > Marine > Volcanic | place: Kolumbo...
CGACGAGAAGGTCGAAATTGAAACACTTGCCACTGGAAGTGCCTTTGATCGCGCGCTGCCCGACTCCCCTCTCAAGGCGAACGTCGGAGCAGTTTTCTCGCCGATCGTGGAAGATATGTCCGTCCGGTGATGTCTCGGCCACCGTCCTATACAAAGAATTTGCCATCACCGTGTCGCCCAACGTCGACGGATGATTGTGAAAGCATGCGTTTGAAGGCGAAGGCGAACTTGCCGTGTCAAGATTTCTCATGATCGAGGAGCAGCCAAGCCGTTCCACTTCAGCATGCCCGAGAATGGTAGCGGCTTGAGACTTCGTCCACGCGACACCCAGCTCGCGCGTCGAGGTGTCACAAAGAGCTCCTGAGCGTGGCCGCGGGGATGAAGATCATGGTAATCACCCGCCATGGTCCTTGTGCCGTCCAGATCCGCTTGCAAAAAAGCCGACCTACCACGGCGTATCACCGTGGAACTTGAGAAACTCGCACTAAGTCCCGCGGCCGCGTTTGAAACCGGAATCGATGCCGCGAGGGGAGCTATTTTTGGGGTTTCAAAATCACCGTGGCTAGCGGCGGCAGGGTGATCTCCAACGATTGGAAGCGGTCGTGCCAGGGGATCGATTCGGCGGGCACGCCGGGTCCGTTGCCGAGATTGCTGCCGCCGTAGTAGGTCGAATCGCTGTTGAAAATCTCTTCATACCAACCCATTTCTGGCACGCCCACGCGGTATTCGGTGCGTGGTACCGGCGTGAAGTTGCAGCAGACAACAAGGAAATCGTCTGGATTCTCCGCCCGGCGGATGTAGCTCAATACACTGTCCTGGTGGTTGTGGCAATCGACCCACTCGAACCCGTGACTATCAAAATCAACTTCGTGAAACGCGGGTTCACGTTTGTGGAGCCTGTTCAGGTCGGCGACCATCTTCTTCACCCCTTGATGCGACTCCCACTGCATGAGATCCCATTGCAACGAGGCATCGTGATTCCATTCATTCCATTGACCGAAGTCGTCGCCCATGAACAGCAGCTTCTTGCCGGGATGCGTCCACATGTATCCGAACAACAGCCGCAGGTTGGCAAACTTTTGCCACAAATCGCCGGGAATTTGGTCCAACAGCGACCCCTTGCCATGTACCACTTCATCGTGCGAGAGGGCCAGTACGAAGTTTTCGGTGAAAGCGTAGATGAGGCTGAACGTCAGTTCGTCGTGGTGATATTGACGATGAATCGGCTCGTGCTTCATGTAGCGAAGCGTGTCGTTCATCCAGCCCATGTTCCACTTCAGGCTGAAGCCCAGTCCTCCAACATAAGTGGGGCGTGAAACGCCGGTCCAGGACGTCGACTCTTCGGCGACCGTCAACACGCCGGGATACTGGAGGTGGACCTCTTCGTTAAATTTCTTGATAAAATCGACGGCTTCGAGGTTCTCGCGCCCGCCGAACTTGTTCGGAATCCAATCCCCTTCCTCGCGGCTGTAATCACGGTACAACATCGAAGCCACCGCGTCGACACGCAGCCCATCGATGTGGTACTTGTCGAGCCAAAACAGCGCGTTGGCGATGAGAAAGTTGGAAACCTCGTGGCGCCCATAATTGAAGATCATCGTTCCCCAATCACGATGCTCGCCTTCACGGGGATCTTCGTGCTCGTAGAGGCATGTGCCATCGAACCGCCGCAGCCCGTGATCGTCGCGGGGGAAGTGACCGGGAACCCAATCGATGAGCACGCCGATACCGTTTTCGTGGCAATGGTCGACGAAGTACATGAAGTCCTCGGGCGATCCATGGCGGCTGGTGGGAGCGAAGTAGCCGACTGGCTGATACCCCCAGCTTCCGCTGAAGGGGTGTTCGTTGATGGGCATCAACTCGAGATGCGTGTAGCCCATTTCCAGGCAGTAGTCGACCAGCCGGTGTGCCAACTCGCGGTAGCCAAGCCACTGCGTGCCGTCGTCACCGCCGCGTTGCCAGCTTCCCAAATGGACTTCGTAGAAGGACAAGGGTTGGTTGAGTGCCTGCGACTTTTCGCGTCGCGCCATCCAGGAGTCATCGTTCCACTGATATAGGTCGAGACGTGCCACTTTGGACGCGGTTCGCGGAGGCAGTTCGGCGGCGAATCCAAACGGGTCGGACTTGTCCATGGTGTTCCCACCATGACGAACCTCGAACTTATAGTTTTCCCCTTCCTTTAGTCCGGGCACGAACAGTTCCCAGAATCCGCTTGGAATATGCTTCCGCATGGGATGCCGGCGACCGTCCCAATTATTGAAGTCTCCAATCACGCTCACGCCGTTGGCGTTAGGGCCCCACACGGCGAAATTGACACCCTCGACCCCGTCGATCGTCCGCGGATGGGCTCCTAGCTGCTCGTAGCTCTTCCAGTGACGCCCTTCGGAGAGCAGGTGCAGATCGTAGTCGGAGAGGAGCCAGGGAAACGCGTACGGGTCGTGCATGGTGTGCTTTGAGCCAGCTTCGTCGGAAACTTGGAGTCGGTATCGGGCCAAGGGTCGATCGTCGGAAATCGGACAAATCGCTTCGTACAATCCGGCGGGGTGGATCCTTCGCATCGGACGCCGCGGACCGCCGTGAGCGGTATCCACAACCCACGCCTGAGTGGATTGTGGAAAGAACCCACGGATCGCCACGGCACGGCGACCGCCTTCGGTAACTTCGTGGGGCCCAAGTACTTCAAACGGATTCTCGTGTTGGCCTTCGACCAATCGCTGGATGGTCTCCAGCGGAACGCTTGTACGCACTGAGCCCTCCTTGTTGCCTGTTCCTGAGTTGTTGTGTTGTCAGTCTATTCTTGCGGTCCGTGCATGGGGGCGTCTAGTGGCCCCCCGGTCTCTCGTTTTTCAGGTTCGCATTCGCGCAACCACCTATATGCTCGTCACAAAGGCTCGCCCCAAAGACGTCAGCCACCGCCGTGCTTTGGGAGATTCGCCCGATGTGGAAGTTGTCCAGGTATCCGTCTCGGTCGAATTCCCCGCGGCACGGGCCTTGGAGGGCCTCCATGGCCGACGCGCCGCGCGGTTGCTCGAATTTTCGGACGTTGGACTTTCGGCGGAAAACTCTAGGTCTCGCCGTGGTGTGATTCGCCGCGTGGTGACCGGTGCCGGAGTGCTGTGTGGTTGGTCGAAGCGATAGCGGCGGAACTCGACTCGGTGGAATTGCAGAATGCGATCCAACCGCTGCCACAGGTCGGCGTTCTTAATCGACACCCATTCGCCATAGCGCTCCCATGTCCAGCCACTAGCTCGCCACTGTTCCAAACCATATCGCACACCTCGCTGCACATAGCTGCTCGCCGAACAAACGGTCACGCGCGACGGTTGATCTAGAGCTTCCAGCCCACGCACGATCGTCAGCAACTCCAATCGCTCGCCGCGTACATCCGGCTCTCGATCGGCTGCTTCGAGGCGTGTCGAACCGTCGGTCGATCGGAGCGAAAATCGCCAACCGCCCGTGCGTCGCTGACGGTCAATCTGCGAGAAGAGTACGAAATGCGGAATCGCTGCGCCTGTCATCGTTGATCCAACCATTGGGTGTTGCGTCGTCACAATCGTTTTCAGGATACGGCAGCCGTCCAGATCGCGCCCGGTTGGGCATACATGGTTAGCAATGACAGCTTGATTGCCGGTCTCCTTAACCTATATTCCGCATTTCAACACACAAAACTTAACCATTTTTCCCAAAACCTCAATGCAGTGGGCTTGTCCCCGGAATGTCCTGATAGAATTCGAGGCACGCGACATCGTACATAAAGCCCCTTCACACTCCACGGAGAGACCGAACGACAATGGCCAAGAAGAAAATTTTGATGCTGGTAGGCGACTATACGGAAGACTACGAAGTGATGGTTCCGTTTCAGATGCTCTTGATGGTCGGACACGACGTGCATGTCGTCTGTCCGGAAAAATCGGCCGGCGAGACGATCGCTACGGCGATTCATGACTTTTAGGGTGAACAGACCTACAGCGAAAAGCGAGGGCACAATTTTCAACTCAATGCCACGTTCGATGAGATCAACGTGGTGGACTACGACGCGCTGGTCATCCCTGGCGGTCGGGCTCCTGAGTATCTGCGTCTCAAAACGAGCGTGATCGAAATCGTCGAGCACTTTGCCGGCGAGAACAAGCCGATTGCCGCGATCTGTCACGGTCCGCAACTGTTGGCTTCCGCGGGCGTGCTTGCCGACAAAGAATGCACCGCTTATCCAGCGGTTGGTCCAGATGTGGCATCGACCGGCGGGCGTTGGATCGAACCGGCACCCAACATGGACAACGCCCACGTCGACGGCAATCTGGTAACCGCTCCCGCTTGGCCTGCCCATCCCGCTTGGATGCGTGAGTTTCTCAAGGTTTTGGGAACGCCCGTGGGGGTGTGAACACGATGCCTCTTGGCGGGGGGGGATGCGTATCGGGTCTGGAAAGCCGTTATTTGGGTGCTATTTCCCTTGTTGGGTGACCTATATTTTTTCGTTGTATCGGCACGATTCAGTGCCGTGTAAGCGAAATTGGGAGCCCTTGCCATGGCTTTGTCCGCACAAAACGCATCCAACGCATTACCTTCTCTTTCGCGACACGCTCAATCGGCGCATGTTGTGAAGGTTGTGGCGAAGTTAACAACCGTGGTGTTTATCTCCGTGGCGGCCCTTACCTTGGCTTTCACGCTTCTTCCGCCTCTTGGAAGTCGGTGGCTCGAAGCCGCCGTGTCCGTATTGTTTCTTGGTCTGTTGATTGTTCCGCTCACTTACTTTTGGATCGTACGCCCCATCCAGGCGGACAACGAGTATTACACACGCTACATCGACACTTGCCACATCGCGGCATTGGCAACCGACCCCAAAGGCAGGATCATCTATGCGAATGAGAGAATTAGGAAGCTCTCGGGCTGGAAGGTTGATGAAGTCATTGGCAAGACCTTGGAGGAACTCCTGGGAAACGAAGATCATTCGCTGGAGCCGTCCGCCGCCGCGCGAGCGATAAAGGCACGAAAGCCCTGGTCGGGAAGATGGCACGCCACGCGTAAAGGAGACGCACTTCCCGAATTGCCCATTCTTGGGAAGCCTACTGCCGCCCTTCATCGATATTGGGCAGAGGTCAGTATTTCACCGAACGGAACAAGCAGGCGTGTCGTGGCAATTGTCACGATCCGCAATATCAATGCGAATATCGAACGCGAGCGAGAACAGCACTTGCTCCGCGATCATGCAACAGCTCGCGCGGAGATCGCTCGTACCCTGCAAACACAGAGTCCGTTACCCCATCGCTTGAAGGATGTTGTCGACGCGCTACTAAAGCTCGAAGACTTGGAGATTGAGAACAAAGGGGGCGTTTTCCTGCGTCCACCCGAGGGTGATGAGCTTGAGCTGTGTATCACCGCCGGCGAGTTCAGTGACGAATTCTTTCAAAAAGAGCGCCGCATCAAACTAGGATTCTGCTTGTGTGGCCGCGCGGCGGTCTCCGGCGAGGTGCTTGTTTCCGACGATTGTTTCTGTGACGAACGACACGAGCAGACGTTCGAGGGGATGACCTCGCACGGGCACTACATCGTTCCCTTGATACACGAGGACGTTACGCAGGGGATACTCTTTCTTTATACGGCCCCCTATCCATCGAGGAATGAATCGCGTCTCCAGTTTCTAGAATCGATCGGCGTCATGATTGGTTTGGCAATTGCGAACGATCGGCTCACCGAAGACCTTCGGGAATCGAAAGAACTCGCCGAGGCGAACGACCGCGCGAAGAGCGAATTTCTCGCGAATATGAGCCATGAAATACGCACGCCCCTCAACGGGATCTTGGGCTTCGCGGAACTGCTCGAACGCGACTGGGATAGTTTCGATGTGCCAACACGCCAAGAGTATCTTCACACGATCCACACCAGCGGGCGCCATCTCTTGGAGTTGGTGAACGATATTCTTGATTTGTCGAAGATCGAAGCCGGTGGAATCGAGACGGAACGCATCGCGTGCGATCCACATCAAATCATCGCCGAGGTGGTTTCCATTCTGCGAGTTAAAGCAAAAGAAAAAAATCTCGGCTTCGAGTACGAATGGACCAGTGACGTTCCAGAGGCAATTCACAGCGACCCACACCGATTCAAACAGGTGTTGATGAATCTGGTTGGCAACGCGATCAAATTCACCAAACGAGGTGAGGTGCGATTGGTCGCTTACCTCGAAGAAGTGCCAGAGCAACCACGATTGGTGGTCGAAGTCCGTGACACCGGCATGGGAATTCCCAGCGCAAAAATGGGAGCGATCTTCGAACCGTTCGTGCAAGCCGACAATAGTGTAACCCGAAATTTCGGCGGGACGGGCTTGGGGTTGGCGATCAGCCGTCGATTGGCACGCGCCCTTGGCGGCGACATCACCATCACGAGTCAACCTGACTTGGGGAGTGTCTTTCGACTCACCATCGACACAGGCTCTCTGTCGGATGTAAAGATGCACTCGTACGTCATCCCGGAACATCCCATGTGCGACATTGCTCCCGCGCCCAGTTCAACGGCGGATCTTACTTCGGCAAAGATCCTTTTGGTCGAGGATGGCGAGACGAATCGTAGACTCCTACAAACCCTTCTGGGGCGTGCTGGCGCATCGGTGTCGATCGCGGAGAACGGACAGATCGGAGTCCGCAAGGCTTTGCGCGAGCCGTTCGACCTGATCTTGATGGACATGCAAATGCCGGTGATGGACGGCTACACGGCAAGTCGCAAGCTCCGCGACTGCGGGATGGATGCTCCCATCATTGCCTTGACCGCTCACGCCATGCAAGGAGACGTCGAAAAGTGTCTGAGCGCGGGTTGCTCGGGATACCTTTCAAAACCAATCGCCTCCGACACGCTGCTTGCCGCCGTCGCCAAGGCATTGCCAGACCGTGACGTTGGCGACATCAAACCCGCTGAGCGCGATGCTGAACATGCTATGAAATCGACGCCTCCGTTGCCGGAAAACACTTTGAGCACCGCCGACGAGCCGCTTGTTTCAACGTTGCCGTCGGACGACCTTGAGTTCCATGAGATTATCGTGGAATTCGTGCAACGGCTTCACGAGCGCGTCGACCGCATGGAAGCTGCAGCCGCCTCCGAAGAATTCGAAGAGCTGGCGCAACTCGCACACTGGCTCAAGGGCTCTGGAGGAACCGCCGGTTTCCCCGCGTTCACACAACCGGCTGCCGACCTTGAAAACATTATTCGCTCGAAGGCGACCGATCGCATCGAGGCTAAGCTCCGTGAAATTATGGCGATTGTTGAACGGATCGTCATCGAGCCCGTTCCCACGTAGCCGAAACATGAATCTCTTGAGCGAACAAATACGATAGACATTCTGAAAAACTTGAGCCGACAATCTTGAGGATTCCGCTCGGTTGTTGAGTGGTTACGGCATTGATATCGAGATCGAAAATGAGGTATTCATGGCCATGCAACCCATCACCCCGATCGCTGATGTAGACGGGTTCGACATGGGTGGAGCTGAATCTTCGCCCATGGTACCGTCGAACTTGGCAAGTCATACGAACGTTCGCGAGAATAATCGATCGCAATCAGGTGGAACCTCGAATGCTCGTGAGGCAACGAATTCACCGGAATTGGCTTCCATCCTGATCGTGGACGACGAGCCGATCAACAGCAAGGTGGTTCGCAAGTATCTGTTGGACGCGGGATACTCTCGTATTACGGCATGCAGCGAAGCCACGCACGCACTGGCGATCATCGCGCGCGAGATACCGAACCTTATATTGCTCGATATCGAGATGCCCGGCATGTCAGGGCTTGCGATTTTGGAGGTTCTTCGCGCCGACGATCGCTTCGAGCGGTTACCGGTCATCATCCTCACCGCGGTCGACGATCGCGATGTTAAGAACCGGGCGCTGGAGTTGGGGGCCACCGATTTTCTGCAAAAACCGGTCAACGTGGCGGATTTAATTCCGCGGGTCCACAATGTACTGATGGCGAAAGCCTACGAGGAACGCCTTTGCGACTACACGATGCAGCTTGAGGAAGAGGTTCGAAAGCGAACGTTGGAACTTGAGGAATCGAGGCTACAGATTATCCACTGCTTGGCACGGGCTGCCGAGTATCGTGATAACGAAACGGGCCACCACATCCTTCGCGTGGGCCTTTATTCGGGCGTCATAGCACGAGGATTGGGTCTGGATGCCAAGACCGTCACCATGATTCAGCAAGCGGCGCCCCTACACGATGTCGGGAAAATCGGCATCCCCGATAGCATCTTGCTCAAGCCGGGAAAGCTCACGCCGGAGGAATACGACGTCATCCGGAAGCACGCTGGCTTCGGCAACCGTATCCTCAAACAGATGAAAGGCGACGAGTTTGAAGTCCTCACGTCACACACGTCACTGGGCGCTAAAATCATGGACGGCTGCCAAGCGTCCGTCATCCGCATGGCGACGGTGATCTCGTTGACACACCATGAAAAGTGGGACGGCAGTGGATATCCCCTGGGGCTTGCCGGTGAAGACATCGCGATCGAAGGACGTATCGTCGCGGTAGCCGATGTGTTTGATGCCCTGAGTAGCAAACGCCCTTACAAGCCACCGTTTTCAATCGATAAGTGTTTCGGGATTCTTGAAGAAGGCCGTGGCAAACATTTCGATTCTCGGGTGTTGGACGCCTTCTTCGCGCGTCGAGAAGAAATTGTGCAGATCCAACTGCAATACGCGGATGTCGAGGACTAACGAAAACGCCCGTCGTGCCAACATGCGTGAGACCGAGCGCGCCACAACGTAACGCATGGTGACACCACTTACGGTCGGGCGTCGGAACGCAACCCTTCGATCGAAGCCGCCAACCCCGCCGTCCAGCGTCGCTTGTTCGCGACGCCGGAGGGGGGCAGACGTAGCGTGGTCGGTGGCGAAGCGTTTTGATTCACGCTGGCTTATGCCGCCATGCGCACAATTTCTGGCTCTTGGACGATCGCCGTGATAAACTCCTCGAAAATTCGCAGATCCAACGCCGATGCGGAGTCGGCCTCTGGATGGAATTGGGTACCAATGGCAACCCAATCATTCTCAATACATTCAAAGGCCTCGATCACGCCGTCTGGGCAATAGGCCGATACTTTGAAACAGGGGGCAATCTCATCGACTGCCATGTGGTGCATGCTGTTAACGCGAATGTCACCTTCGCCGTAAATCCGCTCCATCAGCGTCCCGCTGACGACTTCCAGGGCATGGCGATGCGCTGAATCAAGCGTGTCCTTGTGTGGCAGTGCCTTGGGCATGTCCTCCGGTAGGTGCAAGTGAACGTTGCCCCCCCGTGCCACATTGAGCAGTTGCATGCCGGTGCCTATGCCGAACACCGGCATCCGGCGCTCGATAACCAATCGAACGAGCATGCGATCGACATCTTCGCGGCGCGGGTCGAGCGAACGGACCGACGGATGCAACATGAATCCATCTCGTCGCGGATCAAGATCGGCTCCACCAATCAACACCACGCCATCCAGTGTGTCCAACAAGCGGTTCATGTCCGCTTCGTCGGTCATGGGGGGGATTATGACGGGAATTCCACCCGCGTCGATAATTGAATCGATGTAACCGGCGGACAAGAAACAAAACGCCGGCGAATCGTTCTTCGCCGACCGAAAATCGGAATTCACACCAATCATCGGCTTATTCGTCTTCCTGGCGACCATCTGCGACTCCTTCCGCGGACACCGTGGGTGCCCATTTGCAAAAAACGATTGATTGCGTCTGAGGCGGCTCGAAAAAGGCTTGGTAAATGCGCCTGAGGGCCAACCAAACCAACAGTCCGCAATCAGAGAGTCGTCAACCGGTCGCAAGGGACCGACCGCGCGACGTCGTCCGTGACGTGCCGTCGGAGTAGTTCGCTATCAGCGGGGCTCATCCTGGCCCGAAGCCAAAGTGCATTTCCTTAGTCTGCTTTACCTCAATACGTTCGGCTCATGCCGTCCCGCTGCCCGTCGCAGCAGGTCTCTCGGGAAGTTACCGGGGCCATCGGGCTTCGACAAGCAATTAGATGATTTTGCGGCAGGCAACTTATAAACCACAACATGCTGTAGGGCATGCACTGCAAGCAACAAGTACTAGCGGTTCGCGGGCGTCCTGTTAAGCAGCAACACAAAACACTATTTCGTGTTGATTCCCATGCACTCTGGGCGTCGTAACATCATGCTAGAAAATCACTTACAAGAGCTCTGTGCGACTTGCCATCGAAGGTTATCCAGCACCATTCGGGCGACATAAATTTTGAGTGTCGCGGCGAGCGCTTTCCACCCTGGCACTGCGTTCACCTCCAAGACGAGCCATGAGCCATCTGGAGATCGGAGCAAGTCGACCCCCGCCACGGAAGCCCCGACCGCGGCGGAGGCTCTTCTCGCCAGTTCGATGGGAAGCTCCATGTTCGGAGCGGTACAGTCCCTGGCGACCGCCTGAGCGCCGCGCGCGATGTTCGTTCGCCAATCGCTCGGGTGACGTCGCTCGATGGCCAGCGGTTGGTTGCCGATTAGCAGCACGCGTAGGTCACGACCATCGTGTGGCACGAAGCGTTGCAGATAGAACACCGACGAGACTTGGAACAGCGCGCTAAAAACACGCTCGCCAATCGCTCGATCAGCAACGCGCATCAGACCGCGTCCTTCGGAACCGAACAATGGTTTGACAACCACGTCACCACCAAGTTGGTCCATGGCGTCGAGCGCTTGATCCATGGTCTGGCAAACAATCGTCGCCGGCACGGGCAACCCTGCCGCATGCAGCTTTGCCGTGGCGAGAAACTTATCGACGGCCACCTCGATTGCCCGGGGTGGATTAACGACCAACAACCCCGTGGCTTCCAGGCACCCCAGCAGATCCATTCGCAAGATGATCTGCTCCAGCGAACCCGGCGGCATGGTTCGCAACAACAGGCAGTCAAAGGTCGATAAGTCGACCTCCCCCGCGCGAACCACCATGGGTTCCGCGACGACATCGGCGGCGAGACGTGCATGGTCGACTTGAACGATCTCATCGCGTCCCGCCGCCGCGCGACGCAAATCTCGCAGATACCAGCTACGCGGCGATGCGAGTACGGCGATTCGCAAAGTGGGCATCCTTTTCGTTGCGTCTGATTCACTCCGACAACGAATGTTGCAAGACGTCCGGGTGGAGTTGACCGAAGTGAAAGGTTCGCCCCGTGTCTAAATTACACAGCGTGACGAGAGCGGGGCTGAACAGATGGGGATCGATTTTGTAGAAGTCGCGATCGTAGGCTTCAAAGATTTCGAGAAAAGGTCGCCCAAAATCGGCCGACGCACAACTTGGAATGCGAGGTCCGAACTCCTCTAGCGAATCATCATCTCCGCGAACCCATAGCACGGCTCTCCCGCCGTAAAGAATCGCATCGTTGGTACGGCCAATTCCCTCCATGTCGTTGGCAGCGACCGCTGGTAGCGGAGCACTCCCCCATCCACTTTCAACGCGGGACAGATCAAAACCCTGTTCGTGCATCTTATGCAGCGCGGTCTCAACGATGCGAGCGACGATCTGCACCGTTCCCGCTTGGCTAGCCGTGGGCGCGATCAACAGCGTGACATTCTGGGGTTCGACGCCGCACCGCTCGGCGATGTACTCCACAACCGCGACGTTGGGGCGTTTCGAGGTTTCGAGGATGCCTACAACCGCCGTGGGTTTTTCGCGAAAGCCAATCGACTCGAATAGCTCTTCTGTGCCCGCGGCGGCACGTATGGGGCCAGAGCCCATGGCAAAATAGTCGTCCAACGCAATTTGCCAGCCGGCATACTGCGATGCCATGCACGCCGCCACGGGGTGGTCGGTGCGGACAACCACCGCCGGTCCTCCCCCCAATGCGCCGACGGCGGTCGAAAGTTCAACACGTCCCAACCCTGACATGCATGCCTCGGACAGTCGAATACCAGCTTCGAGACCTCCGGGAGAGTCGATCCCCAGATCGATTACGCGTGCCCCGGATTCAGCGTTTTTCACGTCGACGCGCAGCGCGTGCCGATCGGCGATTATCCGAGCGACAACCTCGCTTGCCCGATCGTTCAAGGTTATGTTCGTCATGACGAATGGGGGGGCACTCAACACCGAAGTTGGCCACGATTGGGGGACATTGTAGCGGAAACGTGGCCGACCGCCCGGTCGATTGCCCGAAAGACACGTTCCCCCTAGAATTCGGCCTCTTTCGAGCGAACATCAGCGATCACGAGACGCCGCGAGCGTCGATGCAATACAGGGGTCAATCGATTGCCAAGTCTCACGGTTGAAAACTATGTGAAGGCGATCTACCAGATCGAGGCGAAGGCGCCGAACGAACCGGTGGCGACTGGACAACTGGCCACCGCGTTAGACGTGTCGCCTGGAACCGTCACAAGCATGCTCAAGACACTTAGCGATAGTGGCCTCACGACGTACACCCGCTATGAAGGCGTGCGACTTACCGATTCAGGACGCGCGTTGGCGCTGCGTGTATTGCGGCGGCATCGGCTGATCGAACTATTTCTCGTGCGAACACTTGAGCTTACCTGGGATGAAGTCCACGATGAAGCCGAACACATGGAACACGCCGTTAGCGATCTGCTGGTCGACCGCATCGACGCCTTCTTGGGGCACCCCAGGGTCGATCCACACGGCGATCCGATCCCCCGCTCCGACGGAACGCTCGCCGCCGATCCGCAAGCCGGTCAGGCGTTGGCGAATTGCGCCGCGGGCTTCGCGTTCCGTCTCGTTCGGGTGATCGACCAATCGTCGAAGTTCTTGCGATATCTAACCGAAACCGGGTTGGGGCTCGGCTCGTTCGGCCGGGTGACCGCCAACCGCGATGAAGCGGGAATCCTCACCATCAAGGTTGACGGAAACGAGACGACCCTCGCCCGAGAGGCTGCCGAGAAATTGATCGTAACCGAGGAAAAAGCGGAGCGTCCTTGAAAAAACCTCCACGACTGGCTAACCCGCGATGGGTTGGTTCCCAAGCGCTCGGCGAGCGACCGAAACCTGGCCAGAGTGCAAGCCTTCGTGCCACGCACAGACCTGAAAGACCGAGCCATAATCGGGTAGAAAGTCGGGGGCGCTTTCTGGGGTCGGCTTGGTGAAATCCTCTTCGTCCAACGAATCAAGGAGTTCCATCAGCGCGGCCCTTCGTTCGCGCATGAATTCGAGCACTTCGTCGACCGGCGGATAGTCCCCCGGGTTGCTTGTCGGTTGCGACCCCATGCCGAACTTTTCGTTGTAGCCCTCTTTCTCGACGCATTTCGAGGGCTCAATCATCGAGATCATGAAGTTGTCGACCGTGCCCATGTGGCCGGCAAACCACAGGGCATGATTCGCGGTTTCGTGGACCTGATGCGTCCATTGTTCGGGCGTTTCAAAGGCCTTCAGCAAGCCTTCGCTAAATCCTCGTGCATGGTTCAGTTGTGCCTTGGTTCGCTCTTTCACGCTCATCGCACGCTCCTACCGTGGGAGGCATTGCGGCCCTTGATGTCGCCCCACAAACAGGCCGCATCGACCACAACGCCCAAGTTGACTAGCCATGTGCCTTGAATCGTGCCGAAATCGTAGCGGTCCCCGGCGGAGAGTCAAGCGACGGGCGAATTCCGCGAGCTGGCTTACGTGACACCCCCCAATGCCTGTAGGGATAGTTTGCTGATCGCAGGGACGCTTTACCACAATCGACCGGTCGTTTACAACTACGGGCAGCGGTGTTGTTTCCGACAATACCAGTGCGACCTCCGATGAGGGGTCCCCGCGGTAGGGGCCTGTGAACCTGGTCAGGGCGAAAGCAGCAGCCATAAGCAGTAACCTCTAGGTGCGGTGGGCCTCTCATCGGGGGTCGCCGCCTTTTTTCTGTTTCACGATGGTCCAATCGATGACACGGGATTTGACGGACGACGTCCAACGGCAAGGTGCTTCGGACACTCAAGACGAATACGTGGTCGTTGCCCGACGGTATCGGCCACGGACGTTTGACGAGTTGGTCGGTCAGGAACCGGTAAGCCGGGCTCTGGCCAACGCCATCGTTTCCGGTCGGGTAGGGCATGCCTATTTGTTCACCGGCGCGCGAGGCGTTGGCAAGACGTCGGCTGCCCGAATCTTGGCCAAGGCGCTGAATTGCGAGTCGGGTCCAAGCCCCACGCCGTGCAATACATGCGACATTTGCCAGTGCATCAGCCGTGGCGATGATGTCGACGTCTTGGAGATCGACGGGGCCAGCAATCGCGGGATCGACGAGATTCGCGAGTTGCGGCAAAACGTTAACGTACGGCCTGCCCGAGCACGCTCGAAGATCTACATCATCGACGAAGTCCACATGCTCACCCGCGAGGCGTTCAACGCCTTGCTCAAGACGCTGGAAGAGCCGCCGCCACACGTCAAGTTTATCTTCTGCACGACCGAAGCCGAAAAGCTCCCCGTCACGATTCTGTCGCGGTGCCAACGTTTTGATTTCGCGGGCATCCGCTCGCCGGAGATCGTGAATCGGCTACGGCAGATCGTCGAGACCGAGGGAGTCGATGCTGACGACGAGGCGTTGGAACTGTTGGCCCGTCGCGCGGCAGGATCGATGCGAGATAGCCAATCGCTGCTGGAACAATTGCTCTCGTTCTGTGGCGATAAGATTACTGCCGCCGATGTGCATGCCATGCTGGGGACCGCTTCGGGTAGCCGGCTGACGCAAATGCTAAGCAAGCTCACGCCCGATCGAACGGCCGAAGTATTGGACCAGCTTGACGCCGCGGCCGCCGAAGGAGTCGACCTGGGTCAGTTGGTCGTGCAGTTATTGGGCACGCTTCGCGATGTGATGGTGCTCAAGGTTGGTTGCACGGCGATCATGCAAATGGGCACATCGTCGGCCGATCGCGATGAACTCGAGACGCTGGCCGCGGGCATGTCGCTGGATCGCGTTCTGGCCGCGATGCAAATTCTGGATCATGCCCTGGGACGGATGCGTTTCAGCACGCACGTCCGCGTGTTGGTCGAGCTGGCGTTGGTTCAGATCAGCCGTTTGGAGGAGCTCGAGTCGATCTCCACCGCCATCGGGCGTCTGGTTACCGATGCGCCGAGCAGTTCACCGCCGGTGGCCCCTGCCGCCGCAAAAAAAAAACCGACTGAGACGCTAGCTCCCCCAAGTGGTGGAGATACGGAAGACACCGAAGATACGGAGCACGAAGTCGAAGCTTCGCAATCCGGCACGGCGCTGCGCGTAACTCCATTGACTGCCGAATCGGCCACAGACGTGTGGCGTCAAGTGCTTGAATCGCTCTCGGATATCACGGCTGATTACGCTCGGCTTGGCCAATCGGTGAAGCTGGTCGAGCCAGATCGCCTACTCGTTGGATTCCCAAAGACGTATACTTCGGCTAAGGAAATCTGCGAACAGCCCGATCAAGCGACGAAGCTCAACCGTGCGTTGACGCAAGTGGCCGGTCGTAGAGTTCGCCTCGAATTCGAAGTTCTCCGTGGAGAGAGTTCTGGCGAAACAGTTACCGAGGGAGCACGATCACCGACCCTCTCCCGTCGTCAGCGGTTACGGGAACAGGAACAGCATCCGATGGTCCGCAAAGCGATCGAGCTATTTGGCGCCGAGCTGACAGGAATTGAAGAACCTCCCTGCGACACTCGCCGCAACGGCTAGTAGAAGGAAACAGATCATGCTCAAAGGCTTGGGAAATCTGGCGGGGCTAATGAAACAGGCCCAACAGATTGGTGGACAAATTCAGGGGCTCAACGATGAGCTAAAGACCAAGAAGACTGTCGGCAGCGCGGGCGCCGGCATGGTCGAAATCGAGATGAACGGCCTGCTCGAAGTGCTCAGGTGCCGCATCGATCCCAAGATCGTCAACGTCGACGATCGCGAGTTGCTTGAAGACCTCATCGCCGCGGCGACGAATCAAGCCGTGTCCAAAGCACGTGAACTTCATGCCGAGGCGCTCAAGTCCCTGACCGGCGGACTAGAACTCCCCGGCTTGCAAGACGCGCTAAGCAAACTAACCGGCGGCGGGAATATCAGTCCGTAGTATGCAGGCGACGGTCCCGATGGTTTGCCCCCGCGCTGCGTGGAGCCGTTGCGGTAGACTGAGACCACAGTAACCGTTCACGGGTCGTGGAAAACCACAACCTGTTGTGCCTCATCGCGACGCAGCCACAAGCGGTTGGCGCGGGGTGTGAACGGTTACGAGACCACAACGTGGAAAACAACCACGACGACACGACGACACGACGCAATGGATAACTCCGCTCGGGCATATCGTGCCCGAATTCTTTTCCGCGGAACTGCTCCTCCGCTTCTTGGCGGCGTGGTGACCGTGGCTGATGGTCGGATTGTGGCGATCGGTCGGCAGAGCGACGTTCCGCGGCCGGTTGATTTGGGCGATGTGGCGATTCTACCGGGGCTTGTCAACGCCCATGTTCTCCTAGAGTTCAGCGATCTAGCCACGCCGCTGGGTGTGCCGAATATGCGTTTCCCGGATTGGATTCGCGGTGTGCTCAAACATCGAGGCATGCCCGGCGGCGATTCGTCGAGAGCGGTCGTTGCAGGGCTTGAGGAGTCGTTGCAATCGGGCACGACAACGCTGGGTGAGATCGCCACCGGTGAGTGGTCCACGTCCCCATTCGAGACATCGCCGCTGGAATGCACGATCTTTCAAGAGTTGATCGCAAACTTGCCGGAGCACGCCGCCGTCCGATTGCGTGTGGCTCGACAACACATCGCTGGTGATCGCCGTCTCAACCTTGCCGCCGCC
>Ga0114931_10004843_pt1 | contig 16717 bp, 16 predicted proteins | sample 2SBtaG_FD_89579 | JGI IMG/M metagenome (GOLD analysis project Ga0114931, IMG submission 89579) | Deep subsurface microbial communities from Kolumbo volcano to uncover new lineages of life (NeLLi) - 2SBTROV14_V59a metaG | ecosystem: Environmental > Aquatic > Marine > Volcanic | place: Kolumbo...
CTGCGCCGGCGGCTGTTCGTCGCGCCCTGGCTGCACCGCGCCGCGATCGCAATGGCACCCACGGGGTTCCTTGCCGTGCTCGCCGGCTGGGTGACGGCGGAGGTGGGCCGCCAGCCCTGGACCGTAGCCGGGCTGTTGCGCATGGCGCAGTCCGCGTCGCCGCTGGACGCCGTGGCGGTGGGCGTCGCTCGTCGTGTTCGTCGTCGTCTACTTCGGCGTCTTCGGCGCGGTCACGTTTTATCTGCTGCGGCTGATGGGACGGTCGCCGATGGGACAGTCGCTGATAGGACAGTCTCTGGGGGCGCGGCTGAGCCTGGACGACGCACCCCTGCGCGCCCCGGGGCTCACGCCGGACCCGTCCGCCCGCGGGCAGGCACGGCCTGTCCGCGCCGACTGAGGAGCGCGACGATGGCCATCGATCTGGTACTCGTCTGGGCGGGCGTCATCGCCTTCGCGGTGCTGGCTTACGTGATCCTTGACGGGTTCGACCTCGGGGTGGGGATTCTCTTCCCACTGCTCGACGACGGGCAGCGCGACGTGGCCATGAATACGGTGGCGCCGGTCCGGGCAGCGCGCCACGCGCAGGCCCCGGCATCCCGGCGGTCGGTTCTCAGGCCGGCGAGGCGAAGTCGTTCACGGAGGCGTGGTCGAGAATCCGAACCTGGCCGCGGTTCGAGACGACCCAGCCGCGGCTTGCGAAGTCCTTGAGCTGGCGGCTGATCACCTCGCGCGCCGTCCCGAGTTCCACCGCGAGGGCCTGGTGCGTGGCGGCCACCGTGTCACCGTCGCCCGCAAGCTCCAGCAGCTTGCGCGCCAGGCGCCGGTCCAGGCGTTCGAAGGCAACGTCCTCGACCACCTCCATCAAGCGGGTGATCCGCGAGGCGTAGTGCGAGAACACGAAGCGGCGGAAGGCCGGAGAACGGCCCATCAGAGCGTCGAAGTCCACGCGCCCCACCGCAACCGCCTCCACCTCCGTCTCGGTCACGCCCTCGGCCAGATAGGCCTCGTCGGACAGCAGGCAGGTGGTAGTCATGATGCAGCTCTCGCCGCCGGACACACGGTAGAGCACGATCTCTCGTCCGCCGGCGCCGAACTGGTGGACGACCACCGTTCCTCCGAGCAACAGCAGGAACGCCTCGGGCCGCTTGCCGGGGGCGAACACGGACCGGCCCGCGGGGAGCGTCACCTGCCTCGCCCGCTCGACGAGAAACCGGCGGTCGGCGTCGTCGAGGGACCTCAACTCTTCGAATCGTTCGGTCCAGCTCATGTCGGGGATCCCGCGTTGTCTACTCGGGCCCGGAGACGGTACCCGAGCGCCCGATGCCAGTCACTTCCCGGCTCCGGAAGGTGATGTGGTCGAGGCGCTGCGCCCCGCGGCTGGGCTGCAACACCCGCGGCACCTGCGCATCGAGGCCTTCAAGCCCGGCGCGGCACCTGTTCCTACCGAACCCGGGCAGGGTGCCTTCGCCGCAATCGGGGAGATCGTGGACCGCATCGTGGCCGACCCGATCACGGACCGGTCACGGACCGGTCACGGACCGGTCACGGTGCCGGATCCTGTCGCTCTGCCCCGACTGAAAAGGCTCGGGTTCTTCGGTGTGCTGACAATGGGCATGCCGATTCGGTTCTCGTCGCTGATGCCGATGTCGATGGGTTGGTTCATCCAAGTGCCTCTTTCGTTTCCAACGGCTGGGAGCATCCGTTGAGTACAAAGTAGGGATGGTGGACAGACCAGAAGGATGATTATTATACATAATAATAATCGTATTTTGCGAATACACATGATGAAGCATTTACCCAGCATGAAGCAGCTTCAGTACCTGGTCGCGTTAGCCGACACGCAGCATTTCGGCCGCGCGGCGCAGCGCTGCCACATCACCCAGTCCACCCTCAGCGCAGGCATACGCGATCTCGAATCGGTCCTTGATACCCTCGTCGCAGAGCGCACCAACCGGCACGTGCTGATGACACCAGTGGGCCGTCAGCTGGCCGAGCGGGCCCGGACGCTGCTGCGCGATGCGCAGGACTTGATGGATGTCGCGGCGGCTGGGCGGTCGCCTCTGACGGGTGCGATGCACCTCGGCATCATCCCCACCGTTAGTCCTTTTCTACTGCCGCGCGTGCTGCCCGAGTTGATCCGCACGTATCCGAAGCTGACGCTCTACTTGCGCGAGGAGCAGACCGCGCCGCTCCTCGCACGGCTGCGTGATGGCGAACTTGATGCTGCCCTGATCGCCCTGCCGTATGAAACCGAAGGCCTGAGTGTCGTGGTCCTGCTCGAAGATGAGTTTCTCTTCGCCTGCAGCCGCGACAACGCGCTCGCAGGCTCACCGGTGGTCTCGACCGAAGCGCTGTCCCGTGAGCCGCTCTTGCTGCTCGAGGAGGGCCACTGTCTGCGCGGTCATGCGCTCGATGCCTGCTCCGCGGGGACGGGACAGGCCCGGGCGCAATTCGAAGCCACCAGCCTGCACACCCTCGTCCAGATGGTGGCGGCGGGAGTCGGTGTCTCCCTGCTCCCGAAGCTCGCGATCGACGCGGGCGTCGCGCGAGACACGGACATTTCTCTCTCGAAGCTGAAAACGCCTGCTTCCCGGCAGATCGGATTGGTGTGGCGCCAGCACGCGGCACGAGTCGAGGACTTTCAGCTGCTCGGCAAACAGATCGCGGCGACGATGTCCAGGTAGCCGCCGTGGTGGCGTATACTCGTCAGCCGGCGCAAAGCTTCGCTCCATGGCGAATACATCGCAACCCGTTCTTCGCCGCCCCGGTCGGTCCCAAGCGCACGAAGCAGATCGTCGAGGAGTGGCGAAGAGCCAGGTGCTCAATCGGATGGCAGCGCTCGGAATGCCGAGGTCGGAACGGGTTGCTGTGGGTTGATCCGCCTGCGGGAGACACGGGCGGCTGCCAGAGGTGCGGCCCGAGGCAGCGTCGAAATTCAGCACTGGATCGATGACGGCCGCCATGTCGGTCAGACGGGCGCGGTACTTGGCGAAGACGAGGCGCCGGAATCCCGGCGAGCGACCGATCAGGGTGTCGAAATCCGCCTTGGAAAGTGCAACAGCGGTGACGGCTGTTTCCGTGACACCCGCCCTCGGCGTGGTAGTCCCCGTCGGACAGTAGACAGGCGGTCGTCACCCCTTGCGGTCCGAAAATTGTGAGAGAGTCACGCAATTCAGGACATGAATCGTCGTCCACCCGCCCCGTCGCAGGGATTGTCCCTGTGCCGGGGCGCGGAGCCAAGTGATGTCTTTATCCATCGACGCCGTCGATCTCGCGCGAGCGCAGTTCGCGTTCACGGTCTCGGCGCACATCGTCTTCCCCGCGTTCTCCATCGGGCTCGCGAGCTACCTGGCAGTGCTCGAGGGCCTGTGGCTGGTGACCAAGAACGCACGATACCTGGCGGTATTCGATTACTGGAAGACGATCTTCGCCGTGGTGTTCGGCATGGGTGTGGTCTCCGGCATCGTCATGAGCTACCAGTTCGGTACCAACTGGAGCGTCTTCGCCGACAAGACCGGGCCGGTGCTCGGGCCGCTCATGGGCTACGAGGTGCTGTCCGCGTTCTTCCTCGAGGCGGGCTTTCTCGGCGTCATGCTGTTCGGGTTCAAACGCGTCGGCCCGAAGCTCCACTTCTTCGCGACCACGATGGTGGCCGTCGGTACGCTTGCTTCCGCGTTCTGGATTCTGAGCGTCAACTCGTGGATGCAGACGCCTGCCGGGTACGCGGTCAACGACGTCGGGCAGTTCGTGCCGAGCGACTGGTGGGCTGTCGTGTTCAACCCGTCCTTCCCGTATCGCTTCGTCCACATGGTCCTCGCAGCCTACCTCACCACTGCGTTCGTGGTGGGCGGCGTCGGCGCCTGGCACCTGCTTCGCGACCGGGGGGACCCGTGTGCGCGCATCATGTTCTCGATGGCGATGTGGATGGCGCTGCTCGTCGCGCCGCTGCAGGTACTGGCGGGCGACCTGCACGGGCTGAATACCCTCGAGCATCAGCCGGCCAAGATCGCCGCCATCGAGGGCCACTTCGAGACGCGCCGCGGGGCGCCGCTCATCGTGTTCGGGCTACCCGACGACGACGCACAGCGAATGCGGTTCGCGGTCGAGATTCCGAGGCTCGGCTCGTTGATCCTCAAACATGACCTGGATGGTGAGGTGAAATGGCTCGACGCGTTTGCACCCGACGATCGGCCACCGTCCGAGGTGGTGTTCTGGAGCTTCCGGGTAATGGTGGGCCTCGGGTTCGCGATGGTGGGGCTCGGGCTTTGGAGCGGAGTCACGCGACTCAAGGATCGGCTCTTCGAATCGCCCTGGCTGCACCGGGCGGCGGTCGCGATGGCGCCGTCGGGCTTCCTCGCGGTACTTGCGGGATGGGTGACGACGGAGGTGGGGCGCCAGCCTTGGACGGTCTACGGGCTGCTGCGCACGGTGGACTCCGCCTCGCCCATCGACGCGGCCGCGGTGGGTGCGTCGCTCACCGCCTTCGTGCTGGTCTACTTCGCAGTTTTCGGCGCGGGGACGTTCTACCTGCTGCGGCTGATGCGGCGGCGGCCTGGCTCAGGTGCGGTGTCGCTCGGCGAAGGGCCGATTCGCGCGGCGGGCCTGGTACCGGGTCCAGCCGCGATACCACGGCCCGCTTCAGACACGACACCGGGAGGCAATTGAGATGGACGTCGATCTGCCCCTCGTCTGGGCTGCGATCATCGCCTTCGCGGTTCTCGCCTACGTGGTGCTCGACGGCTTCGATCTCGGTGTCGGGATCGTATTCCCCTTCGTCGGGGGCGAACAGCATCGGGATATGGCGATGAACTCGGTCGCCCCGGTGTGGGACGGCAACGAGACCTGGCTGGTGCTCGGCGGCGGCGGTCTCTACGCCGTCTTTCCGCTCGCCTACGCGACGATCCTACCCGCGCTCTACGCGCCGCTCACCGCGATGCTGATCGGGCTCGTGTTCCGCGGCGTGTCGTTCGAGTTCCGGTGGCGCACACGTCGCGGCAAGGTGCTCTGGGACTGGGGGTTCACTGCCGGATCGGTCGTGGCGGCGCTTTGCCAGGGCATCGCGCTCGGCGCTCTAGTGCAGGGGATCCCGGTTGCGGGCCGGGCCTACGCGGGTGGCTGGTGGGACTGGCTGACGCCGTTCAGCGTGCTCACCGGCATCGCACTCGTCGTAGGTTACGCGCTGCTCGGCACGACGTGGCTCGTGATGAAGACGAATGACGGCCTGCAGATACGCGCGCGGCGCCTCGCGTGGCTCTTCGCGCCGCTGCTTCTGGCCCTAATCGGGATCGTGAGTATCGTTACTCCGCTCCTCGAGCCCGTTTACTTCGAACGATGGTTCACCTGGCCGAGCGCCGGGTTCAGCGCCATCGTGCCGGTCCTCGTCCTCGGCTGCGCGGTGTTACTGCTTCGCGGCCTCACCGCCCATCGTGACGCACTGTCGTTTCTCGCCTCGCTGGGGCTGTTCGTGCTGTGCTACGTGGGGCTGTGCATCAGCTTCTTTCCGTACCTGGTTCCGCCCAGCGTAACGATTTGGCAGGCTGCGGCGCCCGAGTCCAGTCTCTCGTTCCTGCTCGTCGGCACCGCAGTACTCGTGCCCATCATCCTTGGCTACACCGGGTTCGCGTACTGGGTCTTTCGCGGCAAGGTCGACGTTCACGGCGGCTTGCACTGATGGCGACGCTGCGCAGGCTCGGCTGGTTTCTCGCACTTTGGATCGGCGGCGTTGGGGCCGTTGGCGCGGTCGCGATTGTGCTTCGGCTGTTGTTGGGAACCGGGTGAAGTCGAGTGACCCGAGGCAGCGGCTCGTCTTGCTCGTCAGACCGCGGGCGTCGTCAACCCGAGCGCCGTCGCGAGGGATCCTCCCGCACGCGCATCGAGTTGCTTGCGAACGTAGGTGTCGCGATCGTTCTCGGCGGGGTCGAACCTTGCCCGTGAAGTGACTGGTACTGGCGCCGCAGAGGCTCGACGAGGTCTTCGAGCCGTGCGTCGGCGGCGGTCTCGGGTCGGGACTGCAATACGCTTCTCGCCGGACCTCGAGTGAGGTCGACTACGCCGTGTGTTCTATTTCGAACGATAGGGACCGGTGATCTCGATCAACCCGAATTCAGCGGAGGTCCTCTATGTTTGTCCGTTAGCGTCAGTTGTAGAGCCCGCACTATCCGCTCGAGAAGCGGGGAAAACTCGAGAACACGCAACCGTGCACGCGCGCCATCGGAGGGAGACTGCACGTGTTCGCACACGCCCACCGCCACACGGTGCCCGGAGCAGCGGTGTCGCGCCGCCCGGGCCTGGACATCCTCGAGGGTGCAGACCGCACCCTCGAGGCCGCGGATCGCCCCGGCTCCGGGCTCGAATGCGACGGATTAAACGGTGCGCATATCTTCGTCGCGACGGTGCCGTTGGACGAGCTCAAGTGGACAGCGCTGCCGGCCGGCGAGATCGCCTGCATCGAGCGAGGGGAGCGAGGGGAGCGAGGGGAGCGGGTGTGCTGATGACGACACTTCACCGCGCCGGGGCCGCGCGCGCACTGGCGCGTCTGCTGCCGAACCTCGCGGGCGCGCTGCGCGGGATGGCGCCAGGGATTGCCTTTGCCGTCTCTTGGGCCGCATCCGGGCAGACCCCAGCGGCGGAACTCGCGACGACGGTGGTCGAAGTTGCAACGGTGGCTCGCGAGATCGCCTTCGACGGCACGGTCGAGGCAGTCGACCGGGCAGGCGTCTCTGCGCAAACCGGAGGCCGCTTGCTGGAGCTTCCCTACGACGTCGGCGACTTTGTCGAACAAGGCGCCCTGATCGCCAGTTTGACGGACACCGAGCAACGCGCTCACGTCGAGGCGGCTGAGGCCGCGGTGGCCGAGGCCACCGCCCGCCAGGCGGAGGCTAGGCTCGCGTTCGATCGCGCGCGGGAACTCTCCGACCGGAAGCTGGCGCCGAAGGCCGATCTCGATACGGCCGCAGCGAACTTGAAGTCCGCCCGCGCCCACACGAACGCTGCCCGGGCCGCGCTCGAGGCCGCGCGCCAACAGCTCGGCTACACGGTCGTGCGAGCCCCCTACGCGGGTCTCGTCGTGATGCGGCACGTGCAGGTCGGGGAGACCGTCGCACCGGGGCAGCTATTGATGACCGGTCTGTCCCTGAAGCGGTTGCGCGTGGCGGTTGATGTCCCGCAACGTTATGTAGCGGCGCTGCGGCGACACCACAAGGCCCGTGCGGTTCTGAGCGATGAGACGTCCGTCGATGCTGGTGGCATTCGATTTCCGCCCAATGCCGATCCAGCGACCCAGTCGTTCCGCGTGCTCGTGGATCTTCCGCGCACCGATCTCGGTGTCTTTCCGGGCACGCTTGTCAAAGTGGTGTTCGTGGCGGGTGAGCGCGAGCACCTGCTGGCGCCCCGGAGCGCCCTCATACGCCGGGGGGAAGTCACCGGGGTTTACGTCGTGCGCGAGGGGCGCGTCAGTTTTCGCTATGTGCGCGCGGGAACGCCGCCGTACAACAACCAGGGGAGGAGGAGGGACCGGTTTTCGCTATGTGCGCGCGGGAACGCCGGTTGCGGACGGGCGCATTCCGATTCTTTCCGGGCTCGGTGCCGGTGATCATCTGGCAGTAGACCCCAACGCGCCCGCCAGCGCCTACAAGCGTCAACCCGGCGCTGGCCCGGTGGCGTCCGGTGAGTGACGGCCCCGGAACTGTCCGGGGACATAGCGCCGCACCGCCTCCGGTCCGCTGGCGCGACCGAGATTGGCCTCGATGATCGATCGCCAAGAGCCAAAGGTGGCGGAGTTTGCTTCCGAGCTGACCGAAACCGATCCCGACACCGCCCTGACCGATGCGGAGGCTGCCCGCCGCCTGGCGCAGTTCGGTCCCAACGAGATCGAGGAGAATCGCGTCAACCCGTGGCTTTGCTTTCTGGCGTTCTTCTGGGGTCCGATCCCCTGGATGATCGAGATTGCCGCAGTGCTTTCAGCCGCCGTCGCGCACTGGGAGGACTTCACGATTATCCTGATCATGCTGCTGCTCACGCTCGGCCTCGTGGCCCTGATTTTCGTGGTGGCCCGGTTCCGACACGACCCGCTCGCCGAGACCCTTCTCTTCGCCCTGATCCTGACGGTCGCCGCGATCCCCGTGGCCCTCCCGGCGGTGCTATCGGTCACCATGGCCGTCGGTGCGGTTCGGCTCGCACGCATGAAGGCCATCGTGTCGCGCCTGGTCTCGAACGAGGAGATGGCCGGCATGGACCTCCTTTGCTCGGACAAGACCGCAACGCTCACGAAGAACCAGCTCGCCGTGGGCGAGCCGGAGGCAGCCCGGATCCGGCGGGGCGGTCGCGGCACGAGGGACCGGCTGGAGGTGGCCGGTGAGTGAGAGCCCCGATGCCGCACTGGGGATCTCGGGCCGGATCGCCCGGGCCTTTCTAACAACCGAGATCACGCCCCTCCTCGCGCTGACTGGATTTCTTCTCGGCCTTTTCGCGGTGCTGATCACCCCGCGCGAGGAAGAGCCCCCGATCGACGTGACGTTCGCCAACGTGTTCATCCCGTTTCCGGGCGCGACCGTGACCGAGGTCGAGTCTCTGGTGACCACGCCCGCCGAGCGGATCGTCTCGGAGATCCGCGGCGTCGAGCACGTGTACTCGGCGTCGACACCGGGGATGGCCGCGCTGACGGTTCGCTTCGAGGTCGGTGAGCCGCGCACCGAGGCGATCGTGCGCCTCTACAACGCGTTCTACTCGAACGCGGACTGGCTGGCGCCGAACGTCGGCGTTGGCGCGCCTCTGATCAAGCCCAGGGGGATCGACGACGTGCCGATCGTCGCGGGCACGCTCTGGAGCGAGGATCCGGACATCGGAGCTTTGGACCTGCTGCGCATCGCGCACACGATGGAGACCGAGCTTCAGCGGGTGCCCGGGACCCGCCGGATCGAGACGCTCGGCGGCCCGCAGCGGGTGGTCCGCGTCGAGCTCGATCCCGCTCGGCTCGCCGCCGTGGGTCTGGCCCTGGGGGACCTGCGCCGGGCGCTGGCGGGAGCCAACGCCTCCGCCGACGCCGGCAAGGTGGTGGACGACGATCGCGAGATCCTGGTGCAGGCCGGCACCTTCCTGGTCACGCCGGAGGAGGTTGCCGACCTGGTCATCGGAATTCACGACCGCGCGCCGGTGTTTCTTCGCGACGTCGCGCAGGTGAGCGAAGGCCCGGCACAGCCGGAGCACTACGTGATCCACGGCCAGGGTCCGGCCGCGGCGCCAGCGTCCGGTGCCGTGCAGTACCCGGCCGTCACGATCTCGGTGGAAAAGAAACCGGGCGAAAACGCAGTGGAGGTCGCGAAGGCCGTCATTGGCCGCTTCGAGCAGATGCGGGGGATCTACTTTCCAGACCGCGTCAACGCGACGGTGACCCGGAACTACGGCGCCACCGCTGAAGACAAGGCGCAGACCCTCATCAAGAAGCTCGTTTTCGCCACCCTGTCCGTGGTCGTACTCACGCTGCTCGCGCTCGGAAGGCGTGAGTCGATGGTGGTCGGTGCAGCGGTGATCGTGACGCTCGCAATCACGCTGTTCGCCTCCTGGGCCTGGGGCTTCACGCTCAACCGGGTCTCCCTTTTCGCGCTCATCTTCTCGATCGGGATCCTCGTCGACGACGCCATCGTGATCGTCGAGAACATCCACCGCCACGCCTCGGCCGGACTCGCCGACCTCACCCGGAACATTCCCCGGGCGGTGGACGAGGTCGGGGGGCCGACCATTCTCGCGACGTTCACAGTCATCGCGGCGCTGCTTCCGATGGCCTTCGTCACCGGTCTCATGGGCCCGTACATGCGCCCGATCCCCATCAATGCGTCGACGGGCATGCTGATCTCTCTTGCGGTGGCCTTCGTCTTCACGCCGTGGCTCTACCGGCGCCTGTTCATGAACGCGGAGTCTCCGGCGCATGGAGAGGGGGAGTCCATGCCGGCAATGCTGCGAGCGGTCTCGTTGCTGATGGGTCCGTTTCTGCACGGCGGCCAGGGACGGCGGCGCCGGCGTGCCCTGTTCGCCGCTCGAGCGGACCAAGCGTGTTCTGGACGAACTCACGGAGGTCGTGCGCACGGTTCCCGAGGTGGTCGACTATCAGGCTTATGCCGGTGCGTCGGCGCCCATCAACTTCAACGGCCTGGTGCGCCAGTACTACCTGAGGCGGGAATCACACCAGGGGGACATCCAGGTCAACCTTGTGGACAAGCACGAGCGCGACCGGAAGTCCCACGAAATCGCGCTCGGCCTGCGTCCGCGGCTCGCGGGCGTCGCGGCCCGATACGGGGCGAGCCTGACGCTCGCCGAGGTACCGCCGGGCCCTCCGGTGCTCGCACCGCTGGTCGCCGAGATCTACGGTCTCCACCCGCAGAGCCGCACGGCCACCGCGGAGCAGGTGCGCCGCGCGTTCGCAGCGACGGCCGATGTCGTCGATATCGACGACAGCGGCGAGGCCCCGCAGGAACGCTGGATCGTCGAGGTGGACCGCGCCCGGGCGGCCCGTCTCGGAGTATCGCAGCAATCGGTGGCGTCCGCCGTGGACGCCATCATCGACGGCGAGGACCTCTCCTATCTCCACGACGACCACGCCAAGTTGCCAGTGCCGGTACGCGTGGAGCTCCGCCCGGGTGACAAGGCCGATGCGGCGAGCATCGAGACGTTGCGCCTTCGATCTGCCTCGGGGGCGCTGATACCCCTCGGCGAGCTGGCGAGCATCCGGCGCACGACGCGCGAGCAGACCATTTATCACAAGGATCTGCTCCCCGTGGTCTACGTCACCGGCGACGCGGCCGGCGAGGTGGACAGCCCGCTGTACGGAATGCGCGCGATCTCGGCGCGGCTCTCGGGCGAGACCGGCCGGGACGCACCTCTTCATCAGTACTTCACCCGCCAGCCCGAGAACCCCTATGAGCCGAGCCTCAAGTGGGACGGCGAGTGGCAGGTCACCATCGACACCTTTCGCGACATGGGGCTTGCCTACGCAGTTGGGTTGATCCTCATCTACCTACTCGTTGTCGCACAGTTCCGCTCCTACGGCGTCCCTCTGATCATCATGGCGCCGATCCCGCTCACCCTCGTGGGTATCATGCCGGGACATGCCCTGCTCGGGCAGCAGTTCACCGCACCGTCCATGATCGGGATGATCGCTCTCGCAGGCATCATCGTGCGCAACTCGATCCTGCTCGTGGACTTCATCCAGCAGGGGGTCCGCACCGGCAAGCCGCTGCAGCGGGCGACGATAGACGCGGCCGCGATTCGCGCCCGACCGATCACGCTCACCGCGCTGGCCGCCATGCTCGGTGGCCTGTTCATCCTAGACGACCCGATCTTCGGCGGCCTCGCGGTCTCGCTCATCTTCGGGTTGTTCGTTTCGACGGCGCTGGCATTGCCGGTTATCCTGGTCGTCTACGACCACTTCCACTGGGCCTCTATGGACGAGTCGGAGCGGGACTCGGGGACGCCCGATGCTGACTGACGTCTCGATGTCGCCGGAACGCCCGCTCTCTCTTTCCCTGATTAGGATTTCACGATGCAAAGCTTTCCCCATGAATATCGTGTGAGCGCGAACGGACAGCCGACGGGTACCGTGGACGTGATTGCCGAGGGCCTGGAGGCCATCCCCACCGCACCGCCGGCGGAGTTCGGCGGACCGGGGGACCGGTGGTCCCCAGAAGTCCTCTTCGTCGCCGCGGTCGCGGATTGCTTCATCTTGACATTCCGCGCGGTCGCGAGGGCCTCTGCCCTGGAGTGGACATCCTTGAATTGCGAGGTCACGGGCACGCTTGATCGCGTTCAGCGGGTCACGCGGTTCACCCGCGTCGACATTCGCGCTGCCCTGGGCGTCCCGGGTGGCACGGACGAGGCAAAGGCGGCGCGTGCGCTCGAGAAGGCGGAAGCCGGTTGCCTCATCACGAACTCGTTGAGCGCCGACGTGGGGCTGGAGTTCACGGTGGACCACGATGCATGACGCCCTGCCCAGCAGTCGAGCAGCCTACCGGCCGACGCGGATACCGGCGCCGACACCGGCACGCCCTGTCCTCGGGGCTCGTTCGAGGTGGTGAGCCGCGCGAGAGCCGCGATTGCGGCCGGCACCGTCGGAAACGTGATCGAGTGGTACGACTTCGCACTCTACGGCTACCTCGCCTCGGTGCTGGCCACCCTGTTCTTCCCGACCGAGAACCGTGCCGTCTCGCTCATCGCGACCTACGGGGTGTTCGCGGCCGGCTTCGTCATGCGCCCGCTCGGCGCGGCGGTGTTCGGCTGGCTCGGCGACACCATCGGACGCAGCCGCACTATGCTCTCGGTCGTGCTGATGGCGCTTCCGACCGTGGCCATCGGCTTGCTGCCGACCTACGAGAGCGCGGGCATCGTGGCGCCGATCCTGCTAGTCGTCGTGCGAGTGGTGCAGGGCTTCTCGGTCGGCGGGGAGTTCTCGAGCTCGGTCACCTACATGGTCGAGACCGCTCCGGGCGGCCGGCGCGGTCTGTTCGGAAGCTTCGCGAACGTCGGCAGCATGATCGGCATGCTGGCCGGCTCCGGGGCGGCAGCGGTGATGACGTCGTTGCTGGACTCGGCCACGCTGATGGACTGGGGGTGGCGCGTGCCTTTCTTGGCCGGCGGCGTGACCGGCATAGTGGCGACGCTGATGCGGCGGCGGCTGCCCGAATCACCACACTTTGCCGCCCACGAGAGCGGCCGCGGCGAGGTGTCGCCGTTGCGCGAGGCGCTCACCACCAATCGACGAGAGGTGATTCAGGCGACGCTGTTCGCCTCGGCCTACGGGTCGGTGTTCTACCTCGCGTTCGTCTACCTGCCGACCTGGGCCAGCGAGTACGCGGGCGTCACCCTCGCCGAGGCGCTGCGCTTCAATACCCTCGCGACCGCGGCGATGCTTCCGGTCATCCCGCTCGCGGGCTGGCTGTCCGACCGCTACCTGCGCCGCACCCACCTGCTCATGATCGCGTTCCTCGCGCTCGGGGGCATCGCCATCCCGCTCGGCGCATGGATGACCGCCGGCGGCGGGTTCGCCGCCGTGGCCGCCGCCCAGCTCGCGTGCGCCCTCCTGCTGGCGGTGCCGTGTGGTGTGGCGCCGGCACTCTTGTGGAGCGCTTCCCCACGCGGGACCGGCTCTCCGGGTACTCGGTGTCGTTCAACGTGGGGCTCGGCATCGTCGGTGGTGCGACCCCGGCGATCGCGACCTGGCTGGTCGACGCCTCCGGTTCGGTGGTCTCGCCAGCGGTGTACACGGCGGTGATGGCCGCGGGCGGCATCTTCACCCTGTGGTGGATGACGGATCGCAGCCGCGAGCCCCTGCTATGAGCGCATCAGGCGTTCTGCGTCCGCGCCGTACCCGACTCTCCGGACGCCGCGGGTGCTGCCGCCCAGACGCGCACTGCCGCGCCGTGTCCGCGCACCTCGCACTCGCCGAGATCGCGGAACGACGCCGCGTCCCCGGCCAGACGATGCGTCGCGTCGGCGACCAGGATGCGCGTACCGAAACGCTTGTTGAGGGCCTGCAGCCGTGCGGCCAGATTCACCGTATCGCCGTGGACGGTGTAGCTCAACCGGTTTCCGCGCCGACCGGACCCGCGATGACCTCGCCGGTGGTGATCCCGATGCGCTTCGGGAGCGAGAGCCCTGCAAAACGATGCCGTTCCAGCGCGCGCTCGATCGCGACCGCCGCGCGCACCGCTTGCGCAGCATGGTCGGGATGGGCCAGCGGCAGATTGAACACCGCGAGTATGGCGTCGCCCTGGAACTGGGTAACGATTCCGTCATGGCGCTCGATTTCCGCCGCGAGCAGCGAGAAGTAGGCGTTGAGGGCCTCGACCAGGCGCACGGCGTCGATCGCCTCGGTGATAGTCGTGAAACCTTCGATATCGGTGACGAGCACGGTGCACGTCGCCGCGCGCGGCCCGAAGGCGCCCCGCTCGGTGAGGATGGCCTCGGCCACCGGAGCAGGAACGCAACGGCCGAAGGTCTCGCGCACGAAGGCGTCGTTCTCGAGTCCCTCCGCCATGGCGTCGAACGCACCCTGCAGATGCCCGATCTCGTCGTCGCCGGTCACTGCCACCCGCACGTCGAAGCGCCCGAGCCCGATGGCCTCCGCGGCCCGGCGCAGCGCGCGGATCGGGCCGAGCAGCGTGCGCGCGATGAACACCAGCGTGGCACCCGACATCATCAATGTAAGCAGGAGGTCGAAGCGCAGTCCGGCGAGCGTGTCGAGTCCCTGGGCGCGCCGCGCGTCGGCAAGCGCGAACTCCTCGAGGAAGGCGAGCGACAGGGGAATCACCGAGACGGCGACGAAGGCGAGCGCAAGCTTGGCCACGAGACTGCCGGACCCCGCCGGTATCGTGAGCGCCCGTTCCTCGAAGAGCCGGGTGCGCAGCCGCGACGTGAAGTCGGTGACCGCGAAGTAGATGTAGACGCTGCAAAACGCGGTGAACGCGGCGAGTGTCGTGAGCCTGACCGAGAGCACCGTCGTCGTATTGCAGCCCGGACAGGGGATCTCGAGCACGAACATGCCGGTCACCATCAAGGCGACGACGCAGGCGGCGGCCCATGCGGCGGAGAGGATCGGCAGCCGGCGCAGGCGGCGCGCGGCATGTTCGTGCCCCGGGAGATCGCCGGCGAGACCGGCGATCGGCCGGAGCAGCCAGCGTGCCCCGAGGAGGTTCGCGACGATCAAGAAGAGCGCGTTGATCGCCAGCACCTGCGGCAGCACCTGCAGCCGGCCCGCCAGGTCGAGGAACGCGAACGCTGCCAGCAGATGCAGTGGCGACAGGCTCGCCATGAGCGCGTAGTACCGGGCATTCATCTGACGTTACCGCGCTCTGGCTTCCGGCGGGTGAGGAAAGAACGGCCGCCTGGGTGGATTGATTTGCGGGCTCCCTTGCCGGGCTCCGGGGGTACGCGGGACTGCACGGCCTCCAACAGATCCGACTGAAGGAGAGTGGTTCGAGATGAGCGCACGGTTGAAATTGTACGCGAAGGTGGGTGGATCCCTCGTCGTCGCGGCCGCCCTCGCCGCGGGGGGGATCAGGCTGCACCAGGCGCGCCTCGATGCGGTCGAGCGCATCTCGCCCCCGGCGCCGAGTCCCTGGGCCGTGCGCACGAGCGCCGTCACGCGAGGCCGGGTGGAACGGGGCTTTCCGGTGCTGGCGACGGTCACCGCCCGCGAGGAGGTCACCGTGACCGGCCAGGTGTCGGGCACGCTGCTCGAGATGGGGCCGCGCGAGGGGGTCGCGGTCGAGGCCGGGCAGCTGCTCGCGCGCGTCGACACCCGCCAGCTCGAGGAGCAGCGCGCGGCACTCGTCGCATCGGTCGACGCCGCGCGGGCGGATGCGAAGCGGCTCGCCGATGACCGCCGGCGCACGCACGACCTGCTCGCGCGGGGCACCATCAGCGAGAGCGTGGCGGAGGCGGCCGGCAGCGCCGCGGTCGGTGCGGCCGAGAAGGTCCGCAGCCTCGAACGCCAGATCAAGTCGCTCGACGTGCGCATCGGATTCGGAACCATCACCGCGCCGGCCGATGGCGTGATCGCCGCTCGCCTCGCCGAGCCCGGCGACATCTGTCAGGTCGGCCATCCCCTGTACCGGCTGACGCTCGAGGGCGGCGCCCGGGTGGAGGTGGAGGTGCCGCAGGCCGTGCGCGAGCGCGTCGCACCGGGCACGATGGTGGTGCTTCGCCACGGCGACCCCACTCGCAGGGTCCGGATCACCCGCGTGAATCCCGCCCTCGATCCGCTGGCGCTCGGCAGCGCCGAGGCGGATCTACCCGAGATCCCCTTCGGCCTGCCGAGCGGGGCCCGGGTGCCGGCCCTGGTGGTGCTGGATTCGGTCGCCGACGCGCTGCGCGTCGTGCCCAGCGCCCTGTTGAGGCCATCTGGCACGGGCAATGGCACGGTGTTCAAGGTAACTGGCGCGGGCAGCGAGGCGCGCCTGGCCGCGGTACCCGTCGAGGTACTCCTCGAAGGCCGCGAAGCCGTTGCGGTCAAAGGGGATCTCAGTGAGGGGGACCGCGTGGTGAGTGCCCACGAGAGCGTGCTGCTTCGGCTTCGCGACGGCGACCCCGTCCTCGTCGAAGCCGAGGAGCCCGCGCGATGAGCCTGATGGAGCGCCTGCTGCGCCAGCCGCACACCATCGTCGCGCTCGCGCTCGCCAGCGTGTTTGCAGGGGTGCTGGCCTACCGGGCCATGCCCACGAAGCTCTTCCCCGACACCTCGCGCCCGACGGTGTCGGTGGTCACGCCGTGGCCCGGCGCGGCCGCGAGCGACGTGGCGACCGACGTCACTCACCCGATCGAGGTGCGCCTGTCGGCCATCGACGGCGTGCGCCGGGTCACCTCGACCTCGCGCGACGAGGTCTCGGCGGTACAGGTCGAGTTCGAGTACGGCAACACCATCGACGTCGCCGCCAACAAGGTCTCCACGGAGCTGCCGCGGGTGCGGGGGCTGCTGCCGGCAGGCGTGGGCGACTCCCTGATCCTGAAGATCACCGACGCCGCGCAGCCGCTGGTGGTGCTCGCGGTGACCGCGGCGCCGGATTCCGGACTCGATGCCGGCCACGTACGGCGGATCGCCGATAACCCGCTGCGCGACGTGCTGCTGAACGTGCCGGGCGTCGCCGAGGCGGAGGTCTTCGGCGGCGAGGTGCGACAGGTCGAGGTGGACCTCGATCGCAACCGGTTGCAGGCGCACGGCATCGGAGTCGCA
>Ga0114931_10004845_pt1 | contig 16715 bp, 13 predicted proteins | sample 2SBtaG_FD_89579 | JGI IMG/M metagenome (GOLD analysis project Ga0114931, IMG submission 89579) | Deep subsurface microbial communities from Kolumbo volcano to uncover new lineages of life (NeLLi) - 2SBTROV14_V59a metaG | ecosystem: Environmental > Aquatic > Marine > Volcanic | place: Kolumbo...
AGCAAGCGGCCCGAGCAGGCCCGCCATGCGTACCAGGCCTGCCAGCGCCTGGCCAAGCGACGCGGCCTGCTCGATACCCGCATGGCCTGCCTCCTCGGCGAAGCGCTGTCCTGGACCGCCGGCGACGCGTCGCGGATCGAGCCGCTGCTGGCGGAGGCGTCACGCATCGTAGCCCGCCGCAACGACTGGCGCCTCGCGGTGACGTATGCCGCGGGCGACGCGGCGGTGCGCTACCGCCGTGCGGATCTGGAGGGTGCCTATCGCGCGGGTCGTCGGTGGATCGCCGCGGTGGAACGGTTGCGAAATACCCAGCCCGACAGTCGCGCGCGCAGCCGCATCCTCGCCGCACGCAGCGCCGCCTACTACTTCACTGCCGGCGCGGCACTCGCGGCCAAAGGGCCGGCGTTGCCGCGAATCGAGCGGGCGTTCGGGGTGCTCGAGCGGCTCCGTGCGCGCAACCTGCTGGCCGCCATGGATCGGGCGCACGCCACGGGCGCGATCGTCAGCAGTCGTCCGGAATACGAGGCGCGCAAGCGCGTGGTCCGGGAGATCACCCAGCTGCAGCGCAAGATCCTGGCGCATGCCCTCCGCGGCGACGCGCTGGCCGCCGGCCTGCGGCGACTCGGCGTGCTGGAAACCGAGGAGGGGCGGTTGCGCGAGCGGCTGGCCAACGCCGATGAGCGCTGGTGGTTGCTCTGGCGGACCGGCTATGCCCACCTCGTGTCCATACAGAAGCAGCTCGCAACCGACGAGGCGATGTTGATCTACCAGCTCGCGGCCGACCGGGATTTTCTCGGGAACTTCTCCGGCGGCAGCTGGGTCCTCGTGGTCACCCGCGACGACGCCCGCGCCCTCCGGCTGGGCGACGGCGACCGCCTCGAGCGGATGCTCGCCCTCTACCGCGGTATTCTGGATCGGCGCGACGACGCTGCGCGCCGCGGTTCGGCGAGCATCTACGACGAGCTGGTGCGCGCGGCGCTGACCGGGCTGCCGGCGGCGATCACCAAGCTGATCATCGTTCCCGACGGTCCATTGTATCGGCTGCCGTTCGCGGGGCTCCGGGCCGAGGCCGACGGGTCCCCACTGATCGCGCGCTACCAGATCACCCAGGTCCCCTCGGCGACGTTGTGGTTGCGCTGGAGAGCGCAGGTGTCGTTGCCGGCGCTGCGGCCCGGTCTCGCGCTGGCCGATCCGTTGATGCCCGGCGTCTCCGATGGCGCGGGCACACCGGTTCAGCGCGATCGCCAGTGGGCGTTGGCCGAGGGCAACCGGCTCGGGCGGCTGCCGTTCGCCCGCCGAGAGGCCGAAGCGTTCGCGCGGTTTCTAGGGCCGCGGTCGATCGCGCGGTTCGGCGCCGACGCCAGCGAGGTCGCGGTGAAGTCCGCGGCGTTGTCCGACTACGCCATCGTGCACTTTGCCGCGCACGCGATCGTCGACGACGAGCACCCGCAGCGCTCGGCGATTCTGCTCAACCCGGGCGCGCCCGCCGAGGACGGGCTGCTGCAGATGCGCGAGATCGTGGGTCTCCACCTCGGGGGGCGAACGGTCGTACTGTCGGCGTGCCGGAGCGCGGCGGGCGAGCTGTTGCGTGGCTCGGGGGTGAGCAGCCTGGCCCGCGCGTTCTTCATCGCCGGCGCGCGCGCGGTGATCGGCAGCCTGTGGAAGCTTCGCGACGACGAGGCCGCGGAGCTGTTCGGCGAATTCTATCGCCAGCTGTCGGCGGGCCGCACGCTGGGCGATGCGCTGCGGCGGGCGCAGCAGCACATGGTTCGCGCCGGCTACCCCGACGCGGCCTGGGCCGGCGTGGTTCTATTCGGAGAGGGCGACCTGGCCCCCCTCGGTCGCGGCGGGCTGTACCCGGAGTCGAGGTGGCCGTTGTTGGCGCTGGTCGTGCTCGCATCGCTGGTCGCGGTCGCGCTGCTGGTGGCGACGCGGTACCACCGTGGGCGGCGGCAGTAGGAGAGCGCGAGCTCGACCGAATCGACGTCGAGCTCGTCGACCTGTACCGGGCGCACGGGTTCGGCCCCTGGTACCAAAAGTCCGTCCCCGCGTTCAGCGACATGCTCGCCGCCCTACGTCGCGAGACCTGGCGTCATCGACTTGTTGATCCGCTGCCGCTCTCCCCCCGCGACCAAAAGTCAATCGAGTCTCTGATCGACTCTGTCGGCTACGCGGCCTGACGCAGCCGCGTAGCGCCGATTTTTACCCCGCCCAGCACGGACCGCCCGCAGCGAAGCGACGACGCTCGGTGCCCCATGTGGCCTGTCCAGAACTGCTCAAGTCGCGACCAGCGTCGCGCCCTCAGCCCACGTTGGCGCGCTCGGCCAGGGTTTGAGGCTTGCGCACCAGGGTTTCGTAGACCCGGCGGCCGTGCTCGAAGTTGGGCATGTTACTGGGTATGTCGGCGAGGCGGTCGAGGAATTCGGCTTCGAGCGCGACGCCGCCGAGTGTTTCAGCGAGCTCGATGAGCCGAGACGCGTACTCGAGGATCTGCACGGTTTCGATCCCCGAGACGTCGTCGAAGAACCATCCGCAGCTGGTGTACATGAGCTGGGCGTACAGGTGCAGGTCGCCGATGTCCTGGTTGACCCGGCCGTTGATCGCGCGCGTTTCGTCGCGCAGCCAGTCCAACGCGTCGCGCAACGGCGCGCGCCAGCGCTGGTGCCAGGTGGGCTTGCCGCCGGAGTTGCAGCCACAATTGCTGCGCCAGCGTTCGACCCCGTGGCTGCAGCTCCACGAGGTGTTCTCGGCGATTTCGACTTCGTGGTCGGCGGGGAAGCGAGCGCGGTAGGCCGCGTAGTTGATCAGCTCCGCGTCGTCGCTGCGCTCGATGTCGTCCAGGGCGTAGGCCAGCGCCATTTCGCCGTGGGGGTGGTGATGGCCGTAGCTTTCGCCGTCGGTGGCGATGTGGCACAGCCCGCCGTCGGCGGCGGCGATCAGGCGCTTGGCGAACGTGTGGCCGTCGTTGAGCAGACCGTTGAACGCCACGTCGTGGGAGATGGGACCGTCGTAAAAGAACAGGTCGATGGAGCGGCCCGATGGCAAGTTTGCGCGGTACACGTGACGGGTGTCGATGGCCTTTTCGCTCCACGCGGTTTCACCCATGCGGCGATGCCGGCGCGCCTGGTGCGGCGCCAGGACGGTGAACTCTATGCCATGAGCGGCCAGCACTTCGAGCGAGGCCGTGTCGACGGCCGTCTCCGGAAGCCACATCCCCTGGGGGGCGCGGCCGAAACGCTGGCGAAAATCCCGGATGCCCCATTCCACCTGGATGTTGCGGTCGTGGTCGTCCGCCAGCGGCATGATGACGTGGTTGAACGCCTGTGCCATGGCCGAGCCGTGGCCGAACCGGGTGATGCTGTCTTTGTCAGCGTCGACGATGGCGTCGTGAACCTCGGGGTCGTAGCTCTCGATCCAGCTGAGCAGGGTGGGGCCGAAGTTGAAGCTCATCAGGCTGTAGTTTTTGAGTACCCGGCGCACCTCGTCGTGCTCGTCCAGGATGCGGGCCGCCGTGTTGGGCCGATAGCACTCGGCCAGGATGCGCACGTTCCAGTCGCGATACGGATGAGCGCTGGGTTGCGGCTCGATCATGCCCAGCCACGGGTTTTCCCGTGGTGGCTGATAGAAGTGTCCATGTACGCAAACGTAACGCTTGCTCATGGGGTCTCTGCGCGCAAGAACACGCAGCCGAATGGAGGCAGGCTGATCGGTGCCGAGCACGGTTGGCCGTGATGCGGTGTTGCGGTGGCTTCGACCTGGCCGCGGTTGCCCTCGCCGCTGCCGCCGTAGACGGCAGCATCGCTGTTGAGCAACTCGCGCCACACACCCGCAAACGGCAGGCCGATGCGGTGGTCGCGCCGGGGGATTGGCGTGAAGTTGAACACGCACGCCACGCGCACCCGATCGTCGTTGCCCCGGCGCATGAGCGCCAGGCTGGAGCCATCGCGGTCTTCGGCGTCTAGCCAGACCATGGCGTCCGTTTCGACGTCGCGTTCGTGCAATGCTGGTTCGTTGCGATACATGTGGTTCAGGTCCGAGACCCACTTTGACACGCCGGCGTGACGTTCGAACCCGAGCAGGTGCCAGTCGATGCTAGCCTCTTGATTCCACTCGCCCCACTGGCCGAGCTCGCTGCCCATGAACAGCAGCTTTTTGCCCGGCTGAGCAAACATGTAGCCAAACAGCAGGCGCAGCTGGGCGAGCTTGCGCCAGTCGTCGCCGGGGAATCGGGACAACAGGGAGCCTTTGCCGTGGACGACCTCGTCGTGAGACAGCGGCAGTACGTAGTTTTCGGAGTACATGTACACGCCGCGGAACGTGATCTCGTCGTGGTGATAGCGGCGGTGCACCGGGTCCCGGCTCAAATACTCCAGGGTGTCGTGCATCCAGCCCATGTCCCACTTGAAGCCAAAGCCCAGGCCGTCGTGGTTGGTCGCGCGGGTCACGCCGGGCCACGCCGTGGACTCCTCGGCGACCATGATCGCATCGGGATACTGGCCGTAGATGGTCTCGTTCAGCCGGCGCAAGAACGACACGGCCTCCCAGTTTTCGTTGGAGCCGTCCGGGTTGGGCACCCACTGGTCGGGCTCGCGCGAGTAGTCCAGATACAGCATCGACGCGACCCCGTCTACGCGCAGCCCGTCGATGTGATAGCGGTCGAGCCACGAGATGGCGCTGGAGATCAAAAACGCCTGTACCTCGTTGCGCCCGTAGTTGTAGATGTACGTCGTCCAGTCGGGGTGAAAACCTTTGCGCGGGTCGGCGTGCTCGTACAGATGGGTGCCGTCGAAAAAGCCCAGCGCGTGCTCGTCGGTTGGAAAGTGTGCGGGTACCCAGTCCAGAATCACGCCGACGCCGTGCTGGTGGAGCACGTCTACGAAGTACATGAAGTCCTGGGGCGTGCCATAGCGGGCCGTGGGCGCGAAGTAGCCGGTGACCTGGTAGCCCCATGACCCGTAGAACGGGTGCTCCATGATCGGCATGAGCTCGACGTGGGTAAAGCCCATGTCGCTGGTGTAGCGGGCCAGCGGCTCGGCCAGATCGCGGTAACCGAGGATGGCGTTGTTGTCGCCGCGCCGCCACGAGCCCAGATGGAGCTCGTAGATCGAAATCGGCCGAATGTGGTTGGGGACCCTGCTGCGTTCGGCCAACCACGCTGCGTCTTGCCACTGGTAATCGTCGATGCTCCACACCACCGATGCTGTTTTGGGCGGCGCCTCGCAGGCCACGGCGTACGGGTCGGCCTTGTCGACCTGGTAGCCGGCCACGCGCGAGTGAAGGTGAAACTTGTAGCAGTGCCCCTGGCGGACGCCGGGGATGTGGCCGACCCAGATGCCGGAGTTTTTTCGCGGCGCAAGCGGGGCGGCCTGGCGGTTCCAGCCATTGAAATCGCCGATGACGCTGACGAAGTCAGCGTTGGGCGCCCACACTGCAAAGTGGGCGCCCTCGGCGTCTACGTGGCAGCCGAGCTTTTCGTATAGCCGAAAGTGGCTGCCTTCGTTGAATAGATGAATGTCGTAGTCGGTTAGCACCCGGGCTCCCCCGGCTACGGTACAGACAAAGGACTACTTCTTGGTGTCCTTTTTGGCGTCGTCCTTTTTCGGAGCGGGCGTGGGCGTGGGCGACTTGCCCATGATGAGCTTCATGTAGCAGTCCATGCGCTTTTTGTTGATCGGTTTGGTGAACTTGCGGATACCGGCCGCGAACATGCCCTTGGCCATCGCCTTTTTGTTGGCTGCCTTGGCGCATTTCTTGTCTTTGCAGGCGCAGACTTCGTCGGCGATGGCGGCGAGCTTCTTGACCACCGGGTGGTTCGCGCCGTCCTTCGCCATGATGTCTTTCCGACACTTGCCCATCTTCTTGCTCGCCTCTTTCATCTTTTCCACGTCGGACTTGGACAGGTCCTTGATGTCCGACATGCTGAAGTTCTTGTCGGCTTTGCGTTGCGCCTGCTTTACATCGTAAGCGCACTTGGCAGTTTTGCAGGCGCACATGGCCTTGGCGTTTTTCTTATATTTGCTGACCATCTTGTTTTCAGACGAACAGCCAACAACGAGTAGCGAGGCCGCCGAGACGGCGAGTAGTAGTCTCATTTCAGCTTCCTTTGGTTCTGCGTGGTTCCCTTTACGACGAAGGCGCGCGGTCGTACCACGGTACCGGGCTGTTAGACAACGCAGTTGGCCGGCCTCAGTGGGCGGCGCGGACGGCGAAAAACGCAGACTTACGCTTGTCGATGCGGACGCGGGTGGTGACACGGGCCCGCCGCGCGATGAAAGTCTCGACGAGCGTTGGCTTTTTGCCATCCAGGCGGCTGCGCAGCAGCTGGTAGCGCCGTCCCACGATGAGCCCGCTGGCCGAGATCTCTGCGGTCATGTGGCTACGCGTTTCGCCCCGCGGCCGCAGGTGGACCGGCTGGGCGTGTTGGGGCCTTTGCCGGCCGTCGATCACCAGCCCGTAGTAGCGCGGAAACCGATTGCGGAACGAAAACCCTTTGCGTGTCGACTTCAGGTCGGCGTAGCTGCGCCGTTCCCGGCGACCCCAGGTGGTGTTGAGCAACAAGCTCGTACGGTCGAAGCCGACCACCAAAACGAAGTGGTCCAGGCTCCACTCGGGGTGCTCGGTCGGGTTTATCTTGACGCCCACCAGCACCGGCTTGCCGCCGCGCAGCTGGCGTTGAATCCAGCGGATGAACGTGTCCACGTCGCCGCGGTTGTTCCACCAGCGGTAGCGCAGACCCAGCGCGCGCAACGCCACCGGGATGTCGCGGGCGTACAAATCCGGCGTGGTGGGCTTACCGGCTTTGTTGATGAGGCGCTGAGGGACGAACGCGCCGTAGTGCAACAGCGCTTCCTGGATAGCGGTCTCGCCGCACCAGCCCTCGTTCGGGTGTCCAGGAGCGTTGGCTCGGGCGGGAATGTTCAGGCGCACGCTGGCGGACGGCGCAGCGGCGAGCTCGCCCGTACACCCCAACACGGAGACAGCGCACAGCAACGCGACGAACCTCGACAGCACACTACAGTATGAAGGCGATCGGCGGCGGCGCCAGGATCACCGGCCCACTTGCTGGCGGTAGCGCGCCCGTGCCGTCGCCTCGGCGTCCTGCACCCGTTGCTTCGTGCGGTCCACCGAGTCGGCCGCCGACTCGAAGTCCTTTTGCCACGTGGACTGGGGGAAGTTGTCGAGCTTGGCACGCAGCTGTTCGTAGCGCTCGTGCGCCGGCGATGGCGCGAGACGGGGCACGTCGACGTCTGTGTCGGCGGGCAGGTTGCGCCGCCACAGCTCGCGGCGGCCGGCACTGTCGGGGCAGGCGAGGAAAATCTCGTGGACCGGCCGGGGCGCACAAAACCGCGGCGGCTGCGTCGCCTCGACGCCGAACACGACGGCGCCTGGAAACTCGCGCAGCCGCTGAACCAGCCCGTGCCCCGCGTCGGCCAAAAGCTCGTCACCGACAGGGCCGATGTACAGGGCGGCATCGTTGGCCAGGGCATCGCGTTGAGCCCGGCGCAGCTGGGCATCGCTGCGGCCGTTGCTGACCATGCGCGGATCGAGGGCGAGCAGCTCCAACCCCGCCGCCGCCGCCGTGCGCGCCGCCAGCTCGCGTTTGCCAGTGCCGCGCGGGCCCCACAAAAGCAGCCACGGCGGCGACGCGGTGAGGAGCAACGAAGCCGTGGCGCGGACCAGCTCGGTCATGCGCTCGCGTTCGGTTTTTGCAAACACCAGGTCGTCGAGGTTGGCCGGCGAGCGCACCAACTCGGCCGCACCGCGCAGCGCGGCCGAGATTGGGTCTCGCCCCAGCGCGAGTCCGACGACATCCAGCACCGGCTGCAGCCGCTGGTGCAGCGCCGAGCCGTCGACCCGACACGGCTGCAGCATGGCGAAACGGACCAGCGCGCTGTCCTCGTCGATGGCGGGGAGCAACTCGGTGCGTCCCGCGCGATCGACGCCGAGCAGATCGGCGATCAACCCCAGGTCGACGCCCCGGCGGGTGTAGTCGTTTTGCAGCAGCGTGAACACGCGCTCGAGCCCCGGGTCGATGTGGGGCGCAATGCTCAGCATCAGCAGGTCGACATGCCGGGCGGGTAGGGCCAGAGCGGCCGCCAGCCGCCCCAGCGGCGTGCCAGCGCGCGCGTGCTAGCGAGAGCGTTGGCGAACGCCGCATCACTGTCGGGCCCGGGCGCGCCCGCCAGCTGCCGCCGGTGGAGAATGGCGTCGACTTCCGCGACCTCGTCACCTTCGGTGGGACGCAGGCCGTCGCGCTGAAGTGCGAGCAGCCGGCGCTCGGCGAGCAGCCACGCCCAGTCGAGCTCGGCGTCGAGCCACAGCTGGCTGTCTGGTTGCGGGGCAGGGCAAATGGTGGCGATGGCGGGCACGGTGTCCTCCTGGTTGAAAGGATGGAGGCGCATGGCGGGGGATGTGGCAGGTTGTGGGTGCGCGGCGCCCTCGCGCTCGGACAAAAAACTGACCGCGTCAGAAAAGCTGGCCGTGGTCATGCCGACGGTGGTCCGGCAACACGCCGAAATCCCAGAGAGCGCAACCGCCAGTTTGGCTGGCACGATCGGTGCTCCTGGAGCAGCCCCATGCGGCTGTCGGTGTTCAACCATTACGTGCCGGGCTTTCCCGATCCCGAGGACACGCTGATCTACAACACGTTCTCGGGAGCGTACGTCGCGTTGCCTACCTCCACGGTGGACGCCCTACAGCGGATGGACGGCGGCGAGACTCTGACGCCGCGCGAGCGCGAGCTCGTCGGCGATCCCGATCTGTACGACCCGGACGTCGGCGTGGTGGTCGACAGCCTGGAAGCCGAGGAGGCGGAGTTTCAGCAGTGGTTTGCGCGCCGCCGCAATCTGCACCGGCGACTGGACGTCGTCGTCGGCGTCAACCTGGCTTGTAACTTCGCCTGCACCTATTGTCTGCAAGACGGCGTGCTGGACGGCACGGTGATCAAGCCCGACACCGCCGACGCCACCGCTGACTGGCTCGTCGCGCACACCATCGACAACGACCTGCAGGCGGTCAATCTGATGTTCGTCGGCGGCGAGCCGCTGTTGCACCCGCAACGCATCAAGCGCATTGCCGAGCGGGTGAAAGCCGGCATCGGTGACCGAGAGCTCACGTTTTCGCTCACCACCAACGGCTACTTTCTGACCCGAGACGTTGTCACCGAGCTGATCCCGTACGGCCTGCGCAAAGCCCAGGTGACCCTGGACGGCGACGCCACCACCCACGCCAAAACGCGGGTGTGCAAGAGCGGCGAGGACACTTTCGGCCGCATCCTGGACAACGTGATCGCCGCGAGCCGGCTGATTCGAATCTCGATCAACGGCAACTACCAGGGCGATACCATCCACGGGTTCGGCCCGTTGATCCGGCAGCTTGCCCAGGTGATGCCGCGGGGGACCGAAGTGAGCTTCTCGCCGGCGCTGCAGACGATGTCGTCCCCGGAAGGCTCGGGCTCGGGTTCGTGCAGCTGGAGCGGCTCGGATACCCGCTACCACGTCGCGCTGCACGACGAGGCGGTTCGCAACGGCCTGTACACCTCGCCGCTCAATGTGATCGGCCCCTGCGAGTTCCACGACACCCACGCGTTCGCGATCGATCCGGGTGGCACCATCTACAAGTGTCCCGGCTTTCTGGGCATCGAGGACTGGGGCATCGGCCATGTCCAGACCGGACTGACCGGTCGGTACCAGGAAATGCTGCAGCTCACGCCGAAGTCCGAGCCGTGCGGCGGCTGTAGTCATCGCCCCCACTGCGGCGGCGGTTGTGTCGCCGCCGAGTGGATTCGCACGGGCGATACGTCCCGCGTCAATTGCGAGCACGGGTACTTCGAGGACGTAAAGCGCGACGCGGTGATCCGAAACTACGCGATCGCCATCGAAGACGATGCCGAAGTAGCAGCCCGCACCTTTCCGGCCGCGCCGCACGCGCTGCCGCGAGAGCAATCACAGTCAACACCACGCCAGGTGCGCAGCATGGGGCTGCGTGTGCTGTCGGGGTAAACCACGGGAGGGTAGACAATGAAGAAGAGCACAAAGAAGGTCGTCATCAAGGGCAAGAACAAAAAGAATCCGCCTCCGTGGCCGTGCAAGCCCGCCTGGGGCGGCTAGTATGCTGGAGTGATGTCTTCTCGGGTCGCTGCACTTGCCTTTGTCACGGTTGTGGCGGCGTGCGGCGACCCGACCTCGACGGCAGATAACCAGGTAACTCTGCGCGTGAGCGCCGCCCATGGCCTGACGGAATTCGTGCCGAACGCACGACCCGCCGGGTCGACCGCCTATGCCATGGAGCTGGTCTACGAGCCGCTGCACGGCAACGCGCGGGTGGTGCGCAGAGTGGGGCGCAGGGTAATCCTGCATCGTGTGTCGGGCTCGAAATACAGCGCGGCGACCCTGGCCGAAAGCCTGCGCTTTGCCGGGCTCGTCCGCAGCTACCTGGATGGACGAGACATCGTGGCGATATTCGACGATGAGACCAGCGCGCGCGCCCTGGGCGACCGTGCGGTTGGCGAGGTGGGCGCGTTCGCCCTGGGGCCTTACACCGTCGAGGAGCAGCGACCGGGGCGGGTGCGGCTGCGCGCGCGTACGCCGCGGCCCATCGACTCCATTGAGTTGGTCGAAGTCGCCAGCGGAGAACAATGGAGACAGCTGCTCGGACATACTCTGGATGTGCTGCCGAACTTGTCTGGCCTTCGCCGCGGCCGTTTCCGAGGCCTGAAGACGATCCGAGTGATTGAGTTCCATCACGGCTCCGACCTTTCTGTGGTGTTCAATACAGCCGATCGAGCCCTGCGGCCGGCGGTGCGGAGGAAGCTGGCCAGCCTGATCGACGTGGACGCGGTGGGGCGTGTCGCCTGTGGCTCCATGGGCTGTGAGCCAAGCTGGCGCCGGCTGCACGCGGCGCTGGACGACGCGGTCGAGCTGCCGGACACGCTGCGCGTCCTGGTGCTGAAGGGCGATGCTCCGAGCGAGCTGGCCGCCAGAGTCGTCAAGGTCGAGCTGCACGGCCGTGTGCGCGTGGCCACCACCCCGGTGGCAATATCTCGATTTGTTCGCGGGCTGAAGGGCGATTTTCAAGTCGCCATTATGCCCATCTTGTCGGGTCGCGCCGGGCTTGAACGGTTCACGAGCCACATGATCGGCTCGTTGAACGCGGCCAGGTACCGCAACCCCGCCTACGATGACGCCGTCGCGGCCGGCGAGCTCGACAAAGCGCGCGACATCCTTGCCCGCGATGTTCCGGCGCTCCCCCTGTTCAAAATGCGGGAATTTGCCGCCATTGACGCCAAGTTCTGCGGCGACGTGAACACCCGCACGTCGGCCTCCTGGCGCTGGATCGCCGATCTCCGCCCTTGCAAACGAGGCGAGCAACCGTGAGGGTTCGCACCTACGGCTTGCTCTTGCTCGCCCTCGTCGGCATCCTGCCGCTGGCCATCTTTGGCTACCTGGCCATGCAGCGCTCCGAGGCCACCGCCGTTGATCTGGCGCAGGCCAGCAACAGCCGCCTGGCCACGGCCATCGCAGAGCGCATCTCCGCCTACGCCACCTCCGAACGCCGGCTGCTCACCGTCATCGGCGCCGCCGCTCTCGAGCAACCCAAACAGGACGACGCTGCTACCGCGATCGACGCATACGAGCTCAACTATCAGTACTTTCACAACATCACCGTGTACCGCCGCGATGGCAGTCACTGGGTGGGCAAGCCGCTTGCGGCGTTCGGCTCGTACAGCAAGCGAGCCATCGCGGGCAGCGCCGCCGTATCACCGGTCAGTCCGGCCGGCAAAAACACCGCTGGCGCCTTTGCCCACACGATGATTATCGCCGAGCCGGTCATGATCGCCGGCCGTCGTGAAGGCGCCGTGATCGCCCGGATGGATCTGGTCGGTATCTGGCCGCCGATCAACCACACGCGCGTGGGCACGACGGGCTTCGTTCGACTGCTCACCGCCGACGGCACGTTGCTCGCCCACGGCAACCCGGAGGAACGTCGCTTCGTTTTCAATGCGGACAAGGCGGCCAATCGCGCGCTGATCGCCGCCGCCAAACGAAACCGCGTCATCACCAACCACCAGGGGAAGAAGGTCGTCGCGTCCCTGGCCTCCGTGCCGGGTACCGACTGGGTCATCCTGGTCGAGCAAGAGGTCGCCGAAGCCTACGCCGGTGCCGTCGCCATCCGCCGCGACCTGATCCTGCTGGGCGCGATCGCCGTGTTTTTCATCATCGTTCTTGGTGTCTTGTTTGGTCGCGCGCTCGTGCGCGGGCTCGAGCGCCTGCGCTCCCACACCAAAACCATCGCCAGGGGCGACCTGGAGACGCGGCTCGAGCCGCGATCCCGGCTGGTGGAGGTCCGCGCCCTTGCCGAGTCGCTCAACGACATGTCCGCGTCCCTCGAAGCCCTGCAAGCGGAGGCGCGGGCGCGCGAACGGGTGACCACGTTCGGCCGGGTCGCGGCCGGGCTCGCCCACGATCTGCGCCGGCCCGTCGAAGCCGTGCGCGGTGCTCTGGATGCGGCGATCGACAGTCCGGACGACGCCGAGTCCGAGGCGTTGCTGCGCAAAGTCGTGGACGTCGATCTGCCGCAGCTCAAAGACTACATGGACGACCTGCGCCACCTCGCCCAGGCAGGCGAGCTCGATCTGCGTCGCCAGTTCACCGACCCGGTCGAGCTGGTGGAGCGCGTGGTCGCCGAGCTCAAGGGCAATCCCAAATGGGGACGCATCGAATTCTCCGCCGCGGGAACGGCGAGCCACGAGGTATTCTGGGATCGCCGATTGATCCGCCGGGCGCTGCTCAACCTGGCGGTCAACGCGGCCGAAGCAATTTTGAGTGAGAGCAGCCACGGCAACGTGAAGGTCGAGCTCAGCGACGCTGACGACGATGACGCCGTGCAACTCGAAGTCTGTGACACAGGGCCGGGAATCCCGCCCGAACGGCTACCAACGCTGCTCGAGGCGGACTTCATCTCTTCCAAACGAAGCAGCGGAATCGGCCTGGGCCTGGGTGTGGTCAGGCAGGTGGTACACGCACACGCTGGTAAAATCGAGGTCGTCTCCGACGAGGGCCAAGGCACCGTGTTCACCCTTACGCTCCCGCGAGACGAACCGGCGGTGCATCAACGAAAGGCATGACAGTGACTGCACAAGAGGTGCTCCAACGGCGGGTTTTGGCCCAGTACGCACGAACGCAACGCATCGACGGGGTCTTGGTGACCGTCAATTGCACCGAGGTTACGACCAAGAATGGCGGCGTGCGATACGAGGTTCAGATTCGCGGGGACAGTCAGGTCGGCATCTATGATGTGCCGCGCCGGGAGTTCGCTGTGCTCGGCCAACGCATCGACCAGATGATCCTCGGCTTCATGGCCACCTACGATCTGCGCCAGCAATAGATCCGGAAGCCTTGCCGTGACGCCGGTACAAAATGATAGGCTCGTTACGTGTCAATGGTTGTGAAATCGGCGGGAGAGGCGGTGCTCGGTCCGGTGACTGCGACCGTGCTGGTCGTGGATGACGAAGAGTCGTTTCACCGGGATATTACGCGCTTTCTCAAGGACTACCGCGTGTTCAAGGCGTACAACGGCTACGACGCGGTGGAGATTCTGCAGCGCAAGCATGTCGACATCGTTGTTCTCGATCTCAACATGCCGGGCAAGGACGGACTGGAGCTTCTCGAGGTCATTCGCGGTGACCACGAAGACGTCGAGATCATCATGCTCACCGCGCACACGTCGCTGAGCTCAGCGGTGGAGGCGGTGAAAAAAGGCGCGTTCGATTTCCTCGCCAAGGACTACGAGAATTATCGGAAGCTCGACGAGCACATCAAGCGCGCGCTGATCCACCGCCAACGCAAACGCGAGCGCATCGAACAGAAGAGCCGCAATGCGTGGATCCATGACGCGTTCGACTTGCTGCGGCGCACGCGCTCGGGGGCCATGCGCGATGTGCTCGACGTCGTCGCCAAGATCGCCGAGACGCCGCTGACCGTGCTGCTCGAAGGCGAATCCGGAGTCGGCAAGGAGATCCTGGCGCGCTACGTACATCGCTGCTCGGAGCGCGCGGGTGGGCCGTTCGTCACCGTCAACGTGTCGACCATGCCGGGCACGTTGATCGAGTCCCAGCTATTCGGTCACGTCAAGGGCGCGTTTACCGGCGCCGATCGCACGCGCGTGGGCAAGTTCGAGCTGGCCGAAGGAGGCACCATCTTCCTCGACGAAATCGGCGAGCTCAGCGGGGAGGTCCAGGTCAAGCTGCTGCGTGTGCTGCAAGAACGCGAGGTGGAGCGGCTGGGGGCGCGCGAGCCGTCGCCCGTCGATGTTCGCGTGGTCGCGGCCACCAACAAGTGCCTCAGGGACGAGGTCGCTGCCGGCCGGTTCCGCGAGGATCTGTACTATCGACTCAACGTCGTTCGGCTGGAGATTCCGCCGCTGCGCGAGCGTATGGAAGACCTGCCGGATCTGGTGGCGTTGCTCACCCACAAGCAGGCGGCCATCCTCAACCGCGATGCGCCGCGGTTCAGTGATGACGCCATGGCGGTGCTGAACCGCTACACCTGGCCGGGCAACGTGCGCGAACTCGAGAACCTGATCATGCGCCTGGTCGCGCTGCACGCCGGGGAGGTCATCGCCGCCGACGACATCCCCACCGAGTATTGTCTGCCCGCGTTGTACGAAGACGCCCAGCGCGAAGCCGAGGGCGGCGATGCCGACGGCAACGAGCAGCGCCTGTACTTTTTGGCGCGCGATCAATTCGAGCGCTATCTGGTTCGCCTGATGGTCAACCGGTTCAAAGGCGACAAGCGCGCGGCGGCCAAGGCGCTGGGCGTGTCGTACTCCACGGTCAAACAAAAGTGGCGCGACTCGTAGTGGGCTAGGAGGGTGTTGCGAATAGCCATCTGCTGCGGTGGCAAGCTGCGGTCGATCTCGGCCGTACGTCCTCGCGGCCTGCGGTTATGTATTTCAACAGGCGCGAATGGCAGCGCCTCCACAAGACCTTGCTCGGCAAGAACATCCTGTTTACAGACAACGACGACTGGACCGACGCCGAGATCGTGCACGGCTATCGCAGCCAGCATCACGTGGAAACAGCGTTCCGGACCATGAAAGATCCCCGGCATATCTGCCTCCGGCCCCAGCACCATTGGGCTGACCAGAAGATCGAGGTCCACGTCTTCTACTGCGTCCTGGCCCTCACCCTGTGCAGCCTGTTACGCCGCGAGCTAGATCAGCAAGGCATCGATCGATCCCCGACATCCTCGACCAGCTCGACAAGATCCGCGAAGTCGGCGTCGTGTTTGCGCCCGAAGGCCGCAAGCGCAAGCCCACCATCAAGGCCACTCTCTCGGCGATGACCCACGACCAGCAGGCGCTCTACGACGCGCTTGACCTGTCGCGATACCTGCCCGCGTAGGTCATACGCAAAACCGGCCAATTCCGCCGTCACTACGGGGACTTTCAGGATCGACGCGGTAAACTCGGGCTAGGGCATGGCCACATCCACCCCGGCCAGCGTCCGCGCGGCAGGGCAACCAACGCGACCTACCTGGGCCACGTCAGTCCGTCGACGACCTACTGGTATCTCACCGTCGCGCCTGAGTTACTGGCGCTGGCGGCACAGCGTCTCGAACATGCGTGGGGAGAGATGCCATGACGTTTCCGTTATTCGCTTAACTGACCGGCCAAGCCCGGCCAAGCCCAACACGAATCAAAACACAATTGAGCGTGTATTTTGAGCGCAGCTTTAGCGCTTGGCGTGGCTGTCCAGCCAGTTCCAAACGTAATCAGCGTACGCGTCCGGGTGTGACGGGATGTGGCCGCTGCCCTCGAGTGTCCACAGCTCCACATCGACGCCGTCGGGGCAGCCGGTGTAGCGCTCGGTGACCGTCTCGGCTCCGGCGACTTGCTCGTCGAGGTCCAGGCGCTCGCCGTACGTTTCGCGGGTCTGGTCGCAGCCATTGTAGCCGGCCCAGTAGGCAGTGCTCTGGCTGGCGCTGGGATACGCAGCGGTGCCGGCGTAGTAGATCTCGTTGTCGGCGTCGCCGTGTAGATGCAGCACGCTCACGGGCTCGGACGGTTCACATGCGGCCTCGTCGAGCTGAGTGGCGCCGGCCAGCACCGCGATGGCGGCGATCTTGTCGGAGTAGTGGAAGGCGAGCTGGTAGGACATGAACGCGCCGTTGCTGTGGCCGTACAAATAGACCCGCTTGGGATCCACGTGCCACACGCTGCTGATCTCGGTGATCAGGCCGCTGATGTAGCCCAGATCATCCACGCCCGTGTGCCCGTAATCGCAACACGCATCGGTCGCGTTCCAGAACCGATTACCCTGCTCATCCACCGTGCCGTCCGGCGCCGCCACCAACACACCGTACTTTTCCACCACCAGATCGAGGCGCGAGTAAACCAGCTGCAACAACCCGGATGCGGTGTAGCCGTGCAACACGATGAGCAGCGGGTACGCCGTGCTGTGGTCGTAGTTGTCGGGCGCGCGTAGCTGCACGCCGCGGTCACCGCCGAACAGCCACTGGTCGGGACGGTCCGCCGTGGCATCGTCGGTACAGCCCAGAGCGCCACAGCACAAACAGCCGAGCAGCGCCGCGATCAGGATCGTCCGCAACATGGCGCGGGTTATACATCACCCGGTCGCGCGCCCTCAATGTTGCTGTCGTCGCCTGCGCAGGATCAACGCGAAGGCCGCCAGCAGCAACACGATACCGGCGGAC
>Ga0114931_10004846_pt1 | contig 16713 bp, 11 predicted proteins | sample 2SBtaG_FD_89579 | JGI IMG/M metagenome (GOLD analysis project Ga0114931, IMG submission 89579) | Deep subsurface microbial communities from Kolumbo volcano to uncover new lineages of life (NeLLi) - 2SBTROV14_V59a metaG | ecosystem: Environmental > Aquatic > Marine > Volcanic | place: Kolumbo...
CCCCAAAAAAAACCCCCCAAACCCCCCATTGATTCTTCGAACCAGCGCCAGTCGTCTATCAATGGCTACTCCGTTGAGAGATACTATCCCCTTCACTAAGGAACGGCAGAGCCTGATGAATTCTCACCAGCGGAGCTGGTGGTTCACGGACGGGAATTAGGATGATAATAATACCGCTGGCGTACGTCGGGCACATCGCCCTTAGCTTGAAACGCAGATAGCCAACTAAAGTTGGTGTCTCACCGACGACAGCTAATCTGTTTGGTATTTCACCACTGCACCGGCTACAATATGAACAAACCGTCGCAGCGGGATTCGGGAAATTTAGTTAGGAAAATAGGCAGCTAATATGCCTCAGAGGTGTCGGCAATGTCACTTTGGATTCGGCGTAAGGGTAAGGATGGCAAGACGCACTTATTTGCCGTTCCATTCGCACCTTGGTTTTTACTCCCTATCATTGGCATATCAATTGCCTTACTACTGCCAATCATCCAAGCCATCAGAGAATGGCTTCGCGGCTTTTAGATTTCCCTGGCAGTTTTTGCATGTCGACGTAAATGCCGTGGGCACATCGACCGACTTCACGGAAAAGTAGATTGGGACTAGTATCTATCGAATGATTGACAATATGTTCCTAGCAGGTGCAATGTTCTTATTGCTACTTATCCACCGCTCGCCTAACGCCGACAGGCTTCTCCGCCACAAGCGTTCCTCAGTCATAGGATTGGTGCGGTGTCAGATCGTCCAGCGCGTGATCGATTTCGTCTTTCCCTTGTAGCGGCTGCTGGCAGGTAAAACCTTCACAGATATAGAGGGTGGGGGAGTCGCCCATGGCCGTTTTGCCCACCAGCAGATCCACTAAGGGCCCTTCCTGACCCGCAACCCCCTTCTTACCCGGCGCCCCTTTTTGGCCTGATTCGGTGGGCTTCTCGGCTGGGGTTGTTATGGTCTTCGCGGGCATCGCCAGGACCTTGTTGGGAAGAAACCGCTGCCGCAGATCGGCCAGTACCTTGCGCGTGTCGGCGCTGGCGGGATCGCCGGCCAGTACCATTTCGTACGTGGGCCCCAAATAGAAATCGACGGCCATCAGCATTTGGCCGGTCGCCCCGGGGGCGCGGCGCATCAGACTCGCGGCCTGGCGCATGGTTTGTTCGGCCACCTCGAGATAACGCTGGTTACCGGTCAGTTTGCCCAAACGAAGCAGACTGATTGCCGCCAGCGCATTTCCACTGGGCAGACTGCTGTCGGCAAAATCCTTGTTGCGACTGAGCAATTGCTCCTGGTCGTCAGCCGTGTAATAAAAACCGCCTTGGCGGGCATCGGCAAAATGCTTCAGGACCACTTCCATCAGGCCCAGAGCCGAATCGATATGGCGGCAGTCGAACGTGGCCTCGTAGAGCGAAACCAGGCCATTTGCCAAAGCCGTATAGTCATCCAGGTAGGCGGCCAGCTTGGCTTGCCCCCCTTGCTTTGGCCCCCCTTGCTGTGAACTCTGCTGCTGCCCAGCGCGACGCCAGGTGTGCAATAATCGGTCGCTGCCCGGAACGCGCATCTCTGTGAGTAAGAAATCGGCCGCCTTGGTGGCTGCCGCCACGTAGCGTGGCTGCCCGAATACCGCGCCTGCCCGGGCCAGGGCGTCGATCGCCAGACCATTCCAGGCCACCAGCACTTTATCGTCCTTGGCCGGATGAACGCGCTGGTCGCGGGCCGCGAACAGTTTGGCCCGACTGGCCGCCAGTTCGCGATTCAGCGCGTCGACCGGACGATTCAGATCCAGGGCTTGTTTCGAAATCGGCTTGGGCAGGTTGAGGATGCTCCGGCCTTCGAAATTCCCCGCCTCGGTGACGCCGTAGACGCGGGCGAAGACCGCGGCGGCCGAAGCGCCCAGCACAGCTTGTAACTCGGCCGGAGTCCAGGTGTAGAAGCGGCCCTCCTCGCCTGCACTGTCGGCATCTTCGGTGCTGTAGAATCCGCCTGCCGGATCGGTCATGTCGCGCAGGATATAGTCTAGCGTCTCACTGGCCACGCGCGCGTAAGCCTTGTCCCCGGTTGCCTGATAGGCTTCCAAACAGGCCACTGCAAGCTGGCTGTTGTCGTAGAGCATCTTTTCGAAATGGGGCACCAGCCAGCGGGCATCGACCGAGTAGCGGGCAAAACCGCCACCCAGATGATCGTAGATGCCACCTGTGGCCATGTGGTTGAGCGTGGTACGGACCATTTCCAGGGCGGACTTGTTGCGCCGCCGATACCAGTCGCGGAGCAACAGTTGCAAGTCCATGGGGTGGGGAAATTTGGGTGCTGTGCCGAAGCCACCGTGGCTGGCATCAAAGGTCTGCTGAAGTTGTCCAACCGCGCCCAGGATAAGGTTTTGCCCCAAAGCCGCCTGAGCATCCCCCGGGCCACCGCCCGCTCCCGCCGGCTGCTGGAGGTGCTTGGTCACCTGGCTGGCAATGCTCACCGTCTGGGCACGACGATTTTGCCAGGCCTCGTGCACCTGGGTGAGAACCTGGTCGAACCCGGGCATGCCCCGGCTGGCGCGGGCGGGCCAGTAGGTGCCGGCAAAAAAAGGTTTCTTTTCGGGCGTCAGGAACACACTCATCGGCCAGCCACCCCGGCCGGTCATCATCTGGACCGCATTCATGTAAACCTGATCCAGGTCGGGCCGTTCCTCGCGATCGACCTTGATGCAAACGTACCACTGGTTCATCAACCGGGCGATGGCCTTGTTCTCAAAACTCTCGTGCTCCATCACGTGGCACCAATGGCAGGCCGAATAGCCGATCGATAGAAAAACGGGCTTGTCTTCTTTGATCGCCCGGGCAAATGCTTCGGGCCCCCACGGGTACCAATCCACTGGGTTGTCTTGGTGCTGCAGCAGGTAGGGGCTCGATTCGTGGGCCAATCGATTGGGCATGATAGGCTGGGGGTGCGGGGCGGGGAGATAACGAGATGAGGAGCTGGATTCCATCTTAGCCAATATCAGTGTTCCAAGAATGGCCGATGCAGTCGACCTGGCGGGCGTACTGGCAGTTAAAGACATCAGACCCCGCATCGGCCTATTGTACTGGTTCTGATAAATCATTGAATAAAAACAACATAAAAACAAGACCCACACCTTGATTACGCGAAATGGGGCTAAAGGTATTCGCGAATCAAAGGGAGTGTTTCAGCGAGTGGTAAAACTTGAATTCCGTTCTCGTCGAATTCCCTGGAGCCGCAGTATAAGAAATAAGTGTCTGCTGCGGGGTAGTCTTGCTTAAAAGCCCTCAGGCCTTTGAGGTCTTCATTGGAATAGCGGTCGGACCGCTTGATTTCGAAGGCCTTGAGCCCGCGTTCTCCATAGAGCACCAAATCGACCTCCAGATTGGTTTTCGTCCGCCAATAGTAAAGGCGGTAGCCCAAATCCTGGTATGCATTGATGGCTTTTAACTGTTGAAAAACGACCGTTTCGAGCGCCGCGCCATCGATTTCACTGGCCCCATCGAGCGGCCCCCTGGGTCGCAGGGTCCGGAAGACTCCGGCATCGAAAAACATAAACTTTGGATGTGCCACCATCTGTCGTTTTGCTCTCCGGGCAAATACGGGAAGTCGATCCGCCAGCAACAGGTCTTCTAGAATGGTGAAGTAACCCTCGACCACTTTTCTCCTCAAGCTACAATCCCTGCCCACGGCCGACATATTCAGGACTTGAGCCTGAGAGAAGGAAGCCGACTCCAAAAACCTGGAAAAAGCGCCGAGATTTCTCGTCAGCCCCTCCTGCTGAACTTCTTCTTTGAGAAATGTTTGCACATAGCTGCTGAGATAACTCTTAGGATCCGCTTCGGTGTAGGTGCTGGGGAGAAAACCGTACTCCAGCGCGTGCTCTAGCGAATAATCACTTCCCAACTCGCTGCAAAGCAGCGGATACATGAACTTCGTCAGCGCCCGGCCTGCCAATAGATTGGTTCCGCTCTGTTTTAACTTCCGCGCGCTCGAGCCGGTAAGCACGAACCTCAGGCACTCGTTTTCGATGAGCCGATGGACCTCGTCGAGCAGTTCCGGAAGTTTTTGTACCTCATCGATGACGATCCACTTTTTTTTGCTCCCGGCAGGGACAAAATGGGCAAGTCTGGTGGGATGAGCGAGGAGTTCAGTAAACACTTCAGCATCGAGCAAATCGATGTAGACCGAATCGGACAACTGCCTCTTCAGCCAGGTCGTCTTGCCAGTGCCCCTTGCCCCAAAAAGGAAAAAACTTTTATTTTTCGGTATGGCGAGCATTCGGCGATACATGGCAAGTCCGTTTATGCTGATTTGGATGGCATAACTCCATTATGGCATCTAAAAAGTACTTTTCAACTCCATATTTCTTCCAGGCTATAAAAAGATTGGCAATTCGCGCTCCACTGGACATGCTAGCAACAACCCTGCATTGACTACCGCCGGATGATTGGATAGAGTTCTTCAGTTTTTCTCTCTCCAGTATGGCCAGAGTGCTGTCTATGACTCCCCCACGGTCCGCGGTAACAGTCCCTGCGCGTCCTCTTGACAGTACGGTCCATCGTTCTCTCGCTGGGATCCAGCACGGGGCGCGAAGCATGGGTGACACGCTCACCGCCTGTGTGAGCGGATCGGTGCGGGGCGGATTGCCGCCCCGGATGAAGGTGCTGTATATCACCACGTTGCATCGCACCGGGGGCTGGCTGGCCGAGGCGTTTGCCGCGGACAGCGCATCCAAGATGGTCCTGGAAGAAGTGGTTGGCAGCACGGCCGGCCTGGCGCGCTTGCGCGACGAAGGGTTTGACGCCGTACTCGTAAGTCACGAGCCGGGGGTACTGAACGCTCTGGATTTGATCGAAGGGATGCGGGCAGGTGGCAGCGAAGAGCCCATGATCGTATTGGGGACCGCACCGGCCCAATCCATCGATGCGCTCTGTTATGAGGTGGGAGCCGACGACTACTGCTGCGTGGCGGAAACGACCGTTCGCGGACTCCTATGGAAATTCGCCCGTGCGATTGGCCGCCATCAACTGATTCGCGAAAACCGGCAGCTCCTTCAGTCCCAGCGGCAACGACTGCAGCAGGAACACCAAGAAGCCGAGCGGTTGTTAGATCAACAACGGGTCCTGATTGCCGACTTGGAAGTATTGCGCAAGGACGCGTCCGGTCGCGACGTCGAGGCGGCCGCGCCCGGCCAAGGAAAGAACGTTGTGGCAGAACTGGATTCACCAGCCGTCTCGCTGGGATCCCGGGAACCGCGCGCTTTGGAGACGGAGCCGCAGGAAATGGAGCTGCGGGACCTGCCCGAACCACTGAGAAACCATTATCGTGACTTGCTCCGCACGTATGTGATCATGGGGGCGGGAAACCTGGGGAATGAAATGGCCAAGCTGGCCCGTTTGCTGGCCGACTTGGACATTTCTGCCCAGCGAACCATGCAGTTGCATGTGCAAGTGCTCGAAGCACTCATTCGCGGCCTGGGCAATCGGAGCGCGAGGCACGTGATGAGCCGGGCCGACCTGCTGGTGCTGGAAGTGATGGGCCATTTGGCCGACAGTTACCGGCGGCGCTTTCATGAGCGACGTCGGCCACCGCGGCAGTTACTGTTGCCCGGTTTCGAAGATCCTAGGGTTGGCAATGCTTCCAGCGGGGCTGCTTGCCCGCGAGGAGCCAACCTTCAGAACGGCTGCGGAAAAGGCTGGGAAAAGATGGGCCCCGTCGAAACTGGCCCTGTCGAAACTGGCCCCGTCGAAACTGGCCCTGTCGAAACTGGCCCTGTCGAAACTGGCCACCAACCTCCCGAGACCGTGAAGGTTCCCTTCCGGCCCGCCGCATGAGCGACTCCACAACTACCGTCGATGCGCTTCGGCAAGAGATCCGCCAGTTTGTCGATGCGCGCGACTGGCGCCAATTTCATTCGCCGAAAAATCTTTCGATGGCCCTGGCCATTGAAGCGGCCGAATTGATGGAACCCTTTCAGTGGCTCGACGGACCGGTGTCCCGGCAACTGGACGCGCCGCAGCTGGCCGCGGTGGGTGAAGAGCTGGCCGATGTATTTTGCTACACGTTGGCCATGGCGAACGAACTGGGCATCGACTTAAGCGACACCATGCGCGCCAAAATGGTGAAAAATATTGCCAAGTATCCAGCCGATGCCTATCGGGGCCGGTTCGGGCCCAAGGATCAGGGTGACCGGCCGTGAGCAGTCGCTAGGACGAAGACATCATCGGTAATTCACAATCCGCAATCCGCAATCCGCAATCGTTCCGCTTAGCCCTGGTGGGCGCCAGTGTGCGGAGTGCGGCCCAGTCGGCCCTGCGGGCCGGTTTGCGGCCGTTGGGGGCGGACCTGTTTGCGGATGCGGACCTGAAACGCGCGGGCCCAAGGGAACAAATCGCCAATTACCCGGAAGGGCTGGCCGCCTGGCTCTACCAGACTGAGTGCGATGGCTGGCTTTACACCGGCGGGCTCGAAAATTATCCGCTCCAGGTTTCCGCGATGGCCGCCCAGCAGCCCTTGCTTGGATGCGACGGCGAGGTACTGCTGGAAGTACGCTCACCGCGCAGATTGGCCGACGTGCTGGGGGCCGCCGGTTTACGGTTTCCCAAGACCATTCCTTTCCCGGCGGCCTCCGTTTCAACTTCTCGACCTGTTCCTTCCGCGGGGACTGCCCGGCGCTGGCTCATCAAGACCTGCCAGGGCAGTGGCGGCAGTGGTGTACTTGGATATTTGGCGGCCGGCATTCGGTACGACCAGGCCAACAGGCCCCATGGAGACTGCTATTTGCAGCAGTGGATTGACGGCAGCCCCTGCGCCGAGTTATTTTTGGCCCATGCTGGCCAGGCGGAACTGTTGGGATTGACAAAACAGTTGGTCGGTGAGCCTTGGACCGGAGCCTCACCTTTTCAGTATTGTGGTTCGATCGGACCACATCCTCGAATGCCGGACAGCATGTTTGCGGAAATTGTACGGATAGGCCAGGCGCTGGCTAGCACCTTTGGGCTGGTGGGACTGATCGGCGTCGATCTCATTCTCGCCGGCGGTCGAGTCTGGACCGTTGAAGTCAATCCGCGTTACACAGCGGCGGTAGAAATCGTGGAACGAGCATCCGGCAGGCCCGTTCTGGGCCTGCACCTGGATGCCTGCCGGCAACAGACGGAAGAACCAGAGATGGCTGCCAACGCGAAGGGAATGGATTTGCCCGACAGGCCGCGCAACTATCATGGAAAAGCAATCCTGTTTGCTCAGCAGGGCGTAACGATCCGGCCGGAATTCACCTGCTGGGCGTTTGGGGTGACGGGCTGGGAGGGCTGGCCCCAGGTGGCCGATATTCCCACCCCGGGCACGGAAATTCGTGCCGGGCAACCGGTGGTCACCTTGTTCGCCACGGGCACTTCGCCGAGTGAGGTAGAACAGGCACTCCGCAGACGAGTTGCCGAGACGCAACAAAAACTCACCAGCCAGTGAAGGGGGCAGGATGGTTGGCGGTTCCACCACGCCCATCGCTTAGGGTCTAAGCGTTCCACCCACCCCCGATGAAGCAGTACACCGCCTAACCACGGAGTTCCCTATGCGAATTGGCGTTATCAGCGACACCCATGGCCAGCTCCTACTGGCACAGGCAGCCATACAGATGCTGGAGTGTCTCGAAGTCGAGCGGGTGCTTCACTGCGGCGACATAGGCTCGGTCGAAGTCGCCCGATTGTTTTCCCACTGGCCAACCGATTTTGTGCTGGGCAACTGCGACTGGGACCAGGATGCATTGGCCGGCCCGATCGGCGCCATGGGAAATACGTTGCACGGCCGCTTTGGTGGTCTTGAAATCGAAGGCCGGTGGATTGCCCTGTTGCACAGCGACGATCGGCAAAAATTTGCCGACGTACGAACGTGCGGTTCTTGGGACCTGGTCTGCTACGGACACACGCACCAGGCCAAAATCGACAGTCACGGCCCGACGCGGCTACTCAATCCGGGCGCCATCCATCGCGGCAATCCGCCGTCACTAGCCACCGTGGAGCTACCATCGCTCGAGCCCATGATTGTCTCGCTGTAGCATGAATGGTTTGGGGCTGTGCTCAACTCTGGACGCTCAACTCTCATCTCTCAACCCGCTCACCCGGCCAGGCGATTGAGGCGATTGCGTGGCGCCTCGGCTACCATTTTCGAGGCGTAACGGTACTGCATGACATACGCATCTTCGGGGGAATCCTCGTAGTAGGAACGCAACACCGAAGTGGCCCAGAATCCGGTCGCCTTGAAAAAGAGCTGGGCGATCAAATTGGTTTCACGCACCTCCAGCGTGATCCGTGTGCGACGCTGGCTGCTTAGTTTGCTGATCAGCTTATCAATCATCTGTTGCCCCACACCTCGATGGCGAGCCCGATCGGACACGGCAAAATTGAGAATGTGAAGTCGCGACTTATGCAATTCATAAATCATGAAACCTACGACCTTGTCGCCATGCTCGGCAGCCATGCCAATGCAATTACGTTGTCGCAGGCAACGAATGAAGTCTTCTTCCAGCCAGGGGAATTCGAAACTTGTTCGTTCAATATCCAGAACTTCGCGCATGTCACGACGAATCATCCAACGGATATGCACGCGTAGTTGTTGCTTGGGATCGGCACTCATGTGCACGGCCTCCTTCCATGTCGGCCTGTTATGTCTTTGGGACCTGAGTCCGAACAAAATAGCATCTCGTGCGGCATCTCGCGGTTTGTCCAACGAATCTTGCTTGCTTCTGGTGCTGGGCCCGCTCTCGGCGCGAAAGTCCGCCGGCGACGGGTTGCCCTCGAAAACGATACCGCCAGGACAAATTGGCTGACTGGAGCGGATCCATGTCCAGCCATGGTCAAGCCAGCCGTGAAGGCGACTAAACCATCCTACGCGAAGTCGTTCGAACCAACTTCCCCGGAACCAATTTACCTTCTGCGCCAACGCTTCCTTGCTTGAGCCGCGAACATCCTGTCGCAATGTTCTTGCTGGCATATTCACCATTCCTATGGGAACGCAATTCCATGACAAGCGCATGGAAAAGTACCAAATGGCAGCCTGTCTGCCAAGCGAGAATTGACGGCTTCCATCGAAATACTGGAATTAGGCAGACAGACCCTGGGGAGAGCGACAGACCACAGACGATCGGTGCTGACTGGAAGCATGCCGACCCGGGAATCTTGCCACGGGTTGCGGATGGCGCGATTTTGCCGCTATTTCCGCTTGGATGCCTGTTAAGGAGGGCAAATCTGGCGCCTATCCTGTTGGCTACGGCCACACACCAGGGGAACCATGTTGTAGGCTTTGGCGTGTCTTAAAACGATTAAGGAAGACTCGCAGCCTATCCTGCCAAAAACTCCCTGCCAACCATATCTTCCTGTCTTATGCTCACTCGTGAAAATAGCCTATCCAAGGAACTGCCCCGGCGGCAGCAGAAGTGGCTGTTGAGGGCAACCCTCACAGCGCTCGTACTCAGTTGTGCGGTGGCCCTGTCACTCAACCTGGTCGATCCCGATTTGTGGGGCCATGTCCGCTATGCTCAAGACTTGCTCACCGAAGGTCCCTTGCCGCGGACGGCATCACACACCTACACGGCGGCCGGTTATCCGTGGATCAATCATGAGATTCTGGCGGAAGTGGCCCTGGAGGAAGGTTATCGACTGATGGGGAACAGCGGTCTGTTGGTCGCCAAATGTTTGCTGGGGTTGGGTATCCTGGCCTGGATGGTTCGCGGAGCGTTACGCGCCGGAGTTCAGCCACTGCTGGCATGGACGCTGATGTTGCTGATAGCAAGAAATCTGACCCCTTTCTTCATCCTGCGCCCCCAGCTGCTGAGCTTCCTGGGGTGCGCCGTGATATTGGTGGCCTTGGAACGGTCCTTTGCGACCTGGCAGGACGATGATCGGGTGCGCTGGAAATGGCTCTGTTTGGTGCCGATTGTGATGGTCGCTTGGGTAAATTCTCACGGCGCGTTTGTCGTCGGCTTATGCCTGGTGGGATTTGTGCTGGCGGGACGAATGGTGGAACTGGCCCTACGTAGTGGCCGTTCAAGCTGGCCCACCCAGTGGCGTTTGGCCCTGGTGGGAATGGGTTGTCTGGCGGCGACGCTGGTGAATCCCTATGGGCTCCAATTGCACGGCTGGTTGCTGGCCTCCCTGGGCCAACCACGGCCTGAAATAACAGAGTGGGGGGCGCCCCATCCGGGTGATCCGGTTTTTTGGCCGCTGGTGTTGTTAGGGCTGGTGGCCCTGGTAAGTCTGACAGCATCCGAACAGCGTCGCGACTGGGTGAAGATCCTTCTTTTGGCGCTTGTTGGCTGGCAGGCAGCCTCGCACCTGCGTCATATCCCATTTTTTGCCCTGCTGTGTGGTTTTTGGTTGCCGCCGCACCTGGCATCGGCATGGGAACGTTTGCGGCCGGACTCCCAGGTTCAGCAGCCCACCGTGACCTTGCCAGTCTGGTTGGGCAGGGTTCTTGGCCTGGTGCTGGTCGGCACCATCGGATTGCAAACTTTTACACTGGTGACGCGGCTGACCAGGCTTCCCGTACCGCGCGATCGTTACCCCGTCGATGCGATGCAATTCATGGCGGATCATGGACTCGGCGGCAAACTGGTGGTTTGCTTCAACTGGGCCCAATACGCCATTGCCGCGCTCGCCCCCGACGTGCAAGTTGCCTTCGATGGACGATTTCGAACCTGCTATCCCCAGGAAGTGGTCGATATGCATTTCGACTTTTTGATGGGATCCCATTTAGGCCCGCGCTCACGCAGTTCGCAATCTGGCCCGGTGGATGGCAGGCGGGTGTTGGCCTATGGAGAACCGGACCTGGTGCTAGTGGATCGACATTATCAGCATGCGGTGGACATCATGAAATCCGCGACGCTGGTCCAGAATCCTAAGTGGGTGCTTCTCTATCGGGATGGCACGGCCGAATTGTGGGGCCGCCGTCGGCGCTACAACCGGGTGGAGAGTCTGCACTATTTACCACGGTCCGCGCGGATACTGGACGCGGCACCGCGCATCGGCAGCCGGCCGTGGCCGGCGCTGCCAAGCAGAAATAGAACCGTTCCCAATTCGGCAGATGAAGCCAACCTGGCGGGCATCTTTCCAATGGCAACACGTTTGGCAGGCGCTTATCCGCCTGCCATCGGTGGTTCACCATGGATTAAATTTTGGAGTACTGTAATAGAGCCTGCACGATTTGGGGCAGGAGGGGGACAGGGTTGAGAGTTGAGACGCATACCCCTTTTGAACAGGAATGATTTCATGACAACCGATAGCCAACTACCTGCCGTCGAGCCACTGCCGGTCGTTCCGGAACCGTGCCCGGCTGTACGGGATGAGCCACGTTACCTGGAGCGACTGGACGCGACGCTGGAAATGGCCGAACGGGCCGCCGACCAGGCCGAGCAGTTCGAGCGGTTCGAGATGCTCGACCATGCGCCCGTCTCCAAAGGGACTTTGGACCTGTCGGTGGTCATCCCGGTCTACAATGAGCGCGATACCATCCGCGAGATCCTGGCCCGGATTCGTGCGGCGGGGGTCCATCAAGAGATTATCATCGTCGACGATTACAGCATGGACGGGACTCGGCAGATCTTGCTGGAGATGGCCGCTGAACCCGATTTGCGTATTCTGTTTCACGGTTACAATCGGGGCAAAGGGGCGGCTCTACGGACCGCATTCCAGCATGTTCATGGCGAGGTGGTGCTGATTCAGGACGCGGATTTGGAATACGATCCGGCCGACTATCCGCGGTTGCTGACGCCCCTGGAGCGGGGCGAAGCCGATGTGGTGTATGGTTCTCGTTTCCTGGCCCCGACTCGGCAAGATCCGTCCCGCCTGCATCGCTGGGGCAACAGGTTGCTGACTACCGTTTCGAATCTGACCACGGGCCAGCGGCTCACCGACATGGAAACCTGTTACAAGGTATTCCGGCGCAAGGTGCTGGAAAACCTCGACCTGGAGCAGAACCGTTTCGGTATCGAACCGGAACTGACCGCCAAGATATCACGCCTGGGTTACCGTATTCACGAGGTGCCGATCCGCTACCAGGGCCGCGGTTACGAGGCCGGAAAAAAGATCGGCGTCCTTGATGGGTTCCAAGCTCTGTGGTGCATTGCCCGTTACGGGAGCTGAAAGTAACCGTTCACAGGGTGGTATCCGATGGCTGAAAAGGCAAAAACACTTCTCGAAGAAAATCTTGAACCTGAAAGAGGCTAGATTCATTGATTGCATAATCAGCGACTTGAACTAACGATGCCTCGGCGTAGTCGGGCGACACGAATTTGTAAGCGAGCAGGGAAGTCAATTCCGATGTCTTAGGTGGAGACTTGCCGCTTGTCTTTTGCTGACAGCGAGGCTCCAGCCCCCAGCAACAGGATCGCATTGCCCGTCTCGACTGATTCTTTTAAGGGGGCCTGTATGTCCATAGGAAACCTCTGTGCTGGCGGTGAATGCCGCCAAATTCTGTGGCAGTAATTACTCCACACCCAACGCCTTGAACGCTGCATCTCTGGGATCGGAGTAGAAGCCTGTTTGAAACTTGGCGAACAGCTCGCCGGGGATCGTCGGGATGTCGCTGACACTTGCCATGGGGAGCAGGACTCGTTTGGCACCGGCGTCGTGAGCGACTTGCAGGGACTCGGCGAGGTTCTCGACCGGGATGATGTTGCCGCCGAGACTCATGCTTCCCAGTACGACCATCTGGCTTTGGAGTGGCTTACCCATTACTGCCGAGCAGAGGGCGATGAAGGCGGTCAAGGTCATCGCTGCGGTTGGGCCGGTATTGTGCAGTTCGACGATGTGCAGGTGGTAGTCGTGATCTCCGACTTTGACGGAAGCACTGACGCTGCCTGCGTTGGCCTTGAAGTAGTCGAAGCCGACTCTGATGGCTTCCTTGGCTTTGCTGTTGGAACCGAGACCTGACATTTTCAGCGAGCTATTTCCCGCCGTTACTTGAGTCTCCAGTCGGTACAGGCCGAGATGCGAGCCGCCACCTCCGGTGGCAACGGTGTGAATCACGCCGGGATTCAAAGGACCGTCAGGGATGAGTGTACCGCCACCTTGTTCCAGCACCGAAATGAACTTCTCTTCAGACGTTTCCAGATCGATGTAACTGAAGTGAACATCGTAGAACTCCATGCCGCCGATCTTCTTGAGTTGCTCTTTGACCCGGCGACGAGATTCCAGTGCGTACTCCAAACAGCGGCGTACAGCTTCCTTGTCGAATTTCTCATTGGGATACAACAACTTTAACAATCCAGATACCGTATGTTTGACGGCAATCGTGTCACGCTGGTTCAGGTCTCGCCCCAGTCTGAAATATTTGTTGATGGCATCGCCGAAATTGCGTTTCCGCATCTCCCGCACCCATTCGGCGAAGTAGTCCACGATCAGACCGTACTGATCCGTGAAGAACTCCGGTCGCATCTTGGGGATTTCCCAGCCGGGGATGTAACCGTGGAAGCGATCAAAGAAGGCCGAGTCGATCATGGCTTCCGGGAAGGGTGCCAGCAGATGGCTGGTCTTCACGAGTGTATCCACTGGCTGGTTGATGTTGCCGACGAACACCATCGAGGCGTAGGCGTTGATCGAGTCACGGCCACGGGCGAACGACCCTGAGGCCATGTAGTCCTTCATGATCTGCACGCCGTCATTGTCTTTGAAGGAAATCCCAGCTACTTCATCGAAGGCGACCACATCCCAGAGACCAACCAGCCCAACCTGTCGTCGAGCCAGGTTATAGAACAGGTTGGCAACCGTTGTTTGACCACCAGAAACAAGAATGCTGTTCGGGCTTATCTCCTTGTAGATGTGGCTCTTGCCTGTGTTTCTCGGTCCCAATTCACAGACATTGAAGTTGTTCTCAACCAATGGCACCATGCGGCAGAGCAAGTGCATTTTTACTCGTGGTTCGAAATGCGTCGGTTCATAGCCGCAAGAACGAAGCAACACATCGATCCATTGATCTTCGATGAAATACTGACGCCCTTCGAACAACTCATCCATGTCCATATTGGGCATCTGGATTGGCTTGAGTTCTTCAATGATGAAAGGCGATCCCTTTTGCCCTTCCTCAAAGAAATACTGCATCGTGATGATCGACCAGATGCCACCAGCAAGCAGCTTCTCGTACTTCTTGACGGTGCCGGTCGGGATTTCGACGCCCTTTGTCCCGAGGTTCGACAACAGGGCTTCGTACACATCACGCTTTTCATTCAGCGTGACCGTCACCTTGTCGATGATCTTCAGACTGCCACGCTCACGGATCGTGGACTTCACCTTCTCCGCTTCGTCGGGACGGACGTAGTTGTCGGCCAGCACCTTCTTGACGGTGTTCAGGCCATCCTTGATGATATCGGGATCGTTGGATGCGCAGTAGTTCCCCAATAGGTACTCCAATACGTAGACTGGGACGTTGGCCCCTTCTTTGACCAATTTGGTCAAGTCTTTGCGTACTACCTTGCCTCCAAAATGCTGATTCAGCAGTTCGTCGAGGCTCGTGTCGGTTTCGTTATTTTCAGAAGTCGAAGTCATCGGTAATCGCCCGGTCTATGGTCACATCGTGGGTTTGTAATTCAAAATCTGTATTGGCGTCTTTCAGAACCAGTCGGTATCGCTTGTGTTTATCGAACTGTTGATCCTTTAACGTCAGCTTCACCGACTGCTGGCGATCATCGAGGTTCGTGGACGTACTGGCGAACGTCACGGTCTCGATGCTGGAGACTGGTTCGTCGCCGTCGTAAATGGCGATCTTCACCGTTACGGCTTTGGATCGGTCGCTCACCGGCTCCATTTGGATCAGCTTGAAGCGGTGCGTGTGGGTGGTGATCTTGTGGTTGCTACCCAGCACGGAGAACGACACCTGCTTTGTCTTGGTCTTCTCAAGGGCCTTCTTGCTCTTGGCCTGTCGCACGGTGATAACCGGGACGACGATCTTCTGCGGCATCGCTCCACCATGGATGAAACGAGCACCGCCTGTGAAGTGGAAGCGGTTGGAGCCTTTGGGAATCCAGAACTCCATGCCGCCGTCACATTTGGCGGTGATCTCAGTCTTGCCACGCCATGCGTCCTCGTACTCGGGCAGGTTGTGTCCGATCAGATAGCGTTTCTTGGCTTTGACCGTGCCGGGCGGCTTGTCCTCCAGCTTGCTCTTGTCTGTTTCTCCGGGTGATGACTCCGTGAACAGGAAACCGTGGTCAGCGGTGACAACGACGTAGTTGCCGTTGAGGTTGTTCATGATGTAGCGGACGATGTCGGCCAACTCACGGATCGCTTCATGAGTGGCTTGGAACGTATCGCCTTCGGTCGCAAGTTTGTCTCCGATGGCGTCGATCTTGTCGTGATAGACGTAGACAACCTTCTTGCCTTCGACCAACTGACGGCCTTCTTCCTTCTTCAGTTTCGTCAGGTCATCGGCCTTAATCACCATGCCTCTGACTTTGGAGAGAATCTGGTTGCGGTTGTCGCTACCAGAAGTGGAAACGCCATCGGCGAGGACATCACCTTTCTCCGTGTACTCCAGTTGTTTGTGTGGCAGCAGGCTTGCCATACCGAGAGCCGTGTAGGATGGCAGCACAGAAAGTTGTGTCGTCAGTTCACTTTGGAAGCGGTATTCGCCGTTCAGAATCTTTGTTAGATCCGTGGCCGCTTCGTAGCGGAAGGCGTCACTGATGACGACGAACGATCTGCGGTTCTCGGCTTCCCTTTGGCGTGAACCGACATGTCTTTCGTAAAACCGATACTGATTGGGAATGCCCGGCACTTCCCACTTGTCGAGCAAACCGCCACCTACGAACTTCGCCCACTTCAGAGCAAGCTGCACCAAGAACCAGTTCTTGTAGGCCGCTTCCACTTCTTTGCGAAGCGTTTTGAGGATGTCCCATGCCTGTGATTCGGCGACATCAGCATTGTGGCAGAAGTGCCGGTAAAGCTGATCGAACTTGTAAAGCTCATCTGTGTAGAGCGAGACCATCTCCTCGGCGGTGTCACAGTCGAAGCCGTCTGCGTGTTGGTTTCGTAGGTCGAAGAATTCGGCGGCGACGGCGATGGCTTCGTAGGCGGCGTGGCGAGCTTTGCGTTGTTGCTCGGGCACGGAGATCGAGGCAATCCAGTGTTCTTCCTGTCGCCGGGTGACGATGTCTCGGATGGCGGGAGAGTAGGCAGTAGGCAGTGGGCAGTAGGCAGTAGTGAGGGTTCTAGAATCAACTCTTTCCAGCAACCCGAGCAGGATGGCTTGATCCACGTTGCAGAACGTGACAGCCTCGACAAGCTTCTCTGGCTCCAGTCCTTGCAGTTGGTCGTCGATCTGGAGTTTGCCTGCGATCTCGTCGGAGAGGACGTTGAAGCTCTTGGCTTGTTTGGCACTGTCACGCCACTGGGCGAGGCAGACGACGGCGTTGTGCGTGCCGCTGCGACTTAATTGCAGTTTTTGGATCGCCGGGGGCACGTTGATGCCTAGTTGATGAGCGAAATCGGACAGCATCAACCGCAACAGGAGCTTTTGCAGCGTGGGGCTTACTTCCTCGTAGCCGAATGCTGTGGCGACCATCTTCCAGAACGAACCATCAAGATCAAACTTCTCAATTTGAGTCCATGCTGGCGGCGGGACTTCCAGATCGATCTCTTCCTGCTCGGCCAATGAGTGGTACAGCGTGCGGACGATGTTGAACAATTCCGGCTGGTCGGCCTTGGTGACAACGGCCAGCATCTTGCGATCCAAGTCCAATTCGTTGTC
>Ga0114931_10004847_pt1 | contig 16709 bp, 12 predicted proteins | sample 2SBtaG_FD_89579 | JGI IMG/M metagenome (GOLD analysis project Ga0114931, IMG submission 89579) | Deep subsurface microbial communities from Kolumbo volcano to uncover new lineages of life (NeLLi) - 2SBTROV14_V59a metaG | ecosystem: Environmental > Aquatic > Marine > Volcanic | place: Kolumbo...
CCTGCCTGTGCCCCGATCCGCACCCGGTCACCGATCCTGATGTGTCCGACCAGGCCGGCCTGGCCCGCAATGGTGGTCCAGGCTCCGACCTCGGTGGAGCCGCTGATGCCGACCTGGGCCACCAGAAGAGAGTGCTCTCCGATCCGGACGTTGTGGGCGATGTGGACGAGATTGTCGATCTTGACCCCGTCGGCAACCCGGGTGCTCCGCAGGGTACCCCGGTCCACGGCGACGTTGGCGCCGATCTCCACGTCGTTCCCGATCTCGACGCCCCCGACCTGGGGGATTTTCTCGTGTCCGGCGGTGGAGGTTACGTAGCCGAAACCGTCGGAGCCCAGAACCGCTCCGGCGTGGACGATCACCCGGTTTCCAAGGGCGACGCCGTGGAGGATGCAGACCCGGGGGTGGAGCACGCAGTCCTCCCCCAGACGCGCGTCGCCCCCGAGATAGACCCCGGGCCAGAGCACGCACCGATCTCCCACCACGGCGCCTGCTTCGATGACCACACCGGCTCCCACCGAGACCTCGCGGCCCAAGGTGGCCTCGGGATGCACGACGGCGGAGGGATGGACTCCGGGAGATCGGCGCCAAGCCTCGGAGTGAAAGATTCTCAGCACGGCAAGGAAACCTGCGTAGGGATCCTCGACCTCAAGGCGGCCACCCTGCAGGGAACCCGAGTACTCCGGCCCCACGATGACCGCCGCCGCCCGGCTCCCGGCCGCGCGGTCCGCGTACTTGGGGTTGGCCAGAAAGGTGACGTCCCCCGGGCTAGCCTCTTCCAGCCCCGCAACTCCGGTGATCACCGTGTCCGGGTCCCCGTCGAGGCGGGCCTCGAGGTGGGCCGCGATCTCTCCCAGAGTTTTCTGCATCCTGGCTCCCCGGTTGATTCTCGATCCGCCGACCGCCCCGGGAGGATCAGTTCTGGGCGTGAAGCGCCTCCAGCACCCGATCGGTCAGATCCAGGGCCCGATCCGCATAGACCACGTTGCCGTCCGCGGCGTCGAAGATGATGGAAAACCCGTCCTGCTCGCCGATTTCGGTCAGCACCTGGTTCATGCGTTCAATGATGGGTTGGGTCAGTTGCTCGTTCCGCTTAGCCACCTTACCGGTGGGGCCCCAGATTTCCCGGACGAAGCCGTCCAGCTCGCTTCGCTTGCGCTGGATCTCCGCTTCCCTCTCCTTGCGGGCGGGTTCGCTGAGGATGAGCGACTGGCTCTCATAGTCGTCCTGAAGCTTCTTCAGCTCCTGCTTGCGCCCCTCCAGGTCCTGGTTCCACTTCTCCAAATCCGTGTTGAATTCCGCCTGGGCCTCCTTGGTTCCCTGGTACTCGGCGAAAATGCGCTCGGAATCGATGAAGCCGATGAGCAGGTCCGCCGCTTCCAGGGGCCGGGAGACGGCGCCGAATACTAGCAAAAGCGCTGCCAAAAGGAAATATCCCCGAATTCTCGTACCGGACATGTCGTAATCTCCCTGAATCAAACCGGCCCCGAAGACGCCGTGTCTCGCGGCCGGGGACGTTGGATGAGCTAGAAAATGCGACCGAACTGGATATGGGGCTGCCAGCCCTGAGCGTCGTACCGGCCGGTTCTCCTGTTGAGACGATCAAACCCGTAACCATAGTCGAAACCGATCAGGCCCAACAGGGGAACCTGCATCCGCATCCCGACTCCCACGCTCCGGTGGAGGGAATCGAAACGGAAGTCGGCGATGTCGTTCCAAGTTCCCCCCACGTCGAAAAACAGAAGGCCGTGGAGCGGATCGGCGACCGGGAACTGCCATTCCGAGGTGAAGGCGAAGAGGTACCGGCCCCCGGGGAAGTAAACCGCGCTCTGATTCACCGAGTACGTGTTCGAGGTGTCCGGGGAGGCCCCGGTCGTGTCGATCACCACGTTCCGGGTGACCACGAACCGGGAGGCGATGTTTTCTTCAGGCACGATCTCGAAGTCGTCGTAGCCGCGCAGGGGATCGAAGGTGGTTCCCCCCATGCGGAAGAACTCGTTGGTTTCAGGACGGAACTCCATGAAATGTCTGGGCACCGGGATCGGGACCGCGCCCCCGTAGGGGAAGCGGACCGAGTCGGCGACCGCCCCCTGGGGGATGCCATCCTCGAGGGTGAAGGTTCCGTCGCCAAGGCGGCCTCCCCGGAAGGCCTCCCCCACGATGCCCACCCTACCCCGCAGCATCAAGGTCGGCTTCCAGCCGCCCCACTTCACGGTGGGCAAGTATCGCTTGTGATCAAACTCGTACTTCTGAAAGACCTGGTCGCCGCCCATGGGCCCGCCCGAGAACTCGCCGCTCAGCGTCGAAATCGAGCCGACGGTGGGATAGAGCGGATCGTCGGTGGAGTTGCGCACCAAGCGCAGGGTGAGGCTCGAGGTGAGGGCGTCCTCCTGGTCGAGACGAAAACCGGTCACGAACACGTCCGAGCTTCGGGCCGTACTGTCGCTCACCGAGGAGGCGGTTTCGTCCACCACCGACTGGTTCTCCAAGCGATAGGTCGCGAACATCCGGGTGTAATCCATCGGTAAGGGGCGCCCCAGGCGGAGCGCGCCCCCCACCCTTCGCACCTCGAGGTCGATGGCCGGCCCCCGGAAGATCCGGTTGGTATTGAAAAAATCCGCTCCCACGGTGGTGGGAGTCCCGAGGAACCACGGTTCGGTAAACGAGACTTCCGCGTTGTTCCGGCGCCCCCCCCGCTCCATCCGAATGTTCAGGCTCTGGCCGTTCCCGAACAAGTTCGAATGGCCGAGTTCCATGAATCCGGTCAGGCCCAAAGAGCTCGAAAACCCGAAGCCGGCGGAGGCAGTGCCCACCTGGCGCTCCGCCACATGCAGGACGAGGTCGATATCGTTGGAATCGGGAACAGGCTTGGAGTTGAGCTGCAGGTCCGAGAAGAATCCCAGTTGCTGGAGTTCGCGCTGGCTCCGGATCAGGGCATTGCGGCGAAAGAGGTCCCCGGGACGGATGGCGAGTTGCCGCCGGATGACTCTTTCCTTGGTCCGCGTGTTGCCCGTGATGATGATGTCGTGAACGTGGGACGGCTTTCCCTCGAAAACATGGAAGGTGACGTCCACGGTGGAATCGGCGACGGCGTAGTCCGGTCGGATGCTGAGATAGATGTAGCCCCGTTCGGCGTAGAGGGAATACACATCCTCCTGGGACTTCTCGATGTTCTCCTGGTTGTAGACCTGCCCCGACTTGACCCGGGTTACCGCGTAGAGCAACGGGGCCGCCAGAACCTCGTTCCCTTCCCACCGAACCGTACCGACGTAGTAGCGCGGCCCTTCCTCGATCGTCACCTCAAGGACCAGCCGGTCATCCCGGGAACCAGCCTTTGCCTCGATGGAGACCACCCTGCCGTCCCGGTAGCCGAGGGTCGCCATTTTCGCCTCGATGGCCTTGGTGTCCTGTTCCACCGCCGACGGCTTGTAGATCCCCTTGCGGAGGAACCCGGTCGTCCCCTGGGACATGGCGTGGCGGAGGGTTCCCGGATCCAACCGATGCAAACCGACGAACCGGATGGCCTCCACCCGCATCTTCGGACCTTCGTCGACCTCGACGAAGAGGATTCGGCGGGTCTCCGAATCTCCCGGAAGATAGCGGGGCTTGATCCGGGCCCGGGTGTAGCCGTCTCTCTCGTAGGCTCGCCGCAACCGCCGTTCCAGCTGGGCCAGGAGACGATCGTCGGCGAGGCGGCCTACGACCGGCCCGGTGATTTCTTCCAGCTTCTTCCCTTCCTTGAAGTGATGCAGGCCGGAATACTCCACGCCTCCCACCCGGGGATTCTCCACGACCTTCAAGGTCAGGGCGATCCCCTCCGGGGAACTCTCTGCTTCCACCGCAATGTCGGTGAAGAAGCCCAGGTCGTAGAGGCGCCGGATGCCCCGGCGGACCGCGTCCGAGGAATAGCGGAACCCGACCTGAAGCCCGAAGCCTCGCTTGACGAGATCCGAGTCGACAGTGACGTTCCCCATCACCCGTACCGACACCACGGTGTCGGCGGGAGCGGAGGACATCTGGGCCCGTGCCCGGGTGGCCAAGAGGCCGCTGAAAAGGATCGCGACGAGGACGAAGCGAAGCGGAAGAAAAACCGGCCCCCCCCCAGGAAACCGATTAAGCACCCTGTTCAACCCTTTCGTCGCGAGGTTCCTTGTCCGACTGCCTGGTCTCGAAGGTGAGTTCGTCGCCGCGCCGACCGATGCGGACGGTACTGCCCGGCGGGAACTTTCCGGCCAAGACCAACTCGGCCAGCGAGTCCTCGATCAGCCGCTGGATGACCCGGCGCAGGGGACGGGCCCCATACTTGGGATCGAATCCCTTGTCCAGGAGCAGGGCCACCGCGTTCGGGGTCAACGAGAGGTCCAGCTTTCGGCCGGAAAGGCGTTCTTTGACTTCCTCAAGAAGGATGTGGAGGATCTGCTCGTTGTCCTTCCGGCTGAGCGCATGGAATACGATCACCTCGTCGATTCGGTTGATGAACTCCGGATTGAAGGAGCGCTTCACTTCGTCCATCACCGTGGAGCGCATCCGGTCGTGGGCCTCCTCGGCGTCGTTGCGGGCGAATCCCAGATGGGTCTTGCCGCCGATCTGCTGGGCCCCAAGGTTGGAGGTCATGATGAACACGGTGTTCTTGAAGTTGACCTTGCGCCGCATGCTGTCGGTCAGAGTCCCGTCTTCGAGGACCTGGAGCAAGATGTTGAACACGTCCGGGTGGGCCTTCTCCACCTCGTCCAGCAGCACCACCGAGTAGGGCTTGCGTCGCACCTTCTCGGTCAGCTGGCCCCCTTCCTCATAGCCGACGTAACCGGGAGGCGCCCCGACGAGACGGGACACCGAGAACTTCTCCATGTACTCGGACATGTCGACGCGGATCAGCGCCTCCGGATCGTCGAAAAGGAACTCGGCCAGGACCCGCGCGAGTTCCGTCTTGCCCACCCCGGTCGGTCCGAGGAAGATGAAGGTTCCGATGGGACGGCGGGGATCCCGCAGTCCGGCCCGGTTCCGCCGCACGGCACGGGAGATTGCCGTCACCGCCTCGTCCTGGCCGACGATCTTCTTTTTGAGCGCCTCTTCCATGCGAAGGAGCTTACGGGATTCGCTCTCTTCCAGGCGGGACACCGGCACGCCGGTCATGGCGCTGATCACCTTGGCCATGTCCTCGGCCTCGACGGTGTTGGTCTGGATCGAGCGGGATTCGTTCCACTCCCGCTTCTGCCGGGCGAGCTCCTTGCGGAGTTCCTTCTCCTTATCGCGGTGGGCCGCCGCCTTCTCGAATTCCTGGTTCTGGATCGCGGCTTCTTTTTCCTTGGCCAGCTCCTCGATCCTCGCCTCCATTTCCCGCAGCTCCCGGGGCACCACCGACAGGGAGAGCCGGGAGCGGGACCCGGCCTCGTCGAGCACGTCGATCGCCTTGTCGGGCAGATGGCGGTCGGAGATGTAGCGATCCGAGAGGTGGACGGCGGCCACCACCGCCTCGTCGGTGAACTTCACCCCGTGATGCGCCTCGTACTTGTCGCGAAGGCCGAAAATGATCTCCACCGTCTCTTCGAGGGTCGGCGGGTCGACCATGATGGCCTGGAAGCGGCGCTCGAGGGCGCCGTCCTTCTCAATGTACTTGCGATACTCGTCGAGCGTCGTGGCACCGATGCACTGGACCTCGCCCCGGGAGAGGGCCGGCTTCAACATGTTGGACGCGTCGATCGCCCCCTCGGCGCCCCCGGCGCCGACGATCGTGTGAAGCTCATCGATGAAGATGATGGCGTCATGGGACTCCCGGATCTCGTTCATGATCGCCTTGAGCCGCTCCTCGAACTGCCCGCGGTACTTGGTCCCGGCCACCACGGCCGCGAGGTCGAGGGTGACGATCCGCTTGTTGGCGAGGATCTCGGGAATCTTGTTCTCGACGATCCGCTGGGCCAGCCCCTCGGCAATGGCGGTCTTCCCCACCCCCGGCTCGCCGATCAGCACCGGGTTGTTCTTCTTGCGCCGGCAAAGGACCTGCACGACGCGTTCGATTTCCCCGTCACGTCCGATGATGGGATCGAGTTCCCCTTCGCGGGCGAGTTGGGTGAGATCCCGGCCGAACTGGTTCAGGGCCGGGGTGTCGGACTTCTCCTCTTCCTGGGTCTTTCCCGCCGGCGGCCCGCCGAGGAGACGGAGGGTCTCGTCGCGAACTTTCTTCCGGTCGACGCCCAGCTCCTGGAGGACCCGGGCGGCGACGCCCTCGCCTTCCCGGATGAGCCCCAACAGCAGATGCTCGGTGCCGACGTAGTTGTGGCCGAGCTGCCGGGCCTCCTCGATGGCCAGCTCCAGCACCCGTTTGGCCTTGGGAGTGAAGGGAATCTCACCCAGGGTCAACGTGCTCCCCGGCGCCGCCACCATGCTCTCGACGGTCTGGCGAATGACCTCGAGATCCAAGCCGAGGTTGGTCAGCACGTTGGCCGCGATGCCCTCCCCTTCCCGGATGAGGCCCAAGAGCAGGTGCTCGGTGCCGATGTAGTCGTGTTGGAGACGCCCGGCCTCTTCCCGAGCCAGATACATGACCTTGCGAACGCGTTCGGTGAATTTATCCTGCATCGGTATGGGCTCCTGGCCGGCGTCGGTCAGACGCCGCACTTCCGGGTTGGTTCGTTCGTCGGGACATACCCCCGCCGGTCATCGACGGTTCCCACGGCCGGTCGGGGCCGCGCCTCCGTTGCCGCCGGCGGCCGGAGCGGCGGCACGTTCGAATCTCTTCAGTCTCCCTCGGATGAGCTCGGCCCGGCGCACCCGTCGCTGCTCGGGGGGCATGGAGCGCCCCTCGATCGCGGTCAGGTGGTTCTCTTGGGAGAACACGAGAATCTCGTTCAGGACCTCGGGCGAGCAGAGTCCCGGCAGCTCCAGGGCCAAGCCGAAACGCACCGCCGAAGCGAGATTCAGCACCTCGGACCCCTTGATGCTCCGGGCCTGAGTGAGAATGCCGTAGGCCCGATAGACCTTGTCCTCGATCTGGGATCGGGCCGAAGCCCAGATCGTGTCCCGCGCCTTCTGCTCGCTCTCGAGAATCCGGTGCACCTTTTCCCCGAGGAGGGTGACGATGCGGTTTTCGTCCATGCCGAGCGTGGCATGGTTCGAGATCTGGACGAAGTTCCCCATGACCCGGGTCCCCTCGCCGTAGAATCCCCGCACCGCGAGACCGAGAGCGGTCGCTCCCTGCATGACCGGTCGCGCCTCACCGGTAAGGCTCAGCCCGGCCAGGTGGACCAGCACCGACACGCGAATGCCGGTCCCCACGTTGGTCGGGCAGGCGGTGAGATAACCGAAGGTTGGCGAAAAGGCGTATTCCAGGTGGGCGTCGAGGGCGTCATCCACCGAAGCCGCACGATCCAGAGCCTCGCCCAGGCGGAAGCCGGAGACCACTCCCTGGAGGCGGAGGTGGTCCTCCTCGTTGACCATGATGCTGAGGCTTTCGCCCGGGTTCACCAGCACCCCGCGGTGACGGTTTCCCTGGACGAGATCCCGGCTGACCAGCCGCCGCTCGACGAGGAACTCGGCCTCTTCCGGGGTCAGGGACTCCACGTCGTAGTAGATGGCGTCGGATAGGTTCGCGATGTGCTCGGCCGCGGTCCTGACCCGATTGGCGACCAGGGACTGCTGCTCTCCGGTGCTCATGGAGGGAAAGGGCAACGAGGAGAGATTGCGGGCCAGGCGTACCCGGGAGGAGAGCACCACCTCGGCCAGGGGTCCCGGTTCGGTCACCCAGTCCGGTGCAGTGTGAAGAAAGGGATCCAGCACGCCCCGCTCTCCCCCGGCCATCATCGACGGGTCTCCTGTTCCCCCCCTGCCGCGGTCACTCCCAGTTCCTTCAGCCGATCGCGGATCTCCGCCGCCTGCTCGTAGTCCTCGCTGACGACCGCCCGTTCGAGCTCGGCGGTGAGGCGCTTGATGCGGGACGCCTCTTCGTAGAGGGCCCCCTTGCGGGTCGGAGACTTCCCGACGTGCTCGACGCCGCCGTGGATGCGCCGCAGAAGCGGTTTCAACTCCTCGGCGAAGGTCTCGTAGCAGCGGGCACAACCGAGACGTCCGGTCTCCCGGAAGCGGCTGTAGCGGAGCCCGCACCCGGGGCAGACGGCCCCGCTCTCCCGGGTCTCCGCCATGCTCTTGAAGAGCACCGAGAGGGGATCCGAGAGCATGCCACCGCTCTCGGCCAAAGGGTCCGCGCCCATCTCCTTGGCGCAGGCGGGGCAGACGTGGAACCTCTCCTCGGTCCCCCCGGAAATACGGCGTACGTGGACCGAGGCGGGGTGTTTTCCGCATCGTTCGCAGGGGCCGTTGTCCTTGCGGGGTTCTTCGGTCATGGTCCGCCGTCATCCTTTCCTTGCCCTGGCTTCGCGGGCCTACCGAGATATCGGCAAGCTAGCGAAGGATATGGAGTTTTCCGCGCTCCATACGGTACACCGCATCCGCCCGGGCCGCCAGACGGTCGTTGTGGGTGGCGACGATCGTGGTCTGTCCCCGTTCACGCACCAGATGGTCGAGCAACTCGTGGAGAGCCTCCCCGGTGGGACCGTCCAGGTTGCCCGAAGGCTCGTCGGCGAGCAGGATCTTCGGCCCGTTCACCAAGGCTCGGGCCACCGCGACGCGCTGCTGTTCCCCCCCCGAGAGCTGTGCCGGGCGATGATCCTCGCGCGCCTCCAAGCCGACGATTCCGAGAAGCCTCCGTCCCTCCTCCTGAAGGTCATACCGCTCCCGTCCCGCGATCAGTCCAGGCATCGTAACGTTTTCCAGGGCAGTGAGTTCCGGTAGGAGGTGGTGAAACTGGAACACGAAGCCAACCGCTCGGTTCCGAAACCGGGCCAAAGCGGTGCCGGACAGGCGGAAAACATCTTCCCCCTCGACCAGCACCCGCCCCCCGGTGGGCCGGTCCAGGGTTCCGAGGATGTGGAGCAAGGTACTCTTTCCCGTTCCCGAAGCGCCCACGATGGCGGTCAGGCGACCCCGGGCAGGGGCGAATTCCAGCTCCGAGAGAACCGTGAGAGACCCCCTCGGGGTCCGAAATTGCTTGGAGAGGCCCTCTCCCCTCAGGATTTCAGAGTCTGTAGGCATCGGGAAATCCTAGAGTTACCGGTTCCCCCTATCAATCCGGCGGCTGCGGGTCAGGGGTTTCGAATGGCCTCCACCGGATCCAGACGGGCGGCTTTCCAGGCCGGATAGAGCGTGGCCAGCCAACAGACCAAGAACACGACGGCGCAGACCACCACCACATCCAACGCCTGGAGACGGATCGGCACCGTGTCCAGGAAGTAAACGTCGTTCGGAATGCTGATCCGGTGGCGGCTCAGGAAGAAGGTTCCGGCGAGGCCGAATGCCGTTCCCACCGCGATCCCCAAGAGGCCGATCTCGGCCCCCGCGCTCATGAAAAGCCGGAGGATTTCCGAATCGGTGGCGCCCATGGACTTCAAGATGCCGATGTCGCGTTTCTTTTCCATCACCACCATCACCAGGGCTCCCACGATGTTGAAGGCCGCGATGAGCACGATGAGGAGAAGGATGAGTCCCAGGACGAACTTCTCGATGCGCATGTAGACGAAGAGGTTTCGGTTGAGGTCGATCCAGGTGTTGATCCGGTAGGGGTAGCCGCCGAGGGTCCGAAGGACGGTGTCCTTGTACTCGTTCACCCGCAACGGATCGTCCACCTTGATCTCGATCCCGGTGGCTCCGTCATCGATCCGAAAAAATTTCTTGGCTTCGTTCAATGAAATAAAGGTGAGGTTGGAGTCGTACTCGTAGAGCCCGGAGTTGAAGATCCCCGCAACCTTGAATTTCGCGTAGCGCGGCATGAGACCCATCACCGACACTTTCAGAACGGGGTTGGCGAGCAGAATCTCGTCCCCCACCGAGAGTCGGACGCGCGCGGCCAGATCCCGTCCCAGGATGATCCGGGGAAGCTCCCCGGGAACCGTGTCCAGGGATTCCACGGGGGGATCCACGTGGTCGGCGATCGTGGTCACCGTCCGCGCCTGGGCCAGGTTCACCCCGCGGACGAATACCCCCCGGAACCTGGAACCGATCACCAGCCCCCCCTCACCGTGAACGAACGGCGCCACCCCCACCACCCCGGGCAGATCCGCCACCGCCGCCGCCACCGAATCGGCTCGCGGGAAGTCCTCGCGATCGAACCGAAGGAGGACGAGGGCGGCGTTGGTGCCGAGGATGCGGGCGGTCAGTTCCTTGGTGAGGCCGTTCATGATCGAGAGCGCAATGATCAACGAGGCCACCCCGACCGCGACCCCCCCCACCGAGATCCACGTGATGAGGGAGACGAACCCGGTTCGTTTACGGGAGCGAAAGAAGCGATGGGCCAGGAACAGCTCGTAGCGCATGTAAGGTCAGGCCGGATCCTGCTCCGGGGCGCCGGCCTCGACCGGCGCGTCTTCCCCGCGCGCCACGCCCGACCCGGCCCCCGCGGCCGCCCGTCGAAGCTGGGGGAAGAGGATCACCTCGCGGATGTTCTCGAGGCCCGTGGCCAGCATGACGAGACGGTCCACGCCGATGCCGACGCCGCCGGTCGGCGGCATTCCCAGCTCCAGGGCGTACAGATAGTCCTCGTCGCGCTGCTGGGCCTCCCGGTCTCCCCGTGCCGAGAGGTCGGTCTGCCGGTCGAACGCCTCGGCCTGGGAGGCGGGGTCATTCTGCTCGCTGAAGGCGTTGCCCAGCTCCATCCCTCCGGCGAAAACCTCGAAGCGTTCGACCAAGCCCTCCCGGTCCCGGTGGCGCTTGGCGAGGGGGGATAGCTCCAGGGGATAGTCGGTGATGAACGTGGGCCGGATGAGATTCGGCTCTACGGTCTCCGAGAAGATGGCGTCCACCACCTGGCCGGTGCCGACCTTGCCCGCCACGTCGACGCCGAGCCGTTCGGCGCTCTCGCGCAATGTGCCCTCGTCCGCGCCCAGCAGGTCCAACCCCGTCGCCTCCCGAAGGGCGTCGAAGAACCGGACGCGGTGCCAGGGCGGCGAGAAGTCCAGCGTCTGTCCGCGGAACGAAACCCGCTGGGACCCGGCGGCCTCGGTGAGCGCCCCCGAGATCAGTTCCTCGGTGGCGCGCATCATGTCGTTGTAGTCGGCGTAGGCCTGATAGAACTCGAGCATGGTGAACTCGGGGTTGTGGTTCCGGTCGATCCCCTCGTTCCTGAAGTCGTGGCCGATCTCGTATACCCGCTCCAGCCCACCGACGATGAGCCGCTTCAGGTACAGCTCGTCGGAGATGCGCAGGTAGAGATCCATGTCCAGGGCTTCGTGGTGGGTCTTGAACGGAGTGGCGAAGGCGCCCCCGTAGATCGGCTGGAGTACCGGGGTCTCCACCTCCAGGAACCCCCGCCCATCTAGATAGGAACGGAGACTGCGGACGAGCGCGGCCCGGATCCGAAACACGCTTCGAGTGTCCTCGTTGACGATGAGGTCCAGGTAGCGCCTCCGGTACCGGGTCTCGACGTCCTTCAGCCCGTGCCACTTCTCGGGCAGGGGCCGGAGGCACTTGGCCAACAGCTCGACGGTTTCCGCATGAACGGTCTTCTCCTCGGTCCGGGTGCGGAAGAGGGTCCCCGAAACGCCGATCAGGTCCCCGATGTCCAGAAGCCGGACGAGTTCGTAGGCGGCCTCGCCGACGGCGTCGAGCTTGAAATAGATCTGAATGCGGCCGCTGGCGTCGGCCAAGTGCACGAAGGTAGACTTGCCGTGGCTGCGCCGGGAGAGGATGCGGCCGGCCAGGCGCACCCGGGTGTCGTTTCCGTTCAGAGTTTCGAAGTCCTCGAGAACGGCCGCCGCCCGGTGGGAGGCGTCGAACGTGTAGGGGTACGGGTTGTGGCCGAGGGCGCGTACCGCTTCCAGATGGGCGCGTCGCTCCTGGATCTGGTCCAAGCTCACGGTGTCGATTCTCCTTTGGTTCCGCCGGCACCCGAAACCGGCGCCGGGGAGGGGCCGGCCGCCGACGGGCGGTCGAGATCCTGCTTGCCCGCGCGCAGTTCCCGGTCGGGGACCAGCGGATAGTGCCCGGTAAAGCAAGAGTAGCAGTAGTCCGAGGGGGACTCCACGCAGGTTCTGAGTCCCTCCTTGGAGAGATAACCGAGGGTGTCCACCCCGAGATAGTCGCGGATCCGCTCCTGCGGATTCGCGGCCGCGATGAGTTCACTCCGGCTCGGCGTGTCGATGCCGTAGTAGCAGGGGCCGATCACCGGAGGGCTGGCCACCCGGAAATGGATCTTTCGCACGCCGCCCCGGCGAAGCAGCTGCACGAGCTTGCGGCTGGTCGTGCCGCGGACGATCGAGTCATCGACCACCACGATGCTCTTGCCTTCGAGAACGGTCCTGACCAGGTTGTATTTCACCCGGACCCCTGCCTCCCGCGAGAGCTGTCCCGGGCGGATGAAGGTACGGCCGATGTAGTGGTTCCGGATCAGCCCCAGTTCGAAGGGTAGCTGCGAGGCTTCGGCAAATCCGAGGGCGGCGGAGTTCGAGGAGTCCGGCACCGAGATCACGCAGTCGGCCTTGACCGGGTGTTCCTCGGCCAGCCGTCGTCCCAGTCGGCGGCGCACCCGGTCCACGGATTCCCCGAACACGCAGCTGTCGGGCCGGGAAAAATAGATCAGCTCGAACACGCAGCGATGCAGCTCGGTGCGGGGGAGACGCCCGACGGTGGTCACCCCATCGGGGGTGATCGCGATCACCTCGCCGGGTTCGATTTCCCGTACGAACTCCGCCTCCACGATATCGAGGGCGTAGGTCTCGGAGACCACCACCCATCCGCTCCCCCGACGCCCGAGGACCAGGGGACGGAACCCGTGACTGTCCCGAGCGGCGTAGAGCGTCTCGCCGGCCATGACCACGATCGAGAAGGCCCCATGGACCCGACCCAGGGCGTCCAGCAGACGGGCTTCGGTGGACTCTCCCCGGGAGGTGGCGATGAGGTGCACCAGGACCTCGCTGTCCGAGGAGGTCTGGAAGATCGAGCCGCGGCGCTCCATGGCCCGGCGGGTGGATACCGCGTCGACCAGTTGGCCGTTGTGGGCCAGGGCCAGCTCCCCACCGTGGTAGTTGACCCGAAGCGGCTGGATGTTCCGCACCGAGGAGTCCCCGGTGGTGGAATAGCGATTGTGGCCGATGGCAAGGGATCCTTTCAGTCGATCCAGTGCCTCGGGGGTGAACACGTCGGCAACCACCCCCATCCCCTTGTGCTGGCGAAAACCGTCTCCGGCGGTAGCGACGATGCCCGCGGACTCCTGACCCCGATGCTGAAGCGCGTAGAGCGCCAGATACACGGCTTCGGCGGCGTCCGGAATCCCGGTGATGCCTACCTCGCCGCATTCGTCATGAAGATGGTCCTCGTCCCCGACGGCTCGGTACTCGTTCATGAGATCTCCCGATCGGATTCCAGGAGCGCGGCAAGATCGGCGGCGGTGGGTGACGCGTCCAGGACTCGGATTCGCTGATGATGCGGGTTGGCTAGAAGTCCCGAGGTTCTGGATCGGGTCACTGCGATCTCCTCCGCCATCGACCGGACCGTCTCCGTTGATCCTTCGAGATCCAATTCCCAGAGAACCCCGCGTCGCACGGCGTCGGGCGGCGAAGTGAGAAGGCGACGCCGGGCGACGGCATCGGAAAGATCCGCACCGTCTCCCGGTTCGTACACCAAAACCCAGGCGTTGCCCCCCGGATGAAGCGGTTCGGCGCCGGTGCGGATTTCCATAAAATGCTTGTTGGGGTTGAATACCAGGTTCGTTTCCCGGGCCAAACGCTCCAAGTCTTTCGTCCCCTCGGAGGCGCCGTCCCCCCAGGAGAAGGCGATCACTTCGGAACGGGAGACCCCTCGGATGGCGCGCCCGTAGCCCAGGGCACGCTGAAGCGCTTCCAGGGCGGTGATCGCGGTCGGGTCCGCGACCTTGAGCCAACGCCGTACGACGGCCGAGAGTTTCACCGCGCCTCCTTTCGCTCCGCGCCCCAGATGAGATAATCCGCCAGGGACTGGAACACCTTGAACCCCGGGCCGGCTGCTTCCATTTCCCGACGGCTTCCCGTCGCGCGCCTCCGTCGCCTCCCCCAGGAATCCTCGAGGGTCGCCGGTACCTGGCGCAGCCAAGCGGCCCGCTCCGGGTGGGGCATGAGGGCGAGCACGTTTCCCGCGGGATTGGTCACACCCGCGGCGTCGAGCAGCGAGCCGTTCGGATTCCAAGGGAAGCCCGGCGCCTCGTCCCCCTCGGGGGTCACGTACCGCAGGGGGATCTGACCCGTCTCCCGGAGGCGGCGGAACCGTTCCGGATCTTCCAGGGTGAACCGACCCTCGGCATGGGCGACCGGGACCGGGATCACCTCCCCGTCCTCGAAGCGGGACGTGAAGGGGGATTCCTTCCCATCCTTGTGGATCTTCAGATGCACTCACCCACAATAGTACCCGATCCACCCGCCTCGGTTCGGGGCCAGGGAGACTTCCACCCGCCCGGGCTGAAGACCCGGCACCAGCCCGGCTTCCACCAGGACCTGGGCTCCGTTGCAGATTCCGAGAACCGGCTTCCCCGCCTCGGCGCCTGCGGCGACCACCGAAAGCACCGGCGCCTTGGCCGCCACCACCCCCGCCCGGATACGATCCTGGTAAGAGAACCCCCCCGGGATAACGTAGGCGTCGAAGGTCTCAAGGCTCTCCGGGGGCAGATTCCAACGGAAGATCTCCGCCTGGAGGCCCGCCCGCTCCAGGACCGCCCGAGTTTCATACTCGCAGTTCACGCCGGGAAGCTGCAACACCGCCACCCGGGGCCGCGGTTCCGGTTCCAAGTGCGCCTTCACCGTTCCTCCTCCGTCTCGCGACCGACGTCATTCATTGCATCGCCTCCCGCAACCCCTTGCGCCAGGCGGGACGAAGTTCGGTCAGGTCGAATTCCAGGATCGGGTCCTCACCGCAACGGACCGCGAACACGGGGTCCCCCGTGACTTCGCCGATCACCCCGGCATAGACCCCGTGCTTCGCGCAACGTTCGAGTAATCGGTCCAGAGCCTCAGGAGGCACCTCTACCAGGAACCCTCCGGTCTCGGTGAAAAGGCATTCGTCGGGTCTGAGAGCCCCTAGAACCGGGTCCAGGTCCAGACGCAGGCCCCGCCGACCCGCCAGCACCATCTCCGCCGCCGCCACCGCGAGCCCCCCTTCTCCCAGATCGTGACAGGAACGGAGGATGCCGGCGTCGATTCCTTCCAATACGACGGTACATTCAGAGCGAACAGCTTCGAAAATGATTCGGGGGGGGAGCCCCCCCGCGATTCCCCGGCGGCGCCAGTAGGCGGAGCCGCCGAGCTCCCGCAGCCGGCGGCCGAGAAGGACCATACGGTTCCCCTCGGAGCGGACGGTCTGGGTCACCGCGCGAGCATAGTCCTGGAGAACCCCGAAACAGGCCACCACCGGCGAGGGGGGAATGGAGGCGCCCTTGGCGGATTGATTGTAGAAGGACACATTGCCGCTCACCACGGGAATCGGGACCTTCTCCTCGCCGAGCATCCCGATGCCCCGCGCGGCATCGCCGAGGCCCTGGACCCCCTCCCGAAAACGACGAAACACTTCCGGATCTTCGGGGTTCCCGTAGTTGAGGCAGTCGGTGAGACACCAGGGGACCGCTCCCACCGCGACAACATTGCGCACCGCCTCGGCGACCGCCGCCGCTCCGCCCTGATACGCGTCCAGTTCCCCGTAGTAGGGATTGCCGTCGATAGTGAGCGCCAGACCGACGGAACTGCCCTCGACCGGAACCACCACCGTGGCGTCGGCTTCCCCGGGACGGAGCACGGCCCTCCCCCGCACCTCGGTATCGTAGAAGCGATACACGGCTTCCCGGGACCCATGGTCGGGACCGGAGAGGAGCCCACGAAGGAGGGACCCGGAATCCTCGACGGGAGGTGGGTCCGGCACGGGACCGCCGGGACGAGCGGGGGCGGCGGCCCGATCGTAGCGGATCCCCTCGGTAATGACCTCCACCGGAGCGCGGCAGACCGGGTCCCCCTCATGGGTGAGGTGGTACTCGGTGTACCCCGCCCGTACCCGACCCACGACCTGGGCCCTGGCCCCCGGATAAAGCCGGGGGAGTTCGAAGTCCACGTTGTAGATCTGGAGAATGCGCTGCGCGTGCTCCTGGGGCACCACCCAGCAGTAGCGCTCTTGGGTCTCGGAACAGGCGATGACTTCCGGAGGGAACGGCCCTCCGTCGAGGGCCACCGCGGAGAGTTCCACGTCGGCGCCGAACCCGCCTGCCGAGGCCAGCTCGCTGGTGGCGCAGGCGATCCCCCCGGCACCGAGATCCTTAAACCCGATCGGAAACCCTTCCTCGCGAGCCAGGTCCAACACCTTGGTGTTGGCCTCGGAAAGCACCCGCTTTAGGAACGGGTCGGGAAGTTGGACCGCGCCCTTGTTGGCCTCGGTCTCCTCCTCGTCCAATACCGCCGAGGCAAAGGAGGCCCCGCCGAAACCCGAGGCGTCGGTGGGCTTGCCCACCAGCACGAACACATAGGCCGTCTCCCGGGCGGCGGCCGGAACGCGGCTGCGAACAATGTCCTTCTCCTTCACCACCCCGACCGCCACCACGTTCACCAGACAGTTGTCGTCGAAGCCCGCGTCGAAGAGGACGTCCCCGCCCAGGTTCGGCACTCCGAGGGCGTTCGCATAATGCCAGATGCCGTCGACGACCCCCCGGACGATTTCCC
>Ga0114931_10004848_pt1 | contig 16707 bp, 13 predicted proteins | sample 2SBtaG_FD_89579 | JGI IMG/M metagenome (GOLD analysis project Ga0114931, IMG submission 89579) | Deep subsurface microbial communities from Kolumbo volcano to uncover new lineages of life (NeLLi) - 2SBTROV14_V59a metaG | ecosystem: Environmental > Aquatic > Marine > Volcanic | place: Kolumbo...
CGCAGGGGTCTCGCGAGACTCAGAGTAGGAACGACGACGAGTCGTGGTGGTTCGGGCACCGCCGCCGAAGGCGGGGGTCCGAGGAGGAGAGACGACCGATCAGGCCGCGACACCCCTGCGCCCCTCCACATGTTTGACATGATCTTACGGTTCGAGGGTTGCGGTGGCACGGCTTCATCTCCGTCGTTAGTCCTCCTCGGCGTAGCTACGGCTATGCTCTCGTCGGACTGCCTAGGATCTGAGGCCGTGGCACCGCAATGAGGCCCGCCGTACTTCTTCAACAGCCTTCCAGTGTAGCGTCTCAGAAATACCTCGGCCATTCGAGCACCGATGCATCCGGACTTGCTTCACACTAGACCGGGCCGCGTGGTTGGGCCACCACTTCCTGGTAGATCTCCAGATGCCTGCGCGCCAGTCGGTCGTTGCTCCACTGTGCGACGACGCGCTCGCGGGCTCGCCTGCCGAGCTCGGGCAGGTCGGCCCTGCCGAGGAGCGCGAGGACGCTGCGCGCGAGATCTTCCGGGTCGGCGGGGGTGAAGAGCCCTCCCACCGTCTCGTCGACGATCTCGGGGAGCCCACCCACGCGGGACGCGGCGACCGGGACCTCGCACGCCATGCACTCGAGCGCGGCCACCGAGGTGGCCTCCATGAGCGAAGGAAACACCGCCACCTCGGCCGAGCATAGGAGCGCCGGCATCTCGTGGTTCGGCCGCGCGCCCATGAAGTCGACCCGGTCCGCGACACCCAACTCGGCGGCGAGCGACTCCAGCATGGCCCGCTCCGGTCCGTCGCCGACAACGACCGCCTCCACGTCGGCGTCGCGTGCCAGCAGAGGCATCGCCCGCACAAGGTACTCCACGCCGTTCTTCGCAAAGAGACGGCGCGGCACGATGATCCGGCGGCGGCCGTCGGGTGGTGGTGGCAGCGCGGGCGGGGTGGGTCGAAAGCGCTCGGTGTCTACGCCGTTGGTGAGCGCCTCCACGCGCCGGCCCGGCGCGAGTCGCGTGGCCACCCCGGCGATCTCGCGGCTGGCCGCCAGCGCGTAGTCCGGCGCGGCCACGAGCCGGCCGAGGATCGTCCTCCATGGCGCTCGACCGGCCCGGCGCAGGAAGTGAGACGTGTGAAAGGTCGCCACCAGGGGCGTACCCGTCAGCGCGCGCGCTACCTGTCCCGGGGGCACGGAGGCGAACGCCTGGGCGTGCACGACGTCGGCCGCGCGCGCGAGCGCGACGGTCCGGGGGGTGGAGATCGCGGAGTGCGCCATCCACCCTACCGGATGTTTCCCCGGAATCCACGTGCGCCACACGTGCACCCCGTCCATCACCTCATAGGCCGGGGTGCCCGGCACCGAGCGCGAGGTCACGACGTCGACCCTGTGCCCTTCGCGGGCCAGTGCGCGGCAGAGGTAGTAGACGTGGCTCTCCAGCCCCCCGACTTCCGGGGGAAAGTACACGCAGTGCTGCACGATTCTCACGCGCCGGGCTCCCAGTCCCGCGTGGTCCGGAGCCCTCTCCCCAGATCCGAGGCGACGATATCGGCGATGCGCTCCCCCGCCCTGCCGTCGCCGTAGGGGTTGGGTGGCACCGTGCCGCGCCGTTCCCGCGCGAGCGCGGCGATGCCCCGCGACACGATGCGGCCGCGATCCGTTCCCACGAGCTCCGCCACGCCGGCCTCGACGCCCTCGGGCCGTTCGGTAACCTCGCGCAACACCAGGACGGGAACCCCGAACGCCGGCGCCTCTTCCTGGATACCGCCGGAGTCGGTGAGCACCAGCGAGGCGCCACGGAGCGCCGCGACGAGGTCGAGATAATCCAGCGGTTCGGTCAGGTGGACGCGTGGATGCGCGCCAAGCAACTCCCGCGCCGGGTCCCGCACGTTCGGATTCGGGTGAACCGGATACAGCACCTCGATGTCCGGCACACGGTCCGCGAGCTCGAGCACGGCCTCGAACACCTCCCGAATCGGTGCACCGAAGGACTCCCTCCGGTGCGCGGTGAGCAGCACCAGCCGCGCTTCTCCGTCGAGCACGCGGCGCAGCGTGGCGTTGTGCACCTCACGCGTGCGCTCGCTCACCGACAGGAGGGCGTCGACGACCGTATTGCCGGTCACGTAGATGCGCGCCCGGTCCACGCCTTCGGCCAGCAGCGCGTCACGAGCCCGGGGGGTCGGCGCGAAGTAATAGTCCGTCAGCACGTCGCACAGCCGCCGGAAGATCTCCTCTGGAAACGGCGCCCACTTGTTCCGGCTTCGCAAGCCGGCCTCGACGTGCCCGACCCGGACCTTCTCGAAGAAGGCCACGAGTGCGCCCACGAAGACGGTGGCGGTGTCGCCCTGCACGAGGACCACGTGTGGGCGGAACGACGAGACGACCTCGCGCAGCCCGTCCAGGCAGCCATGCACCACGTCGTAGAGGCTCTGCCCCTCGCGCATGATCCCCAGATCATACGCAGGATGGAGGGAGAACGCCTCCAGGACCTGGTCGACGAGGTCCGTGTGCTGGCCGGTCAGCGCCACGCGAGTCTCGATTCCCGGCGCCCGCGCCTCCAACGCGTCGACGACCGGGGCCATCTTGATGGCCTCGGGCCGGGTTCCCACGATGACGAGCGCACGGTGGGGCGGGCTCACCGCGAGTCCTCGCCACCCGCGGGCATGTCCCGTCGCAGCGCGTCGAGCTCGTCGCGTACCTGGGCAATCTGCTCCGACACCAGCCCGAAGCCGACCAGCAGGAAGCCGAGCGTCTCGAGGAGCATGACCAGATACAGGAGCGGGCGGTACCCCATCGGGGGAATGTAGGGCTCGAAGCCGAGCAGAGGATGAACGAAGCGCAGATACACCGCCACGGCTCCGACCGCCACACCGAGGCCTGACAGCGCGGCGCCCGTGGCCCCGAACAGGAGGAGCGGCTTCCTCGAAAAGAGGAGCAGAAACCACACGGACACGAGGTCGAGCACGCCGACCACGATACGCCATGGTCCCCGGTACTTCGACGTGCCCGCTCTGCGGGGGAAGAGCTCGATGTCTATCTCGGTAACCGAGTAGCCTTGCGCGTGCGCCAGCACCACGAAGAAGCGGTGCCAGTCGTGGCGGAGTCGAAGCTCGTCGAGGACATCTCGTCGGAAGGCCTTCATCGAGTTGAGGTCGGAGACGGGCACGCGGAAGATCCGGCGGCTGAGCCGGTTGTAGACGGACGAGACGGCGCGCTTGTCGTAGGCTCCGACCTTGCGTCCGGTTACGATGTCGAACCCTTCCTGGAGCTTGACCAGAAAGCGTGGAATCTCGTCGGGCCGGTGCTGCAGATCCGCGTCGAAAAGGATCAGGAAGTGGCGCGACGTCGCGGCTGCCGCCGTCAGCAGGGCCTCGGTCTTGCCCCGATTCGTGCGATGGCGAAGCACCCTGAAGGGCGCCCAGCCCTGCGCCTCGCGCTCGGCCAACGCGCCGGTGCCGTCGATCGAGCCGTCGTCGACGAGCAGGATCTCTCCCTCGAGACCGTACGTCTTCCAGGCGCGCCGGAGTTCCCGCACCAGCTCGGGTATGACCGGCGCCTCGTTGAACGCCGGCACGACCAGCGCGAAATCCCGCCGCGTCTCATCCGAGAGAACGGCCGCGGCTTCGACGGCCGCCCCCTCGCGCGCCGCGGCGGCCGATCCGTCGGTCGGGGTGGGTTGACTCATGGCGCGCCTCACATGCGTTTGCGCATCCGCGCGGGGAGAATCCCGAGCTGGTCGCGGTACTTGGCTACGGTCCGGCGGGCGATCTTCACTCCATCAGCCTTCAACAGCTCGACGATGGCCTGGTCCGTCAGCGGCTTCATCGGGTCCTCGTCGGCCACCAGGCTCTTGATCTTGTCCTTGACGCCGCGCGCCGAGATGTCCTCGCCGGACGTCGTCGAGAGTCCGCTGGAGAAGAAGAACTTGAGCGAGTATACCCCGCGTGGCGTCTGGACGTACTTCTGGTTCGTCACGCGCGACACCGTCGATTCGTGCATTCCGATGTGGTCCGCCACCTCGCGCAGCGTCAGGGGCTTGAGGTGCTGTACACCCCGCTCGAAGAACTCCCTCTGACGATCCACGATGAAGTTCATGACCTTGAGCATGGTCTGGCGCCGCTGCTCGATGGCCTGGATCATCCAGTTGGCCGAGTTGAGCTTGCTGGAGATGAATTCCTTGTTCTCGCCGGTGAACTTGCTCTTGTCCCGCGCCACCTCGCGGTACACCGGTGAGATGCGGAGCCGGGGCAGGCTCGTGTCGTTGACGAACACCATGTACTCGCCGTCGATCTTCTCGACGATGAGGTCCGGAATCACGTACTCCTCCGGCGTGGAGGAGTACCTCAGCCCGGGTTTGGGATCAAGCTGTGCGATGGCGTCGGCCGCGTCCTGTACCTCGCGCGGCGTCACGTTCAACGCACGTGCGATGTCGTTCCACCGGTGGTTGATCAGGGCGTCGAAGTGCTCCTGCGCGATCCGGTACTCCAGGGAGTCTTCTCGTCCGATCTGGCGAAGCTGGATCAGGATGCACTCCTGCACGTCGCGCGCACCCACGCCGGGCGGGTCGAGAGACTGGACGACCTCCAGCATCGCTTCGGCTTCCTCGGGCGTGTAGGGTCGCAGCATCGCCTCGGCCTGGGCCAGCTCGACCTCCCGCTGTTTCTCATCCTCGATGGCACGGGCCTGTTCCAGCACCTCTCCCCGGACCTCGTCGAGCCATGCGTTGGCACCGGAGGAGACCTCCTCGAGGGGGCATGCGAGCATGCCTGCATCGTCGATATTTCCGATGACTTCCTCCGCGAGCCGGAGCTCACGCTCCGATAGTTCGAGGAGGTGGAGTTGCTCGACCAGATGGTCATGGAGGTCAAGGGAGTCGACGGGTGTCGGTTCGAAGTACTCCTTCGCCTCGTACTCCATTCTCCGTCCGCCCACGTCGAACCCGTTGAGGAGAATGTCTTCCCAGTCCACGTCGTCGCCCAGTGGTTCGTCGGAGGTGTCTTCCTTGAGCTCGACTTCCTGCTGGACGTCCGCCTCCGTCATCTCGAGGAAAGGGTTTTCCGCCAGCTCTTCCTTGAGGTGCTGTTGGAGGTCGAGCAGCGGCATGTACAACAGCTCCATCGCCTGGTAGAGACGAGGGTTGATGCGCAGCTCCTGCCGCATCTGCGCGCTCTGGAAGAGCTTGGTGTGGAAGGGCGTCATGAAGGCGTTCCGGAGGCCTCAGCCCTCGATCCCGGCGCCGGAAGACACCGGCTCGGGGTAACGGGAGCGCATGCGCGCGGTCAGCGTGGGCCCGAGGTAGATCTCCGCGACCTCCTCGTTCCACACGAGCTCGGACACGGTGCCGGAGACGCGGATACGACCCTCGTACATGATGTACGCTCGATCCACGATCTCCATCGTCTGCTCGACGTTGTGGTCCGAGATGATGACGCCGATCCCGCGCGATTTGAGCCCCCGGACGATCTGCTGGATGTCGTTGACCGCGATGGGATCGATGCCCGCGAACGGTTCGTCGAGGAGCATGAACTTGGGACGCTGCACAAGTGCTCGGGTGATCTCAAGGCGTCGCCGCTCTCCCCCGGATAGAGAGTACGCCTTGTGCTTGCGCAGGTGATCGATCGACAGCTCCTTGAGCAGCTCGTCGAGTCGAGCCCGTTCCTCGTCCCGCGGAAGCTTGAGCGTCTCGAGAATGGCCAGGACGTTCTCCTCGACCGTGAGCTTGCGGAAGATCGACGGTTCCTGTGCCAGATAGCCCACACCCTTGCGGGCGCGCTTGTACATGGGTACGCCGGTGAGTTCTTCATCGTCCAGGAACACCCGGCCGGCGGCGGGAGGGATGAGGCCCACCATCATGTAAAAGGTGGTCGTCTTTCCCGCCCCGTTGGGTCCGAGCAGCCCCACGGTCTCGCCCTGGCGCACAGCGATGTGCACATCGTTCACGACCTTGCGCTGGCGGTAGATCTTGGTCAGGCCCTCGGCCCGCAGCCGGCTGCCCCCGGGAACCGGAGCGGCGGCCGCAGAGACCCGGAAGGCCTGAGCCCTCTCCTCACCGAGCACCTGGAGCCGCTTCTCCAGCGCGGATACGACGCGGTCGCGCTCCTCCGCCAGCGACGTCCACAGCTCCGGATCCACCGACAGGATCTCCCACCCCTCCCCTTCCCGGTCACGACGAACCACGCCGTCGGCCTCCAGGCGGTCGAGGACGCGCGTCTCGAGGAAGCGGCTGAACGCGTCGCCCTCCGCGCCGAGCATCGAGGCGCCGTGCGACCCGAGGGCCGCGGCCAACGCCTCCAACGCATCCCGGACCGACGCGATCCAGACACCGCGCTCCACCGCTCCGTGGCCGTCGGCGCGCCGGATGGCCTCGCAGAGCCCGGCTGCCGCGGACAGCTCCTGGGCGCGGAACTCCGCTACGTACCGCTCGAAGGCGTCCCGGGTCATGGAGCTCTCCGGGTCGAGGTGGTATGCACGGCGGCACGCGGAGCGCGGCGAGGGGGGCGGTCGGTAAGGATCCGGGCGCTGCGCGGCTCCACCATGCCGTCGAGACGCCGTGACCCGACGGCCGCCTGGCGGCGACCGGGCGCCCGGGCTCGCGCTCGCGAAGCCGCAGCGACCGGCGCGGCCCCTCCCGCGGTCGTATCCGGCAATGATGCGGTATCCGGCAGCGCTGCCGTGTCCGGGCGAATCGCCGTGCTGTCCGGCGAATGCGCCGGGAGCGGCTCCAGATGGAGCCCCTGCGTGGGTCCCTCCACCTCCATACGATCCACCTGTCCCTCCGTCAGAACGATCGTGATGCGACTTCCCAGCACGTAATGCACCGCGGGCAGGTCGACGCCGGCCTTTGCCGTGGTATCCGACGGGGGAAGCCGGTAGAGCGAACGAGCTTTCCCGCGGGCCACGAGCCGCTTCAGGATGTATTCGGCCCGGCTGCTGTCGGCCGGTGCCGCCGAGTCCGCCGCCGGCGGAGCGGGCACGAAGGTGGCGACGATCGTGTCTCCCTCCAGCCAGTCCTTCCGCGCGACCTCCGGAAGACTCGCGGTGTTGAGCGAGTCCCGTGCCGAAGATTCACCCCGAGCGCGGCCCACCGCCACGATACGGTCGAGGACCTCGCCGGGTGCGGCCACCTCGATGGAGTCCGCTTCCAGGGTAAAGTCCTGCGCTACGGCGACCGGACGGGAGGGCTCACCTGCCGTGACGGCCGCGTCCGCGGGCGTGGGCATCCGCTCGGCTCCGGGCCGGCCCTCCTCCTTCCGGCCCTGCTCGGCCTGTGGCACCGCCACCAGCCGGTCCATGCTCCCGTCCTTCAGGAAGATACGGATCAGGGGGGCGTCCAACCGCAACTCCTCTCCGAGCAACACCGCGTCGTCGCGCGCGCGCACCTCCCTGATGTCGTCTCCGGCCAGCGCCAGATCGATACGCGGAGCCATGATCTGGTACGTCGCGCTCTCCACGCGCGCATCGAGGCGGAGAAAGATCCGGCCCGCCAGCTGATCGTAGACCGCGGTGTCGGCCAGCGCGGTGAGCGAATCCCGTTCGATCTCGACGTCGCCGGTGGCGCGGAAGTACCGGTCGGCCTGCAGAAAGAGTCGGTCGGCCACGACGTGATAGGGTGTACGAACCGTGTCCGGGGGTGCCGCCGCCGTGTCGGGAGGCGCCGCCAGGCTGTCGGCGGAAGTCGCCACCGTGTCCGGGGGGGCTGCGGCCGCGCTCGTGTCCGGGGGCGCCGCCGCGCTCGTGTCCGGAGGCGCCGCCACGCTCGTGTCCGCGAGCGTGTCCACCCGCTCTTCCGCTGCGGGTAATATGAAGAGGAGCGCCTCCGGGCGTCCGCCGGAGACGTCCATCGTCTCCTCCTCGCGGAAGTCCGTCTGCAGGAGGTAGATGAGGTTCTCGCCTCGAATGTCCGCTCCGGTCTCGCGGTCGTGCACCTCGACGTGTCCGTGCGCCTGGAGGCGACCCTGGCGGGTGAAGTAGCGGGCGGTGTCGGCCGTGAGCGTCTTCTTCGGGTCCTCGAAGCGGACATGCCCCATCAGGTGCGAGAAGTTCGATCCCTGATACGCCACGGCGGTGTCGGCCCAGATCTCCACGCCGTCGGAGCAGATCAGGTGGGGGCCTCCGACGTACACGATTCGACTGCCGTCGGCGATCGTGATGTACTCGAAGTTCCGGCTGCCCTCTCCGAACGTGCAACCCTGCTGGGCCGAGGCGTGCGACGGCGCCAGCAGTGGGAGCAGCGCCAGCAGCGCCACCACCCCCCACGCCACGGGCGGGGCCCGGGTTGGACGCGCCTCTCCGCAGGGGGGCCGCGCCTTGGCGTCGAGCGGGAGAAGCGGGCGGAGCACGGGCGGTCTCGACGTCAGAAGATGATGTTGGCGCCGCCGCGGATGTTCTCCACGCGCACGTTCTTGAACTCGATGTCGGACCGGAACGAACTCCCGCGGGTCACGGTGCCATCGGCTTCCTTCATCACCGTGGCGGAATCGCTCCAGATGCGCTCCGTGGTGGGATCGTAGAAGAGCTCCTGGGTTTGAATACGCCGCCCGTCCGTCTTCACGATGAGCACGACGTCTCCGCGCGCGACCATCTTGTCGGTGTTCTGCTCGAGCTCGCCCGACCGGGCCGTCACGCTCGCTCGCTCGTTGCCCGCATCATCGTAGAAGGTGATCTCGAGCTTCCTCAGGTAGAGCTTGGAGGAGTCGTTGTACACATAGGCGGTGTCCGCCCGCACATGCCCCTGCCGCACCCCCTGCGACGTGAGGTAGGAGTTGAGCCCGTAGATCACGTTGTCGGCTTCGATCTCCTGCAGCGCGGGCGCGGCGACCGTGGCGTCCTTCGCGTCTCCACACGCCGCAACGAGGACGGCCGCCAGGAAGGTGGCACCCGCGAGTCGGATTCTGAAGCGTGCGATCACAGAAGCGAAGTTTTTGATATCCAACACGTTACATCTCCTGATCTCACAAAATAGTGGAGGCATGGGATCGCGTCCGTCTCCCCCGCTCCGCGGAAGGTCGGAGGAGACATGGCGCCGGACCTCTCCATCGCCGCATGACCCCGGACGACCACGTCTCTCATGCCCGTTGTACCCGAACGGGCGTCGTTCGTCCCAGCCGCACGATCCGGGACCGCGTGGCCTTCCTCCCGGGCCCACGGCCTTCCCCGGCACATCATGTGCTCCGCTCTGTCACATACCGCTCGACCACCACGGCCCGCTTTCCCCGGGCCTCGAGGAGCGCGTCGCAGAACTCGCGCGCGGCCCCCTCCCCTCCCCTCAAACTCGTCTGCCAGCACGCCAGCTCAGCGATCTCCGGCACCGCGTTGGCCACCGCCGCAGGCAGCCCCACGCGCCGGAAGACCGAGAGGTCCGGCAGGTCGTCCGCGAGCATCGCCACCTCTTCCCAGGCCACGCCCTTCCTGGCTAGCAGCTCCTCCACGATGGGGAGCTTCCGCGCGCCTGCGTCCTGATGACACTCCTCGATCCCGAGCTCGCGGGCGCGCAATGCGGTCGCCGCCGATACCCGTCCCGAGACCAGCGCCACCTCGAGCCCGGCCCACTCGAGCATCTTGAGGCCCAGGCCGTCGCGGATATCGAAGCGCTTCAGCTCGACCGCGCCCCCTCCCGGCAACTCGCCCAGCCAGACTCCCGAGTCGGTCAGCACGCCGTCGACGTCGAAGATCACGAGCCGGACGCGGAGCGCCCGATCCGCGGGGAGCGGGCCGGGAGCCGGGCGAGCCCCGCCGCTCACGGGACCCTCGTCGGGCGCAGGGCGCGGAGGAGCGCCGTCACCTGCTCCAGAAGCGGCGCAAGCCGATCGAGCGGCAGCATGCTCGCGGCGTCCGAAGGGGCGCGCGCGGGCTCGGGGTGCACCTCGAGGAACAGTCCGTCGCAGCCGGCCGCGACCGCGGCGCGGACCAGCGGCGGGATGTGTTGGGGATCTCCCCCGGCGGCTCCCCCGGCCCGACCTGCCCGCTGGACCGAGTGCGTGCCGTCGAAGAGCACCGGCACGGAGCACGTCTCCCGGAGCAGGTCGAAGGCGCGCATGTCGACGACCAGATTACCGTACCCGAAGAAGCTCCCGCGCTCGGTGACGGCCACCTCCGCCGCGCCGGCGCGCCGGAGCTTCTCCACAGCGCCCGCCATCTCGCCGGGGGCCATCCACTGTCCCTTCTTGACGTTGACGGCGCGGCCGGTGGCGCCGGCAGCCGTCAACAGGTCGGTCTGCCGGCACAGGAACGCGGGAATCTGCAGCGCGTCCACGACCTCGGCGGCGCGCTCCGCCTGCCACGGCTCGTGGATGTCGGTCAGCAGGGGAAGGCCGGTTTCGGCCTTGACCGTCCGGAGCAGCGCAAGGCCCGCCTCGAGGCCCGGTCCGCGGGGAGCTTCGGCGCCCGAACGGTTGGCCTTGTCGAACGACGCTTTGTAGACGATCGGGAGCCCCGTGGCCTCCGCCAGCGTCGCCAACGTACGTGCCACACCGACGTTCAGTCCGTCATCCTCCAGGACGCACGGACCCGAGACGAGGGTGAAGCGCTCGAACATCGGGCGACTCGGCGGCGTCAGACGCCCGCGCGGGCTTCGACCCGGACGTCGTCCTGCCGGCGCGCGTAGTCGCCGGCCGCCTCGATGAACGAGGCGAAGAGGGGGTGAGGGCGCGTCGGCCGGCTCTTCAGCTCCGGATGGAACTGTCCGGCGATGAACCAGGGGTGATCGGTGATCTCGATCATCTCCACGAGCCCTCCGTCGGGTGACGTTCCACTGATCGTCAGGCCGTGCTCGGTCAGGAGGTCGCGGTACTGGTTGTTGACCTCGAAGCGGTGCCGGTGCCGCTCGGAGACCTCCGCTACGCCGTAGATCTCCGCGGCCCTCGACCCCTCCGTGAGGCGACAGGGATAGGCCCCGAGGCGCATCGTCCCGCCTTTCGTGGTCACCTGGAGTTGCGAGTCCATCAGGCAGATGACCGGATCCGCCGAATCCTCGGCGAACTCGTACGAGTGCGAATCGACCAGCCCGCAGACGTTGCGCGCGAACTCGATGACCGCGCACTGGAGCCCGAGGCAGATCCCGAAGAACGGCAGTCGGTTCTCCCTTGCCCACCGGATCGCCTCCAGCATACCCTCGACGCCGCGCGGCCCGAAGCCGCCGGGGATGAGGATGCCGTGGTAGCGGCGGAGGAGCTCCACCCCCTCACCCTCCTCGAACTGCTCGCTGGACAGCCAGTCGATGTTGACCCTGACGTCGTTGGCGATGCCGCCATGGATCAGTGCCTCCTGGATCGACTTGTACGAGTCGACCAGGGCGGTGTACTTGCCGACCACCGCGATCCTGACCTGGCCGCGCGAGGGGTGCTGGACCCGCTCGACCATCGAACGCCAGATCGTCAGATCGGGCTCGGGCGTCTCGATGCCGAGGTGGCGCAGGATCACCTCGTCGAGCTTCTGTTCCCTGAGCGACAGCGGAACCTCATAGATCGTGTCGACGTCCCGCGCTTCGATGACCCCATCCATCTCCACGTTGGTGAAGAGTGCGATCTTGCGCCGGATGTCGCTGCCGAGCGGGTGCTCGGTGCGGCAGACCACGATGTGCGGTTGGATTCCGATCTGCATGAGTTCGCGCACCAAATGCTGGGTGGGCTTGGTCTTCAGCTCACCGGCCGCGGCGATGAACGGCACGAGCGTCAGGTGCACGAAGATGGCGTTCTCCCACCCCACGTCGACGCGGAACTGCCGGATGGCCTCGAGGAACGGCAGGCTCTCGATGTCGCCGACCGTACCCCCGATCTCGGTGATCACGACGTCGTGCTCCGGTGCCAGGCGGCGGATCGCGGACTTGATCTCGTCGGTGATGTGGGGGATGACCTGCACGGTGGAGCCCAGGTAGTCGCCCCGGCGCTCCTTGGAGATGACGTTCTGGTAGATGCGGCCCGTGGTGATGTTGTTGGCCTGCGAGAGATCGGCGTCGATGAATCGCTCGTAGTGTCCGAGGTCGAGATCCGTCTCGGCGCCGTCGTCCGTGACGAACACCTCTCCGTGCTGAAACGGCGAGAGCGTGCCGGGATCCACGTTGATGTAGGGATCGAACTTCTGGATCGTGACTCTCAGCCCGCGCTCCTTGAGCAGGCGGCCGATGGACGCGGCGGCGATCCCCTTGCCCAACGAGGACACGACGCCTCCGGTGATGAAGATGTACTTCGTGGGCCTCGTCGGTGCGTGGGTCATGGTCCCGTCATGCGTGTGTAGGAGCGTGCAAGCGTGCCAGCTTCTCTTCGATCCGGATCACGTCCGCGGGCGTGTCCACGCCCGGGTCCGCCGACCCCACCACCGCCACCCCCATTCTCAGCCCTGCTTCCAGCGGCCGGAGCTGCTCGAGCAGCTCAAGGCTCTCGAGCCGCGACGGCGCCAGCGCCACCCAGTCGTAGAGGGCGTCGCGGGTGTACGCGTAAATGCCGATGTGCCGGAGGAACGGCTCGCGTCCCAGCTCCTCGGGCATCGGCTTCTCATCGCGCTTGTACGGAATCGGCGCGCGCGAGAAGTAGAGCGCCCGCCCGCTCGCTGCCCGGGCCACCTTGACCACGGAGGCGTCCTTGCGCGCCTCCTCGGAGAGCAGTGGCGTGGCGCACGTGCCCACGTCCCATCCCCCTCGGCGCACGAGATCGATCGCCGCGCGCAGGTGGGATTCGTTGAGCAACGGTTCGTCACCCTGCACGTTGGCGATGAGGTCGAAACCCGCGTACGCGGGCCTGCGGGCCAGCTCGGCCACCCGATCCGTGCCGGAAGGGTGGTCCCGCGCGGTCATCTCCACCGGCGCGCCGATCTGCCGGCACACCTCCGCCACTTCCACGCTGTCCGTGGCCACGACCGCGTGGTCGAGCACCGACATCGTCTCCACCCTGCGCCACACCCACTCGATGAGGGGGCGGCCGAGTATGGGATACAACGGTTTGTTGGGGAGGCGGGAGGAGGCGAGCCTGGCGGGAACGATGCCCAGCACCCGGGAACTCACAGGCCCACTCCGGGGCCCGGAACGCGAAGAATCCATGCAATTTTCACGCCACGAAAGGTACCGGAAGAGTGGGGGGAGGGTCAAGCTGGCGTCGTGTTCCGAAGGTGCGCGAGCCACCGGGAGGCCGGGGTGCCATCGGCATACCCCACCGGGGCATGAAGCTGCGCTCGGAGCGAGGAGCGCCGCCATTCCCAGCGGGAAGGACTCCATCGCGAGGGCGCCAGCTGCCTCACAGACGAAGAAAGTTCTCGAGTAGCGTCCGCCCGTGCTCGCTGAAGAGTGACTCGGGATGGAACTGCACGCCCCACAGCCGCAGCTCGCGGTGGCGCACGGCCTGGATCTCGCCTTCGTCCTCCGGGCCTTCGCTCCACGCCACCGGCTCGAGTGCCGTGGGCAGCGCCTCGGGATCCGTCACGAGCGAGTGATAGCGCGCCACGCGCACCGGTGAGGGGATTCCCTCAAAGAGCCCCTCACGCGTATGGCGTACCGGCGCGGTCTTGCCGTGCATGATCCGGCGGGCGCGGATCGTACGCCCCCCGAAGGCCTCGCCCAGCGCCTGATGTCCCAGGCACACGCCGAGCATCGGAACTCCTTCGCCGCCCAGAGCGCGAAACGCCTCCACGCTGACACCGGCTTCGGCCGGCCTGCACGGCCCCGGCGAGACGACGACGCGTTCGGGGTGGAGCGCCCGGAGCTCGGCGACGCCGACGTCGTCGTTACGCACGACGCGGACGTCCGCCCCCAGCGCGCCGAGAAGCTGCACCAGGTTGAACGTGAACGAGTCGTAGTTGTCGATTACCAGGATCATGGCGCGGGTGGGTCGAGCTTCTCCTTCAGAAAGTCGGTCATGAGCGTGTACAGGTGGATCCGCGTCTCACGCCCCGCAATGGCGTGGGTCTTGTTGGGGTAGATCATGAGACGGAACTGCTTGTCCGCCTGTTCCAGCCGCTGGATGAGCTGGACCGAGTTCTGGAAGTGCACGTTGTCGTCGCCCGTGCCGTGCACGAGCAGGAGATCCGCCTTCAGGCCGTCCACGTGCTCGAGCGGCGAGCCCTCGGCGTACCCCTCGGGGTTCTCCCGCGGCGTGCGCATGTACCGCTCCGTATAGATCGTGTCGTAGAAACGCCAGTTCGTGACCGGGGCCACGGCGATGCCGGCGGCGAAGAGGTCGCCGCCGCTCATCAGCGTCGCGAGCGTCATGAATCCACCGTAGCTCCATCCCCAGATGCCGATGTGGGCCGGGTCCACGTAGGGAAGTGATGCGAGGTAGCGCGCCGCCTCGACCTGATCGCGGCTCTCGTACACGCCCAGCTTCAGGTAGGTGACGTTCTTGAAGTCCCTGCCCCGCGCGCCCGTGCCGCGGTTGTCCACACTGGCTATGATGAAGCCCTGCCGCGCAAGCATCTGGTGCCAGAGGTACCGCGTGCCTCCCCATGCGTCGGTCACGGTCTGGGAGCCCGGCCCCCCGTAGACATAGATGAGCACCGGGTAGCTGCGCTGCGGATCGAAGTCGGGCGGCTTGATCATCCACCCGTTCAGCTCCACGCCCTCGGCGGTCGTGAAGGTGAAGAACTCCGGGGTGCGGAGCCGCATCCGCGCCAGCTCCTGGCGAAGCTTCCGGTTGTCGAGGAAGGTGCGGAGCGTCTCGCCGCTGCGCCCGTTCAGCGTGATTACCGGAGGATCTCCGGCCCGGCTGTGACGGTCGATGTAGAACCGCGCGCCCGGAGCCATGTCGATGCGGTGCGTCCCGGCGGACCGTGTCAGCCGCTCGATCGTTCCACCCTTCCACGGTACCCTGTAGAGGTGGCGCTCGAGGGGCCCATCCTTCGCCGCCGTGAAGTAGACCCAGCCCTGCGCATCAACCCCCGCGGGCGCCTGCACGTCCCACGGTCCTTTCGTGAGCTGCCGTTCGAGTGTGCCGTCGCGCCGGTACAGGTAAAGGTGCTTGAAGCCGTCGCGCTCCGACGACCACAGGAAGCGCCGGCCTTCGTCGAGCCAGGTCATGTCCAGATCGACGTCCACCCACGTGTCGCTCGTTTCACTGAACAGGACGCGCGCGGCGCCGGAGGTGGCGTCGGCCAGCATCACGTCGATCCGGTTCTGATGCCTGTTCATCCGCTGGATGACCAGCTCGTCGGACGACTCGGCCCACTCCATGCGTGCCAGGTAGACATCGGGGTTGTCTCCCGTGTCAATCCAACGGATTCGCTTGGAGGAGACGTCGAGCACGCCGATGCGCGCGAACGAGTTCGGCTCGCCCGCCTTGGGATACGGAATCGGGATCGTCTTCGGATACAGCGGAATGTCGTCGATCAGGTAGAACGTCTTGATCGGCGTCTGATCGAGCTGCCAGAAGGCGATCCGGCGGCCGTCGGGGCTCCAACGCCAACCGTCCCGCAGTCCCAATTCCTCCTCGTAAACCCAGTCGAAGGTGCCGTTGATGATCCTATCGGAGCCGTCCGTCGTGAGCCGGGTCTCCTTTCCGGTCGCGAGGTCGACCATCCAGAGGTCGTGGTCGCGCACGAACCCCACGCGTGAGCCGTCGGGCGAGAACTTCGCGAACTGCTGATAGCCGAAGCGGGTCGAGACGGGCTGGAGCGTGCCGTCCTCGAGGTGGTACACGAAGTACACGCCCTTCGTCTTCTGCCGCCAGACCCGGACCGAGCGGGTGTAGAGGAGGAGCATCGAGCCGTCGGGCGACCACTGGTAGCCCTCGATGGCGATCGGCTGCCGCTCTCCCCCGGGAATCAGCGTCGACCCGTCGATGACGAGCGTGCGCGCTCCGGTACGGGCGTCGACCGAGTAAAGGTCGGTACCCTTGTCGGGGTTGGTCGCCACGAACGTGAACGCCGTGCCGTCGGGCGTCCACCGGGTGATGGGCAGTCCTTCGGGTAGGAGATCGCGCGAGCCGAAGATGCGCTCCACCGAGAGTCCATGCTCCGCCTGTTGCGCGGTGGCCCGTGCGCTCGGGACCGAAGCGCACAGCGCAGAGACAAGAAGGATGAGCAACGCCGGCGGGCGTACGATGGCGCGGAGAGGCGGTGGACGCCGGAATACGGTACGGGACATGGGTGGGTTCCGGGCTCGGGTTGCGGTTGTCGGATGCGGCAGCCATCACTGCCAGCGCCGTCACGGCCTGCGCCGTGACGCGTTGAAGCTTGAATGTAGCGCGGCGGTCGGCCGTAAGGGATATGGGGGTTATCTTCGTGCAGCCCCCGAGCGCCGCGGGCGGGCGACGAGTGTGCGTCCGACTCGCAGCATGCCACCTTTGCCACGGGCTGCCTCGGTGTATACACGCTGCCTGGTCTGTTCCACGCCGTTTCCCGAGAACGAGACGCTCGAGCACTTTCCCCGGGGCGATCGCGTGGCCTACGATCCGGGAAGAGGTCGTCTGTGGGCGGTATGCAGGGCGTGCAAGCGATGGTCGCTGGCCCCGATCGAGGACCGCTGGGAGGCGCTCGAGGAGTTGGAGCGGCTTACCACCGATCGTGCGCACCTGCTCTCGCAGACCGACAACATCGCGCTCTTCCGCGCGGGCCCGCTCGAGATCGTGCGCGTCGGCCGCGCCGGACTTACGGAGGAAGCGTGGTGGCGGTACGGCCGGGAGCTGACCTCGCGGAAGAGGAGCGCCCGGAAGCTCACGGCTGCGGGAACGATCGCGGCGGCCGCGGTGGTCGCCGGAGGATGGGCGACCGGAGGGATGACGCTGGTCGGTACCTGGCTGCTC
>Ga0114931_10004849_pt1 | contig 16705 bp, 14 predicted proteins | sample 2SBtaG_FD_89579 | JGI IMG/M metagenome (GOLD analysis project Ga0114931, IMG submission 89579) | Deep subsurface microbial communities from Kolumbo volcano to uncover new lineages of life (NeLLi) - 2SBTROV14_V59a metaG | ecosystem: Environmental > Aquatic > Marine > Volcanic | place: Kolumbo...
CCGTCTGTACGCCGCCTGGAGGGGTCGGCCGTGCCGGGGCGCTGCCGACGTCGGCCATCATGGTCTTCATCATCGCCATGTCGCCGCCGCCGCCGCCGCCCGGGGCCTTGGGCGGCGCACTCAGCTCCGCACCGCACCCCAGGCAGAACTTGTAGTGGTCCTGGTTCTCCTTCCCACAACGCTGACAGGTGATCATCGGTTACCCCCGACCGGGCGTGCCCGGGTGCGAATCATCCTACACGATCTCCACGCGGAGGAGCTGCTGGCCCATGAAGACGTAGTCGCCGTGGCGCAGCTCCTGTTCGCCGCGAATGCGCAGGAAGGTGCCGTTCTTGGAGTTGAGGTCGGTCAGGAGCAGCCGGCCGCCGGCGGCCGACAGCTGGGCGTGATGGCCGGAAATGAAGGGATCGTCGGGAAAGTTGATGTCGTTGCCCTCGCGGCCGAGGGTGGCGACGTCGGCGCCGGGGCGGAACGCCAGACCGGTGTCGCCCCCGCGCAGCTGCTGGACCACACGGAACGGAGCCGGCCGGTGCAGGCTGGCGAAGAAGTAGGTGCCGTCGGCCTCGGGCTCGTCGATCCCGTCGTCGTTGGGCGGCTGGACCTCGAGGAGCTGCTCTCCGACCAGGAACCGGTCGCCCATGGCGACATCGTGGGAGCCTCGAATGCGCAGGTAGACGCCGTTGATCGAGCCCTCGTCGCGCACGATCAGCCCGCCCGAGCGGTAGAAGAAGTTGGCGTGGGTCGGCGATAGGAACGGATCTTCCTCGAACAGCAGGGCCGCGCCGGCGCGGCCGGCCAGGTGCTCCTCGCCGGCGAGGGTGAACGAGACGCCGTCGAGGCCGTCGCCCTTGATCAGCACCAGCTTGGCGCGGGCCGCCTGCATGGTGCTGAAGAACATCGTCTTCTTGCCACCGCCGGCGCCGCCGCTGGCCTTGGCGCGGGGCTTGGTGGCGTCGTTGGGCATGTCGAGATCGACGCCCGCGGCCGCGGCCGCACCGCCGCCGGAGGCCGACATCGTCGGCTCGAAGCCGATGTCACCACCTTCGATGGGCGAGCCGCAGGCGCCGCAGAACTTGAAGCCCGGCGGCACCGCCGCACCGCACGCGGGGCAAAGCGGGCCGCTCGCGCCGTGCTGCGCGGTTCCTCTGGGACCCGAGGCAGCGGCTGCAGGGCCCAGCGACACGGCGCCCCCACACCGGCTGCACGTAGCAGACCCCATCGGATTCAAGGTGCTGCACGCGTCGCAGACCAGACCGACGTCCATCCAGCGGCATCGTACCGCCGCGATTCTGGGTGGTCAACGTGTGGAAAGTCCTACTTTTTTCTAATTCGCTGGAGGCTCTTTCGCGCCGCCGCGGCGACCTTGGGATCGCGGTCGTCGGTGGCTTGCTCCAGCGCGTCGGCGGCCCGCGGGTCGCCGATGGCGCCGAGCGACGTGGCCGCGGCTTCGCGGACGTAGCCGAAATCGTCTCGGAGCGCGGTGATCAGGGCGTCCACCGGCGCCGCCTTGCCCAGTCCGCCCAGCGCCCGGGCGGCGTCGGTCCGCTCGAGCCAGCCCTTGGCAGACAGCCGGGAGGCGATCGCCTGGGCCAGGGCCGCGCCCGTCTTCGGGTGGTGCTGGGCGTAGCGGGTCGCGGTCTTCATCGCCGCACGGCGGACCGCGGGCGAGCTGTCGGCCAGACCGGCCTGCAGCGCGACGTCCGCCTGGCCGACGTCGGCCTTGGCCAGCACCGACAGTGCCAGGGCGCGCACCTTGGAGTCCTCGTGCTTGGTCAGCCGGAGCAGGTCGGGAGCCAGCGCCTGGCCGACGCGACCGAGAAGGGCGACGATCTTCTTCTTCTGCCGGCCGCTGGCGTGGTCGAGGTGGTCGGTCAGAACACCGAGATCGATTCGCCCGCGGTGGCCGTCGAGCACCAGCAGCATGCGCAGCTGCAGATCGGTGTGGCGCTCGAGCGCCTCGCGGATGCCGGCCAGGAGCTCTTTCTCGTGGCCGACGAGCAGCCCCGGCGCCAGCGCCGGGTCACCGAGGTCGGCGCCCAGCGAGCGGACGGTGCCGTCGACGTCGAAGCTGTCGTTGCGGGTGAGGAAGTCGGGCTGCTCGACCGGAGCGGGCACCGACTTGGGCGCCGAGATGCGCGCCAGCGCCCACGCCACCGTGCGGCGGATCTCCTCGTGGCGGCTGAAGTTGGCCGCCAGCAGCGCGGGCACCGCGCGCCCGTCGGCCATGCGGCCGAGAGCGTAGGCGGCCATGCGCTGGGTCTCGTCGTTGCCCTGCGCGAGGGCGGTGGCCAGCGGCGCCAGCGCGCGGCTGTCGCCGATGACGCCCAGCGCCCAGGCGCAGGCGGCGCGAGTGGTGTCCTTGCGCGTGGCGTCGGCGACCACTTCGATCATCCGGTCGACCACCTGCTTGTCGTGCGAGAACGACAGCCCCAGGCAGGCCTGCGCCTGCACCGACTCGTTGTAGTCGCCCAGCGCGGACATGAGCGGCGGCACGGCGCGCTGGTCGCCGGTGCGGCCGAGGCCGAAGATCGACGCCTCGCGCATGCTGCGCTCGGGCAGGCGCGACAGCTCGATCAGCTCCGGGATGATGCGCGGATCGCCCAGCCGGCCGGCGGCCACCAGGGCGTCGACGCGGGTGTCGATGTCGACCACCGGACGCAGCGTGCCGATGGCGGAGGTGGGGCCGGTGATCGGCTTGAGCGCCAGGCGGACCAGCGGCGCCGCGGCGCCCTTGTTGCCCAGGTGGCCCAGCACCGACACGGCGATCAGCTGCTGGCCGGGGTATTGATCGTCACCCAGCGCCTCGAGCAGCGGCTTGAGCCCGCGCTTGCCCAGGCGCAGCAGCTCGGCGGCAGCGGCGGTGCCGTCGTCGCCACCGGCGTGCACCCGCGCCACCAGGGTGGGCACGTAGCGGCCGTACAGCTCGACCAGGATCCGCCGGTAGACCTTCTTGTGGCTGAAGGTGAACGCCAGCGGCGAGACCACCTTCTCCAGGTCGCCGAGGGTGCCGGTCAGCTCCTCCAGGTTGATCGCCTTGTGTCCGGCGTTCTCCAGCACCTCGTTGTCGGTGGCCCGCTCGAGGATCGTCCGGTACAGCTTGGCCGCCTTCATGTGGGTCTGGTTCTCGCGCTGGTAGAGGCGGGCCAGCTTGAAGTAGGCGGCGAAGTTGCGCGGGTCGAGCTCGATGGTCTTCTCGTAGGCGGCCATCGCCTTCTCGAGCGAGTCCTCGTCCTGCATCGCCTCGTAGCGCTCGGCCAGGCGCAGGTGCGCGACCGGGTCGTTGGGGCTCTTTTTCAGTGCCTTTTGCACGTAGAGGATCGCCTGGTCGTCCTCGCGCGCGTCGGTCTTGATCTCGGCGATTCGGGTGTAGAACTCGCGCTCGCGCCCCGGCGACAGCTTGACCAGCTCGAGCAGCAGCGCCACCGCGTCGTCGAACTTGCGCTGGCGGCGGTAGACCTTGACCAACTCCTGCATGGCGTCGGTGTCGCTGCCGTCGATGGTGATCAGCTTCTTCAGCACCTCGGCGGCCTGGTGGTCGTTGTGCTGCTTGAGATGGGCCTCGACCAGCAGACGGCCGGACTCGACATCGGGCGGCTCGGCGGCGAACGCGGTCCGCCAGGTGCGCATCTGGTTGGACAGCCGGGTGCGACCCCAGCGCGCGTAGACGCCGACGATGTAGCGGCGGGCCTCGGCGCGCAGCGGCTTCTGCGTCTTGTCCACGGCGGTCAGAGCCAAGACTGCGTTCCAGTCGTCGATCGCCGGCTGCCACATGCGCAGGCGCTCGTACACACGGGCCCGACCCTTGCGGAACTCGGGGTTCTTCGGCGCCATCTGCACCGCCTTGGTGTACATGTCGCGGGCATCGGTGCGCAGGTCGTGCTCGGCGTAGACCTCACCCAGGCGGGCGTAGTTGGCCGCCGTGCGGTGGGCGATGATCCGCTTCCAGGTGGCGATCGCCTTCTTCTTGTCGTTGCGCTGGTAGTACTGCTCGCCCAGGTTGACCAGGTGCGAGCTTTCGCTCGGCTCGATCGACACCAGTCGCTCGTAGGCTTTGAGCGCGCGGTCTTCCTTGCCCCAGCGGGTGTACATCTCGGCGATGGCGGAGAAGACGCTGGCGTCGCCGGGGAAGCGCTGTTCCATCTTGGCCAGCAGCGCGAGCGCCTTCTTCTGGTCGCCGCGGTTCCAGTAGCGCTCGGCCAGCTCGAGCTGGAAGCGCGGCTCGCCCGGCGCGATGCGGATGACCTTTTCGTACTGCGCGAGCGCTTCCTTCTCGCGTCCCGAGTTCTCGAGCATCGCGATCAGCCGGCGCTGGGTGTCGAGCTCGTAGGGCGACTTGCGCGTGGCCGCCTGGTAGGCGGCGACCGCCTTCTCCTGGTCGCCGGTCTCCTCGTACAGCCGGGCCAGCGTGTCCCACTCGAAGAAGTCGCGCCGTCGCTTGGGCCACTCCTTCTCGTACTCCGCCAGGAGATCGCTCAGGCCCTGGCGCTTGCGGTAGATCTCGATGATGCGCGCGGTCAGCTCGCGGCGCAGGTAGTAGGTGCGCCCGACCAGCGACATCGCCCGCCGGTACTCGCGCACGGCGGCGTCGTCCTGACCGGCCTTCTCGTATGCCTGACCGATGCGCGCGACCACCTCGACCCGTCGCGCCGGATCGGACTTGAGCCGGCTCTCGGCCTGCTTGTACACGGCGATCGCGTCGAGCGCCTTGCCGTGGTTGAGCAGGGCGTCGCCCAGCTCGATCCGCACCTGGTGGTTGTGCGGCTCGATGGCCAGGTACTGGTCGTAGTACTTGCGCGCGGTGGCGATGTCGCCGGCACCCAGCGACAGGTCGGCCAGGGCGCGCAGCGCGCGGACCTTCAGCTTCTTGTTCTTGGTCGCCGACAGCGCGGCGTCGTAGGCGCTCTTGGCGTCGGCCGGCTTGCCGGCGTTGCGCAACAGATCGCCCAGGGCGAGCTGGACCCCGGCATTAGCCGGGTGGAGGGCGGCGGCTTTCTGGAAGTAGGGCAGGGCCTTGTCGGCGGCGTTCTCGCGCAGGTGCAGGTAGCCGAGCACCGCGTTGTCGGCGAAGCTGTCCGGCTTCTTGGCCAGCGCCTGCTCGTACTCGCCGACCAGCTTGGCCACCGAGCGGTAGCGGCGGTACATCGCCACCAGCTTGGCCAGCGCGCCGGAGTCGCCCGGCTTCCTGGCCAGAATCCGCTTGTAGCGGGCGACCACCCGCTTGTCGAACGGGTTGCGCTTGACCGACCAGTCGTCGCCGGGTTGGGCGGAGGTCGTGACCGCGGGCGCGAGGGCCGCGAGAATGGCAGCGAAAATGATGACTTGGCGGAGGCGTCGGGTCATGGGCGAGGAAGCGCCGGGACGGCTTCATCAAGTATAACGATCGAAGCCGCCCAAGGCGTTCCTGCCACTGTGGATCGCCCCCGCGGGGACCGCCAGGCTCACATGGAGTCGGCGGCGCTATGCGGCCGAATACGCGCCAGTAGCTGGCCCAGATGGGTCCTCCGGCGCTCGATGCAGTAGTCGCGGATCAGCCGCGCGTGTACCGTGGGGATGCCGGTGAAGCGGATGCCGGTGCCGGCCACCATGTCATCGCCATCGGCGTAGCAAACCTCGCCGCGGGCCCAGATCACCTCGCCGGTGCCCGGCAGCTCGAACTCCAGTCCGATTGGGCCGTCGGTCGCCGCGAGGACGCCCGACAGGCTGACGGACTGCAGGTAAATGCCCGTATCGCTTAGGTTGCACGCCAGGGATCGGACCGGACGGTCACGAACGTACTGCGTGAGGAAAAGCTCGAGGGGGACCCGGAAGCCCAGTCTGCGGTCTCGCGTTGCCATGGATGTCCTCCTGAAATGACTCAGGTAGGATATTGTAGGTCATACGCCTACAGAATCCATTTTTTGTCCGCCGGCGAGCCGGGCGTAGGCGCCCAGCGCCACCCGCGCCGGTCGCAGCCAGTCGAGATCCAGCCGCGCCGGCCCCCGCGCGGTGGCGGCGAAGTGAGGGTGCTCGTAGGCCCGCACTGCCCGGCGGACCGCGGCCACCAGGCGTTCCGGGTCGGAGGCGTAGAAGATGCCCGAGCCGGTGGCGGTGGTCAGATCGAGCTCGACCAGCGTGCCCGTGTACGGCGGCTCGCGCGGCGCGATCGGCACGGCGCCGTAGCGGGCGGCATGTAGATCGCTGGGGCCGCGGCTCGGCTCGTGGGCGAGGATGGCGAAGTCGGCGGCCGACAGGAGCTGGCGCCGTCGCTCGTCGTCGGCGCCCACGACCGTGGCCGCGCGGCGCGACCGCGGCGCCGGGGCGTCGCCCGCGCCCGCGTGAACCACTGTCAGCTGCGCGCCGGCGGCCGCCAGCTCGGCCTCGAGCTCGTCGGACCACAGCAGCGGATCGATCGGGTGGCTCGGCGTCGACTCGGCCACGAACAGCGGCGCCGTCGCCCGCGGCGGCAGCTCGAGCGCGACCTGTGCCCGCCGTTTGGCCGCCGGCTTGGCGGCCATCGCGTCGGCCGGCCGTGGCCAGCGCGCGGGATCGATTCCCGGGGTCAGCTCGAGCTCGTCGTCGAGCAGCGCCGGGACCCCCCGCGCGGACAGGGTCGCCACCTCGGCGTCACCGCCCAGCGCCAGGTGCGCGACGTCCGGGAGCTCGTACGCGAGCGCCGCCTCGATCACCGCGGTCGGATCGTCGGTCACGGCCAGCACCACTCGGCCGCCGCCGCCGGGCAGGGGGCCTTCGAACACCGTCACCGGTCCGCGCGACGTCGGCGCCGGCGACAACCGCCGGGCCAGCCGTGAGGGCGGCTCGGCTCCGGTCCACGGCGCCGCCACCGTGACCCGGGCACCGGCCCGAACCAGGCCTGCCGCCAGGCAGCGCGCCTGGGCCGATTCCGGCCCGGCGCCGGCGAACGGCGCGATCTCGGGGGTCGAGTAGAGGACGCGGATCATGGGGCGAACGCGGTGCTTTACGGCCGGGGGGCTGCCATGATAGCAGGGACCGTCATGCCGATTTACGAGTATCGGTGCCAGAGCTGCGGCGAGGTTTTCGAGTACCAGCAGCACATCAGCGACGACCCCAAGACCACCTGCGAGACCTGCAGCGGCGCCCTCGAGCGGTTGATCTCGCGGTCGGCGTTTCACCTCAAGGGAGGTGGCTGGTACAAGGACCTCTACTCGTCGCCCAAGCCGGGCTCCGACAGCAAGCCGGCGGCATCGACGCCGTCCTCGCCGGACTCCGGCAGCAGCAAGAGCGACAGCGGCAGCGGATCGTCGGACAAGAAGAGCTCCGGAGGCAGCGACTGATGGCAGCACGGATCATCGACGGCAAGGCGCTCGCCGCTCGCGTTCGCGACGGGCTCACCAAACGCACCGCCGAGCTCGCCACCCGCGGGGTCACCCCCGGTCTTGCCGTCGTGCTGGTCGGCGACGATCCGGCCTCGCAGATCTACGTGCGCAACAAGGGCCGTGCCTGCGAGAAGACCGGCATCCGCGCAATCGATCACCGTTTGCCCGCCTCGACCGAGCAGGCCGAGCTGATGGCGCTGGTCGCCCAGCTCAACGCCGACCCCGAGGTCGACGGCATCCTCGCGCAGCTGCCGCTGCCCAAGCACCTCGACCCGGCCGCGGTGCAGGACGCGATCGATCCGAAGAAGGACGTCGACGGCCTGCACCCGCACAGCCTCGGGTTGCTGGCGCAGGGCCGCCCCGGCTTCATTCCGTGCACGCCTCGCGGCTGCATGCGCATGCTCGCCGAAATCGAGTACGACCTCACCGGCAAGCGCGCCGTGGTCATTGGTCGCTCCAACCTGGTCGGCCGGCCGATGATGATGCTGCTGGCCAACGCCAACGCCACCGTCACCGGCTGCCACTCGCGCACCGCCGACCTGGCCGGCGAGGTCGCCCGCGCCGACGTCGTGGTCGCCGCTGTCGGCGTTCCCGAGCTGGTCCAGGGCGACTGGATCAAGCCCGGCGCCGTGGTCCTCGACGTCGGTATGAACCGCCGCGAGGACGGCAGCCTGTGCGGCGACGTCCATCTCGACAGCGCCGCCGAGCGCGCGTCGGCGATCACCCCGGTGCCCCGCGGCGTCGGTCCCATGACCATCGCCTGCCTGCTCGAGAACACCGTCGACGCCGCCACCCGCCGCGCCGGCCAGTAGCCAGTACCTCGGGCCGGAAGCCCGATCCGGGATTTGGCCCGGCCCGGCCCGGCCTCGGTGAGGCCGGTCAAAACCCGCGTCGGCCATCCGTCTGTCCTCGGCCCCCTTCGATCGTTGCTTTTCGTCCTCGAAACCCGGAACGGAGTTCCGGCTCCGACTAGCGCCGCTTGTTCTTGCGCGGCCGCGGCAGCCCGTGCTGCTCGATGCGGGTGATCAGCGTGCGGCGAGAGATGCCCAGCAGCTTGGCCGCCCGCGTCTGGTTGCCGCCGGCGCGCTCGAGGGCGTCGCGAATCAGCTCGCGCTCGCGCTGCTGGATCCCGGTCTTGAGATCGACCGGCTCGGGGGCTTCGCGGGCGCGGGGCGGCGTCGGCGGCTGTGGCGGCGGCGAGTAGTCGAGCTTCATCTTCATCATCTCGAACGTGCTCGCCATCTTGTCCGAGGGCAGGTGGACGAGGGTGAGGACGCCGTCGGTGCACAGCAGCACCGCGCGCTCGATGACGTTGCGCAGCTCGCGGATGTTGCCCGGCCACTCGTAGCGCTGCATCGCCCGAAGGGCCTTGTCGGACAGCTCGATCGGGCCCACTCGCTGTCGCTTTCGCGCCGCCTCGATGAAGGTGCGGGCCAGCGGCTCGATCTCCTCGCGGCGATCGCGCAGCGGCGGGACGACCAGCGAGATCCCGTTGATCCGGAAGAACAGATCCTGGCGAAACCGGTCGCGCTGCACCTCGCTCTCGAGGTCGCGGTGGGTGGCCGCGACGATGCGGATGTCGATCGGGCGATTCTCGATGCCGCCGACCCGGCGCACGCAGCGCTGCTCGAGCACGCGGAGGAGCTTCGCCTGCAGCGCCAGCGGCATGTCTCCGATCTCGTCGAGGAAGACCGTGCCGCCGCTGGCGGTTTCGAGCAGGCCCGGCTTGGCCGCGGTGGCGCCGGTGAACGCGCCGCGCTCGTGGCCGAACAGCTCGCTCTCCAGCAGCGTGTCGCTCAGTGCCGTGCAGTTGAGCCGCAGCAGCGGCCCGGCCGCGCGCGGGGACAGGGCGTGGATCCGCTCGGCGAACACCTCCTTGCCGACCCCGGTCTCGCCGAGGATCAGCACGTTGATGTCACTGGCCGCGACGCGCTCGGCCAGCTTGTGCAGGCTTTTCATGACGCCGGACTCGATGATGATTCCCCCGGCGGTCACGTCGCCGACTCCCGCGTCGACCTGCGCGCAGGCGTGCGCCATGAGCAACTCGGGGGCGCGCCCGTCGTGGGGATAGCTGGCACAGCCGGTGCGGATCGCGGCGCCCTTTTGCTCGAGGCGGCGTTCCAGACGTTCGATCACCTGCCGCGATTCGTTGGGGGTCGCGTCGACGATCAACACCTCGTAGTCGTCGGGACCGTACGACGCCAGGATGTCGCCCGGTCGCAAGGTCGACAGCAACAGCTCGTGCATCGCCGCGGTCTTCGCCTGCTTGTTCTCGGCGCGGATGCGCAGCAGCGAGAACGACCCGCCCGAGCGCTCGGCGCGGGCGCACTCGTCCTCGAGCCGGGCCTCGAAATAGCCGTGGGTCCAGATGCGCCGCGGCCGGCTGGCCGTGTGGCTGTCCTGCAGGATCAGCATCGTCGACCCGAGCTCGAACATGGCGCCCGGTCCCAGGGTGGCGGCTCGGCCGCGCTGCAGGCGTGTCTCGTTGATGAAGGTGCCGTTGGCGCTGCCGAGATCCTCGATGCAGATGGTCGAGCCGACGTGGAGCAGGGCGTGCCGGCGCGATACGCTGGCGACGTCGATCGGGATGTCGGCGTCCTCGGCGCGGCCGATGATCAGGTCGCCCGACTCCGGCAGCGGGTAGGTGGAGACGAAGCCGTCGCCGATGATCAGCAGGCAGAGCCGGTTGTTCGACTCCAGCCGGATCCCCTCGATCGGGGTGAGCTCGTCCTGGAAGCGGCCGCCCTTGAGCATCGCGGAGGCAGATTGTGCAACCCCCGGGCCGATCCTAACCTGCTGTAATCACAAAGCACGGCTGTGCGCAGCCGCCCGGTTGTGCGAGTTTTTGCACAACTGGGTGGCTACAGCACGACCGGGACGCAGGTGCCCTCGCCGCAGAATTCCCCGGTCGGGCAGTCGCTCTGGTCCTGGCAGCTCCCGCCGCCGCCGCCGTCGCAGCCGTCCGGGTCGTTGCACCAGCCCGGGGGACAGTCGCCGGGCTCGACGCTGACCGTGTCGCTCTCGGCCTTGGACGGCGACGCGTGCACCGCATCCATGTGGGCGGTGCCGAACCCGATCGGCGAGAACGCGTCGCGGCGCACCCACAGCTCGTAGACGATGCGGTAGTCCCAGTTCGGCGCGTCGTTGTTGGGCGTGCAGCTCTGGTCGGTCGCCGGCGAATTGTCGAGGTAGTCGCAGTAGCCGCGCTCATTGAGATTGCGGTCGAGCGAGCTCGACCAGGCGAGGATGGCGTTCGGGTCGCCCGCGCGGATCTTGCCGTCGCCGCCGAACGGCCCCAGGCTGCCCCAACCGCACGATGCGGTCGGGACCTCGGAGATGTAGTCGAGCGACAGATCGAACACGACGTCGCCCTGGGCGTCGAGCAGCACCACGTCGGCGTGGTCGCTCCTGGCCAGGTCCTGGAAGGTGTGGCCCTTGTCGCGGAAGTCCCAGCCGACCGCGGTGTCGCCGTAGGTGTTGTCGTTGAACGCCGGGTCGAAGGTCAGACGGATGTGGACGGCGTCGACGCCCTGGAGCTGCTCGAACGCGTACTCGATCACCACCAGCGGGTCACCGCCCGGATCGCCGGCCGCGGGGAAGCAGCGCATGTCGCCGCCCAGGCCGTCGGTGGCGGCCTCGTCCGCACCGGCGCAGGGAAAGGCCGGGCCCGGATCGGTCGGGGGCGGATCGGAGCTCCCGTTGCCGCCCGGTGCGGCAGCGCCGCCGCCGCAGCCGACGGCCAGGGTACCCAGTGCGATCATCGTGAGCTTGTGCATGACTCTGCCTCTCTTCGAGCTGGTGCCGGCTCGTGGTGCAAGAGCGGATCCGGACCGCAGCCGGCGGGCAAGCCCACGAAATCGCGAGCGGCTCCCGCGGTGCGCCCGCGAGGTTGTGCAGCGGCTTGCACTTGCCGATCACCGGCCCGCGGAACGGGTTGTGCGAGCTCCTGCACGACGGAGCCGGCAACCCGCGAGAACTGCGTCGGGCACGTCGCGTGCATCGGGCTCCGAGTCATGCCCAGCAGAGCCGCCGCCGAGTCAGCGAATACCCGGGTCGAGCGTCCGCCCTTGGCTGGCGACGCACCTCCGCGGATCGGCCCCTACCGGATCTTGCGCCGGCTCGCGGTCGGTGGGATGGCCGAGGTCTACCTGGCGCGCAGTCCCGGCGCGGCCGGGTTTAGCAAGCTGGTTGCGCTCAAACGGGTGCGGCCGATCCTCACCGACCAGGCGTGCTACCTGCGGATGTTCCGCGAAGAGGTGAAGATCTTGTCGCGGCTGTCGCACCCCAACATCCCGCAGCTTCTCGACCTGCGCACCGACGGCGGCGCGCTCTACTACGCCATGGAGTACGTCGACGGACTGAGTTTGTCGCGTCTCCGCCGGCTGGGGTTGCAGGCGCGCCGGCGGCTTCCCCTCGAGTGCGCGATCTCGATCGTCTGCGATGTGGCGGCCGCGCTGCACCACGCGCACACGCGCACGAGCTCTGCGGGTCGGCCGATGCGCATCGTGCATCGAGACGTCGCGCCGGGAAACATCCTCGTCGGCTTCGAGGGGCAGGTGAAGGTGATCGACTTCGGTGTGGCCAGCGCCGAGCCGCGCGAGGCCATCACCCAGGATCGTCTGGTCAAGGGCAGCCTCGGGTACATGTCTCCCGAGCAGTGTCTGGGTCGCGCGCTGGAGCGCCGAACCGACATCTTCTCCCTCGGCATCGTGCTCTACGAGCTGACCACCGGCACGAGGCCGTACAGCGGTGTGCCGTACGAGATCATGAAGCAGACCGCGTATCGCGACGTGGCGGCTCCCTCGCAGGTGCGTCCCGGCTATCCGGCGGCGCTGGAGTCGATCGTACTGCGCGCGATGCAGCGCTCGCCGTCCAGGCGCTACGCGACGATGGAGGAGCTGCACGACGACCTGCGTCGCTTCGCCGCCGATTGGCAGCTCCGCCTGACCAGCCGCGCGCGCGCCGACTACCTGTCGGCTCTCGGCCCCTCCCGCCGGGCCCAGCAGGCGGCGCGACCGCGGCGATTTCCGCGTCAGACTCGACTGTCGGACGCGCCGCCCGTCCATGGGGCCGCTGCAGCCGACGGCGGCTGAGCGGCGGGCGTCGCCTCGGTCAGCCGAGGCCGTGGTCCATGTTCATTGCCGCCCGCACCTGTTGCAGGGTGGCGATGGCCTCTTCGCGCGCGCGCGCGACCCCTTTGCGCAGCACGCTGCGGACATACGCGGGATCCCCGGCGTAGCGGGCGCGGCGCTCGCGCAGCGGCGCCAGGTGGGCGTTGAGCGCGTCGGTCAGCATCGCCTTGAGCTTGCCGCTGCCGCCGTCGCCGATCCGCTCGGCGATGGCCTCGGGCGCGTCGCCGGTGCAGATGGCGATGAGCCGGAGGAGGTTCGCGACCTCGGGCCGATTTTGCGGGTCGTAGGTGATGTGTCGATCGGCGTCGGACTTTGCGCGCTTGATCGCCTTGGCGGTCTCGTCGGCGGTCATCTTGAGCATGATGGTGTTGCCGCGGGACTTGCTCATCTTCTGACCGTCGGTGCCGAGGACCACTGGCAGGTCGCTGAGCAGGGCGTCGGGCACGGGGAAGATCGGCGCCTCGGGTGAGAACCGCTCGTTGAAGCGCCGCGCGATCTTGCGCGTGAGCTCGAGGTGCGGCAGCTGATCGCGACCGACCGGGACGACGTTGCCCTTGCAGAACAGGATGTCGGCCGCCTGATGGATCGGATACGTGTACATCAGCGCGTTCACCTGGCGCAGACCGGCAGCCTTGATCTCGTCCTTGACCGTCGGGTTGCGGTCGAGCTCGGCGGTGGTCACCAGGGACATGAACGGCAACAGCAGCTGGTTCAGCTCCGGGACGTGGCTGTGGCTGAAGAAGAACGTTCGTCCGTTCTCGGGATCGAGGCCCGAGGCCAGGTAGTCGAGGATCACCTCGTGCACGTTGTCGCCCACGGCGTCGGCGGTGTCGCGATCGGTGAGCACCTGGTAGTCGGCGATGACGATGAAGGTGGTCGTGCCCAGGCTCTGGATGTGCACGCGGTTGGCCACGGTGCCGAACAGGTGGCCGATGTGCAGGGGGCCGGTCGGCCGCTCGCCGGTGAGCACGCGATAGCGTGCGGGATTACGTTGCAGGTCTTCCCACAGCGCCTGGCTGCGCCGCGACGATTCCCGGAACGTGGCCGACTCGAAGGCCGTGTCGTCGGCGTTGGATACGAACTTCTCGTCCATGGGTCAGCTCACGCTCGACCAGCTCATGCGGGGTCAGCTCACGCGCCGTGGGCGCGCCATGGCGCGGACCAGCACTTGTTGCAGCTCGGCGAACGCCGGCGGGTTGTTGGCGACTTCGTCCGCACCCAGCAGGAGCAGCCGGTCGATCGCCTTGCGCGACGAGGTCAGCGCCACGGTCGGTACCGGCACCGGCATGTCGCGGGCCATCTTGATGGTCTCGAGCGACGCGTCGAGATCGTGGTCGGCGTCGAGGACGACCAGGTCGATGTCGTCGTCGAGCACGGCCTCCGCCAGCTTGGCGTCGGTGGCGCTGATGACCTCGGCGGTGGTGAGGATCGACTTCAGCTGCCGGCTGAGTGTGGTTCGGTCCTGGGTGTCGCCGGCCAGGAGGATGATGCTCATGCCGCCGTACTCGATCGCCAGCCGGTCGACCAACTGGGCCAGCATTTCGGCGGCGTTGGGAAGCGACAGCGCCAGCCCCGGCTGGCCGTCCTCGTCGGCACCGGTGCGCTGGTAGGTCACGGTGCCGCGCAGGTCGATCAGCCCGCCGGCGGGAATCGCCAGCTGGACCTCCACCGGCGTGCCCACCGGCAGGTCGACCCGGGTCTCGACGAACACCCCGCCCCGGGCGAAGCTGATCGAGTACGCGACCAGGAACGACGGCGCGTTCCGGTACTCGATCCGCAGGAGCTGCGCGGGGGGAGACGACATGTCGGCGCAGTATGACCCGGACGCTTGCGTGGGTGCGAGGGGCGGATAGGGGATTTGCCGCCCAGAACCGCTGGGAGGCTGGTGTCAAACGTCCCGTCGCGGCGCTTCCGATGCATCACCGCCAGCCGCGTTACTCGTCAGGCGTGGGCTACAGCCCACTTCCTCCTCGTGCCTTGCTGGCGGCGCGCCGCGAAACCGCCGCTCGGTCCCGTTTGACACCAGACTCCTAGGACCGGCCCAGGAGCCGCTCGAGCAGGCGATCGAGGTCGTCGAGATCGGCGTAGCGCAGCTGCACGATGCCACCCATCCCCTTCGGGTCCTCGACCAGGCTGGCCCGGGTGCCCAGCGACTTGGTCAGCCGCTCCTCGAGATCGCGCACCGCGGCGCTCTTCTTCTTTGCCGTCGCGGACGCGCGCGTGCTCCCGCCGGTCAGCCGCTTGCGCACCATCTGTTCGGTCGCGCGGACGCTGAGCCCGCGGGCGACGACCATGCGCGCGGCGTTCTCCATGTCGGCGGCGGTGTCGAGACCGAGCAGGGCGCGGGCGTGGCCCATGCCCAGCTTGCCGTCCTCGACCTGCTGGCGCACCGCGGGCGGCAGCTTGAGCAGGCGCAGGGCGTTGGCCACCGTGCTGCGCTCCTTGCCCACCCGCTCGGCGATCTGCTCCTGGGTGTGGCCGAACTCTTCGACCAGCCGGTGGAACGCCTCGGCCTCTTCGATCGGGTTGAGGTCGGAGCGCTGGAGGTTCTCGACCAGAGCGCGCTCGAACGCGGCCGCCGGCTCGACGTCCTGCACCACCACCGGGACTTCGTGCAGCCCCGCGCGCTGCGCGGCGCGCCAGCGGCGCTCGCCGGCGATCAGGTAGAAGCCGCCGCCGTCCGAGGCCGGCCGCTCGCGCACGATCAGCGGCTGGATGATGCCGTGGGCGCGGATCGAGTCGGCCAGCTCGGCCAGCTCGATGTCCGAGAAGCGCTTACGCGGCTGCTCGGGGCTGGGATAGACCTCTTCGATCGCGGCCTTGAAGTAGTCGCGGCGCGCCGGCGCGGGAGCCGGCTTCGGCGCGGGCGCCGGGCTCGACGGCAACAGCGCTGACAGGCCACGGCCCAGAGCTTTGCGCTTGGTTTCGCCGCCGGTCACGCTGCTCCACCCGCCGCGGGCGCCGCGTGCTCGGACACCCGCTTGACGAACTCCTCGGCGAAGCGCTGGTAGCTCTTGGCGCCGGCGCAGCTGAAGTCGTAGAGCAGCACCGGCTTGCCGTGCGACGGCGCCTCGTACAGGCGCACGTTGCGCGGGATCAACGTGTCGAACACCAGCTCGCCCATGTGCTCGGAGACCTCGCCGCGCACCTGGCTGGACAGGTTGGTGCGCGGGTCGTACATGCAGAAGAGGATCCCCTCGAGGTCGAGCCGCGGGTTGAAGTGCTGTTTGACCTTTTCGATGGTGGCGAGCAGATCGGACAGCCCTTCGAGCGCGAAGTACTCGGCCTGCATCGGCACGACCACGCCGTCGGCCGCCGCCAGGGCGTTGAGAGTGAGCATGCCCAGCGACGGCGGACAGTCGATGATGACGTAGTCGAACCGGTCGATCACCGTGTCGAGCGCCCGGCGCAGGAACGCCTCGCGACTGTCGGCCCCGATCAGCTCGACCTCGGCGCCGACCAGGTCGCTGGTGGCCGGCGCCACGAACAGCGAGCTGATCTCGGTCGGCCGGATGCAGTCGGCGAACGCGATGTCTCCGATCAGCGCGTCGTAGACCGACAGCTCGACCCGGCTCTTGTGGTAGCCGACGCCGGACGAGGCGCTCCCCTGGGGATCGAAATCCACCAGCAGCACCCTGAAGCCCTGCGCCGCGACCGACGCGGCCAAATTAATGGCCGTTGTGGTCTTGCCAACTCCGCCCTTCTGGTTCGCTACCGCGACGATTCGCGCCATAACGGTCGATTAACTAGCACATCGCCATGACGGGCAAGAAAAGCAGGGATCTGCTCCCGGCCGAAAAGCCGACCGATCTCGGGGGTCTGAAAAAAGCGCGCCGAAAATTTCGCCCTGGTACGACCCGCGCATACAGTGTGCGCAGATGTAGGATAACTTGCTCTCGGGGAGATGGCCCGCGAGAGCCCAGGAGGGACATCATGGCTGCATTTCCGCGTGTCTATCGTTCGTTTGCCGAGTTCGAGCGCGACGAGCTGCGCAAGCTCGACTCCCTTCGCACCACGGTGGATGACCTGCTGGAGGAGAAGTTCTCCGAGGAGCTCGATTTCGAGCCCGACGACACCCGCCGCGGCCGCCGCGGCCGCCCGCGCAAGTAATCGCGCCCTTCGACTGCACCCCGCGCGTGGCGCGGGGTTTCGCTCAGGGCGACCGGTTCCAGGAGATCGGCCTTCGACTGCACCCCGCGCGTGGCGCGGGGTTTCGCTCAGGGCGACCGGTTCCAGGAG
>Ga0114931_10004850_pt1 | contig 16704 bp, 4 predicted proteins | sample 2SBtaG_FD_89579 | JGI IMG/M metagenome (GOLD analysis project Ga0114931, IMG submission 89579) | Deep subsurface microbial communities from Kolumbo volcano to uncover new lineages of life (NeLLi) - 2SBTROV14_V59a metaG | ecosystem: Environmental > Aquatic > Marine > Volcanic | place: Kolumbo...
AAGCCAATCAATTTGTCAGAAGCAAAGGATTATCTTAAACAAAATGAAGTCACAAATCTCTTTTTGAAAAACTCAGGCAATTTTCCTTTTGAAGAAACATTCATGCCAGTTGTAAAGCAAGTTTATGAAGGAATAATCAAGAATGAACAAGTCAAAAAGTCCTTAAAAAAACCTTTTTCTTTTTTTTAAACAGTCCAGTTGCCAGCAGTGTTTGCTCTAAACCAATAACCTTTTGTTAGGTTAAAATAATTAAGAGAATTAATTGGAATTCCCGGAGTATAACTTGCCCATTCAAATCCATCAGCAGCAAGAGCATCATAACCCCAAACAATGTTTAAGTCTAAACCATTCACACTATTATTTACTCTCACAGAGCTATTAGCTGGAAATCCGAGTAAGTTCCAACCTGATTCAAATGAAACTTTATTTTGTGGATTAAATACTGATGCATTCAATGCAAGGTAACTCTGAGAAGTTAATTCTACCCAATAACCTTTGCCTGGTTCAAGAACTCTTAAACTGTTTAGTTGTGCAGGAATATCAGGGTCATAACTTAACCAAGAACCACTAGTTGCATTATATCCCCAAACAATTTCTAAGTTTGACCAAATAGAACTAAGAGCACTCTCAATACTCCAATTAGAAATATTTCGAGGGATGGATATAAGATTCCAACCACTAGCAAGAGCAAAGGTTTCATAATCATTAATTGTGATAGACGTTTGAGTCATTGATAATTGCCCGTAAGTATCGTTTGCAAATAATTTTAGTGTATAATTTCCATTATCGGCAAAGAATGATATATTTCCACAACCAGGCAAACTTTGGTTTTGCCCAGTAATATTTGTAAACCAACATGAATCAAGATTTAGGTCGGTCACAGTATATGATAAACTTATAATTCCATGATTCATATTCCCACTTGGAGAAGTTAGATTAATTCTCGGCGCATAATTATCGTTAACATCTGTAATCAACGAATAAGGTTGTGGTCCATAAGGTACTGATGTTCCATTTACTATAACTGTCCATACCCCACTATCAGGTGAGGCAACATATACTTGTTCTACAATATTTGTATCATCCATTTGTGTTTGAATAGCTGGAGCTGACGGATTTGCAGGGTCTAAAGTCCATGGATAATATCTTGTTCCATTCGGTACAAAGACAACTAAGTTCAAATCGTTAAGTAGTTCTTTAGATGCAAAATAACTTCCTGCATATTCATTCCATAACAGAGTCATTTTCAAGCCAGATAAATTTGAACTATTAACTTCAAAAGTATATGTTCTACTCTGAGAATTGCTAATATTGTTTAAATAAAATAAGGTCTCGTTGCGGTCACGTTCTCCAAGCATTATTGCACGAGTAATATTTATTAGGCCAAATCCATATTGATAATCTGGACCAACATTTCCAAGGTCTTGTGCTGTATGTATTAATATGTTCTTAACAAATGATGGAGGTGGCATTGTTCCACGTGTGTCTCTATAATATTGATATATTATTGCTGCAGCTCCACTTACTGCTGGTGCAGCCATTGATGTTCCTGACATTGAAGCATAACTATCACCGGGTTGTGTTGATTCAATATTTGAGCCATCAGCAACTACTTCAGGTTTTATTCGTCCGTCATCTGTTGGTCCCCATGAAGAAAATGAAGTCATTGCTTTATTTGAATCCACTGCTCCAACTGTTAATACATTCTTTGCTGTTCCAGGCATTATTGTTGTATTATAACTAGTACCCATTACGCCAGGACAGCCATACCCTCTTTCGTTTCCTGCTGAAAAAACTGTTAGGAATTTATTTCCATATGCGCCTCTGGTTGCGTTGTCATACCATGTTGAGTCTTCCCAGTACATTCCAAGCCAATAATTACAATTTCCTGCAGTCGGATTGGTTGATGGACTATAACCCCAACTATTATGTGAGATTGACATATTATATGTGTTTAGAGCTTGCGCAAATTCAGTATCAAACTCTGCTTTTGCTGGTGCCCATTCATAAGACACAAGCAATGACTCGTTTGCAATTCCTTTGTAGAGTGCATTAACTATCCCACCCCCAATAGCGGTTCCTGCAACATGTGTTGCGTGATTTGAATAAGTACAATAATAAGTGTATGTTCCATCCCCATTATCTCCAACATCCCACCAATCAGCGGTATTATTAGAGCAGGTGTTAAAATCTCCAATTCCTAAGAATCTATTTCCAAAATCAGTGTGGTTTACAACCCATCCACCGTCCCAAGTGCTTATAACAATTCCTTTCCATGTGTAGCCCATAGTTTGTGGGTAATTTGCGCTAATAAGATTTCTTGAATTAAAATTATCTTCGAGTGGCTTTTTTGGTGGATAATATGTTAAGTATAATGTGTCTTTTTTGTTTGCAAGAACAAGGGCTTGATCAAGTGTCATATCTTCATCTATTGTTCCGCTTGTCGTTACTGCTTTTATTGGAATTGATTTACCTTTCAAATCAGAAGAATCAAAATAATTTAGTGTTCCATGTAAAAATTTGTCTTCTGGTCTTAGTTCGTACACATAATCTGCAAAGTTTAAGTCTGCGATGTTTGCTTTCACAATCCACGCATTTGTTGGTATATATTCTATGAATTCAACACCTTTGTATTTACCATTTTTAGTTTGTTCTTTTGTTATTAGTTTTTCTGTCCAAATAAGATATATTGAATCAGTTGTTAGTTGAGATTCTGTTTGGTTAGTTGAATTTGTAAAATTAGTTGAAGTAGTAATTGGTTTAAGTATTTCTAAAGTAACATGGCCTGTTATTCCCATTCTTGGTTCTACTGTGTTTTTTTTAATAGGTATTAAATCCTGAGTATGATCTATTGGTTTAATTAATCAGTTATGAAAACTTATTTTTGGAGAATTTTCTGATGCCACAAAAGACATAGTTAAGACTATCATCAAAGTAAATATTAGAATAAAACTGTTCCACCTCATTATTGTATCCTCTAGAATATGTCAAAAGTCTGCATTTATAAAAATTGTGAAAATATAAGCTAGAATTAAATAAAATAATTACTCAAAAACATTAAAAAACAAGTATAAAATAAAAAAAATAATTAAAGAAAAAGTAATAAAAAAAATTAATTAAGTTATTTGAAAGCTTGTTCTATTAGTTCACTTTTCCAACCAACAGATTTTAGTTCAGCTTTTATTTCCTCATCTGTTTCGCCTTTTGCTCTTTTCTTCTCAACAAATTTCTTGAGTTTATCTTCATCACTTTTTACTTCAAAAAATCCTTTTTTGTACATAAAAAAAGCAATTCCTGCTAGTATCAACAATAGCAAGAGTATCCAGACTCCAACACTAATTCCGCCAGTTCCATTATCATTTCCAGGTGTTGAGTTGCCAGTATTATTAGTATTAGTTACTGCCCCCCCGGTTGGAGTGTTGTCTGTGCCGGTATTTGTTGTATTTTTGTTTGTTGTATTGCTGTTGGTAGTATTTGTTGTGCCAGTTATTTCGGTTGTGCTGGCTTGTTCTTCTTTTTGTCCAATTGCAAAGTATGAGTAACCACCAGTGGTTGCTTTATAGTATGCAAACGTACTATCTTCTGATTCAAGCGTGGTTGTTTGTAGTGTCCATGCATCATTAGTATATCTGAAAAGTGCTATGTTATCTTTTGTTATTCCTTTGCTTTCAAGCCAACTTTTCTCAACTCTAAACCAAACAATTGTATTAGTCAAATCTCCTTGTGCAATGTTTGTTTCAGTTATTTGAATGTACTTATATGCTTCAAATTCTATTTTACCAGTGCTTGTTGCAGCTGCAGTCAAGGTTTTAACTTTTAACTCTGAATCTGTAAGCTCATTCTCTGTTTTGAATTGCATTTTATAGAATGGAACACCATCATAAGTATCCTTATCTATATCTATTGTTTTTGTTTCTCCAGCTAATATTTTTGAAAAAGTCTTTGCAAATTGTGTTGTTGAACTTGAACCTGTAGAAGCTCCACCCCCACCATTTCCTGCTACTTTAACATTTACATTAAAAGTTGTTGAGTTTGTTCCAGACATTATGTTTCCTGCAGTATCATTACATCGAACATAATATGTTCCTGATTCGTCTGTTGTGTATTGTATCTCAACACTATGAGTTCTATTACCAGAAACATCCATGCTTTGCATAGAACTAAATGCTACGTTTGATGTTTTGTACCTGCAAGTCGCATCTTCATTTGTTTCTACTTCTAAAGTTACAGTCACTGTTTGACTACCTCTTGATGATGTATCTATCGAAGTTATTTGAGGTTCGGTTGTATCTGCCACAGTTAATGTGTGTACTGCTGATGATGATTGTGCATTCTGGTCTTTACAGCTTACTTTTAATGTGTAGATTCCATCAGATAATTCGTCTAGTGTTTTTGCGTAGGTATACTTTGTTCCTACCTGTTCCATGTCATCTGTTTCAATAGCATAATCTGCACTCATAATCGTTGTACCATTCTTTAGTGTGTAATTACAAAAGCCTGTTGTTGCAGGATTTGCTTCTGTTGCACTGAAGTTTAGTGTGAAGAAGCTGTCTGCTTGTGTGCTTAAGTTTAATGGATTGTTTATTGTTATTCCTGGTGCAGATGTATCGTTTGCTAGTGCTCCTCCTGAGAAGTGAGGTATATACAAGGTCACATTTGTGCTTGTGTTTGTATAACACATATTGCTTGTTGTTATTGCACCTGTTGGTACACTTGTGCATCCTGATAATTTAAAGACTGAGTCTACTTCGTCATCTTCTATGAACAAAACATCCAAATCTCCAAGCGGAGAATCAAATGTTATTACAGCTCCATTTGTAAAGTCTGATAGAAAGTTTGTGGCGTTGAGAAATAATAACATGTTCTGTACTGTTGAGCCTGCATTTGATGTTACTCTTAATCCTCTGCTTGCACTTTGGTTTACGTCTGCTCCAAAAGTGTTTTCCCAGTTTGCACCAAGTCCATTGAAGTCTCTTATTTCAGCATTCATCCTTGTTCCTGAAACATTTAGTTCTATCTCCATAGTCATGGTTTGGTTTGCGTCAACTGAGTCATTTCCTGTTACATCAGTATTATTTGCTTTTACTGTTAGGTTTTTTAGTTGACTTCCAAAAACTGAAGTCATTTCTCTTGCTACTTCTGTCACGTTTAGTGGCGCATTGACAGTAAAGTTTCTCCTAATCACTGTAGCAGTATTTCCTGCTTCGTCAATTGCACTGAATTCTGCGATGTGTTGTCCTGCTCTAAAGCTAAAGGCAGGTGTTTTTGTTCCTACACTTGTATCGCCCCAAGTCTGTTTACCATAGTCCAGACTTAAGTTTACTCTTGTAAGGTTTGTATCATTAACTGTGAAGTTGAATGTTACAGGTGAAGAGTATATTGAACCTTGACCTGGTACTTCAACTGTTATTACTGGTGCAATGTTATCTACAACGAATGTTGTTGAGTTATCAGTTACATTGTTACTTGCTGAGTCTTCTGCATATATTGTTACGACGCCACTTGCATTTAGAATGGTTATATTTGCAATCCATTGGTCTGCACTCGTGTTTATCATTGCTACGCCGTTTGCAGTCACGCTTTCAAGACGTAAGTCAGTCACATTAGCAGTTACAAGTACACTCTGACCTGTTTTCACGTATCCATCTGAGATTGAAACTGAATTTATGCTTAGTGCTGTGTCATCTACAAAAAAGTCTGTTCCGTTTATGAATCCATATGTAGCAACATTATCTGCATAGTCTGACGCATAAATAGTTATATTATCTAGCTGACCGCTCAGAGTTAACGTTTCTGTAAACACTCCTGATTCGTTACCTGGCAAAGCATATAGTGTTCCTGATTGTGCAGAACCATTGCCCCAGAAGTAAGCGTATCGGTACAAGATAAGTCCTTCATCACTCAAATTCATAGTTAGTGTTACGTCTGTTCCTTCCTGAACGTATTGGTCTGATAGTGATATGGATACCATTAGTGGTGCTGTATCATCTATTGTGTAACTTGTTAAATTATTCTCAGCTTCGTTATCTGCAGAATCATGAGCTCTAACATCAACAATGTTTGATATTTTGTCAATTAAAGTTATTGTACCATTCCAAATTCCATTTCCTTGATTGACTAATAGTACTTGTTCAGCCGTAACATCTGTAACATTAGAAACATTATCAGATACATTAACAGTTACAGAAACTTGTGTTGAATTTTTCACGTAATCATCTGATAAAACAACACTATTTATTATTGGGTCATAATTATCAATTAACATCTCAAAAGAATATGAACTATTAATATTTCCTAAACTATCGGTGGCAACAAATCTTATTCCACATATTCCATCAGGACAACCCATAGATAATCCTGTAACATTAACAGTCCATTCTGTTGCACTTACATTTATCATTGGAATCAAAGATCCATTTCCAACACTCACTGATGTAACTCCATTTTGATCTATTGCAGTTACATTTATTTGTTCTAAAACCCATTTGTTAATTACTCCATTTGAGTCAGCATCAGTCATGAAATAATTGCTTAGTGTTGGTGCTGTATCATCAACTGTTATTGTTAGTGTTGCTGTATTTGAGTTTCCTGCTTGGTCTGTCGCAGTAAATGTTAGGAAGCAAGTTCCTTCACTGCATCCAAGTGCACTGGCGTTTGTAAGTACGCTGTAGTCTCCATTTCCAGCCATTGATACGCTCGAATCATTTCCTGCTGTAACACTTGTTATGCTACTTGCATCTGTAACTGTCACGTTAAGTAAAAGTGCTGTTGTGCTTGTAACTAGTGTTTGACTTGCTGTTTGACCAGATACAGTTGGAGGTGTGTCGTCCACTGTATAAGTAAAGTTTGTTTGTGTGTATTGTCCATTTGTATCGTTTGCAAATGTATAGACTAAGTGAACAATTCCTTCAGCCCATGTGCTTGGATTAATTTCATATTCTATTGATGTTGCTCCAATTGAGGTATTTGTTAGTCCTGCATCTACTTGTTGTCCTGTTGAATTATATACTCTATAATAGGCCACATCTAAGTTTTGTCCTGATGTGATTGATACATTAATTGTCTGGCTTGATTTTATTGCTGTTCCATCAGTCACGCTTGAACTTATTGTTGGTCTCTCAGATGGTGTTGCACTAACAGACACATTTGCTCCAATATTTCCTGCGTCATCATATGCCGCAACTTTGTATTGATAGACTTGAAGGTTTGTTAGATTTCCTGCATCATATCTTGTTACTGTGCTTTGTTGCACTAGTGTCCATGTTCCGCTTACGTTTTGATAAACAATGTAGCCTGTCAAGTCTGTAATTGCACTATTGTCTGTGTTTTGTGTTACAGCTACCCAAGTCAGGTTTACTGTGTGGTTTGATGCGCTTACAGATAGTCCGCTTACTGGTTTTGGGAATAGATCATCTACTGGTGTGACTGTGTCTGTAACGTTTGCAGCATAGTTTGGTACTTCATCGTATGCTGAGACTGCGTATGTGTAACTTGTTCCGTCTGTCACGCCTGTGTCGATGTATGAAACATTTGTTTTTCCTGGCAGATTTGCTACTTGTGTTCCATCTCTGAATAAAAGATACCCTGCTGTGTCTGCAGATGCGCTTGCAGTCCAAGATATAGTTGCAGAGTCTTCTGCATTTGAGGTGTCTACTGCATTTAATCCAGTCACTATGGTTGGCGCCTTTGTATCTGTTGGTGTTCCAGCAACTACACTTGAGTTAGTTGATGGGTTTCCACTCTCATCCATTGCCATAACTTTATAGTAATATGTATTGCCATCTGTTAAACTTGTGTCAGTATAGCTTGTACTTGTTGTTTGTGTCTCTGCAGTGAATGTTGAGTTGTCACTTGAAAAATATAGTGTATAATTTGCAAAGTCTGATTCGACATTTGCATTCCAGTTTATTTGTAGTTGTCCTTCTTCTCCTGAAACATCTGTTACTGTTAGTCCTGTTGGTGCACTTGGCGGTGTTGTGTCTGAAACTGTTTTATTTGCTTCGTTTGATTCACTTCCTTCGTTTGATGTGTCCATTGCTGTGACTACATAATAATATGTGCTTCCGTCAAGTGTTAGTCCTGTGTCTGTGTAGAAGAGGTTTGTGGTGTTCCCAATATTTGTTCCTGTTGATTTTGTAAGACCGGTTGAGGTTGATCTATAGACAAGGTATTTTTGCACTCCAAAATCGTCTGTTGCTGCAGTCCAAGTTAAGTTTATTACTCCTGCACTGACTTCTGTTGCGCTTAGTGAGGTTGGAGTAGTTGGTGCGCTTGAGTCTGATACAGAGAGATTTAATTGAGTGTTTGAACCAGCTGAATCTACTATTCTTGTAGTTGCTGAGATTCCTGCAACGTAGAAGATTATATCTTCACCAGATTCTATTAGGTTATCTGAATGGTTTCCAGATTGGTCTGTGGTTGGAGGGTTATCTACATATCCTACATTCAAAGAATATAGTCCTCCTGCAAGTGTTCCAGATGTTGCGTTTCCTACGACATTTCCATATGCATCTTCAACCCATACAGTTGTTCCTGTTGAGACTATTTGTCCATCAACTGTAACATATCCCCAGTATGCTGCTGGTTGCTGCGGTACAGCTGATACCATTACTGCCAGTATTACTGCGAATAAAAATGTTAATTTTATTTTACTAAATTTCATTAAAACTACCCCCTCTTAACCTCTATTTTTTGATTATAAAATATAGCACTGCTATGAATGCTATTATTATCATAATAATTATTGTTACAACAATCCCAGACTTAAATCCTGATTGATTTTCGTTCGGATTATTTGCACTCTCATTTCCCTCTGTTTTATTATTCAAACTAGCCTCGTTATTTAAACTTGATGGCTTTTTTATTGGTGAGTTTGGCCCTTCTAAATCATCTGGGTTATTTATCAAACCTGTTGATAAATTTGAGTTTTTTGATGAATTTGTTGAAATATTTGTTGTACCTCGTGTTTGTTCTGAAGTATTTATGGTTGTTGTATTAGTTTTAGGACTAAAACGTGTATTATCAGTGTCAATAATAGTTGATAACTGCAGGTTTAGGTTATTATTGGTTCCTTGTTCATTTACTACAATTGTTTTTATTTCTTCATTTGAAACAAAAAACTTGATTGATTCTCCAGAACTTACTCCTTCATCTTGTGTTGTTTCTTTATCATCCCATAAAACATTTACTGAGTATAACCCATTTGAATTTGATTCTTTTGATTCTCCAATTATATTTCCTGATAGGTCTTTTACTATTACAATCTCACCTGCAACTAAGGTTCCATTAGAGTCAGTTATTTCTCCATAATATCCTGTTGGTAATTGTGGAACAGCAATTGCCATATAAACTAAAGATAATATAAATAAAAAAAAGATTAGGCTTGTTGTCAATATTTTTGCGTGTTTCCTGTAAACCATTTTTCTCACAAGTTCCTCATCTACCAGTCAACATCCCATGTGACATCAGATGTTGTTTTGAACCAATATCCTTTTCCAACTGTGAAGTTTGTCAGGGTGTTAAAGTTTGCTGGCTGCGATGAATCATAGAGTTTCCATTTCTGACTCTCTATTGGTTCTGTTGGATCATATCCCCATATATATTGGACTTCAGAGCTTATACTACTTATTCCTGTTGTGACGTTTTTATTTATGTTTGCAGGATAACCCACAAGTGTCCAACCAGTATACAAGAGTATTGATTTGGCTGTATGCGCTGAACCTGTGGTTGTAAGTGTTGCTGAATTTGTTGTTTTTATCCAATATCCTGTTGTAACATCAAGCTCATTGAAATCATTTAAAATGCTTGGTCTATCTGATGACCATAAAGCCCAAGTTTCATTTGATGCATTGTACTTCCATACAACTTCAAGTTCTGAAAGTATGCTTGAAAATACTGATGTAAGCGAATTGTTCGTTGGAATTCTTGAAAGCGATATCAAGTTCCATCCTTGAGATTGAGTTGAATTTGATGATGCAGTATTGACGGTTACTGACTCACTATCATGAAGCACACTTCCAGCATACACTTTAGTTGTATATGTTCCTGATTCATTAAACCCTGTTTCGTTTGTCCAAGAATAAGAAGCAGAAGCACCTGCATCTATTGTTGTTGGATAATTATAGAGTGTTCCATCATTTAATGATAACTTAATATTATTTGCAATTGTTCCGCCAATATTTGTTATCTTAAAATCAAGCGTGTCTACTGTTGGCGTGAATATGCTTGGTGGCAAGACGTATTCTACTACTAACTGTGCTGCTGAAGGAACGACTACTGATGTAGTGCTTGCACCTGTCGAAGTATTTGTTCCACTACTTGAGATTGTGTAAGATAATGTGTAAGTGTTTGGTGAATCTCCTGTAACAGACCACTTTGCTGTGCTTGATGATTGATCTGCTATTGTTGGACTCATTGCCTGATTGCTCACCATACTTAAACCTGTTGAAGGATCTGAGTTAGGAGTTATTTGAACATTACTAACTGTTCCTCCACTTGCAGTGCATTTTACTTCAACAGTTCCAGTTGAAAACTGGGGTATTGAAAGGCTTGTGTCACTTACTTGTCGACACGTCAATGTTGCTGCGCTTGCTAAAGGCAGTATCATCAGTATTATTATTAGTGTTGTTATTGTTGTTCTCATTATTGTCCACCTCCAGATGGAAGGATATTAAAGTCAAAAGAATCCATCGCAATGATATTTGTTTCCCCATTTATTGTTGATGGCTTGAATGCTTCTGCTCTGTTAAAAGTATTATTTACTGAACAATTTGCCTGCATGTTTACGTATAGCTGAAATGATACACTTGGTGCTAAAGCGCCTCCAAAATTTTGAGTCAAATCATTCCAGTTCACAATCGTTCCATTATTAAGGTCAGGCACTACAGATGCATTTAGGAATTGTATGCATGACCCAAAGTAATCATTTACTGGTACAACTCCAAAGTCCATATCCCCTGTGTTTGTTATTTCTAGTTCAAAAAGCATTGTGTCGCCTTGGGATATTCCTCCTTGTGGGCTTAGTAATGTTTTTGTTATTGTTATATTTGGATTTGTTCCTGATGGTTGTTGCGGGCCTGTGACATTTATTGGTATTTCCACCTCATTTAGCCATGCATTGACCATTACTGGGTTGACTGTCCCATTAATTAAGTCTGCAGCATTTATTTGTAGATTAAAATCCAAATATAAGTTATTAATTCCCAGTATTGTTGGGAAGAACACATAACTTAACTGACCAATGCTTTGTCCTGTTAGACTTACAGAGTCGCCATTATAAGTAGCTGTATCTCCTACTGCAGTTGCATTTAGTATCATTGATGCATTAACATTCATTGTGTCTGAGCTGTTTACCATCACACTTATGTTTGTCGCACTCCCATTATTTACTTGCATAGCTTGCATTAGATCAATTATTGGCACTCCGTTTAGGAAAGGGACTCCTGATATATGTGGTACAAAGAAGTTTAGTTCTTCTGCTCCGCTAACATTTATTCCCCTTACCTCTATTTCTACATTTCTGAATTCATACCAGCTTGGCAGTTGTACAAAAGCATTATACAATCCTGGAACTAATGATATGTTGAATTCACCGTTTGCATCTGTAAATAAAGTATCTATTATTTGCATGTTTGATGCATTGATTATTTCTATTGTCGCGTTTGGTATAATTGAACCTATTACTTGTCCTGATAAGCTTGCAGAACCTGGTCCTCCACCACCGCTTGTGTTACTCTGATTCATTAAGCTTAAGTTAACCAGTATTTCGTATGGAGAATTAAATCTGTGCAGCCCATAGATTAAGTGTGTGTTATTCTCTGTGTAATTTTCATATCCGTCTTTATGTAACACTATTTTATGAAAACCTTTCTTTATACCGTAAGGATTCGCTGATAGACAATTTTGTCTTGGTAAACCATCGATGTACATTATCGCATCTGCGGGTAGTGATCCTGTACAGGTTATGTAAGTCCATCCATTGTATATTTTTATTTTGTCAGTGTCTACTGTTTTATTTGTAATGTTAACTAATGTTGCATTTATATTAAGAGCTCCTGCACCAACATTCTTAAACGTGAAGCTGAAAATACCCTCTCCTGGATCAATAGTCACATTTGTCATACTTACATTTCCAGAGTCATCATAGAGATATAACTTTGTTTCAAGATAATTTGAAAGATCTCCTGTTATCTGATAAGTTACATTTACTTCTGTGACATTTGTTTTATTATTATTTTCTGGAGATAATATAGTAATTGTTGCCTCTGCAGGTGTTTGATTTCCTGTTGAGTTGCCTGGAGGGTTTTCTCCAGCCCAATTACATTGACTAACGTCCCAGTCCCTACAATCTCCTAAGCATCCGAGTGTTCCATTGACAAATCCAAGGTCTTGACAAGTTGAACCGTCAAGGTCAGCCCCATCACACTTTTCAGTTCCTTGTATTATGTTGTCTCCACATACTTCTAAAACTCCGCCACAATCGATTGAACAAGTGTCGATTTCACTGTATAAACATACTCCATCACCACAGTATCCACTGAAGTTTCCAACTGAAGATAATGTTGATTCGACCGTATAATCAAATGTTATTGAGCTTCCAACAGTATTGTTTATTGGTGTTCCATCTTTTACCATGTAGCTTGAGCTAGCCCAAATATCATTTTTGAATCTGACTATTACTTCATAATCATCAGATTTGTTTTCAGGGTAAACTAATACATTTTGTGTATTAACTCCAACACCTAAATCAAGATTAACTACTTTGCCAGATTTGGCTTTTATGCTTAAATTGCTTCCTGTTAGTGTTGTTGCTCCTGTTCTGGTATTATTTAAGTTTACACTTACGTTTAGATAAGTGGTTGTTAGATTTGTGCTTTGATTTATGTAAACTGTTGTAGGACTTACTCCTCCACTTAATTCTACTTTGTAAAGTTTAACAGTTAGGTTTGCAACATTTGCTGAGAAATCAGGTGTGCTTGTTGATTTCATGAAATACTTGTTTACTCCTTTCTTCTCAACATAGATTGTTTTCTTACCTTTAGCAACTTCTAAGTCAAAATCTCCATTTGCATCTGTGAAGTCTTCTGCTTTTCCTATCTGTACAAGTGCGTTTTCTATTGGTTGATTATCTTGGTCAATGACTTTTCCGCTTACATTAACTGTGTCTAGTTTTACTGTAATTGGAGTTATTAATAGTTCAGACCAACCAGTTGCTTCTTTTGGACTTAGCTCTATTGGAAATATTGGTATTCCAAGCAAATATTCTCCTGGTTCTTTTGGACTTAATATTTGGAAGTCTGCATAACTATTATTAGTATCATTTCTTAAGAATACTCCTCCTTCGATCAGCCATTGTTTTTCACTCGCAGAGTTTTCTTTTAAGAAAAATATTCCCACTTCCGATTTGTATCGAGCATCATTTTGTGCTTGTACATGAACTGCTATTAACTCATTTGTACCTACTGTTCGTTTTGCTGAGAGTGATGATTCACTCGAGCTCACAATAACAAATTGCACACCTGATTTAGTATAAGCTGTTCCGTCGGTTCCTACTACTCTTGCAAATACGTCTACTGGACCGGGAGTTATTTGTGTTAAGTTTCCTGACTTATCATCTTTACCCATTACAGGTATTGTAAAAGCATAAGTTGTAACTCCATTGACTAAAGACACATTTAGTGAATCATTCTCATAAAGAGTTATTTTATTTGGATTTGGACCTGATGATTCTACATCCATTACAGCATCCATTGCCACAAGTGAACCATTAACTGCGTTTCCTTCATCATCAGTTACGTTCACAATCATCGTAACCATGTCTCCAATTTCATATCTTAAATCAGTATTTATTTTAAGATCTCCTGAACCAACTACAAAATCTGAGGAGTATCCAAATTGATCTTCACTTTGAGGGTCTATTTGTTGATTGAAGTCAAATATTGGGAATATATCTGCTGAATAATCTCCCCTTGGCATTGGACATAGTTCAAGCTCTAGAACTCCTGTTTCATCTGTTTGCATTTGTAGATTTGATTCCTGTGACTGTTCTCCACCTGCAGACCATTGTGGTCCAGCAGATAAAGGTGTACAATCTACTCCTCCAACAGAATTTATTGTTCCAGTATATCCATCTAAATTATGGAATAGGTTTATATCTATTTTTTGACTTTTTGGATTTCCATTTGAATCCTTGGTTGTTATAATTATTTTTACGTTTTCATCTGGGTTAAACTTTGTTTTCATGTCTACCACAAATGATTTTGTTCCAACATTAATAAAGTAAGATATTTCTTGTTTTACTTGTTCTCCAGATACATCACAAACTGCTTCTCCCGATACTAAATACTGTCCTGGTAGTGCGGGTGTTATGTAATTAAAGACGTATGTTCCATTCTCATTTGTTGTTCCATTTACAGATAATGCTTTTACAAGTTGGTAATCTTTCTCATTATATATTCCTGCAAAACTGATATTACAGTTCGAGATTGGTTCACCATATAAATCACTTGTCATCATCCAAACTGGTTGTTTGCTCTTTGGTTGTAAGTTATTCTCATTCTTTGAAATTGCAGTGTGAAATTTTTCTACTGAAACAAATAATTCGCTTGTGTGTGATTCAAAGTTTTCATCCACATATTCAAATATCAAATTATATTTATTTCCTGCGGTTATGTTTAGTATGTCTGATCTTAGATTAAATGATGTCATTCCTGGTTCTGAGAATAATCCTTTCATTCCCACATCATTAGGAATATTTTGACAAAATCCTCCGGATTCGTCTGTTTGCCATTCGCATAAATCTTCTGCATTACAACTTTGTTCGTCGTTATAGTCCCAACAAGATGCAACTTGTGGAAAGGAATTTGTAATAGCACTTATTCCAAGTCCACTCACATCTCTTGTTTGGAATGTTTGCAAGTTCTTTATTCCTGTAAGTGTTATTGTTTTGTTTCCAAGTGGTCCAAACCATTTGTTATTTCCACAGTTAGTACACCATGGGTCTTTTCCTTCTCCAAATAGTTCTGTTACAACTGTGAAATTCACACTTGGTATAATGTCTGATCCATCAACAGTCCAAGCATTTATCTCTGTTCCACTTCCTATAGTGAAGTCTTTATAGAGATATTCATTAGATTCGCCTCTATTAATTTCTATTTCCATTGTGTAACGTCCAGGCATATTTGGTGTTGTAAAGTTTAGTTCGAGAACCGAACCTGTGTTTACTAATGGTTCATCATATGTATCTCCCATTGGTCCCCATATGTTTTTTAGGGTTGCATTAGTTACACCAGTTACTTGCAGAGTGTATACTTGGTCTGCAAAGAAATTAGTTACTTCATCTCCATTTCCATCAATTATAGTTGCAGCTGGTTTTGTTCCATTTGATAATCTAAACAATGCCCAACCAGTGGATTTTCCAGATGTTTCAAGGTTCATGTCTAATTCGACTTCAAATTCGTATGTTTGATTAAGTGCAAGTGCTGCTTGGTCTGGTTGCATTTCAATTAATATCTCTCCATCAACTACTGAGAAATTACTTTGTGTTAAACCAAAGTCTGAAAGATTTACTTCTGTTGGTTGCCAAGATCCTGGTTCATGTTTATTTATTCTAGTAATATTTATTGTTCCATTTTCAGTTATTGGATTTCCTGTGTCAAAGTTTCTTGCTCTTGCGTTTATTTCTATGGTATCAGTTATTCCATATTCCCATTCACTTGTGTAAGCATCAACTTGGTAAGTTCTTACTTGGAAATCAAACCATACTGTTTGCCCCCCAATATTCACTCCACCGGTGTACGCTCCTGTTTCTAAACCTGCAGATGCGAGGTCTATTCTTAAGGTTACTTTTCCATCTGAATCTGTTTGACTGTCAGGGGTGAAATTATAGTGTCCACTTAGGTTAATTGGAGTTGGTTCTTGGTCATAGCTTTGAGGCCTTTTTCCAAATTGAATAAGGCTTGCGCTAACACCCTCCGCATTATCTTCGCCATCTTTTGCAGTTATTTGAAGGCTGAAAGTATCTGTTGATGAGTAATCCCATTTTTCTTGTTGCCAAAATAATTTTAAATCATCATTTCCTTTTACAAAGAAATCTAGTGGAACAGTTCTGGATGTTCCGCCAACAGTTATATTTAATTCTGCATGATAGTTTCCTGTAAAGAAACCTGTCGTGGATATATTTGCTTTATTTCCTGACCATGCAAATGTTGGACTTGAAACTAATTGTCCAAATGGATCTCTTATCTCATCTAGTACAACGTTTGTTGGTGTGACTTGCCAGTTATTGGAGACATTATGTACTTCTACATTTATGTTAACATAGTCACCTGATTTGTATTCTGATTGGTCTGTCCATGCTTGCATGTCGTATGAATCTGGGAATATGTCTATAAAGAAAAAATCTTCTGGTGGCGAATCTGAACCATCAAGTAATTCTATTTGAACATCGTGCGGTCCGTTTGTTAGTCCAAGACCTCCAGAAGCTACTGAATCATCTATATCAAAAGAGAATACCTTCTTTATTCCAGAAGAAGCGTCTGTTGTTAAACCTGAAATTACTGTTTTTTGGTTTGTAAAGTGGTTTTTAAACGTTAATTTTAGAGATGTGTTTGCCAATGATGATGTAACGTTAAAAGTGAAATTTCTATTATTAGTTAATATATAGCGATTATCATTCCATGGCCATTCTAACATAAATTGTGTTTG
>Ga0114931_10004851_pt1 | contig 16701 bp, 31 predicted proteins | sample 2SBtaG_FD_89579 | JGI IMG/M metagenome (GOLD analysis project Ga0114931, IMG submission 89579) | Deep subsurface microbial communities from Kolumbo volcano to uncover new lineages of life (NeLLi) - 2SBTROV14_V59a metaG | ecosystem: Environmental > Aquatic > Marine > Volcanic | place: Kolumbo...
TGCATGGTGAAATTTCAAAGGCAGTTGGTAGCAAATTGCAGAAGCAACTCCGCAAGGATGGTGTGATCTGGTACTCTCCCAGTGCTTGTGGATGGTTTTTTTCTCTGTCGACCGCTCAGACCACATGAATATCCCGCCAGGCACTGCATTGAAAACCATGAAGACATGTTATCGTTCTTGTTCAAAGAAATCATTCACGGAGGACCACACAGATGTTGACAGTTGTTGATCTTGTGATATGGTTGCTAAGTTTTTTCCTAACGCTGATCAGCCTGGGCATCCTGTCAATTTCAAACGTGAACGTTGAGATCAACGATAGCGCGCTGAAAGCGGTGTTGTTTTCACTTATGGGTCCCTTTGCGCTAGTTTCACTGTTATTCTTCGTGATCAGCGGCACATTTTTATCGTCAATTGAAAATGCTTACAATGATTTCACAGATCATCATAGCTAATAGAATTAACCCGTAACCCGGTGCAAAATGCACCAACTTTTGGTAGAATAGACACATGTTAAGTAATCGACACCGGCAGTCACTTCGTAATCTTCGTCGTAAGGAGGCAATTGCCCGTAATAATGCATGGGCGGCCCTCTCGTGTGAAGAGCAACTTGCAGACCTTGATCGGCGTCTCGGTGAAGGTCAGGGCGCGGTAAAGCAGCGTGCAAAGATTGCGCGGCTGATTGCCCAGCGCGAGATCGCGGGTAAGCGCAACAAAAAGAAAAAGAAGTAAGTGGTAACGGATTCTTCAGCGTTCCACGTTACGGTGTTCATAGTTATGTCTCAGGTGATGACATGACAAGGTCTGTTACAACGTACGAGTATGATGGTGAACTTGATCGAGTTGTAGACGGTGACACCGCATACATCAAGGTCAGTAAATCAACAACACACACTGTTGATTTTGGATTCAATGTTAAGACAACGTTCACGGTATTGAACTTTGCAGTCATTGATTTCAGGTTGCTTGCCATCGATGCACCCGAACTTCGCGGTATAAAAAAGCTCGCTGGCGAGAAGGCGAAAGAGGAGCTGATCAGTCTGCTAACGGGAGCAAAACTGCGTATTGTAACGTCAAAGATGGGTAAATACGGACGTTGGCTTGCTAGGATTTATGTCATAGACGCAGATGGTTCCTTGATGGATGTTAACCAACACATGATCGATGGCGGTTTCGCCGTGCCGTACCCAGCGTGATAGTTACTATCTGTGGAAACAAACGTAAAAGTAACATCACAGCCTGACGCGTGTAGTGCATTGAATGATGTTGCCGACATTGTTAATGATGTCCTTGTAAGACTCCCACACCATGACATTGGGTATGATGTAAATGAAATGCTTGAGGCAATTGCCTCTGCCCAAGATAGCCTGAGAGCCAATGATGTGCAGACGGCAAAAATACAGACGTATAGGGCAAAGCACGCTGCAAGCAACTTGCTTAAGCAGCAACTCAGGCAATTCACTGATTCAGACTCTGCAGAATCCGTGAATGAACTCAAGTCAATTAACTTGGAACTGGGCCACGTGTTGCGGTGGATCGTTCAATCTCACTGAGTATTACAATTGGGCCGATTCGGGTTCAAGAGAGACATCCAGATTTATCATGTGTTCATAGATGTAGTAATCCTTATCATTCTGTGTGAAGCATCTCGAGGGCATGTGATGTATTTGTCCCTTGTGATGAAAAAAATCACCTAAATGGTGCATTCAGGCACGATCTGTGGTATGATTAGATCATAATAGAGGAGTGTCAGCAGACACCCGTTACAGTGATATACACAGGATGAGACTCAGAAACACGATAGTAGCCACAGTCCTCGCGAGTTCAGCGATTGCTTGTGGTCCATTGCACGCATTTCCACACACGCTGCGGGTTGATTCTCGCTTTTCGGGCGAGGAACAGGCACAGATCGTTGCAGCCATTGATGAGTGGAGCACTGCAACGGGTGGAATCGTACAGATCAATCCCGTTGTGACGGATGGTCTTAGCACACCTACGCACATAGGTACCTATAATTCAGAAGGTTTGCACACGATCTACAGTGCAAATGGTAACAATCCTGTTTTTGACAGATCAACGTTGGTTGGTTTCACAGACATTCCAGGTCATGGCCCTGGCGAAGGAAGTTCTGGAAACAACATCTGGATCATTCCTGCACGTATTAAGCATAATGCGCACAAAGAAGGTCTTGTTTACAAGACGTTCTTTCGTCAGATCGTGTTACATGAGCTTGGTCATCACTTTGGTCTTAGACATCCACCCCTAAGTGAACACAATCGATCACTTATGCAACGCTTGGCAGAGCATGCAACTCCATGCATTGCGCCGGCTGATCTGGAACGTTTCTGTAGGCTCTATGATTGTAGCGGTCACAGTGTAAAGACTACCTGTACACCGATCCAACTCTTTAAGTCTCAGCACATTGCAAGGTACGAGTGAGATCATAGAAGAGGAAATCATGAATCGAACCCTATCGCTAACGCTCATTATGCTATTTCTTACTGTAGGATGTGCAGTGCCTACGTTTGGTTCCGATGACACCCAAATTGTAGTTGGTGATTCGGGAGTGGACGGCATAGGTAGCGATATGGATGGTTCATCAAACTTGCGACCTGATAAACAACACAAGCAGGGAAGCAATCGCTGCATGCCGATCCTCCATCTCGATAAGAATGGTAACCTTGTACTTGATGGTTGGAACTGTCCATTGCCTTCCAGACCAGATCAGCGTCCGATGCCTGATCCTGCATAATTGTGTAAGGTTCGGACACGGTCTTGTGACAAAACTACTCAATAATGATTTTGTGTATTACGATCAAATGCTTACGAGATTGTCAAAGATTTTGAAAACTTCCGGTAGTAATATAGGAAAATGTGAAATACAGCACAACCGTGTGGTATGATTTAATCACATAAATGACATTCATGCTGGTATGTACACTTGTTCTCAGTTTTGCTCTTATAACAGCGGGATTGATTGAATTGCTCATTAACAAGTTCATCTGAAAGAGAATTTGGTAATGAAAGACGAAGAAGAAAACACACTTCATTTTGAATTTACTGCTCAGGATAAGTTGGGTCGAAACATTGCGTTCAATAAGGATGTCTCAGTCAATGAACTTGAAACATTCTTCCATGATCTTGGTGTTGCATTTAATATGATCTTTGGACTAACGGGTCATCATTGTTTTGCGGTTCGTCTGCTGAACTCAGCAAAGGTGAGCTCGAAGATACAGGCAATCAAGTATGTACGCGTAATGACGGGGGCTTCACTTGTGGAAGCAAAGGATCTTGTTGACAAAAACGGTGCGCTTGTCTTCAAGAATCATCATGATGCAAAGCAGGGTGTTCTTGATTATGCCGCCGCTGCAGGATGTAATGCGGAAATCGTGAATGTGGTACCGGCGTGTCAGTTTAACCTTGATGTCATCAAAAGATGATGTAGTAACCAACCACCAACAACAAAGAAAGAGAAAAATGGCAAAAGAAAGAATTCCCGCAAAGGCAAAGCCCTCGGGAGCACGTCGACTGAAGAACGCACATCGTAGTTCTTTGCAAGATACTATGAGTTCACTAAGAGAATTTGCTCGTCTTGTGATGACAGATGATGATCATCCACGGCATGCTGATCTTGCAGAGACAGCAGAACGTTGGTTCTTTAACAAGCGTGCAAACTTTAGCAAACCCGTTAAGTGTATCGGTTCGACGCGAAAAAAGAAGAACAAAAACAATCAACAGCGTAGCAGATATTAGAAACAGTGTTATCAGCATTCTCACGTCCGTTTGAGATCAAGATGAAACATGTTATCTTGCTTTTTGCGATTCTTCCCTTTGAAATTATCTTTGTAGGTATTTGGAAGACTGTGCTAATTGCATCACTAATGGTCTGGTTTTATGTGGCGGTGTTGCTGCATGAACTTGGACATCTGATGGCCGCCCGGGTACGAGGTTTTAGGTGTGATGAGGTACACATTGGAGCGCTATTTGGTTGGACGTCATTTGATGTAGATAAAACCTTTTCAAACATTGATGAAATGATCATTAGCATCACCGGTCCAATGATAAACATCCTGATCGGTGTAATCTCGTTCCTACCCATATTTCTATTCCATCCGTCAACAACGGTGTGTGATATCTTGTGGGCGTCAGCAATAATCAATCTGTCGTTGGGTCTTGTGAATCTCGTGCCAGTGTTTCCGTCTGATGGTGCATATTTTCTACGTGGATTGATCGATCAAATCATTCATTCATCTGTGATAGCAAATATCACAAGTGTTATCTTGAGCGCAGGCATTGTAATTGCAGGCATTGTTTACATGTTTGCTGTGAGTTTTAACCTAATTGTCTTGATGTGTGTTATTGTTGGTGGTGTAGGCACCTTGTATTTTTTCTATGAGTCAGCAAAGACACAATTCAATTTGTCATCAATTTTGGGTGGATAATTGCGTCTGCTATCACAATTTTGAAGTATGACATACAAAGATTAAACAACAGACTAAGTACAATTGTATGCACATGTTTGTTGCTGTGCATCACCGTAGCGTGCATTGACACGCAGAAGAAGCCTCGAGCACCATCAAAGAGACCATTGGTAACGGCGCCTCCACCCGAGTATGGTTACAAGATTGTGCAGCATTTAGGAACATACATGAAGAAGAACAAGAAACGTAACAAGAAACCACATAATGATGATTCTCGTCTCCTTAAAGGACAACAACGTGCAGATCTTATTCTGAACATTGTGAAATCAGATTCAACATTTCAACTGTACACATTCAAGGATGGTGAACAGGTATGGGTTGGCAAGTGCATACACTGTAATGCAAGACTTACAGTTCCGCTCGATGGTCACAGTGGATTTACTGTTGAGCACATCGTGCCGCGTTCAGCCGGAGGTACAAATGATCTTGAGAACATTGCATTAGCATGTGGTGGTTGCAATTCAGAGAAAGGTATAAGGCACGATGCAGATTATGGTTCATTTGGCCACGCTGGACGTGCAACAGAGGTCATAACCATGTTGTTGCAAAAACGTAAATCACGTTGGCGCGATCCAACAGTTGCGCCTGAACCTTGGAAAAGTTACAACAAATAGATCGTTGAATGCTGGCGCGTTTTATTGAAGCGGAACGTGTGCGTCCATCCACCCAATAAGCTCCATAACACTTCCCCAACGATCAATTATCTCGGCATGCAGTGCCAGTAGGTCAGTTTTGGCTCTTGCTAATTCATACTCTGCTGCCCAATTTTTGTCACCTTCTTGAACGTGATCAAGGACAGCGCATCGTGCCAAGATTTCTTCTGTCGCCATCCAGGCAATGTCGCTTGGTTCGTAGTCACGTTCTTTTATGATAGCATTGTAGATAGTGTAACTGTTGAACAATTGCATAAGACAATTGTCCCATTCTTTGAACCACCTTGCCATTGATGTGTCAACAAATAGATGCCACTTTTGTGAACGTGTCATCATCACTGCATGCATGCGTTCATGATTTACTGTTATGTTATGTGCAAGTATGTGTTGTTTGAGTCCATGTAGTTTTTTCTGATTGAAACACGCAAGAAGTATCACATGCGTTTTTCCATCAGGCAGATTATGCGTGATCTTTATGAGTTTGTTAAGTTCACGTAAAAGTGATGTTGACAAGTTGGGCATTTCAAGGCATTTTGCAACAATTAGATTGATAGAATTCTTGTCAATGCACCAACCGTGTGCGTTTGATGCAATAAGCAATTTTGGTGAGACAAGCTGTTCATGCGCCCAAGCAGGACACGGTACCATTGTTCCCACATAGTATGAGATAATACGCATGAAATCTGTTAACATTGCCTTATTCATAATCTATGCACTTTAACGTCTTCAGTTATGTACTTGTTAAACTTATATGTGTAAGATTATCAATGAAGAAAAATTTGGTTAGCAAATTTCGCAAGACGTTTTCATGGTTTGGAACACCTGAGGCAGCTGTTGCGCTTAAACTCGTTGCAACAAGCATGATGCTTGTAAATGCCGTTGTTGCATACAGGAATTCACGAAAGAATTCATAGTGCGTTTTGATTCACAAACGAAAATGCTCTTACTGATTTGTGTCTTGGCGATTGTATTCGTTCATGTTACGGTAACGGCGTTTAATGTTAATGATAGGTTAAAAACATCATCTGTACCATCTGGAGATTACACGGTACAACACAGCGTTTGTTTGAATACAGTGAAGATGTTTCCACCGGTTGGCCCTTTGAATCCCTCTACGATGACTCTCGAGCTTATGTGCGATAGAGAAGATCAGATACCAATTCCATTCAGAAATTCACACGGTCGTATTGTGCAACTGTTATGTAAGTGTAAGGTAGGTAGTAACCAAAGATGATTAAAAATACTATTGTAGTTGTGGGTATTGTGTTAAGTCTTAGTCTTGTCGGTGCAGCTAGCGTTTCATTTATGCATACCGATCAGGCGACAGTGTCATCAACTACGGGCTTGCCACACATTAGATGGACAAATAACACAAAGACTGCATTTGCACGATCAAAGGCTACTGGTACTCCTATGTTTATATTCTTTCATGCAGATTGGTGCAGTTGGTGTAAGAAGATGGAAGATACAACATTCAAGAATGATAAGGTTGTTGAACTTATTAACTCGAGATTCGTGCCTTTGAGTCTTGATGTCAATCAACCTCTTGCAAAGAAATTAGGAATCAAGACAATTCCCTTTGTAATGATGACCGATCCGACAGGCAAACATGTAATAACTGTTGATGGTTATCGCAATTCTAACACTATGTTACGTTACATCAATGCGTATTTGGGTGACTCGGCGGTTAATTGATCAACTACCAAGCCCGCGGCGACCGCGGTTGCGTGGATCATTAGGATCATAACCATATCGACTGATTGTTTCAGGATCTGATGGTTTGAATTGTGGCTTATTAGCCATTCGAGATCTCATATGTTCAATAGTTTTACGATTAAGATCTGCCCGCATTTTTGGCATCCATTTTTGTTCCCATTCACGTTTGACGATTTCCAATCGCCGCATTTCATCGGGAGTAATGGTGCCATTATTCATTTTTTCCCCAAGAGCAACGTATTCATCATGTACCTTTGCTGATTCTTCATCATCCTGTTTTGAATCGCTTGTCTCATTTAACGTGTGTCTAATGAGTCTCTTAAGTTCACGTAGTTTGATCTTCATATTACTAAATACTCATTAACATTGATCATGTCTCATTGTCCTGAACGACTTATTAAAAAAGACACCTGCCGTATTGATAAGCGCCTCTTCAACGTCAATCTAACGGTATGAATTGATCATAGAATTTTAAGAGTACCAAGTGTTGTGCGGATGCTGTTTTCGCTGAAATATGCCTTTCAATCATGATATTTCTTATCATGTCTCGTACAGCCCCAAGGGGTACAATTTCTTCATACGTTTATGCATGCGTGTCATTTGAAGATTTTTTAAAAAGTGTGCAATTATATTTAACAGTGTTATAATATAATCAAGTTGATGGCCGGTAGCTCAGCAGGTTAAGAGCGTCTGTCTGATAAACAGAAGGTCGGCGGTTCAAACCCGCCTCGGCCAACAAAATTGAGAGAAAAATGAAACAGCAAGTGAAAGGAAGTGAACAAAAATATTGGTGGCAAAATTATGCTGCTGATAATAAGCGCTTGTGACCCTCGGATTTCAACATCCGAGGGTCACGGATGCTGAAACAAAAAACAGTGACCTGTTTCAGCATCCTGATCAACAAGCAAAGTTAATCAGGATTTTTAATATTTTGGTGTGGTAGCCCGCTATGGAGGCGAGTGTGACTGTAAATCACACGTCCCTAGGACCCGTGGAGTTCGATTCTCTGACGCATCACCAACAAGGAGCGATAGCTCCCTGCTCATTGACAATCTATATTCACCTTTGTGGGCTGGTGTAAGCAGCACAATCGAGCAAATTGGCTCGGGAGATCAAGGTTCAAATCCTTGGCACCACAGCGCTGGGTCTGACATAGCTAACATAATCATTGATGTTAGAGATAGCTCTGGGTGAAAATCCTAAGTCCCAGTTATTTGTAGGGTAGGCAAATTTGGTAAGCCGGCGCACTGTTAATGCGTTGATTGTGGGTTCGATGCCCTCCCCTACAGCCATGAAAACATTGTCGTTCACAGGTAGCTAAGAGGTAAAGCAGATGGCCGTTAACCATCCTAACGCAGGTTCGAATCCTGCCCTGTGAGCTAATATACCAGCGAATGTTCCAAGGCAGGCGATTAGGACTCCAAATCCTGATGGGAAGGTTCGATACCTTCCGCTGGTGCTTTATTGCATAGTTTAGTCTCGTCGTTCAATGGTTAAGGACGCTGCCTTGTCATGGCAGAAATGGGGGTTCGATACCCCTCGAGACTGCCAATGGACCTGAAGCTAGATAGGGATAGCCCCCGGCTCTTACCCGGGAGATTCGTGAGTTCGATCCTCACCAGGTTCACAATATGCATACTTGTACAGGATGTGATATAATGATATTATCTTGTATGAGATTTGTTTGTGAAGATCGTTCTTACATTTGTGTATCATAAACCAACGGGATCGTAACTCAATTTGGTAGAGTATCTGGCCTTTAACCAGAAGGTTGCGGGTTCAAATCCACGCCGATCCCACCACTTATATTCTCACAATTAACAATACTTACAATTATGAGGATTCAACTTGGTGTACTTAGGAGATTGATCAGAGAAGTACTGATCGAAGATTCTGGTGGTGTTACATTAGGCGCCACTGTCTCAATAAGTGCAACACCTGGCGAAACCGAAGAAGTATCTGATCTTGGCATTGAAGATCAGAAGCAGCGTGATCTAAAGGGTTTTTACCCATACGATATCAAACGTGGCACTGAGATCTATTCAAAGAAGAGTGTTCCTGCTTTGAATCCAGATGGATTTCATCTTGGACCGTGATGATGGGTGTATGGTAATGGGGTTATAACTCAACTGGGAGAGTGCCTGCTTTGCAAGCAGGAAGTTGGGAGTTCAAATCTCCCTAACTCCATTAATTAAGAAAGAACTTCAAATGAGAACAAGTAAAGAAAAATTCAAGCAGCAATAGCTAAAGTGTATGAAGATAGACATGATCTTGCAATTGCCAACAAAAGAATACACTTTTCAAAATGGTACAAAGACGAACATGACGACCAGGACGAACATGCTCAGCTTTTAAAGAAATTAAAGATTGATATTAGAGCTTTGATAAACTTGGCAAAAGCAGGTGATGCAATTGACAGGCAGCTTGCAAATAACCTCGAGCTCTATTGTAAGAGTCTTCTTGTCAGTAACACTGAAGATTGGATTTTTCATGACGCTATTGAAACATGGCAAGATAATGGAACAAAGATTCCTTGAGAATAATTTTTGTAATTGGGACGGAAGACTAGCGGGATGGTCACCTGATCAAAGCTATAATGCCCTCAGGAGGATGTGGGTTCGAATCCCATCCGTTCCACAGAATAAAAACTTACTAAGACCTGTCCAAGCCTTTAATGTTCAATACATATTGACATAATCATGATAAAGAACAGGAAGGCCCGTATTCGAAGATGGATCAACCGTAAGCATCCTCCTGATGGTATTGTTAAGCGGCCGCGTATAAAACGGCCCTCAGCAGTCAAACGACTTGAAAAATGGGCGCTTGATTCTGGGATACCTGAGGATATTGTTTATGGCAGAACACGTAGACTAAGTGTCAACCCTGATCCTCAATCAACGGTGATCAGGTTACCTAATAAACGATTCTCATGGTTTAGCGCATCAGCGGATGAATCAACGGCTTCAAATTCACTAAAACGATCATCAGTACCTTTTGGTCAACGATTTGCTGAATCAATCGCTAATTTTGTTGGATCTTGGCGTTTCTTGGTCGGTCAAACTGTCATTCTTACGTTGTGGGTTATACTCAACGTGATTGAGCTCATCACACATTGGGATCCGTATCCATTCATTCTCATGAATCTCTTTTTGAGCATGCAGGCAGCATATACTGCACCGATGATTCTCATAGCCCAAAATAGACAGGCAGAAGCAGACAGACGTATTATGAATAGAAGTTATGCTTTTGATCGTGATACACACAAGATTGCAATCAACATTCATGAACATCTTACATATCAGGATGATCGGCTTGATCTTGTCATGAAAAATGTCGGAATTTCAGAAGAACAGATCAAAGAACTTGATGATGAAATAGAAGAAATTGATGTGTAAAATTTAGGTCATGATTGATAACACTTAACAAGGCTCCATCGTCTAACGGTTAGGACGTCCGTCTTTCAAGCGGACTACGGCGGGTTCAAATCCCCCTGGAGTCACTGTGTATGATATCGCATTCAGGCAAGGATTACCTTTACACAGGCGCGGCTGCACGTGATCTGTCGATTCGATCTCGACTGCGATATCATATTGGGAAATCAGTTAAAGGCAAGCTGCGACTCTCTGAATGTCGTCACGCGGGTTCGAATCCCGCTTTCCCTACTATGTCAAAAACAGAATATGTGCGCTGGCGTAATACACTATGTCGCTTCATTGAATTCACAACCGATGGTTGCGTTGTGTTAGAAGTCACAAAAACACACCAACGTGTGAAGCTTCTTGCACTTGATGAAAATATCACATGTACCTGTTTGACGTCACTCTCAAGGTGAATATAGGTTGTTGTTGAATATGATGGCGATTCGTTCAGTGGCAGGACGCCTGGCCTTGACCCAGGGAACGAGGGTTCGAATCCCTCATCGCCTACCGCACTGTCGAACTTGGTATAAATTCAGTGTGCAATATGAAATATCCTATGGTACTATTACTTTGTGGCAATGATGTCACCACTTTAACATCAAGAAATAATGAAAAATTCAAAAGCAGTAGGCGATCACACAAGTCATTTTGTAACCGTTAATTCCCCGCCAATCCATCACATTGACGAACTTGCAATCATGCAGGATGATGAACTTTTTCAGCGATTGAACGAACTCTTCCGGGAGCGTGATAACGCTCGCAGCACACACGTCAAGACACGGATGTGGGAGGAGGAGATTTGTTATGTCAAGCGTGAAATACAGCTTCGACATGAACGCCATGTAATCCATGAGAAATGGCTCTCTGAACAAGCAGAGAATGAACCAAACGAAGATTTGCTCCCATCTGCAGATCTTGACAATCAGGCGTTTGTAAATGCATGGTTGCTATGGTCTGCCAGAACCATTACTAATGTTGAAAGTAACTAACAAAATGGGTTTGAAGCAACACAAAAGCAACGATAAGCAGCAAAAGAAAGCAATTGTGCATTCTACTGCTGTTGCAGCATATTTAAAGTCCTTGCACAATTATCCTTGTCTTGAACACTCTAAGATGGTTGAGCTGTTCAAGATCTATGAAGCGGGCGGCGAAGAATCAAAAAAGGCAAAGAAACGTCTCACTGAATCTAACCTTAGACTCGTTGTATCGATTGCAAAGAAATACTATACACGTTACAAAAACAGTAACACTAGCTTACCACTTGAGGACCTAATTCAAGAAGGTAACATTGGTCTAATGAAGGCGGTGGAGCGTTTTGATCACAGTCGTGGTTACCGTTTCAGCACATATGCCACATGGTGGATCAAGCAATCTATTGGTCAACACATTCTCAAGCGTCGTAAGATGGTAAGATTGCCTGCGCATGCCGTCATTGTACAGCGCAAAATGATCAAGGCAATGAACGATTATCGTGAGGAATTCAACATGGATCCAACAGTTGAAGAACTTGCTACACTCGTTGATGCATCTGAAACGGTTGTTAGGGCAACAATGTATGCTGGACGTGGATGTCTATCGTTGCAACAACCCATTGGACGCGGTGATAACAACACACAGCCCGCATCTCTTGAAGATCGCATTGAGGATGAAACACCGACGTGCAATCCATTCCAAAATGTTGCAGAAAAGGAACTTCTAAAGGTCGTACGAAACGTGCTAGCAAAGCTATCCGCAAAAGAGGCGGCAATTCTTAGGTTACGATTTGGTCTTGTTGAAGATTCACATAATTCTGCTGAGTTTCCAATCACAAAGGGTGAGATAGAACAGATCATGAGTGGTAAGGGTCTTAGATGATCTACGGAGCATCACCCATCCAGTGGGCGTTGGCAATTGCAATACTTGCGCTTGCCTTTTCATCATGCATCGCAATCATTGTGTTTATGCTTGCATTTGTAGTTAGGTTGAGGGACGAATCTGAAGAAGAGATCACACTAACTGACAACGAGGACAGTGCGCCCCATGCTTCAACTGATTATGATCCAAAGATGTTAATGAAACGTCTTACGCAGCTTGAGAGACAGAAGTTTGCACCAACAAACATGCAAAGTAGGGATCCAAATTCACTGCCCAGGATTGGACGAAAACATGTTGTATCCCAAGAGATACATGATAAACACAATCAATAACACACCCGTAACAAAAGAAACAATCAAGTTCGTGGTATTTGAACTTGCTGCATTGTGAATTCATAGCATGCAGATGAATTATTAAAGAGGACAAAGATAGTGAACAAACACGCTAATTTTACTGATGATGGTGGTTTCAATTACCGTGATGTAGCAAGCATCATGAATGAGCTAGGATTCCAAATGGGTCATTCATCTGTTAGGAACTACGTTGTACGAATCATGACAAAGTTTGTCAATGAGTTTAGTAAGTTTTATGATGTCAAACTAACACATGACGAGAAACACAAGTTGGCAATGAATCCCGCATTTCAGGTTGCTATTTCTAACCTACTTCAAAAGGTCGAAGGTGAAAGAAGGCTCGCTTCAAATGTGTAGATAGTTATCAATAAATGCATGTTAAACTAAAAAATTTGCCAAAGCTACGTCTTGCTGACGTGCTCAGACGTAGGAAGATGTCACTTAATGATTTCATTACCGAATCAGGTGTGCAATCATATGTAGGACTTCAAGAAAGATGTACACGAATTGGAGTGCTGCCGCCGAGCAACGAAGAATATGCTGCGCTTCGTCCAGGCGTTGTTACCAGTCAATCTGATGGAATTGTAGTGTTAGATGCTCCACAGGTAATTGATGAACGTACTGGTGATGTTTTGATGAACAGTGAAAAAGAGTCAGAATCTTCACTTGAAGAAACACTGCATGAGGAACAGAAACCTAAACACCGCAAACGTCGTCAGAGGAAAACAGAACCAAAAGCAGATCAGTGATCTGTTATCATGATCAAACGTATTGAAACATACACGTATAAAAATTTCAGAAACATGATCACAGATGTACTGAATACGTTATGTGTACGCCGTGATACGCTTGCATACATTGAAGGTGTATTGGTATCAAATATCAGAATGAATGATGGAATCATTGTTGATGATTCAATTGTACTGCATTTTGCTGCTGCACGTGAGAATCCACGTTTTGAGACATTTCAACGGATAGGTGACAGTGTTCTTTGGAATGCAATTGTCCTACCATTCTCTCTTGAAGGTCATCGAGATGCCTCATATAACATTGGAAGGATAGCCTATGGAACCTGTTACAAAATGCTTCGAGATGGCTCGTGGGTCCTCTATGAAGAACTGGCTGACAGGCTACCTGAAATCACTTGCCAGGCTGCCCGAGCACTTGTGTCACTAGGTAATTAATATCGTTTATAATTTTGTAATCGGTGCAAATGATTATGATCTATGGTAAGATCTAATCTAGGTTAAACCTAATACAAATGGGTTTATCTGCCGCCGCTGCCCAAGGGGCATGTGCCGCATCGTTCAACTGATGCCCACAGCACAAAAAGCCAGATAATTCGAAAATAAGTGAAATGATGACAATTGAAGAGCTGATCAACAACATTCGCCGCGGTATTGCTATGGGTGCAACCCGTGAAGACATCGTACGGTATTTCATCAAGAAGATGAATATTCATCCAAGCGTGGTGTTTCATGCCTACGTTGCTGCATCACTTCTTGAGTACGATCATCATGATAAGTTTGCCGGTTAATGGTACGGGTCAAGATCAAGGCCCTTGATGTTAAACCAGGTGACGTGTTGATCAGTAGAGATATTACTGATACAGTGATTGCGATCGGACATCAACCTAATGATGAACTACTGATCTTGTTGCTTCGCACGCAAGGATCAAATCCGACAATTATGACTAAACTTAAGGTCACTCGGTCACACAAGACAAATATTCAGGCAGAAAAGATCTTTCGGAAAGGATCAAGATACAATGGGTGATGTAATCAATTTTGAGGCATATCTGCTTGATGATCACGAGCTGTGTTCATTTCAGGATGCTTATGCTGATCTAACTGTTTATGTGGAAGATAAGGAACTTGTGTTCACCACTGTCCATGATGACTAGGCAATTTCGAAGGTCCTTGATCACAGTGATGCTGAAGCACTCTACAATTCACTGGCAGAATTTCTTGGCAAAAAGTGAAAATTGCCTTCACAGGATGATAAAATAGAATCATGAATACAAGCATTTTCGATGTCTTCGAGGCGCTGGAGGCTGATAATTCGCGTCTCTTTAAAGAACAGCTTCTTCGTTCACATGTTGATAACAGGCTGTTGATGTCAACGTTTACGGCTGTCATGGATCCATACGTTGACTATGGCGTTCGCAAGTTCAAGATGCCTCCTGCAGTACATGTGAATAATGATGATAGCGTTATCGATAACTTTGTCAACCTTGTCCTGCCTCCGCTGGAAAACCGTAAACTAACAGGGAACAGTGCCCGAGAATGGATTGAGCAGGCATTTGCAGCAATGGATCAGCGTCAGCAGAAATGGTGTCGCCGCATCCTGCTACGCAATCTTCGAATGGGTGTAAAGACATCTACTGTGAACAAGGTGTGGCCCGACCTTATCCCGGGGTTCTCTGTGCAGCTTGCAAATACACTTGGTGTGAAGTATGAAAAGGATGGCATCGTCATCACTGATGACGTTTCCTATCCTGTCCGCGTTGAACCCAAGCTCGATGGTCTTCGATTGGTTGCAGTTAAACGTAATGGTAAGGTAACGTTCCATACGCGTAATGGAAACATCCTTGAGACTCTTCCACAGATCCGTAAGGCGTTGGAGGATGCAAAGTACGACAACATTGTCCTTGATGGTGAATCAATGGGACGTGATTGGAATGAATCCGCAAGTGTAATGCATGCTTCAAAGAATATGCATGATGACAGCAACATGGTCTACAATGTCTTCGATGCAATGGATGTGAAGCAGTGGGATGCGCAATCATGTCCGCTTACACTTTCCGAGCGCCAGAATGTTCTCAGTGAAGTTGTTGATCTCATTGGAAATCCGATGGTTGCACACGTGCCCCATGTGATTGCAAACAATGAAACGGAACTCATGGATTACTATGAGACCCAACTTGATCTTGGATTTGAAGGTGTGATGCTCAAGGATGTTCAGGGTCTCTACACGTTCGATCGTTCAAAGGCAATGCTAAAGATGAAGCCAATGACAACATATGAAGGCACAGTCGTTGCCTGGTACGAGGGTCGTGAAGACACGAAGCTTAAGGGAATCTTTGGTGGATTTCACATGTTGCTTTCAAACGGTGTCATCACCCGCGTTGGTGGAGGATTCTCTGACGCTGTACGCAAGGAATTCACTGCAAAGGGATGCGATTCTTATGTTGGTAAGATCATTGAGGTGAAGGGTCAACCACCCTTGACGAAGGACGGACGGATTCGCTTTCCTGTCTTTCAGCGTTTCCGTGATCTTCGAGACGTTGATCCCCTCGTTCATGAGGCATACGAGAACCACAGAAAAAATGTACTGTGATAGACACAATGCCATCACGTTAAGTGTGCTCCGTAAGGCAGCACGACGCAATCCAGACGGAGTGAAGCGTCTTGCAGAATGGCTTGATCTATACACTGACGGATATTCTGCCAGGAGAATTGCAAATCTCATACGTTGGCGTGTGACACGGTAAAAAATCATGGACCCAAGATGGCAGAAAATCGTGTCGTTCAAGGGCATTGTCCCAGGGGCATTGCTACGTGTTAACGTTGAAATAGTTCGTTCTATGAACGCCATGTTAACGTGGGTACCGCCCGAACAGGAGAATGAGAACATGATGAAAATCATCATGTTGCTCTCTGTTTCTGTCTGTACTTCCAAACGTCATGCAAGGACGACACAGGTTACGGCACGTGGAAAGTTCCAGCGTGAAGTCAGTTACATTGAACTGGGCGATACCAGATTCACAGTCAGCAGTGCCACGATACTCGTGCACGAGTTGGTCCAAGGTGGTGTTTACAAGTTGGCTTGACCATCACGAGAGACACACGAGAACATCTTGACCATTTAGATAACGTTACCCATTAACAACCATTATAAAATGCTTCTCGAGTCACTCTGATGACCGTTCAAATGGTGCAAAAATCATCACAGAGATGGTATAGTAGACTCGTAAGGTATAACACTGCCAATTATGGCAACAAAAGGGATAGGATCTGAATATGGGTTTCAACAGTTGCAACACTGAGTTTAACCTCGATCGGCACTTGATGCAATTTCTCATCAACGTTCCGTTCTATAGCGAGATCTCTCGCCATGTGCGTAAGGTACCTTCCAAGGATCTGCCAACTGCAGCTGTCGCGTTCGATGCAAAGTCCGATGAACTGGTGCTTTACTGGAACCCAGACTTCTTCGAATCGCTGACAAA
>Ga0114931_10004852_pt1 | contig 16700 bp, 9 predicted proteins | sample 2SBtaG_FD_89579 | JGI IMG/M metagenome (GOLD analysis project Ga0114931, IMG submission 89579) | Deep subsurface microbial communities from Kolumbo volcano to uncover new lineages of life (NeLLi) - 2SBTROV14_V59a metaG | ecosystem: Environmental > Aquatic > Marine > Volcanic | place: Kolumbo...
CAGCCCATGGCCCGTGGCGCCTCAGCCAGAGCCCGGCGCTGGTGTACGCCAGCGCCGGGTCGCGTCTTTCGACGCATGGGCCTGCCGAGCCTGGTGGACGACTATGACGATGGACGCAATCAGCCGAACCGCCGTGTACGTGACCCGTACGCACGGTGGTGTGGGAGGAGGGGCGTTGTGAGGCGCCTCTCTATCCCGATTATGCCTCTTGCCGGGACATCATACTGATGGGCAACCGTAGGTGAATGAATATGAACGGCGAGCGAGCTCGGTTCGCGTCGCGCTCAGTCGTTTGACACTCGGGTGGCACTTGTCTGGATCGCTTGCGAGCGAGCCGTTTCGGCCGCCTGCCGCTAGCGCCGGTCGCTGTCGGATGCCGCTGCACGCAGGCGCTGGCCGGCCGCGGCTTCGCGCTCGGCTTCGCCGTGGCGGCCTTGGCGACTGGCGATGTCGGCGAGCACGAAGTGCCCGAGGGCGGCGATCGTCGGTTCGGGGTGGTGCTCGAGGCCGGTGCGTGCGGCATCGCCAGCAGCGTCCAGGTCGCCAGCATCGAGCAGGGCTTTGGCCAGGTAGAGATGACCGGTGCCAAAGCCGGGTTGTAGCTCGACCGCATGGCGCAGCGCGCGGATCGCCTGCTCGCTGTGACCCGCAGCGAGCAGCAGCTTGCCGAGGTTGAAGCTGGCGCGCAGGGCGTCGGGGTGGTGGCTGAGCTCGGCGCGGTAGGCGGCCATGGCCTCGGTGGTCCGGCCACGCGCTTCGGCCACCAGCCCGAGGGTGTAGTGCGCTGTGGCCAGTTGCGGGTTGGCCTCGAGCGCGGCCTCGAGGTCATGCTTCGCCTGGTCCAAGCGTCCGAGCTCGAGGCGGCAGGCACCGAGCTTGAGCAAGAAGCGCGGCCGGTCGAGCTCGAGATCGAGGGCCGCGCGCAGCTCGCGCTCGGCTTCGGCAAAGCGGCCGAGCTGCATCAGCGTATCCGCGCGCTGCCAGATGACCTTGCCATTGCGCGGATCGAGCGCTGCAGCGCGTTCGAGACCGGCCAGCGCGTCGTCGAGCCGGCCGAGATCCTTGAACACCAACGCCAGGCTGAACAAGGCCTCTTGGTAGCTGTCATCGCGCTCGAGCGCTGCACGGTAGGCTTCGACCGCGGCTTCCAGCCGGCCTGCCTTGCGCTCGACATTGCCCAACAGCACGTAGGCCTCGACGATCCCCGGATCTTTCGCGAGCACGGCGCGGGCGATGCGCGCGGCACCCTCGAAGTCCTTGACGCTGGCACGCGCGGCCACCGCCTTGAGCTGGTTGTAGAGCTTGATCTTGTCTTTGGGGTCGGCGCGCACCCGACCGTCGTCGGCCGCATGGGCCGCTCGGCTGCTGCCCAAGTAGCCGAGCGCGCGGAGCCGGGCGGCGGTCTCGGCATCGACCGGCTGCGGTGAACGGCGCGCCTGCGCCCCGGCCTGCTCGCGGAGTGAGCGTGCGAGAGTCGCGGCCATGGCCGTGGCGCGCTCGGGATCCTCAGCCGCCAGGTTATGGCTTTCTCCGGGATCGGTCGCCAGGTCGTAGAGCTCCGGCCGCGGTGCCTCGATCCACTTGTAGCGTCCGTCCTGGATCGTTGTCAGCTCGCTCCAGCCGTAGTGATGGCGGGGAAACCAGCTTTCGGCGATGGCCAGCAGCCGGCGATGGCCGCCGGCGAGCAACGGTGCCAGGTCCTGGCCCTGGACGCTCTCGGGTATGGCCACGCCTAGTTGGGCGGCGAGGGTTGGGAAGAGGTCGACGATGCGCACCTGGTCGTCGATCGTGCGTACTTCGATGCCGGGTCCGGCGATGATCAACGGGATATGGATCGCGGCGTCATAGACAAAAAAGCCGTGGGTCATCTCCCCGTGCTCGCCGAGCATCTCCCCGTGATCGCCGAGCACCGCGACCACCGTGTCATCCAGCCTGCCGTCCGCTTCGAGGGCATCGAGCAAGCGGCCGACCTGGGCATCGGTGGCAGCGATCTCGGCATCGTAGGCGCCCTCGCGGGTGGTGGGGAAGCGCCGCCCAAAAGGCTCGGGTGCCTGGTAGGGCGCGTGCGGGTCGTACAGATGCACCCAGGCGAAAAAGGGCTGATCCGGCGCGCGCGCCAGCCAGCGCAGTGCGTGATCGACCACCTCTGAGCCGGGCCGCTGGATGGCGTCCATGCTCGCGGCGTGTTCGAAGCGGGTGAGGTCGAAGTCGTCGAAGAAATGATCGAAGCCCTGGGCGATGCCCCAGCGGGCGTCGAGCACGAATGCGCCGACGAAGCCGCCCGTGCGCCAGCCCGCCGCGCCCAGGGTCTCGGCCAAGGTCTGCTGCGCTTGATCGAGATAAAAGCCGCCATTGTCGCGCACCCCATGAAAGGCCGGGAAGGTGCCGGTCATCAAGGAGGCATGCGCTGGCAGGGTGAGTGGCGTGACGGTGGCGGCGCGTGAAAAGCGTGCACCGCGTGCCTCGAGGGCATCGAGATAGGGGGTTTGGGCGTTCGGATCGCCGTAGCTGCCGAGGTGGTCGGCGCGGGTGGTGTCGAGCGTGATCAGCAGCAGGTTGTGCGCCTGGCCAGAGCCGGCGGGCGCGTCCGCGGGCCGAGCGCAGCCCACGACAAGCGCCACTGGCAGGGCGAACGCGGCGATTGTGCCCCCGCGAATGACCATCGACCCGACTGTAGCAGAGCCGCGCTGGTCACCACGACGCGCAGCGCCCTGCTCGCACCGAGTCCGTGCCGACTTGTCCCCCGACCCTTGCCAAGGCCCGGACGCTGCTGTACCCTGCCTCTGCCTCGAAAGAACGACCTCGACCGATCCGAACGATCTTCCCGTGGTGACACCCCGCTGGGTGCCACTGGTTGTGCGGGAGCCCGCTTCGGCCGGTGTGTAACGGCGGGCGCAGGATGCCGATTTGCCAGCATCCCGGACCGCCACCAGGGAGCTATGGAAATGGCAGCAAGTATTCGAGCACGTTTGATCCCGGTGATGGCCCTTCTTGCGCTGTTGGCGCTGTTGGCGCTGCCGGTTGCCGCCCAGCGCATCACTGGCGCGATCTCAGGCACGGTCAAGGACGCGTCCGGGGGGGTGTTGCTGGGCGTAACGGTCTCGCTTTCGGGCGAGACCATCGTCGGAACCCGCACGGTGGTCACCAACGCCTCCGGCGTCTACCGCCTGGTCAACCTGCCGCCGGGCGTTTATGACCTGCGCTACGAGCTCGACGGTTTCACGCCGGTGGGTCGCGAGGGTCTGCGGGTGAGCGTTGGCGCGACCAGTGAGGAAAACGTCACCATGGCGCTCGGCGAGCTTTCCGAGGCGATCGTGGTGGTGGCCGAGAACCCGGTGATCGACACCGAGTCGAGCGAGGTCGGATCGAACTACCAGCGCGTGTGGGTGGAAAGCGCGCCGGTGCAGCGACAGAGCTTCAACGACCTGGTAGCGGCGGCGCCGGGCTCCCTGCGCGGTGGCGACCAAAGCCGGCGCACCATGGTCTACGGCTCGTCGTACGACGAAAACTCGTTCCAACTCGATGGCGCGGACATCAACGACAATTTCTTCAACGAGCAGTTGGCGCAGCCCAACATCGACGCCATCGAGGAGATCGAGGTGCTCTCGCTCGGTGCGCCCGCCGAGTATGGGAACCTCACGGGTGCTGTCTACAATATTGTAACACGGCAAGGAACGAATCAATACCATGGCGATATCAATTTCTTTTCGCAGAGTGATGGCCTGACCGGTGACAACACCAACTTCGAGCAGGATGGTGGCCTGCCGTACACCCGGGATCACTACTCGGATGTGACGGTGCAAGTCGGCGGCCCGATCAAGCGCGATCGGCTGTGGTTCTTCGCCTCGTACCAGAACCAGCAGGACGACGATTCCGTGGTCGGCGTGGATCCGGCGATAGGAACCAACTTTTCCGAGTCGGATCGCTACTTTGCCAAGCTCAACTACTACATCAACGCCAAGCACAGCCTGGTGCTCACCTACCACGAGGACGATACCAACAACGGTGGCGGCATCGGCACCAATGCTTCGCCGTCGACAGCGGTCGCACGCGTTGGGGACACACCCACGCCAGGTCTCGGTTACACCGCGGTGCTATCGAGCAAGACGCTTTTCGAGGCGCGCTTCACAGGCTTTTACGGCAATGTGCACCTGGGGCCTTCGACCCCTGGCCAACCGCCGGACCTGGCACGCTTCATCAATCTCGACACCGGCTTCATCAGCGGTGGCCACTACTACTTCTACGACCTCAAACCCACCCGCACCACACTCACGGCCAAGGTCTCCCACCTGGCCGACGACTTCCTGGGCTCGGGCAGCCATGACTTCCGCTTCGGCGTACAGTACAACGAGTCCGAAGCCGGCGGCCTTTACGGCTACAATGATCTGATTCTGACCTATGGCGGGGACGACGGCCTGGCCTACGGCTACGGCTACACCCGCACACCGTTCAGCTACAGCGGCAACGCCGAGGGGATCGGGGTGTTCGTCGACGACACCTGGGATGTCAACGATCACTTCACGCTCAATCTCGGCCTTCGTTTCGACAGCAACAAAGCCTTCTCCTCCGAGCAGCAAGAGCTCGGTCCTGATGGCAATCCGACCGGCGTCATCTTTCCCAGGGTCACGCACTACACCTGGGACTACTTTTCGCCGCGGTTCGGCTTCAACTGGCAGATCACCGATGATGGGAAAAACGTCATCAAGGCGCATATCGGCCGCTACCACCGAGCGATCGCCACGGGCGAGTTCGCCAATGTCATCGGTCCGTCGATCAAGCCGATCTTCGCCGGGCCGTTCGATATCGGTTCGGGCAGCTTTCTCGATCTGTTCCAGATCTCGGACAACAGCAACCTGCTGGTGGATCCGAACTACGACAGTCCGCACACCGACCAATTCATCCTCAGCTACGAACGCCAGTTGACCGACCGGGTGGGGCTCAACCTCAACCTGGTCTACAAGCGCGGGCGTGACTTCGCTGCCTGGGAGGTGCTCAACGGCACCTTCGAGGACGTGGTGATCGTCGATGACTTCGGCGACAACCCTTCAGGCGACGAGATCGTGGTTTCGCGACTGGTCAGCGACCGGGAAGATCTGGTCTTCCAGATCACCAACCGGCCGGAGATGGATACCGACATCTATGCCGCCAGCCTCGGCGTCGTGCGTCCGATGGCGAACCATTGGTCACTCAATGCCTCACTCACCTGGCTGCGGTCGGAAGGCCGTACGCCGGACAGCGGCGGTGGCGCCGCGGCCGAGCAGCGCGGCGGCTTGCAGTTCCGGAACTTCGGGCGCAATCCGAATGATTTCGTCAACAGCGGCGGCCGCCTGCGCGGCGACGTGCCGTGGCAGTTCAAGAGTCAGTTCATCTACGATTTCCCGAAGATCAACCTTCTGACCTCGCTGAACCTGTCGTTTCGCAGCGGTGCCAATCTCGTTCGGCGCGTGCGTCTCGACAACAGCATCACCAACCTGAGCAGCACCATCTTGCTCGAGGAACGCGGGCAATCCGGGCGCTTGCCGAGCGCCACCTTCGTCGATGTGCGGGTGCAGAAGGACTTCGCGCTCGGGCGAGGCTTCAAGCTGGGCCTGATCGCGGAGGTCTTCAATCTGCTCAACGACGATGCCAACGAGACCGTCCAGAGCACCATTGTCACCTCTTCGTCGTTCAACGTTCCGGACGGTTTCATCCGGCCGCGTCGCGCGCAGCTCGGGATCAAGCTCCGGTTCTGACGCCAGGCAGGCGCCAACAACGGGAGGCACGCGCCGGTGCCTGGCTCAAGGCGCCGGTGCCTGGCTCAGGGCTTGGCGCGTGCCTCGCCCTTTTCTTTTTTCGGCGTATCTTTCTCGGGTGGCGGCGCAGACCAGAAGCCGTGGTTGTCGGGCGCGGCGTCGGCGACCCGGCGGGTCGAGAGCAGGGCGTTGAACAGGATTTTGAAGGTCCCGAAGGGCTGGCCGCGCCATTGGGGGCGCATGCCGAGCAAGAAGACGTGCCCGTCACCATGGTGGACGTCGAGCGCGGCGGCCCAGCCCCGGAGGTGCTTCTCGCCCAGCAGGTAGCCGGAGAGCAGCGGCGAGCCAGCCGCGGCGTAGTGGGCGAGCGCGGCACCCTCGAAGCCCTCTTTCACCCCGAACACGGGGCTCTGCGCAATGAACACCGCCGCGCGTTCGGGCATGCCGGTCATCACCGGCTGCGAGGGGTCGACCTGCATCTCGACGATCGAGCCACCCAGAAAGACTTCAGAGCGCTTTTTCTTGGCGATCACGTTGGTGACCGGTAGGTGGAGGGCTTGAAGCGCGAAGAGTGCGCTGTGATTGAGCGTCACCAAGGTACCGCCCGCGCGCACAAAGGCGTCCAAGGCGCGCGCGCCGCGATCGCCGATGCCGCCGCTGTAGCGTGGTGGCACGCTGCCTTGCGGATAGCCTTCCAAGATGGTCCGGGGATCCAGGTCAGCGATCAGGATCACGTCGAGGCGCGTGCCGAGCTGGCCCGCGATGATCTCGGCGTTGGTGACCCTCTCGAACGCAAACTCGTAGCGTTCGAGCAGCCAGCGTGTCCAGCCTTCGTCGATGCTCGGCTGCCAAGGATGGTACACGCCGATCCGTGGCCGATCGACCCGCTGGCCACTTGCGCGCACCCGCTCGGCGCCGATGGCGAGCTGGTGCAGCGTGGCTTCATCCACACCGGTGATCAGCCAGCGTCCCGGCGTGCCCGCGGCGCCAGGCTTGTCGCTCGCGCGTCCAGGCACGAACGAAACGCTGCCGCCCTGGGCCCAGGCGCGGTTGATGGCACGGAAGGCGTTGTTCTCGGCCACGTCGACCGCCAGCGCCGGGCCGTTGCCGCGCAGCGCGCGTATGGGCGGGCGAATGGCAGCGGCCAGCGGGTGGCTGTCGAAGCCGCTGCCTCGCACGCTGTCAAACGGCGAGGCATCGTCGATCCCTGCCAGCGGATCGACCGCGTCCGCGTGCACCGGCTCGAAGGCGGCGCGGGTGGCAGCGTCGAGCGGCTGGGTGGCCTCGATGACCCGTACGCCCATTTGCAGCGGCAGGGTCCAGCCCGAGACATCGTAGGGCTGGTCGGGCGGTCCCTCGGGGTACTGGCGCAGATCAGGGTAGGCCTGGACGGCGAAAAGCTGCTGCACAAAGTTGGCGAACGGCTGGTCCATGGGGATCACCCAGGTGCCCGCGGCGTAGTGCTGGCCCTCGACGGTGCGCGGGCTGCTCAGCCGCTGGATATCGATGCCGTTATAGGCCAGGCGCCGCAGCAGCTCCACCGCGGCCACCGGATCGCGCTGCTCCGGGGGCACGAAGTAGGCGTAGGGCGGGTTGGCGCGGTGGTAGGCGATCACGTCGCGGCCGGCCTGGTAGCGGTTAAAGAGCAGGTCATCCTTGAACTTGGCAGCGATGTCGAGCACCGACAGCGAGGCGGTCAGCATGTAGTCGACCGCGTCACCGATCCGCCACCAACCGCCCTGCCAGGGGCTGGCATAGAGCGAGCGTGGGCGTAGGTCCTTCTTGGCGTCGGGAAAGTCGCGGATGGTGTAGAAATGTGGGGTGGCGAAGCGGTAGAGACCGGTTTCCGTAAGCAGAGCGGCAATGTTGTGGAAGTTGTTGGCGTGGTCGATGAAGCCCGGGTACCAGTTGTCGAAACCCGTGCCCATGTGCACCGCGCCTTCTTGGCCACGCTCCTCGAGCGCCTCGTCCATGGCCATGCCGATCAGGTTGACCGTGCGCCACATCAAAGGATGCACGTGGGGTGAGATCGGCTCGGCAAAGGGTGGGATCCAGATGCGCGCGGGAAAGGGTGCGGTCTGATGGTGGTTGTAGAGAATCTGCGGCTCGAAGTGACGGATGACCCGGGTGGTGACCCGCGACTCATGGGTGTTTAACATGTACCCGTCGCGATTATTGTCGTGTCCGACATATTTTTGATAGAGCTTTGGCAGCGGAGCGACCTCGAACGGCGTTCCGAGGTTGTCGCGGTACCAATGCGCGACCATGTTCTGACCATCCGGGTTGATCGAGAACCAGAGCAAAAGCACGACATTGTCGAGGATGGCGTCGAGCTCGGGGTCGCCGTCCGCCGTCGCCAGCGCGTAGGCCAGGCGGATGGTGTGCTGTGCGGCCGCCACCTCGGTGGCATGCAAGCCGCCGTCGATGTGCACGATCGCCTTTCCTCGGTGGGCCAGCGCCCGAGCCTCAGCGTCGCTCAGGCCTTCTGGATGGGCCAGTCGTTGGGCGATTTCGCGAAGCTGCTCCAGGTTGGCCAGGTTCTGCGGCGAAGAGATGATCGCCATCGACCACGGAACACCGAACGAGCTGGTGCCCACGCGCTCGAGGCGCACCCGATCGCTGGCTGCGGCGAGCTGTTCGAAGTAGGCCAGGGCTTGGTCGTAGCTAGCGAGGTAGAAGTCGTCGCCCGGCCGGGCACCGAGCACGGATTCGGGCGTCGGCACCGTGGCCTGTGCGGCCAGAGGCGCGGCTTGGGGTACGACCAGCGTGGCAACAAGCGCGGCCAGTGCGGTGATGAGGAAAAGGGCGCGGCGCGCGCGAAGAGGTGTAGGCATGCTGATTCGTCTCCTGGCGGCGCTTGGGCGCGGCGCCGCATTGCGCGGTTGGTGACCGCGATTATGGCCCAAGCTCTCGCAACTGCTCGCGCGCCGGCGCAAACCCCGCGGCGGCGGCTTGGGTGAAGAAGCTGCGGGCCTCGTCGGGACGCTTCTGGTACCAGAGAGCCAGTCCGAGGTTGAAGGCATATTGGGGGTCGCTCGCGTCTAGGCGCAGGGCGTGGCGGAAGGCATCCTCCGCTGCGGTGAGATCGCCAGCGTTGGCCAGGGTCATACCCAGCACGTTGAAGAAGCTCGCCTGCTGGGGCATCAGCTCGGTGGCGCGCTGCAGGTGGCGAATCGCGCCGGCGAAGTCGCCGCGGTCGCGCAGCGACTGACCGGCGAGCGCTTGCAAAGCAGCGTCGTTCGCATCCAGCGCCAGGCCGGCCTCGAACGCCGCGGATGCCGCGTCCGGCTTGCCTTCGAGTCGCAGCAGGCGGCCGTGCTCGCGGGCCAGCGCGGCCTGGTGGGGCAAGGCCGCGCGCGCCCGCTCGAGGGTATGCTCGGCGGCGGTGGTGTCACCGCGCTGGAGCAGCGCCTCGGCCAGCCCGAGCCAGGCGCCTTGGTACGACGGCGTGCGGTCGAGTGTCGCCTGAAAGCTCCGCGCCGCTGCGGCATGCTGGCCCAAAGCGAGCTGGCTGCGGCCGAGGTAAAGATCGAGCTCCGCGCTGTGTGCGCCACCGGCGCGCAGCGCCTCGAAGGCCTGGACCGCCTCGGCATGCTTGCCCGCATGGGCGAGTTCGAGGCCACGGCGCATCAGGGCGTTGACCCGCCGGAATTCCGCGATCTTGTCTTTGGGATCCGCGCCCGGGTCGCTCGGGGTCGCGGGCGTAAAACCCAGGTAGCCGAGCGCGGCCAGCTCTTCGCGCAGCGCGGCCTGGGCTGCGGCAGCATCGGCATCAGCGGCCACGACACGCCCTTCGCGGGCCCGATAGGCCGCGAGGCGCTCGCGGAGCGCGCGCATCGTACGTCGCTCGTGTGCGACCAGGTTCACCGTCTCGTGCGGGTCCGCCGCGAGATCATAGAGTTCCGGCCGGGGCGCCTCGATGTACTTGAAACGGCCATCGCGCAGCACGTGGAGGGGGCTCCAGCCAAAGCGCAGGCGCGGCACCAGCGATTCGGCGTAAAGCGCTGCCGGCTCGAGGTCGCTGCGCGTGCGCAGCGCGCGCGCGAGGCTGCGGCCGTCGATCGGTGTCGCGCGGGCGGGTGCGGGAACGCCCGCCAGCGCGAGAATCGTCGGGTAGAGGTCGATTAGGCCGACCACCGCGTCGAGGGTATGACCCGCCACGATGCCGGGACCGCGCAGCAGCATGGGAACGTGAAGCGTCGACTGGTAGGTGAAAAAGCCGTGCGCCTCCTCCCCGTGCTCGCCCAGGCCCTCGCCATGGTCCGAAGTCACGACCAGCAGCGTCTCTCGGTCCATGCCGAGCGCAGCCAGGGCTCGGTCGAGCTGGCCGACCAAGGAGTCGGTCCACGCCACTTCGCCCGCGTAGGGGTCGTCGCTGTAGCGCGAGGCCCAAGGCTCGGGGGGGTCGTAGGGCGCGTGGGGATCATAGAGGTGGAGCCACAGGAAGATGCGCTGCTCGCCGGTCGTCGGCTGCTCGTGTCGCACGGCCCCGAGCCAGGCCAGGGCCTTGGCCAGGGTGCGGTCACCGCGTTGCTGGGCGGTGTCGAGAAAGCTAGGGTCATCGGGGTCGGCAGCGAAGTCCGCGGCATAGGTATCGAAGCCGCGTCCGAGCCCCGAGGCTGCGGTGAGCACCACCGACGAGACGAAGCCGGCGGTGTGAAAGCCGGCATCCTTGAGCACCTCTGCGAGCAGCGGGACATCCGGAACCACGGCTGGCGACACGTTGTCGTGGATGCCGGTGGCGATCGGCAGCAGGCCGCTCATCAGGGTGATGTGCGAGGGGCGGGTGAGCGGCACATGGGCGGACGCATGGCGTGCGAGAGCCCCTTGGCGGGCGATGCGGTCGAGTGCCGGGGTCGCAATGTCGCTGCCATAGGCGCCGACATGGTCGGCGCGCAGGGTGTCGAGGGTCACCAACACCACGTGCTGGGCGATGGCAGCCGCAGGCGGGGATGCCGGGGTGAAACAACCGCTGCTGCCGGCTGCCAGCACCAGCGTGCCGAGCACCAGGAGCCGGTTGCTGGCGCCGGCCGCGGCGCGCGCGCCCCGGCGCCAGCGCGCGGCCAGGGCCCACGGCGCGTAGTAGAGGAAAAACGAGGCGAGGCCGACCAGCTCGAGGGTCAGCATATACCACGGCCAGGGCCCCATGGCGTCCATCAGCGACGCATGCGCAGGCTTGGCCGAGAGGTAGAGGTAGTTGGTGCCGAAGGCCCAGTTGATCGGCGCCGCCACCAACAGGGCCCACAGGTGGGTGACCATCAGCGTGGTGGCGATGCCGCGTGCGGTCGCGCGCAGGCCCAAGGCGCCGGCACCGTAGGCGATGGCGACGAGGACCAGGCCATGGCTGAAAAAGAAGAAGAGGTAGCGCAGGTCGGGGAAGCCGAAGGGCAGGTCGGGGGTCAGAATCGCTTGCAGGGTGCCGGCGAGACCCCAATAGTAGAGAAGTTGAAAGAGGTGCCGGTTGGCGGTGAGCAGGCTCAGCGCGCCGGCCACCATCGCCAGATCACAGAGATGCGCCGGCAGGTTCTGCGGCCATGGCGTGGCCAGCACCCAGCGGCTGTAGACCAGCGTCCCTACTTCCAGGGCGAGCAGCACAATGGCCAGGGCGATGGCCAGCGGACGGACCAGACGCTGCTGCCAAGAGGCTCGGGCAAGCATCGGCAAGCCTGCCGAGACCGCCGCGATGGCCGCGATCGTGACCAGGTGGGCGGTGCCGAAAAGATGGAAGGTCGGAGCGGGTGCGAGCATGGTCGATGAGCCCAGATCTGCGCTGAGACGCCGGGCGGCCCGAACGGTGCATCGTCCGGATGGCGAATCGCACGATGCTATCGCTTTCGCCCGAGCCTTGCGGACGCCCGGCCAGTGCCGCTGGCGCGCTGTGGCGTAGTACCCTGGGCAGCGGATCACCCCGATGCACCAGTCGATTCGTCATCCCCTGCCCGCAACGCTCGCTGCCGAGCTGGGCGCGAAGCTCGGCGAGCGTTTCAGCACCGCGCCCTCGGTCCTCGATCTGCACAGCCGCGACGAATCGTACCTGCCGCCGTCATCCCCCGCGGCGGTGGCCTTCCCGCAGACCACCGCCGAGGTGCGCCAGGTGGTCCGGGCCTGTGCCGCGCACCGGGTGCCGATCACGCCCTTCGGCGCGGGCTCATCGCTCGAAGGCCACGTGCTCTGTGTCGAGGGCGGACTCAGCCTCGATCTCACAGGTCTCGACCGCATCGTCGCCGTGCGCCCGGATGACTTCGACGTGACTGTCGGGGCGGGGGTGACGCGCAAGGCGCTGGAGCGTCGTTTAGAGGACCACGGGTTGTTTTTCCCGGTCGATCCCGGTGCCGATGCGACCCTCGGCGGTATGGCGGCAACCGGCGCGTCGGGCACCAATACGGTGCGCTACGGCACCATGCGCGAGAACGTGCTGGCGCTCCAGGTGGTGCTCGCAGACGGCTCGGTGATCGAGACCGGGTCGCGGGCGCGCAAGTCGTCCGCGGGGTATGACCTGACCCGGCTGTTCATCGGCTCGGAAGGAACACTGGGTGTGATCTGTCGCCTGACGCTGCGCGTGCGTGGTTTGCCCGAGGCGATCTCGGCGGCGGTCTGCGCCTTCCCGGGTATCGATCAAGCGGTGCGATCGGCGGTCGAGGTCATTCAATGGGGCATTCCGGTGGCGCGGATCGAGCTGCTCGACGCCCAGCAAATCGAGGCGGTCAACCGCTACAGTGGTCTCGACAATTCGCGTGCCCCAACGCTGTTTTTCGAGTTTCACGGTTCACCACAAGCAGTGCGGGAGCATGCCGAGGAGGCAGGGAAAATCACGGCCGAGCATGGTGGGGAAACCTTTCGTTGGGCCACCGAGCCGGCGCAGCGCGCCGCTTTGTGGCATGCCCGCCACCAGGTCTACTTTGCTGATCTGGCACTGCGGCCCGGCGCGCGGGTGTTGTCGACCGACGTATGTGTGCCGATCTCACGTCTCGCGGAGTGCATCCGCGAGACCCAGGCCGAGACAGACCGGGCGTCGTTTCCGGTGCCGTTGGTCGGTCACGTGGGGGATGGCAACTTTCATCTGCTGATGGTGATCGATCCCAGCAACCCGCGCGAGCTGGAGGAAGCCCGGTGTCTCAACCGGTCGCTGGTGCGCCGTGCCCTGGCCATGGAAGGCACCTGCACGGGCGAGCACGGCATCGGGATCGGCAAACGCGTCTGGCTCGAGGCCGAGCACGGACCCGCGGTCGGCACCATGCGCGCGATCAAGCAAGCCCTCGATCCGCAAGGGATCATGAACCCGGGCAAGGTGCTGCCGGACGCAACGCATTCGCTCGATGCCGCGCGTGGCCACGCCGAGTCGATGCAGTAGGATACAGTAGACTGCGTCTTTCAACACCCGGAGATCAGCATCATGAAGACCATTAAAAACACGACAAACCTGCCGCTCAGCATCTCACTTCCGCGTGGCAGCAAGCTCCATCTGGGTCCGCGAAAGCGTGGCCAGGTCTCGGCCGAGGCGCTCACGTCTCCGGGCGTGGTGCGACGGCTGGAGGCTGGAGAGATCGAGATCGTGGAAGGCTCGGACGGCCACACCGGTCCGGTCCCAGCCAGTGTCTCCGGTCACGAAACCACCACCGGACATCATCCCACCACCCGGGCGTTTCGAACCGGCGATCGCTAGCAGCCCTCGGCCTGGTGCCCAGGGCCTTGGTGGCGGGCGTGGTACGCTCCCTGGATCTCGCCGCTCCGGGATCGCGATCACGCTCGCGGGCGCCATGCGCGATCCAGAGTCCTTTCAGGGAACTCGCCGAACCGTGTGGCGAGCACGGCGGATCGCTGCCGGTTGGCAGCAGGATGCGATCAGGCGCCAGCGCGTTTTGGGGCCCGCGGTGTCTGCTCGGGACGGATGAAAGGCTCTTTCGGGGAAGAAGGACGAGCTCTTTCGGGGAAGAAGGACGAGTCGCAATGAGCAACGTACTGGCATAGCAATTTGGGGAGAAATCTGCTGAGAATGTGGGGAGAAACCTGGAGAGGTGGTGCGAAAGGGGGGACTCGAACCCCCATGACCTTGCGGCCACTAGATCCTGAATCTAGCGCGTCTACCAATTCCGCCACTTTCGCCCGTGGAGTAGCCAAGCTCACGACGGCCAAGCCCAAGGCGGCCTCTCGTGGTGCGTTGCACCCGGGTGGCGCCCGAGGTGGTGAGCGGGCGAAGTCTAGAGAACCGGCGGGCTGGTGTCAATCCGGTGCCGAGGGGGAGTGCACGCTCGATCACGCGTTCGGCACGCCCTATCTGCGCGTGCCCTTTGCCCTGCCCGACGGCCCCGGCCTCGCCTGGGGGGCACGCGCCATCCGCCTGGCGTTCGGTGCGCTCGACGTCCACTTCTGCGGCGTTGGCCCCGAGCAGGTGCGATGGCTCGAGGCGCGCTACCGGCCGTGCGGGCCGCTCAATGGCGTGCAGCCGGTGCAGGTGAACCTTCATCGAGCGCCAGCGCGCGCCTTTCGCGACTACCAAGAGCGCTGCCCGACAGCGTCGTTGGCGGTGCGCTATGAGCGCCAGCAGGTGTCGCTCGCGGGTCTTTATGGGATCGCCCGTCTGGGTGCGCTGGCGGCGGGTGCACGCATCATCGATGCCTGGTTGCCGCCGGGTGGACCGCGCCGATTTATCCTGGCGATCGAGAATTTCTTGCGCGTGGCAGCGGCCTACCAGGCAGTGACGCGGGGTGGTGTGATGCTGCACGCGGCCGCGGCGTGCCGCGAGCAGGCGGCCGAGGTGTTTTGCGGCCATTCCGGCAGTGGCAAGACCACCCTCGCCGAGCGCCTGGAACGTGCCGGCTTCGCGGTGCTGAGCGACGACCTCAACACCCTGATACCGGATGCCTGCGGTCGCACCCTGGTGCAGAGGGTTCCCTATGCCGGATTGATCGGTCGCGATCGTCCGCACCCGGCGCATGCACCGCTCGCCGGCCTTTTCCGACTGGCACCCGGCGCCGCGGAAGCAAACGGCGAAGGCGGCATGCTCGAGACGCTTCGTCCGGCGATCGCCGCGCTGTCGCTGCTCACCTGCGTGCCCTTCGTCGGCGGCGATCCCTTCTGGCAGGACCGGGTGCTCCACAACCTCGAAATCCTGGCTGGTAACGTCCCCATGGCGCGGCTTTCGCTGCGGCTCACCGACGAACCCGCGCAGGTGCTCGGCTGGCAGGCAGCGTGAGCCGTCAACGGCGGGTACCCCCGGAGGCCGCGGACGCTGTGCGCGCCGCGGAAACGTTGGATGTGCTGGACGATGATGCCGCTGCTCGGCGGCAGCCGCCTGAGACCTTTCGCCTGTCGAGCGACGTGCGCTGGCGCATGCTGCACGGCGAAGGCTTGGTGCTGTGCCAGCGCGCGGCCGAAGTGTTGGGGGTCAATGCCGTGGGTGCGCGGATTCTCGCGCTGCTCGCCGACCGCCCGACCACAGCGGCGCTGGTGGCAGCGCTCGGGCGCGAGTACGATGCGCCGATCGCGGTCCTCGAGGCCGATGTCGAGCGTTTTCTCGAGACCTTGGTGGCAGCCGGCGTGGTGATCGTGGAACCCGGGGAGGAGCGGGCGTGAGCTTCACCGACACGGTGACCCGAGCCTGGCGCGAACACAGCTTGTTCAGCGTGCTGATCGAGCTGACCTACCGCTGCAACCTGAGCTGTTTTTACTGCTACAACGACCTCGGACTTCGCGGCCGGCCGCTGTCGCTTGAAGACCACCTGCGCTTGCTCGCCGACCTGCGCCGGCTGGAGGTGCTGAACCTGGTGCTCTCGGGCGGCGAACCCCTGGCATATCCGCACTTTCTGACCCTCGGCGCCGAGGCCCGTCGGCTGGGCTTCGCCATCCGCATCAAGAGCAACGGCCATGCGCTGCGCGGTGCGCTGGCGCGGCGGATCCGTGACCGGGTCGATCCCTTTGTCATCGACATCAGCCTGCACGGTGCCTGCGCTGAGAGCCATGATCGGCAAACCCGCGTCGCCGGCAGCTTCACGCGCCTGCTGGCGAACCTCGAGGAGATGCGCGGGCTCGGTCTGCGGGTCAAGCTGAACTGCACCCTGACTTGCTGGAACGAGGCAGAGATCGAAGCCATGGTTCGCTTGGCCCGCCGGCTGGCCTTGCCGCTGGCGATCAATACCGAGGTCACGCGCCGCGACGATGGCGATCCCGCACCGCTCGCCATCGCCGCCAGTCGCCAGGGTCTGGCGAATCTTTTCGAGCGTCAAATGCAGGCTCCGAACACCGCGCCCGCCCGCCGCGGCATCGACCGCGATGTGGGGCAAGGCGATGACCTGCAACCGGCGTCCAGCGACAAGCATTGCGGTGCCGGCTCCGCCACCCTCGCCATCGACCCGGTGGGCAATGTCTACCCGTGCGTCCAGTGGCGTCGGGCCTTGGGCAATCTGCACCAACAGTCGATCGTGGAGATCTGGCAGCAAGCGCCGGGCCTGGCCGAGGTGCGCTCGGAGAACCGCGCGGTCCGGCGCATGCTCGCCGCACGCCCCGATGGCCGCCAGCTCGCCTTTTGTCCGGGTTCGGCACGCCTGGCCACCGGCAGCTCGCTGCGGCTGCACGACGCCGCCCGTCGCCGCGCAGAGGTGTGGAGCGCCACGGCCCGACAGCGATCGCGGCCGCGTCTGCCGGTGGTGCGCGGCGAGCAGCCGGTGCCGAATCGCTCGGCCGACGAGGCTCGCTCGTAGCGCGGCGTGACCTTGGCCACGGGCTACTCGCAGCCTACGATTGCGGCGGCGAGGCGGCTGGGCAGGCGAAGGGGTCTGCTTTGCCGAAGGGCGAGGGATCGCAGATCGCGGTGACCGTTTCGATCGTCTCCCGGAAGGTCACACGCGGTGCCTGGTACGGCTTCTTTCCGCGCGGCCGCGGCACGTTGTTCTCGCTCATGCCGAGAACTGTATCCCAACGCGCGACATCCCAACGCGCGACATCCCAACGCGCGACATCCCAACGCGCGAC
>Ga0114931_10004853_pt1 | contig 16695 bp, 20 predicted proteins | sample 2SBtaG_FD_89579 | JGI IMG/M metagenome (GOLD analysis project Ga0114931, IMG submission 89579) | Deep subsurface microbial communities from Kolumbo volcano to uncover new lineages of life (NeLLi) - 2SBTROV14_V59a metaG | ecosystem: Environmental > Aquatic > Marine > Volcanic | place: Kolumbo...
AATCGCTGATTTTTGTCAATACTTGTTGCAAAGCTCCTGCTTTGCAACACGATTTTCCAAGAAGCTCTGCTTCTAATTCACGCAATATTGCCCTCTTTTAAAAAGTGTCCGGTACTGAAATTTAAAACAGGATAAATACACACAACTTTTTTGCGCCGTTCCAATTTTGTCAACAGAAAACACGACGGCAAAATCGTTAAAATTTTTCCGTGGATCAACCCCGAAAATCATTTTTATGATTGCCAGAATTGCAAAAGCGAAAGACGCCTCAGCCATTGTCAGGATTTACAACCGGGGAATTGACGATCGCATCGCCACATTCGAGACGCGGCATCGAACCGAAGCCGAGGTCAAAAAATGGATGGATGGAAAACATCCGGTCATTGTCGTGAAAATAGGCGATGAAATACAGGGATTTGCGGTCACGTTTCCCTACAGCGCGCGGGAATGCTACGCCGGTGTGGCGGAATTTTCAGTGTATGTTGCGCGGGAAGCACGCGGTCGCGGCGTGGGCAGATTGGCCATGCAAACGCTCATCGCCGAAGCGGCGCAAGCCGGATTTTGGAAGCTGCTTTCGCGGGTTTTCCCGGAAAACGCCCCCAGCCTCGGTCTGCTTCGAGCATTGGGGTTTCGCGAAGTGGGCGTTTATCGAAACCATGCGCGGCTCGATGGCGTCTGGCGGGATGTGGTGATAGTGGAATATTTGATTCGGGAGAATTTGTAACGCCGCTGGAAAAAACTCACTCATCTTTGTTCAACATTAAAGGTGGATGTTCACCCATTTCATATAAAACGCTGCGTAAATTTACCAAACCGTCTCGATTCAGTTGTAAAGCTTCCACGGTAGCGCGGCCGACCGCGGTTAATCCGACAATTACGGTGTAATTTTCATTCCAACAAAAGTGATCGTGCCATTTTTGCTCTCGCGGATGATACAAAGAAACCCGGTGGCCGTCAACCGGATCTACTGCTTCTATTTTCGTATATTTATGCCCATTACAGCCGAAACAAGCCAGTCCTAAATTCGCCACGGTTGTTTTTCCGCCACGACTTCGCGGCAATATATGTTCCACGGAAAACGATTCAGTTGCGAAACGCATCTGGCTCAGACAATATTCACAACAGCCCCGCGCGCGTTCGATAACCGTCCGTCTTTGTCCTGCGCTGACCCGTTTATCACTCATAAGCCGGTGGTTGAATCTCCAAATCTTTCATTAACGCGGTAAGGGTCATTCCGCGAATACGCGCTAACTCCGCTAAATTTTTTACGCGTTCAACATTTGCATTTTCTATTTGTTCGATCAATTGTAACAACTTCCGATGTTCCCCCGAAGTTAGCGTTTCCGCTCTCCGTTTTGCATTTAATGCATCAAACTGTTTACGAACATCGCGCGGCAGCCCTTTATTTATCTTTTTGAGTAATTGCGCTTCAATTTTGGGTAAATTACGCGCCCTGCGTTTAGCCTGTAATTCAATAACGCGAGAAACGAATTGTTCCAAATCGGGTAAATCTAATTGCTCAACGTTATCTAACATCTTATTAAAAGAAATAGCGGATTTGCTTCGGGGCGTTGACATCTTGTATTTCCTGCTTTATTTAAAAAAGTCATTTGCAACAATATATCATCATTTTAATTCGAATTCAAACCTTTCTTCAACGGTCTCAAATTGAGCGCTTGTGGCGTAGTTGATTTCGAAAAATTGTGAAATTAGCTCGTTTGTATTTTATTAATCCAACATCGCCATAAACTCATCTTCGCTCAAAATCTTCACTCCGAGCTGCACGGCTTTTTGATATTTCGAACCCGGGTCCGCGCCGACAACCACGTAATCGGTCTTTTTGCTCACGGATTTGATAATTTTGCCGCCGCGTTTTTCCACTAATTCCGCAGCTTCGTCGCGGGTAAATGTTGTCAGCGCGCCGGTGAAAACAAAAGATTTCCCGGCAAAACGCTCGTCGATTTCGCCGCTTTCCCGCGGCGCGGTTTCCTCGAACGGCATGCCGGCGCGACGCAACTTTTCCAGCACCCGACGGTTTTCTTCCTCGCTGAAAAAATCCCTGATGCTCTCGGCGGTTTTTTCGCCGATGCCCTGGATTTCCGCGATTTTTTCCACGGAAGCGTTTACCATTTTATCCAGCGAGTGGAAATGACCGGCCAACAGCTTTGCCGCGCCTTCCCCGACGTAGCGGATTCCCAGCCCGAAAATCAATCGGGCCAACGGTTTTTGCTTGCTCGCCTCGATGCCGGCCAGCAGGTTTTCAGCGCTTTTTTCGCCCATTCGCTCCAGCGCGGCCACATCTTCCGCCTTTAGGAAATACAAATCGCCGTAATCCTTGATCAACCCGTTTTCCAGCAGCAGCGCCACCGCTTTTTCACCCAGGCCTTCGATGTCCAGTGTCTTGCGCGCGGCAAAATGGGCCACTTTTCCGGCCACCTGCGCCGGGCAGCGCACATTTTCGCAAACCAGCGCCACCTCGCCCTCCGGCCGCACCAGGCGGGTGTGACAAACCGGGCATTTTTCCGGCGCTTTGTAAGGCTTGCTCTCGGCCGCCCGTTTTTCCGTCACCACGCGGATGATTTTTGGAATAATTTCCCCGCCTTTTTCGATGATCACGACATCGCCGATGCGCACATCCAGCCGTTCGATTTCATCAATATTGTGCAGCGTGGCGCGCTTAACCGTGGTGCCCAACAGCAGCACCGGTTCCAGGTGCGCCACCGGCGTGACAATCCCGGTGCGCCCCACCTGCCATTGGATGTCCAGCAGCCGGGTTTCCGCCTGTTCCGTGGCAAATTTGTAGGCGATTGCCCAACGCGGGCTTTTGGCGGTTGCGCCCAAGCGGCGTTGCTGCTCAAAATCGTTGACTTTCACCACCACGCCGTCGATGTCGTAAGGCAGATCGTTTTTGGCGTCGCTCCATTTCCGCCAGTAGTCGATCACTTCGTCGATGTTTTGGCAAAGCCGGGCGTGGGGGTTTACCGGAAAGCGCAGTTTTTTCATCGTTTCCAGCGCCGTAAAATGGCTGGCGACCGGGGGGGGGGCGCTCAAACTATCGAGGTAATAACAAAACATGCGCAACGGCCGTTTGGCCACGATGCGTGAATCCTGTGTTTTCAGCGTGCCCGCGGCGGAATTTCGCGGGTTGGCAAATGGCGGCTCGCCGGCGGCTTTGCGCGCTTCGTTCAATTGCTCAAATTCAGCCCGGGGATAGTATATTTCCCCACGCACCTCGATGTTTTGCAACGCCGCTTCGCTCGTTTTGAGCGACAGGGGAATGCTGCGGATCGTTTTTACGTTGTTCGTAACCTCGTCGCCCTGCTCGCCGTCGCCGCGGGTGACCCCGTGGGTCAGCAAGCCGTTTTCGTAAATCAAACTCATGGCCACGCCGTCGATTTTCAATTCGCAGACATACTCAAATTTTTCGCCGTCATTCAGCAGACTGCGTACCCGCCGGTCGAAATCGCGGATTTCCGCTTCGTTGTACGTGTTGGAAAGGCTCATCATCGGTTTGCGATGGCGGATCACCGGGAACACTTTGGTCGGCTCGCCGCTCACCCGCCGGGTCGGCGAATCCGGCGACATCAATTCCGGAAAAGCGGCTTCCAATTCCTCTAAGCGTTTCATCAGCATATCGTAGTCGTAGTCGGAAACCGTCGGCTGCGCCAGTACATAATATTGATAATCGTATTGGCGAATTTGCTCCCGCAATTGCTCTATTTCGCGTTTTGCCTGATTTTTATCCATAAAATCTGCACACGTTTTATTTATGAGGGGCGAACGGCCGTTCGCCCCTACGACACCGGACACCATTTGAAATGACAGAATCTGAAATCATAAAATATGTCAGAAAACGATTTAAAACAAGGAGTTTTGCGGGCGGCGGCTGAGGTAAAAAAGCAGATAGGCAAACCGTTAAAAAATCTGGAAAATCAACTCGCAACATTTTGCCGGCGAACCAGAATGCCTTCGACGATTTTGAGCAATCCCTGTAAATTCAGCGGTTTTTTGAGAAAGGCTTCGACATCCAGGCTGAGCACATCCTGGGGGCGATAAAGGTGGGAAAATCCCGTGATTAAAATAATCGGGAAATCATCCTGAATATTTTTGATGGCGCGGGTCAGGGCAAGTCCGTCCATCACCGGCATTTCCACGTCAACGATGGCGATATCGTAATAGCCTTCACCAAAAACCTGCAACGCCTGCACGCCGTTTTCCGCGGAAATCACCGTGTGTCCAAACAGCATAAATGCTTCGACAAGCGTTTCCTGAACTTGTAAATCGTCTTCGACAACCAGCACATGCGCCATATTTTCCCCTGATTTGTTACGAGAAGAGCTAAAAATTCGCATCCCTCGTTGCGTAGCGGAGTTTATTCCGTTGCGGGGCTACGCAACGTCATTTTCCGGGAAGCTCTGCTTTAAGTTCACACAAAATTAGCCTTTTCAAAAATATCCGGTACTGAAATTTTACCATCGGAATTTTCCTCAAAAAAACAAGTTCTGTAACGGTTTTGCCGTCATATTTTGCGTTTTTTGTACTAACTTTCGGCCCGGAAATTCGTATGATTTTTAAATGAGGCGCGCTTGAGGTAAAATTGCGTTTGGAGAAGACGCTATTTTTTAATAAATTTCAAAAACATTTTTTGGACATAAGGGAGCCGCAGCCGTTGAAAGAGTTTCATTTTACGCAAAAAGATTTTGATACGATTTGTAAAATTTTGGGCGCCACATACGTCGAACGGGTTGATAAAGATCGATTTGTCGTCGAAAACCGGGCCGAAAATCGCAAGCTGTCTTTGGAAATTTATTCGGATATTCCCATCGGCGAAGCGACCGGAAACCTTATTTCCGTTTACACCATGAACTCGCATATACAGCTGCATTTTTGCACGGGCTTTATCTCCAGCGAGTCTTTAGGCGAGGTCATATTTATCAGCGAATACCAGGGACGTGTTTCCGGGCTGATCGTTGAAAAGGGCGCCGGTTGTTCGATTTACGCAAACCTGGACAGCAAAATCCTTTCCGGCGATTTTACCCAAATGGCTCCGGAAGTCATGATGTCCGGCATTGCGCTTTCCGTGGCGGAACACCTCATTCCCGATGGAGAATAGCGGAACATGGTTGTTCACACAATGTCGCTGGGCATGTTCGGCGTCAACAATTATCTCGTTCACGCGCGTGGTTCATCCAAAGCAATCCTCATCGACGCCTGCGAAGACACCCAAAGCATCCTCAAAAAAATTGACGAATTAAAGCTGGAACTTGTTTACCTGGTCAACACGCACGGTCACGGCGACCACATTGCCGGTAATGAGGTGATTATCCGCGAAACCGGCGCAAAATTGCTGATCGGCGAAATCGACCGGCCCTACCTCACTGATCCCCGTTTGAATCTGTCGCTGTTCATGGGTGTGGAATTGCGCTCGCCGGAAGCGGATCGCCTGCTCAACGAAGGCGATGTGGTGGAACTGGAAGACATGCGCTTCGAGGTGCTGCACACGCCGGGTCATACGCCGGGTCACATCACATTGGTTGCCAGGGAAGATAATCTCGCATTTGTCGGCGACGTGATTTTTCGCCAGGGCATCGGACGAACGGATTTCCCCGGCGGCTCCCATGAACAACTGATCGAGACCATCCAAACCAAAATTTATTCGCTCCCCGATGAGATGATTCTTTACAACGGTCACGGCCCAACCACCACCGTCGGCGATGAAAAGCGACACAATCCGTTTGTGCGCGCCGATTTTTAATCGTCAAACCCACCGGGCAACCCTTTTTCCTGCTGAAATAGAGTTGCATTATTCCCGTTACGAACTTATTTTATTAATGTTTGGGTAAACGTAATATTTCCAATTTGAGGTAATAAATAATGCAAAGTAAAGAAATACTGAATCGAGCGTTGCTTCTGAGTCCGGAGGAACGATTTCTTGTGATCGAAGGGTTAATTAAAAGTCTGGATGAGCCGGATAAGCATCTCGACGCCATTTGGATTGAAGAAGCGGAGCAACGCCTTAAGGCGTACCGGGCAGGCAAAATGGAAGGTATTCCTATGGAAAAAATTTTCACGGAATAAAAATGAAAACCGCTTTTTCAAATCTCGCCAAGTTAGAGTTGGAAGATGCCGTGGCATTTTATGAACTTGAATTTCCAGGATTAGGTATTAGATTCAAACAGGAAGTCAAAAAAGCAATTGATAAAATTCTCGAATATCCAAAGGCGTGGTCAGTTGAGAAGGGGGATATTCGTAAATGTTTATTACACAAATTTCCGTACAAACTTCTTTATTCCATTGAAAGTGATCATATATTTATTATTGCCGTTGCCCATCAGCATCGAAAACCAAACTATTGGGTTAAGCTAAAAAAAATCTGATCAGATGAACTGGCAACACCGGCTCGAAACATTTCTCAACCATCTCGCCCTGGAAAAAGGGCTTTCCGACAATACATTGCTCTCCTACCGCGTTGATATTGATCGCTACCTCAATTTTTTGAAGCAGCGCAACATCCACGATGTGGAAAGCATTGATGCGTACATCATTCAGGATTACACCGAGCTTTTGGGGAAATTGGGATTATCCGCCAGCAGCGTTGCACGGAATTTTTCGGCGATTCGCTCCTTTCATAAATATTTAGTGCTGGAAAATATCACCGAAAAGAATCCCACGGAATTGCTGGAAACGCCGCGGCTGGAACGCAAATTGCCCGACGTGCTTTCCATCGACGAGGTCATCACCATTCTGGAGGCGGTGGATGTGGAAACGCCGCCGGGCGTGCGCGACCGGGCAATACTGGAAACGCTCTACGGCGCGGGTCTGCGCGTTTCCGAACTGATTAATCTAAAGCTGGAAAACGTTTTTTTCGAGGAAGAACTGCTGCGAATTATCGGCAAGGGGAATAAAGAGCGCGTTGTGCCGGTGGGCTCGGAAGCGCTGCACTGGATCAAACTGTATTTGGGAATGACCCGTCCGCTGGTGGCAAAAGGCCTGGAATCGCGCAGCCAGGTATTTCTCAACCGTTTTGGCAAGCCGTTTTCGCGGATGGGTATTTATAACGTGGTGCGCAAATATGTGGATATGACCACCATTGCCAAGCGGGTTTATCCGCACATTTTCCGGCATTCTTTTGCCACGCATTTGCTGGAAAACGGCGCGGATTTGCGCGCTGTGCAGGAAATGCTGGGACATTCCGATATTTCAACCACCCAAATTTATACCCATGTTACCCGGCAATATCTTAAAGAGGCATACAAAACGTACCATCCCCGTGGATAAGCGTTTGACACGCTGCACAAGTTTTCTTACATTTGTTCGCTGAGTCGTAACATTCATGGAAAGGGTAAAATCATGTTTGCCAAACCCGGAAAAAAAAATCGCCAGTATTCGTACACGCCGCGTTTTTACGCCCCGGAAACGCGCGATGAGGACGGGCGACGCCCCATTCGATTTGACCGGGGCGGTGGTTATCGCAAAAGCGGGCGATCATTGGTATTTGTCCTCGCAGCCATTGGGTTTATCGTTTACATTTTGCATCTTCTATCCCAAATGGGGCAGTAGAAATGGAGTATAAATGTTTGAAATAACGGAAGTTCTACAAAGAGTACCTTTCTTTCAGGTGCTGGATCAGGAAGGGATTAATTTTGTCGTCGAACGGCTAAAATACAAACGCTATGAAGCTGAAGAAGTTATTTGCGGCGCGGGAGATCCCGGTGATAAGATGTACATCATTATCGACGGGCAGGTGAAAGTGGTTGTTTTTTCAGAAGACCGGGAAGAAAACATTATCGCGTATCTCAAAAGTGGGGATTATTTCGGCGAGATGGCATTGTTAACCGGAGAATCACGTTCAGCATCCGTCGTGACTACTGACGCCTCGGAAATGTTGGTGCTCGAAAAGACAGACTTTGATCGCGTGATTGAAAACTATCCCTCGATCACATTAAGCCTGGGAAAAATAATCAGCCAGCGTTTGCGAAACACGCTACGCCAGACAGCGGAAAAAGGGGGGCGAATCACCGCCGTTGAAGGGGATTTGAGCGATAAATCCATGGCCGAGATACTGAGATTTTGTGAGAGAAACAGACTAAACGGCACGCTCACATTGACCCAAAACGGACGGACGGGTCATTTTTTTTACGAAGGCGGCGCCTTGCAAAATGTGAGTCTGGAAGAGCTTTCCGAGGATGAATCGCTTGATATTATGTTGAATTGGCAGGAAGGTCGATTTTCCATCGAACCACGCGTAATCCGGGCGGATGAATTAGCAGATACCGAAAAAACAATTGATTTGACGCCGATCACGGAAAAACCATCACAAAATGGCAAAGCCCGCGTGTTGATTGTCAATAACAGCATGGTGGTGCAACGGATGATTCAACGCACTTTGGAGCAACACCAATATGATGTTAACACCGTTGCCACGGCTGAAAGCGCGCTGAAAGCGTTTGATTCATTTGCGCCCGCGCTCATTATTTCCGGCACGAAATTGCCGGATCAACACGGGATTGATATGCTGAAAACGCTGCGAAAAACGAGCGAATTACCGTTGATTTTCCTGACGGAAAAACGCAACAAGGCGCTTATTCAAAGTCAAACAAAAAACGAAAGCAATGTTTATTACACAAACTCGCAGGCGCTTGATGAGATTGTTCGAGCGGTGGAAGATGCGCTGCAAGCGCGCGCTTAAGGGAGGTATTGAATGTTAGACCTGAAATTCATCCGGGAAAATGCGGCGTTGGTTAAGCAGGGCGTCAAAAACAAACGCGAAAAAGCGGATATTGACAAAATCATCGATCTGGACAACCAGCGGCGCAAACTGCTGCAAGCGGTTGAAAAGTTGAAACACAGCCGCAATCAATTTTCCCAGGAAGTGAGCCTGCTAAAACGCCAGGGAAAAGACGCCGCGGAGATCATCGAAAAAACCCGCGAAGTCGGGCAGGAGATCAAACAGCTTGACGAGCAGTTGAAATCGACTGTGGAAACGCTGAACGACGAGCTTTATCGCGTGCCGAATCTGCCGCATGCCAGCGTTCCCATCGGCAAAACCCCGGAAGATAATGTCGTCGTGAAAGCCTGGGGGAAAATCCCCGAATTTGATTATAAAATTTCCGATCATTTGGAAATTTGCGACCGGCTGGACATCGTCGATTTTCCGCGTGGCAGCAAAGTCGCCGGGCGGGGATTTCCGGTGTACAAAGGCGCCGGCGCGCGACTGGAACGGTCGCTGATCAATTTTATGCTGGATTTACACACTGCCGAGCACGGCTACACGGAAATTTTTCCGCCGTTTGTGGCCAATCGTGAAAGCATGCGCGGCACCGGGCAATTGCCCAAGCTGGAAGAAGACATGTATTTGGCCGAAAAAGACGATCTATTTTTGATCCCCACCGGCGAAGTGCCGGTCACCAACCTGCATCGCGATGAAATTTTGCACGCGGAGCAGTTGCCGATTAAATATTGCGCGTACACCGCCTGCTTTCGCCGCGAAGCCGGTTCCTGGGGCAAGGATACCCGGGGATTTTTGCGGCTCCATCAATTTAATAAAGTTGAACTGGTAAAATTTGTTGACCCGGAAATGTCTTACAACGAACTGGAAACCCTGCTGCGCAATGCCTGCCGGGTGCTGGAAATGCTGGGCGTGCCCTATCGCGTGGTATCGCTTTGCAGCGGCGATTTGAGCTTTGCCGCGGCAAAATGTTACGACATCGAAGTGTGGTCGCCGGCGGAAAAGCACTGGCTGGAAGCATCCAGTTGCAGCAATTTTGAGGATTTCCAGGCCCGTCGAATGAATGTGCGCTACCGGAAAATCGCCAGCGCAAAGCCGGAATTTGTGCACACGCTGAACGGCTCCGGTCTGGCAACCTCTCGTTTGATGGTTGCGCTGCTGGAAATTTATCAGAACGAAGACGGCTCGGTCACCGTGCCGGACGCGCTGCGGCGTTATACTGGGTTTAACATCATTAAACGGGATATGCCCTAACAAATCTGATTAAGTCAAAAATTTTTCGCCTATGCTACGAACCCTCTTTTTTTGGCTGAATGTGCTGATTTTCACCACGCTTGGCGCAATTGGAACGATAATCATTGGCTTTTTTCAGCGGCAATCGCGGTGGAGCTATCGCAATATTTTGCAGGTGTGGGCGCGTGTGCTGATGTGGGCGGCCGGCGCAAAAATGCGCGTTGAGGGGCTGGAAAACATCGATCCGAATCGCGCGTACATTGTGGTCAGCAATCACCAAAGCCTGATGGATATTCCGGCATTGGTGGCCGCGCTTCCGCTTCATTTGACCATCGTTGCCAAAAAGGAGTTGTTCAAAATTCCCATTTTTGCCCAGGGCATGCGCGGTTTCGGCATTCTGGAAATTGACCGGAGCAATCGCGAAAAAGCCATCGAAACGTTAAAACAGGCGGCACAAATTGCCCTCGATAAGAATATTTCCATTCTGGCGTTTCCGGAGGGAACGCGCACCAACGGCAAACTGCGGCCGTTCAAAAAAGGGCCGTTTATGCTGGCCTTGGACGCTCATTTACCCATTTTACCGGTTTCGGTGATCGGCACGTACGATATTTCCCCGCAACGCAGCATGATGATTCATTCCGGGAAGCAGGTCGTCGTGCGCGTGCATTCCCCGATTGACATCGACGGCTATTCCGTAGCAACCCGTGACGAATTAATTGACAAAACCCATGACCTCATTGCATCAGGATTTTTAGAATATGAAAGATAATTTCCCCAATTTAACGGTGTTGGATCATCCACTGATTGCCGACAAAGTGACGCAACTTCGCGATAAAGACACGCCGCATTACCAATTCCGCAGCCTGCTGAATGAAGTCAGCCAGTTTCTGTTTTACGAAGCCAGCCGCGATTTGCCGTTGGAAAACACCTCGATTGAAACGCCGCTGGAATCGATAAGCGCGCCGCGCATTCAAAAAAAAGTGCTGCTGGCGCCAATCTTGCGCGCCGGATTGGGAATGGTGAACAGCATCGCGGCGGTGTTTCCGCCGGTGCGGGTGGGAATGATCGGCATGTATCGCGATCACGATACCCTGGAACCGGTGGATTATTATTTGCGCCTGCCGGAAGATTTGTCGGACAAAGCGGTTTTTTTGCTTGACCCGATGCTGGCCACCGGCGGCAGCGCGATTGACGCAGTGAAAAAATTGAAAGATCACGGCGCGAAAAAAGTGATCATGATTGCATTAATTTGCGCCCCGGAAGGCGTTTCCCGTCTTTTTGAAACGCACCCGGATACGCCGGTTTTTACCGCTGCGCTGGACCGGCAACTGAACGAGATCGGCTACATTCTCCCCGGTCTCGGCGACGCCGGCGACCGCTATTTTGGGGTGTGAAAGTGAGGCGTGAAAAGTGAGACGATAGGTGTAATCTATTGTTTTTTTAACAAAGATAGCTGATTAAGATTTTGAGAGGGAATTCATAGTGATTATAATGAAAACAGTAGGTAATATTTTTCCCGGTATTTGGGAGAAGGATGGAATTGCACCCTTTAAAGCAAAATTTATTGGTACGAATATATTAAATTCATCGTTCCCAGTCCGAGCGATTGGTGTATATTCTGGCTCACAGGGTTACAAAAATATCTCTTTGCTAAGTATAACCAATGCATTTCAGGATACAGATCGATATAATGATGTTCAAATTGTATTTAGAGTGAGAAAGAAGTTAAACATAAAAAGCCATGATTTTGATCAGGAAGTTTCAAAAATAAGTAAAGGGCTTTTTTTTGAAATGAATGAGGAAATCGTTAGCAATATACTCAAAAAGATTAGCGTTCCTAAAGATCAAGAGCAGAAGGGTGTGATAAGCATTGAAGATAAATCTATCTCATTAGCAACGTCTTATAAAAACCATATTTTAGCCAATGATTTTTATAATACTGGTAAGTGGAAAGATTTTGAAAATAAATCAGCAACTCTATTTCATCTATTAGGATTTCATGTTTTATTTGAAGGTCATAATAGCCCTAAAAAGAGAGTGGCTGATTTTTATTGTTATTCTCCTCCGGCAATCAAAGATAATCGTATTTGTATCGTAGTGGATTGTAAAAACCAAGATAAATATTTTATAAATGCTGCTGATGAACGAGCTATGAAGGAATATATTGAGGATAGAAAGGCTATAATTGCACAAGAAGGTATATCCTCTAAAAACATACGTTTTCTTTTTATTGCTCGAAGTTTTTCGAAAGACACAAGGATAAAAATTGTAGAAATAGCTCAAAAGACTCAATCATTTGGAGCTCTTATTACTTATAAAAATTTGATTTTTTTAACAGAAAAGAAAATGAGAATGGGATATAAATTTTATTTAGAACAATTTTCTAATTTGTTTAAGAATGATGAAATTCTATCTGCTCATATAAACTATACATACGGTACGGAAAATGAATTTAGAATTTAATGAAAAAGGTAGTAAGTTTGTTAAAAAATTTGGTCGACAATGACAAAATTAACCAAGCGATAAAACAAAAATTGAGTTAACCTAATCATGTTTGTTTTCGATGCCGGACATCGCAAACACATTTACCGAAAAAAATAAATCCACCAATTTTTCTTGCTTTTTGTCGTTTATACCTGTACAATGTTTCCGTACAAGTAAGGAGAAATGAATATGGCAATTTCAACAAGTTATACAAACGCACGGGCGAATCTCACTAAGTTGTGCAATGAGGCGTCAAAGAACCGGGAAATTGTGTTCATCACCCGGAGAAACGAAGAAGATGTCGCATTGATCGCGGTTTCGGAGCTGCGCGGCTTGTTGGAAACTGCGCATCTCTTGCGCTCACCGAAAAACGCAGAAAGACTTTTAACCGCTTTAAATCGCGCCCGCGCAAATACAGAAACTCCTCAAACATTGGAAGCGTTGCGAAAAGAACTCGGTTTTGAAAAAGAAGCATAAAATAAAATTACCGGGTCAACAGACACGCGAAGCCGTTTTTCATCCTGAATTTCGCGAGGATTTGCGTTGTTGGATAAAAACCGATCGAAAAACAGCCTTGCGCGTATTTTCCATCGTTGAGGCAGCTTTGCGTAATCCGTTTCAAGGAATCGGCAAGCCTGAGCCCTTGAAATATTTAGGCGCGGATGTCTGGTCCAGACGTTTGACGCAGGAGCACCGTGTCGTTTATCTTGTCAGCCATGAACGGATTGATTTTCTACAGTGCCGCTATCATTATTGAGCTACATATCAATCAATAACCCCATCCCCACGCCCACCGTATAACACAGCAAATCACGCCACACAAATGTGTAACCCAAAACGAGTCCGCCGAGGGTGGTTGAGCGAATCGTGTCAATCCAGGGGGCGTGATAAAACTGGCTGATTTCGATCAAAAATGAAAACGCCAGTGCGGCAAGTGCCGCGCGAAAACCCGCTATTTTGGGAAAGAAAAAGCAGAGCAGCAGGAAAACATTCATTGCCCAAAGCGTATCCCCGGCATAAGTCGCCACAAAGCCGGGGAACATCTGGGGAAATTTTCGCGAGCTTAATCCAATAAACACGACGACCGCGATCAACCCGGCGTATAAAACACGGTTTCGCTGGTGACGCATTTTTTTGAATGGCCGCATTATTGCGTCCTCTACGTTTCACATATTTTTAAACAATCGTGATACGTGATGCGTAATTCGTGAAAAAACCGTAGTTTACGCATCGCGCATCGCGCATCACGCATCACGCATTACGTTCCGGTTTCACCGCTTCAATGTTGGCTGAGACGATGTAATCTTCAATCGATTTTCCGGGCGCCCAATCGCGGATAAATGACTTACTTTCATCTTTCGGTGTGATGCGAATATTGGCAAACCCGGCGGTTTTCAGCATGCGCTCAATTTCAGAAATTGCGGATGCGCCGGCAACACAACTGGTAAACAACGCCATATCTTTTTGAACATCTTCCGGCAATTCGGTGGTTGCGACGACGTCGGAAATCGCCAGGCGTCCACCCGGTTTTAACACCCGAAAAGCGTCCGCGAACACCTGCGCCTTATCCGGCGACAAATTGACCACGCAATTGGAAATGATCACATCAACGGATTGGTCGGCCGCCGGCAAATGCTCAATCTCACCGAGGCGGAATTCCACATTGTTATACCCGCCGGTTGCCGCGTTTTGCCGCGCCTTGCTGATCATCGCCGGGGTCATGTCCACGCCGATGACTTGCCCGCTGTCGCCAACCGCTTTTGCCGCTAAAAAACAGTCGAAGCCGCCGCCGCTGCCCAAATCCAGCACGGTTTCTCCCGGCTTTAACGCCGCAATTGCCTGGGGATTTCCGCAGCCCAATCCCATGTTTGCGCCCTCCGGCACAGCCGCGATTTCCTCGGCCGAATACCCGATTTTTTGAGAAACATTTTTAACAATTGCGTCGCCGCCGTCATCCGAACAGCAGGACGGGGAACAGCAACCGCTTGAATCGGATTCCGCGACTTTTCCGTAATTTTCCCGAACGGCCTGCCGGATTTCTTCATTTTTTAATTCAGACATTTTATTGCTCCTTGATTTATTGTGAAATTTAAGCTTTTTTATGATAAAGACGCAGGAAATTTAAAAAGGACGCAACTTAAATATTCATTCTAACCGCCTTCTTTAACCCAAAACAGATTTGGAGAAAGCAACATGCATAAATTTTTGATCTCGATTCTGATGCTGTTACCGTTGGCGCTATTTAGCCAAAAAATGGATTTCGAAGCATACGACCCGCCTTCGACATTAGTGGTGCCGGAACATATCATTACCCATGCAAAATTTCCATTTATCGATGTGCACAATCACCAATGGGAGATGCCCACGCAAGACCTCGGCAAATTGGTCACGGAAATGGACAAGCTGAATATGGCGGTGATGGTCAACCTGAGCGGACGCGGATTTACCCGCGTACAAAACCCGGACGGCAGCTACAGTTACTCCGTTCGCGACGGTGATTTTTTAAAAGGCGCCGTGGAAAATGTGAATGCGCATTATCCAAATCGCTTTATCGTTTTCACGAATGTTAATTTTGAAGGGATCGGAAAACCCGGCTGGACCGAGCAAGCGGTAAAACAGTTGGAAACCGACGTAAAAAATGGCGCAAACGGGTTGAAAATCTACAAGGGTTTGGGCATGTTCACCAAAGACGCTGACGGCAAGCGAGTGCCCACGGATGATCCCCGGCTTGATCCCATCTGGCAAAAATGCGGCGAACTGGGCATTCCGGTGCTCATTCACACTGGCGATCCAGCACCATTTTGGCAACCAAATGATAGCACCAACGAACGCTGGCTGGAGCTAAAGCAACGTCCCGGGCGCAAACGCGACCCTGCGAAAGAGCCTTCCTGGGAACAAATTATGAACGAACAATTCAATGTTTTTCGCAAGCACCCCAAAACAATTTTTATCAGCGCGCACCTTGCCTGGCTGGGCAACAATTTAGCCCGGCTCGGCGAGTTGCTGGATGAAATGCCCAACATGTACACCGAAATCGGCGCGGTCATTGCGGAGTTGGGACGACAGCCGCGATTTGCCCACGATTGGTTTATCAAATACCAGGATCGCGTGCTTTTTGGCAAGGATGTCTGGGAGCCCTCGGAATACTACGTTTATTTTCGCTGCCTGGAAACAAATGACGATTATTTCAAATACTATCGTCGGCGGCACGCCTTTTGGCGCATTTACGGATTGAACCTGCCGGATGAAGTGCTCAAAAAGCTGTATTATAAAAACGCCCTGACCATCATTCCCGGCATCGACAAATCTTTGTTTCCGGAGTGATCGCGTTTCATTTTTTCAATACCGTGCACTTTTCTATTTAACCGCGAATTACGCTAATTTCGCGAATTAAAAGTCCTTTAAAATTAGCGTAATTTGCGAAATTAGCGGTTTTATTTTTTGTAAAACGAAAAGTGCACGGTGCTGAATTCATTTTTAATCAATTTGCACGAACTTCAGCGAAAACCCCAAAAAGTGGTACTTTGTTCGATCAAAATGCTGCTTTTTGGGCAAAAAATCCCCCATTTTGGGAATAGAAGTTAACCCGCCATTCTCATATATTATTCACGAATGACTTGAACTTTCACGGTTTGATTTTAATCGACTTGAAAGGATTTACCGGCAAAAAAAACTGCAAATGTCTCTATACAAGCGGGGAACAGCTTTTTAATTAAAGGCGGCGACTGTTCCTCGCTTTTCTTTTTTCTGCCAAAATTCGCCGGCGGCCTGCCAATTTAAACTTGGATTTTTTGTTTTTCCCCTTCAAATTGCGCCATGAATTTTCTGGCACACTTGTATCTCGCGGATAACACACCCGACGCGCTCATCGGCAACATGCTGGGCGATTTTGTGACGCCTGAAACCGAGTTGCAGTTCAACGCGCCGATCCGCAGCGACATTGTCCTGCATCGCGCGGTGGATAAATTCACCGATCATCACCCGGTTTTCTTGCGCAGCAAGGGGCGGATCAGCAATGATTTTCGCCTGCTCAAGGGCGTGATGGTGGATATTTTTTACGATCATTTTTTAGCGAAACACTGGCCGGATTACGCGGATATGCCGTTGGAAGATTTTGCGAAAAATGTGTACCGGGTTTTTTCGGAGCATCGCGACATTTTGCCGCCTCGCATGTTGCAAATGCTGCCGGTGATGATCCGCGGGAACTGGCTGGTTTCCTACCGCGAGCTGCGTGGGATTGCCTGGGTGCT
>Ga0114931_10004854_pt1 | contig 16694 bp, 15 predicted proteins | sample 2SBtaG_FD_89579 | JGI IMG/M metagenome (GOLD analysis project Ga0114931, IMG submission 89579) | Deep subsurface microbial communities from Kolumbo volcano to uncover new lineages of life (NeLLi) - 2SBTROV14_V59a metaG | ecosystem: Environmental > Aquatic > Marine > Volcanic | place: Kolumbo...
TAAAGATTTTCTTAAATAATTTTTAGAAAGAACCATTTATATTTTCTTAAAAAAATGTTATAATAAAAACATAATTTCCATAATTTGATTAGAAATACTGATTTATTATGCCTTTATCCGCTACTATTCTTAACTCCCGACAGGCTATTCACTTTTGTCGAAAAGATAAATGGATACAACAAACGTTAAAAGCGATAAAAATGATAAAAGAAAAGAAGCTCATCCTTTACAGTTCCATAGGACCCCCTAATTGGGAATTATTAACCGCCTTGGGAGTTCTAAATAAGCTCAATTTAAAACTAATCATACCCGTAAAAGGTGAAAAGAATTGGAAAGAAACAAAAAAAATAATAACCAGCCAATATTCTTTAAATCTCGATTTAACCGATTTCATTCCTCTTTTTCATAATGGGATTAATCAACCCAAAGCAATAATGTCAAAACGAGATTCTCTTATTATGGAACAAGCTGATATTCTAATTCCCGTCTCTATCCGCTCCAAAGGGAATATGGAAACTCTTATTGAACAATACGGAAACAACACTAAAAAAATTATAATCGAATTTCTGACTCCCCACCAAAAAAGGGAAAAACCATTATCATACACCATCAATCCCGATAAAATAAATCCACAAATTATGAATTGGCAAAATGATTATCTTATTCACTGGACACGAAGTTTTAACTCTGCTTGGCCTACGGAAAAGACGATTGATTTTTATCGAGCAATTAGCGAATCAGTCGTTTACCCTCGAACAGCATTTAGAAGCCTACAAAACATTATAACTACCAGTGTAATCAAAGCATCATCAAAAAATATGCCCGATAACACAGAAACCGTTTCTTTTTCAAACCTATCACCGATTGAAATGGTGCCATTGTTTAAATGGCGTTCCCGTTATAAACAGATGTCTTTTGAACCTTACGGAATAGGCATCGAAAAAAACTTTGCCCTATCTTTAAATATTTTACCGGTCGCTTATTATGACAAAAACAAACCGCATGCCAACGATAAAAATATACCCGTATGGCTAACACAATCACAAGGGACAAAAACCAATTGGAAAAATGAACACGAATATCGCCATTGGGGTGATTTCCAATTAACAAAAATACCAGCAAATAAAATGTGCCTTTTCTGCCGAACGGAAACCGAAGCAAAACAAATTACCAAAGAATATGGTATAAGAACTATTTCCTTTGAGAGAGATTGAATTGAGTCCATTATTCATAAACAACCTATGTAAGTTAAAATTATTTCACTATCAAGACTCAAGTTATTTCTTTTCGGAGATTCGCTATGGTGAATATTAATAAGAAAAAGACCCGATATTTTGTCGGGTCTTTTTCTATTATCAAGAGATAGGGAGGAATCAGTTTAATACATACCACCCATGCCACCCATACCACCGGGCATACCGCCGCCACCCATATCGGGCATGGTGTTTTTATTTGCTTCCGGCTTATCGACAACAACCGCCTCGGTAGTCAGTAACATACCGGCAATAGAAGCCGCGTTTTCCAAAGCGGTACGAGTAACTTTAGTCGGGTCGATAACACCGGCTTTAATTAAGTCTTCATAAGTATCCGTCTGGGCGTTATAACCATAAGCATCATCTTTATCCTTCACGTAATTCACGACGACAGAAGATTCCACTCCGGCATTTTCGGAAATCTGACGAATAGGTTCTTCCAGAGCTTTTCTAATGATAGAAACTCCGACCATTTCTTCATCAATAGCTTTAATATCATCAAGAGTTTTAATAGAGCGTAAAAGAGCCACCCCGCCGCCGGGAACAATACCTTCTTCAACGGCCGCCCGAGTAGCATGAAGAGCATCTTCAACACGAGCTTTTTTCTCTTTCATTTCCGTCTCCGTAGCGGCGCCAACGTTAATAACAGCGACTCCACCGGCGAGCTTAGCCAAACGTTCTTGAAGTTTTTCACGGTCATAATCGGAAGTAGTATCTTCAATCTGTTTGCGGATTTGATTGATACGAGCTTTGATATCTTCTTTTTTGCCGGCACCTTCAACGATGGTGGTATTATCTTTATCAATGGTTATTTTCTTAGCTGTTCCGAGGTCGGAAAGAACGGCATTTTCCAGTTTAAAACCGAGTTCCTCAGAAATAACCTTACCACCGGTGAGAATAGAAATATCCTCAAGCATGGCTTTACGACGGTCACCAAAACCGGGAGCCTTAACCGCGGCAACTTTAATCGTTCCGCGCAGCTTGTTGACCACCAAAGTCGCCAGAGCTTCACCTTCGATATCTTCCGAAATAATCATCAAAGGTTTGCCCTGCTGAGCAACTTTTTCAAGGATAGGAAGAAGGTCTTTCATACTGGATATTTTTTTGTCATGGATTAAAATCAAGGGGTCTTCCAGCACCGCTTCCATATTATCGGGGTTGGTAACAAAATAAGGCGACACATAACCACGGTCAAATTGCATACCTTCCACAACATCAAGAGTCGTTTCAGCAGTTTTGGCTTCTTCAACAGTGATAACTCCATCCTTACCGACTTTCTACATAGCTTCGGCAATAAGGTTACCAATTTGTTTATCATTGTTAGCGGAAATAGTACCCACTTGGGCTATTTCTTCTTTGCCCTTAACCGGTTGTGACATTTTTTTAATAGAGCCGGAAATAGCTACAACAGCCTTATCAATACCACGTTTGATAGCCATCGGATTATAACCGGCGGTGACACTCTTCAACCCTTCACGATAAATCGCTTGCGCGATAAGAGTAGCGGTAGTGGTACCGTCACCGGCATCATCGGAAGTTTTCGATGCTACTTCTTTAACCATTTGGGCACCGATATTCTCGAATTGATCTTCCAGTTCGATTTCTTTAGCCACAGACACACCATCTTTGGTGATAGTGGGAGAACCAAACTTTTTGTCGAGAATGACATTACGTCCTTTAGGGCCAAGGGTCACTTTTACGGCATTGGCCAATTTATCGACACCTTTTTTCAGTTTGGCGCGAGCATTTGATTCATAATCTATAATTTTTGGCATACTTTCATCTCCTTTTTAAGGATATTGTTTTATTAGTCACGGTTAATAATTGCAAAGATATCAGATTCACGCATAATTAAATATTCTTCACCATCAATAGAAACTTCGGTACCGGAATACTTACCATAAAGAATCCGGTCACCTTTCTTAACTTCCAGACCGACTTTTTTACCCTCTTCGGTAGTACGACCGGGACCAATTTCAATGATTTCCCCTTCCATCGGTTTTTCTTTGGCCGTATCGGGAATAATGATACCGCCTTTTTTTGTCTCTTTTTCTTCGAACGGTTTTACAACGACACGATCGGCAAGCGGTTTTACTTGCATAAGAAACCTCCTTGAGGGATATACCCTCCTGTTATTAGATTTTTATTAACCACTTTTATCAATAGTTTATAACTACCTTCCACTATTAGCACTCATCTCAATAGAGTGCTAACAGAATATATCTTAAACATTTATTTTGTCAATAAGTTTCCTGAAAAATTGCATTTTTTCTTTGTAAAAAAGACGATTGCAATTCGTTGCGTAACAACAGGATATATTATTCCATTCGGTTTTGGCGGATGAAAAAGAATAAAGTTTATATAAAAAATAAAGAATTAATCAGATTAATATAAAAAAGGACAGAAGACGATTCTGTCCTTATTGTTTATTGATGAACAACGTTTATTTTTTAATATTGAAAAAAGCATCCATACCCGGATAAATCGCATGTTTCCCGATAGTTTCTTCTATCCGTATTAGTTGGTTATATTTGGCAATACGGTCAGTGCGACAAACCGAGCCGGTTTTTATCTGTCCCGTACCGGCAGCCACGACAAAATCGGCGATGGTAGTGTCTTCGGTTTCGCCGGAACGATGCGAGACCACCGCCGTGAAACCGGCTTTGTGCGCCATTTCAACCGTATCGAGAGTTTCCGTTAAAGTCCCGATTTGATTCAGCTTGATTAAAATCGAGTTTGAGGTATGTTCTTTGATTCCTCGCGCCAGACGTTTGGGATTGGTTACATAAATATCATCACCGACAATTTGAATCCTTTTGCCTAACCGTTCCATCAATAAATGCCAACCATCCCAATCATCCTCAGCCAAACCGTCTTCAAGAGAGATAATAGGATATTTATCAATCAACTTTTCATAATAATCAACCATTTGTTTAGAAGTAAGTTTTTTACCATCTGCCTTTAAGTTATATTTTTTGGTCTTGGAATCATAGAACTCCGACGATGCCGGGTCGATGGCAATCATAACATCTTTTCGAGGATTATAACCGGCTTTTTTGATGGCTTCCACAATAAGGTCAAAGGGCTCTTCGTTGGATTTCAAATCGGGAGCAAAACCGCCTTCATCTCCTACGGAAGTATGGTAACCTTTTTTCTTAAGTACTTTTTTAAGATTACCGTAAACCTCCGCTCCCATCCGAATCGCTTGTCGAATATTTTTAGCTCCCACGGGCATGATTAAAAACTCTTGCAAATCCACATTATTGTCGGCATGTTTACCGCCATTTAAAATATTCATTTGTGGTATGGGTAAAATTTTACAATTACTGCCGCCAATATATTCATACAAAAACCTTCCCCGTGACTCCGCCGCCGCCTTGGCTGTTGCCAACGATACTCCCAAGATAGCATTAGCGCCCAATTTGGCTTTGTTGGGGGTACCATCGAGTTTAATCATAAAATTATCCACGGCTACTTGATTATAAGGATCAATCTCTTTCTTGATGAGAGCAGGTCCTATGATTTTATTCACATTGGCTACAGCCTTGGTAACTCCTTTACCGAAAAATACTTTGGGGTCACCATCCCGAAGCTCAACCGCTTCATGACTACCGGTAGAAGCACCGGAAGGAATCGCCGCTCGTCCCAATGTTCCATCACTGAGACAAACATCAACTTCCACAGTGGGGGTGCCACGACTATCTAAAATTTGTCGGGCGTGAATGTACTGAAAATCTGACATATCAATATCCTTTCATTTAAGCTTTTATACATTGAAAGATAACTTATGGTGATAAAATATTGCAGGCAAGAATAAATTTTAAAGCGTTATTAAATTTTCCTGAAATAATAACATAAATTTGATATATTTTATAACAATTGCCTCGTGAAATTTTCATTAAAGAAAAACTAAATTTTATTAAAATCAAAGTTATCGTTAATAATCATTGTTTGTTTTTTTCTTGCTTTTGTTTTTTAAATATATTATTTACCAAACAATAATGGAACAAATAAATCAGTTTTTATCTAACATATCAGAATATTTATGGAGTGCTCCTTTTGCTTTATTGCTATTGGGGACGGGGGTTTTTCTTACTTTTAGATTACTTTTCATTCAATTCCGCGGATTCAAACACGGGGTGGAAATTGTCAGCGGCAAATACGATAATCCCGCCAACAAAGGACAACTAACTCATTTTCAAGCTCTTACCACCGCTTTGTCGGCGACTATCGGAATAGGCAATATTGGCGGTGTGGCAACGGCTATATACTATGGAGGTCCGGGAGCAATTTTCTGGATGTGGATTTCGGCGCTATTCGGTATGGCAATCAAATATACTTCGTGTACCTTAGCTATCAAATATAGAAAAATTGACGATGACGGCAATGTCCGCGGAGGTCCGATGTATTTCATTGAACTGGGGATGAGTAAAAAATTCAAGCCTTTAGCATACCTCTTTGCCGCCTGTACCGCCATTGCCGCATTTGGTGCTGGGAATATGGTACAATCAAATACCGTTGCTCATTCTTTGGTAAGCGCCTTTCATGTCTCTCCCGAGATGAATGGCATCGTTCGTTGGATTATCGGAATTGCTCTCAGTATTATGGTGGGTATAGTCATTATCGGGGGCATCAAACGGATTGGTCATTTTACAGCTTGGCTGGTTCCGCTTATGTCTATCTTGTATATCGGTTCGGCACTGGTAATTATTTTTATGAATCTGGATAAATTAGGTCCGGCGTTCAAGTTAATTTTCCATTATGCTTTTAACCCCTCAGCAGCCGTCGGCGGATTTGCCGGCGCCATGGTACGTCAGACTATCGAATGGGGACTTAAGCGAGGTCTTTTCTCCAACGAATCCGGTTTGGGTTCGGCACCGATGGCACACTCCACCGCCAAAGTCGATGAGCCCATCCGCGAAGGTTTGGTGGCAATGTTGGGACCGTTCATTGACACTATTGTTATCTGTACCATGACAGCTCTGGTTATAATTTTATCGGGACAATGGAATAGCGGTATCAACGGCGCTCCCTTGACGGCGGCTGCTTTTAACTCTGCCCTTCCTGTATTCGGTCAATGGATGGTGGTGGTAGGCATTTTGTTATTCGCTTATTCGACCGCTATCAGTTGGTCATATTACGGTGAAAAAGGGATTGAATATTTAGGAGGTAAAAAAGCCAAATCGCCTTATCGGTGGGTATATTTGTTATTTACATTGATTGGCGCTCGCTTGGATTTAAAAGCCGCTTGGAGTTTCGCCGATATTGCCAACGCACTGATGGCTATTCCCAATTTAGTGGCGTTAATCGGGTTATCCGGTGTTATTGCTGCTCTGACCAAAAAATATTTTAAAGAAAAAGCTCAGGGACTTCAACAGCCTTACAAATAATAAACTCACTACCTTTGAAAATAAATATTTCCTTTTGCCCTTATAAAACATTTAATTATAGAAACAAATTTCTAAATTGAAATGAATTTTGCCGATAATAAAAAATAAAGAAACATAGAAAATACAAAGGATAGATTATAATGAAATATTTAATTACCGGTGGTGCCGGATTTATAGGTTGTAATATAGCTACTTATTTAGTGGAAAAAGGCGAACAAGTACGCATTTTAGATAATTTCTCCACGGGCAAAAAAGATAATATCGAACCCTTCAAAGACAAAATCGAAATTATTGATGGCGATATTAGAGATTATTGGACGGTTACCCAAGCGGTGGACGGTATTGATTACGTTTTACATCAAGCGGCGTTGCCATCGGTACCGCGTTCGGTAAAAAATCCTTTGACCTCCAATAATGTCAATGTTAATGGCACTCTCAATTTGTTAGAAGCCGCCAAAAATGCAGGAGTAAAAAAGTTTGTGATGGCGTCTTCTTCGTCGGTGTATGGAGAATCGGAAGAATTACCCAAACATGAAAAAATGCGCCCCAGCCCTCTCTCCCCTTATGCCGTAACGAAATTGACAGACGAATATTACCTTAAAGTCTATTGGGAACTATATGGTTTCCCCACCGTCGCTTTACGCTATTTCAACATTTTTGGTTCTAAACAGGATCCCCAAAGCGAATATGCCGCCGTTATTCCGAAGTTTATCACCAGTCTTTTGACCAATAAACAACCTATCGTATTCGGTGATGGAGAACAATCACGCGATTTCACCTATGTCGACAACTGTGTCCAAGCCAATATCCTCGCCGCCACCAACGACAAAATAGTCGGGGATTATTTCAATGTCGCCTGTGGTGCTCAATACACTCTCAACCAGACGTTAGATATCCTAAGAAAAATTATTGGCACTGACATACAAGCACAATATGCTCCTCCCCGCGATGGCGATATCAAACATTCCTTTGCCACCATAGATAAATTACGACAATTCGGGTATCAACCAGCCGTTGATTTTGAAGAAGGGTTAAAACGCACTGTGGCTTATTATCAAAAAAGATTGAACCTACAACCAATTTTGCCAAAAGCTAACAAATAATGAACAATAGGAATTAATTACTCCCCATAGGCTACAGATAAAAACGCCATCCGCAATAATAATCCTTCCCCGCATGCTCATCGGGAGGGCAACCGATACATTCCGTTTTTATGCGCTCGTCTATTGTCTTAGCGAAAAGAGTATATTCCACAACACCAACTTGCTTACAAGGAAACAATGGCATCTGTTTTCTTGTTCGGGCGGATTGCACCCGGCAATCTATCATATAAAACTCAAAAGAATCTTCTTTCTCATTTCTAATCTCTTGGACATTAAGAAAAGCATACAATCTTAATCCCAATGCTTTTTTCAAACCTTCAAGGCCGCTGTTAGGTTCTATATGATGTCGTTTCATAATTCTTTTGGCTTCGATGACGGTGAATTTTTCCCATGCTCTTTTATCCAATTCAATGGCTGTTTCCATATCAATTTTTTCCTCCACCCCCTGAAACCACAAACCATCATGAGCTAACCAATTCTTGGCAAAATCCTCTAACATCCCCAGTAAAATTTCATTGTCCAGTTGTTTTACCTCAATCATGAAAATCTCCTTCAATTAAGCAAAATCTATTGAATTAAAATAAAAAATTATGAATTTAATTGCAAATATATTCAATTACGTTATTATCTTATAAAGAATAAGAAAATTTGCTTTATATAAAAACATATAGTTTGCTTAATATTAAATAAAAGATTCTATGATTTACAAATATTTTCATATTCCTTTATATATTTACATACAAGGTCTGTTTTTTGCTTAATTAATTATAGGTAAAAATCTTTTTACGGAGAATAAAATGAAAAATAAATGGCAGTTATTTTTAATTACTTTTTTAATCATCATCAGCAGTTCTATAACTGCCGGTGAACTTTCCCAAAAATTGCAAAATATCATTACCAACAAACAACCCCAAGAAATGGTAAAAGTTTGGATTGAGCTTCCCCGTTTTGAAAGCGCCAAACAGTTCCAAACATCATTGGTATCATCATTCAAAACTCGAGCACAACGTCATAAATATGCCATAGACGAATTAAAAATAAATAATCGTAAGACTCAAGAGTCCCTTTTACAATATCTTAAAACACTTGAAAAAAATAATCAAGCTCGCCATATCAAACCCCACTGGCTGGTAAATCTTATTGAAGCCGAAGTACCGGTTGAAAAACTCGCTGAGCTGACAAAACGAAGCGATATTGCCACCATTTATACCGTACCCAAAATCGTGCCTATTATACCTATGACACAGGTAAAAGCGGCGCCTTCGTTGTCAACGGGAGTAGAAAGTAATTTAACGGATATAAATGCCCCGGCGGCTTGGGCCGCCGGTTATACAGGTAAAGGTCGGGTAATTTGTTCTTTTGATACCGGCGTTGATGGCTTACATCCGGCACTATATAACAATTGGAAGGGTCTCGATGGCGACTCCGTCGCCGCTTGGTTCGACCCGGCAAAACATCAAGCATTCCCCCATACCATTCCCGATTGTGGTTTTTCGAGCTGCAATACCAATCACGGTACTCATGTAATGGGTATTATGGTGGGACACGATGACAACAGCGGCGACACTGTCGGAGTGGCTTTGGATGCCAAGTGGATTTCGGCGGCGGTTATTGATATCAATGGGGTTTCTATTATCGATGCTTTTGAATGGGCGGCCGATCCCGATGGCGATCCTAATACTATCGCCGATGTCCCCGATGTTATCAACCATAGCTGGGGTGTTAGTGATATCGGTTGTCAAAATGTCTTTTACAATATCATCGATAATATAGAAGCTTTGGGGATCGTCAATATTTTTGCCGCCGGTAATGAAGGTAATCAGGGAGCCTCAACTATCAGAAATCCCGCTAACCGAGCCAATGATTCTCTTGATTGTTTTGCCGTGGGGAATATCGATGCTTCCACCAATACTATTTACAGCAGTTCTTCAAGAGGTCCATCGGATTGCAACAGCGCTATCAAACCGAACGTGGTCGCTCCGGGGACTTCCATTCGCTCTACTTTACCCAACGGAAATTATGGTTCTTATACCGGCACTTCTATGGCGGCGCCGCATGTCTCGGCGTTGGTGGCTCTATTGCGACAAAAAAATCCCAACGCCACGGTTAATGAAATCAAAAATGCCATTTTAACCAGTACCGATCAGCTTGGACGCACACTGCCGAATAACGACTACGGATGGGGTTTAATCGACTGTATGGCGGCTTTGAATAAAATATCCGGAACCGTAGCGTCTCCTAACGTTAAAGTATATGCTTTTGATCATCCTCCCATTAACCCCGGCGATACGGTAGTGGGAACGGTGGTATTGAAAAACTTAGGTGCCGATGTCAATAGTATCTCCGCTAATCTGGTAAATAATAATTCGGCATTAACTATCTTAAACGGCTCGGCAAATTTTGGCACCATAAATAACAATGATACGGTTCGTTCGGGAGACTCAATCAGAGTAATTGTTGCTGACACGGTTACGGTCGGTTCCATTCTTTCTCTCGATTTCAATATCACCAATGGAACATATACCACCACCGCCAAGCTTTTCTTTTTAGTGGAACCCAAATTACAACGTTCCTTTGTTACGCACAATGTGGGTAATATTGGCTTTAGTCTTTCCAATTTTGGTACTTTCGGATTAGGAGCTGATTCTTTCTTCCCCATCGGTGGAGTGGGCTTTACTTACAAAGACACTGTTAAAGACACTGTTAATGATATGTTTGAAGGAGGCTTGATGATTGGCAAAGGGTTCAATCAAGTTTCCGATGGCATTCGCAATGCGGCTGGGGAACCCGATGGCGATTTCGGTGTTTCTCCGGGAGGAAATATTGCTTTTGTTTCCCCGATGCCGTCCGTTACCCAAGAAACCTCCTCTCGCTTCAACGATGAACGCGCTGAAAACCCTATCGGCTTGGAAATAGCGCAGAACAGTTATGCTTTTAACTATAGCCCTTATCAGGATTTTATTATCCTTCAATATATTATCAAAAATACCACTTTATCCGCTCTCAACAATATCTATGTGGGCTTATATCTTGATTGGGATATTACTGATTATAGTCAGGATGCCGGCGGTTATGAAAGCGGCGATGATTTTACTTGGACGGCATATAAAACCACTACCATTTTACAAAATTACCGAGGAGTAAAAATAGTCGATGGCAATACGGTAACTTCTTTTACCGGCACCGGAGATTTGGTCTATTATCCCGAAGGGTTCACCGAAAGCGAAAAAATGTCCGCCCTTATCGACGGTTTCGGGACCGCGGATTCGCTAAAAGATAAAGCCAATGACCTCTTTCAAGTTGTCTCTACCAAAATCGATTTAACTCCCAACCAAATTGATACCGTTGCTTTTGCTCTTTTGGCGGGGGATAATTTTGCCGATATTCAGAATGCCGCTAACCAATCGTTACAAGCTTATTTGCTAAACCTAACCGATGTTGAAGATAATACCGACATAACAACTTTACCTGACGCCTTTACTTTGAACCAAAATTATCCCAACCCTTTTAATCCCACCACTACCATCAGCTTTACTTTGAAACGCGCCTCTCATTATGAGTTAACCATCTACAATCTCAACGGACAAAAAGTAGATCGCATAGAAGGCTGGGCTAAAGCCGGTCAAGTTAACTATAAATGGAATGCTCAATCGTATGCATCGGGGATTTATCTTTATCGTTTAAAAGCCGGTGATTTTACCGATTCCAAAAAAATGTTATTGCTGAAATAATTAGTTTTTTCGATATTTATTTAGACGATAAGGATATTTTTATTTGATGTCATAACCGAATATCGTTTTGTTGACAATGATTAATTAAGCTATATCTTTTTTATATGACTGTTTTGAAAGAATTTTTAAATGTGGTAAGGAATGAATTTCCCGATGACCGCCTTACTTTTCAAAAAAGCGTAGCTACTTTTCATCCGGAATCAGCGGATGAAACCGCCCGTTTTTTTAAATTAGCCAATCAAAACCATCAGCAGATTTTTATCTCCGGATTCGGAAACAACATTGACCCCGAGGGCGAACCTTTCGTTAACATGGTAATGATAAAAACCGATAGGCTAAACAGCCTTCAAAAAATTGTCCCCGAAGATTTTTATATAACCGTTGGTGCCGGTTTTCCTATTATTGAAATCAATTCCCACCTTGAAAAACACAACTTTTGGTTGCCCCATGCTTCTCTGCCCTACACCGGTTCTGTCGGTGGTAGTATTGCTGTCGGACTAAATGCTCATTTGAACGAACATGAGTTGCCTTTGAAAAAATACCTTATCAAAGCAGAAATTGTAAGCCCACAGGGCGATATTATCAAAGTAGGCTCGGTGAGTTTTAAATCGGTATCAGGGTATGACATTGTAAAAATCTTCTTTGGAAGCTGGGGTTTGTTAGGATTAATCGTTTCAGCGACTTTCCGCATTATGCCTATTTCGGCTAAAAACGAATTTTCCCACCTAAAGCAAAAAGCTATCGATCGCATACCTTTGCTTACTGCTTTGGATGAATCTAACAACGATACTTCAGCCATATATTCACGCAAAATTAAAGAAAAATTCGACCCCAACCAAATCCTTCCGGTTATAAAAAGTGCTCAGCAATAACTCCTTTATAATCTATAAAAATTGCTAATTTTTTAAAATGTGATAGACTATTATCAACTTTTTCACTAAAATAACGTATTAAAGATAATAATGGTCTATTAACTTTTAGTGAAAGGAGCTTTAAATGTCAGAACGACCTCCCAAAGCGGAAGGGATGCAATGGCTCAACCCTTACATGGTGGTACAGGATGTCAAAAGAGCTTTGGATTTTTATGAAAAAGCTTTTGGCTTTAAAACTCGGGTAACGATGCCCGACAAAGAAGGCAACATCATGCATGCTGAAATGGTATACAAAGATAATGTTATTATGCTTGGTCCCGAATCTGACGACCATAAACTTAAATCGGTACACTCACTTAAGGGAAGCCCGGTCTCTTTTTATCTTTATGTTGACAATGTTGACGAATTTTATCAAAAAGCCAAAGAAGCCGGAGCGGAAGTAAATATGGAACCGCAGGATCAATTTTGGGGCGACCGTATCTGTAATTTCAAATGCCCGGAAGGTTATAGCTGGACATTCGCTCAAAATGTGGCCGATTTTGACCCTCAAAAAGCACCCTATTAATAACTCATAATTTTAGTACATATAAATATTTACAAGGTAAGAAAAACAGTATAATTTTATACTGCTTTTTGAACAATTCTATATATTATTTGTTCAAATGGTAGGTAAGATTAAATATTTCTTATTATAGTTAGGCACGGTATCAATAAAAGAAGGAGATGCTAATGAAAAAAGCTCCTGCCGGTTCCAAAGCTGCTGTTTTAGGTGCTTCCCCCAAACCAGAACGTTATTCTTTCAAAGCGGTTCGTATGCTCAAAGAGCACGGTTTTCACCCTATCCCGGTTCACCCTGCCGGACATGTTGTTGATGGCATCAAAGCCTTAAAATCTTTGGATGAAATAACAGAACCCATAGATACTTTGACCGTTTATGTAAATTCTAAGATTTCCTCTAAAGAGCTGAATAGAATCTTAAAATTAAAATTAAGGCGAGTTATTTTTAATCCCGGGGCGGAAAATCCAGAATTAGCGCAAAAGTTAAGAGATGCCGGTATTGAAGTGGTGGAAGCCTGTACTCTCGTTATGTTAACTACCGAACAATATTAAAGTGATTATTATATAAATTATGGGATGTTACATAAAATTTGATATTTATATATAAATAAAATTGCTTATTCCAATAGGGAGTTTCATAAAGATAAAATTGACATCAAAAATTATATTTTTATAAACATCTAAACTTTTTATTCGGACAATATTTTATATCAATCTTGTTTTTTATCCATAGCTGTGAGTTTATCAAATTTGGCTTTGATGGCTTTGGTAACCACCTCCAATAAATCTTCAATATCCATATAAGCTGAGTTAATAACCATATCATATTGTAGAGGATCATTAATATCGGCGTTGAACAACTTCTTAATAAACTCTTTCCTCTCCGCATCAGAATTTTCAATCAGTTTAACAGCTTCTTCTCTATCAACTTCTTTATAGGTCACCAAGTTATTAATCCTTTTTTCTTTGGGAGCGACAAAACGGATGTGAAATCCCCGATTGGGACCTAAAATAAAATTTCCCCCCCGTCCCACCAAAACCACACCACCCAACTGAGACATAGATAAAATAATTCTATAAAGATGGAAAAAATAATCATGATGGTCCACAGCTTGACCGGTAAACATTGACTCCACCGTTAACTCCAGCTCACTGCGGAATTTATCATCAATCGACTCAATGATTCTTTTACGGTATCCCGAAGATTGACAAATGGTATCTATTACCTCTCGATGTAATTGCTGATAATCCATTTTTTCAGCTAATCTCTCGGCAAAATATGACCCTCTGCTTCCCAGTTGTCGGCTGACCGTTACTATCGGTGCCGGTGAAAACTGTGGAGGGGTCTCTTTTGATATTTTCTTACGCTGAAGTTCCCATTGCATCAGCTGTCGATTAATTATGGAATGAATTGAAGTCAATTTTTTCACCTCCTTTATTAAAATATCACAATATCCATATTATAGCAACTTTTTAAATTATCGGTATTATATATCAACTCAAAAACGATAATGCTAATTTTCCCATCAAAAAAATTACTTACCAAAATATATATTAATGATAATAATTATTTTTATGTAGCTGTTATGTCAGTTCTTGGCACGCCGAAGGCGGGTTGTGAACTGACATAGGAAACTTTTGTAACAGCCTCAGAGCGTCTGCCAATCACTAAATTCCTTTTTATTTATGATGAAGGAAGCTCTTTTTTCACCAGACTTATTCCTCGTTTTTTTAATTGAGGAATAAATAGCGAGGGGTCGACAACTATCTCCTGCGGTTGACATCCCCGTTTGGTTATTTCTCCGCCTGCCGCCATAGTGGCAATAATCGCCGCAGGGAAAGCGGTGGTACGCATCATTGCTGTCAAACTATTTCTGTCAATCTGACGGTCAACAATTTCATATATTATCGTTTTGTCTTTTCCGTCTTTTGTCCCTTCAAAAACCAACCGCACCAACACCAAATCCAAATCGTCAAAGGTTAAGCTTTTTACCAGTACCGCTTTAAAAACTGACCGCGGTGACACCATTTGTCCTTCCACTTCAATCGGTTGACGTGAGGCTAAGCCAATTTCAAGCATCGGCTTAAATAATTGACAATGACCAGGATAACGAATTGTCTTGTAATCAAGATAATCAACTTTGTCTTGGTAAGTATCTGGTAAAGTCGAGGTTCCGCCTGAAGTGTAAAAAGCCTCCAGTTGCCCGATACCGTCAAACTCCAAAGTTTCCAAACCGGTCATGGGATTTACTGTTTTTTTCTTACCCTTCTCCAAAATAACACATGGTTCCCAATACTCATTAATTAAACCTTCGGCGGAAAATACCATCTGATAATTCAAAGGTGGACGAGGGGATTGGGGCAAACCTCCCACTCTTATTTTTACCGATTTTATCCTATCAAACTTTGTTATCCCGTCACGGGCAAGAACCGAAACCATCCCCGGCGCCAAACCGCAGTCAGGAATAATAATAACGCCGGCAGCGGCGGCTTCATCATTCATTTCCAATTGACTATTAACGACATCGTTATTACCCCCCAAATCAACCAAATGGCAATGAGCCGCAATAGCGGCTTTGGTCAAAATAGGATTATATTTATAGGTAACACAAGATATGGCGGCATCGTAATCTTTTAGTATTTGGGTAGCTGAATTTTCATCCGATGCATCCAAAAAACCACTGATGGTTTTATCGTTCCCGTATTTTTTCTTTATTTCCTCGGCAAGATTTTTATCAATATCAAAAATGCCTATTTTTTGAACATTTTCATTATTCGCTAAATCATAAAGAGCCGCCCGTCCCATTAAACCGGCACCAATCACTGCAATTTTCATAATATCTTTATTCCTCCATAATTTTCACAAATGATAACCACAATAGAATTTAATAAAGTAATAAATATTTCTAAACAAAAAAATAAATATTCCCTTAATTGATTTAAGATTTTTTAAGATAACCGATATATAAAAAAAACAAAGAAATGCTGATTTTTATATTTGGAGACTTATTTCCGTGACTACGACAGCAAAAACAGACAACAAAAAAGAAATTGAAAACGAATTAAAAATATATCAGATTATCAAACCATATATCGGTCATTGTCTAACTTTAAACCATGACATCAATAACCCTTTGGCAGGCGTTATCGGTTACAGCGAATTTCTGCTGTCTGAAGAAGATTCCCTAAGCAAAGAACAGAAGGGATATCTTAATCATATTTTAACCTGTGCCGAACGGATAAAGAGCTTGGTAGACAATTTATGTGAAGAAAAAATAGCCCTTGAAGAAAAAGTGGATTTAAGATCGATAACCGATTCATATAAAAAAGTAGCTAAAAAGTTAGATTAGCTGATTTATTTTTCTCAATAACCATTCTAAAGACAACGCCACAATAAAAATAATCAACAACCAGTATTTATCCCAGAGCATTAATTCCCTATTAATTTTCACTTTCACCGGTGTGGTATTTATCGCTCTTAAGGCATCGTAGAACTTCTTATAACTAAAATACTTCCCTCCGGAAAAATGGGACAAGGCTACCAAATTGGAAGGATCCCCGCTTTGGTCAAATTCTTCCAAAGAAAAAGACTCCACCTTTATGTTACCGATATTTTGTTTTAATATTTTATCTCCCTTTTTAAAAACGGCAACATAGGAATATGTTCCGGAAGGCACATTGTAAAAAGTAGCTCCATATTTACCCTCACCTACGGGATTTAAATCGGTATCATAAATGACATTGCCGGTGGAATCTTTTAACTTAACGGTACCCACAACATCAGGAA
>Ga0114931_10004855_pt1 | contig 16693 bp, 11 predicted proteins | sample 2SBtaG_FD_89579 | JGI IMG/M metagenome (GOLD analysis project Ga0114931, IMG submission 89579) | Deep subsurface microbial communities from Kolumbo volcano to uncover new lineages of life (NeLLi) - 2SBTROV14_V59a metaG | ecosystem: Environmental > Aquatic > Marine > Volcanic | place: Kolumbo...
CGACAACATCGAGATGTCGGTCGAACTGATCACGCCGATCGCCATGGACGTCGAGCAGCGCTTCGCCATCCGCGAAGGCGGACGGACCGTCGGCTCCGGCGTCGTCACCGAGGTCATCGAGTAGGAGAAGGAAGCCCGGATGCTTCCGGGCCTCCTCCAGGGCCGGAGGTGCGTAGCACAATTGGTAGTGCACCGGTCTCCAAAACCGGGGGTTGGGGGTTCGAGTCCCTCCGCACCTGCCAGCCTCGAAATGACTTCGAACCAGCTTGGAAACAGGATCGAACCGCTGAGAATGCAGAAGGAGACGAGGGTCTCGTGAGCGACCGAGCCAGCCTGATCGACCGCGGACGTCAGTACGTGATGGACGTCCGGGCCGAGTTCAAGAAGATCACCTGGCCCACGCAGCGCGAGTACGTGAGCGGCACGATCGGTGTCGTCGTGATCGTGGCGTTCCTCACGCTCGTTCTCGGCGTGATCGACTTCGGATTGGCCGAAGTCATGGAACTCGTCCTCGGCTAGCGCCGCGGCGCCAGTCAACGGAGAAAGAATGTCGGAGCCGAAGTGGTACATCGTGCACACCTACTCCGGTCATGAGGTCAAGGCGAAGCAGGGGTTGCTCGAGCGCGCGAAGACCTTCGGGCACGAAGCGGACTTCGACGAGATCCTCATCCCCGAGGAGAACGTCGTCGAGGTCGTGAAGGGCGAGAAGAAGACCTCCAAGCGGAAGTTCTTTCCCGGCTACATCCTGGTCCACATGAACCTGACGGACGAGACGTGGCACATCGTGAAGGACACGCCGCGGGTGACCGGCTTCGTGGGTGGCGGCGAGCGCCCCGCTCCGATCCCGGACGAAGACGTCGCCAAGATGACGCAGCAGATGAAGGAAGGCGCCGAGAAGCCCAAGCCCCGCATCCTCTTCGAGGAGGGCGAGGCCGTGCGGGTGATCACGGGCCCCTTCGCGAACTTCAGCGGATACGTGGACGAGGTGCTCCCGGAGAAGGAGAAGGTCCGGGTGATGGTGCAGGTCTTCGGCCGCGCCACCCCGGTCGTTCTCGACTACGTCCACGTCGAAAAGTCCTAGAGCGCACGTCGCGCTCTCTTGACGGGGAGGGCAGCCCCTGGCTGTCCGCTCGCACCCGCAGCAAAGGAAACCAATGGCAAAGAAGGTGCTTGCATACGTGAAGCTGCAGTGCCCGGCCGGAGCCGCGAACCCCGCGCCTACCGTCGGCCCGGCGATCGGCCAGCACGGCGTGAACATCGTCGAGTTCTGCAAGGCGTTCAACGCGCGCACGCAGGACCAGCAGGGGATGATCATTCCGGCCGTGATCACGGTCTACGCCGACCGCTCGTTCACGTTCGAACTGAAGACGCCGCCCGCCGCGATCCTGCTCAAGAAGGCGGCCAAGGTCGAGAAGGGCTCGGGCGAGCCGAACCGGGACAAGGTGGGGAAGGTCACGCGCGCGCAGCTCGAGGAGATCGCCAACATCAAGATGGTCGACCTGAACGCGAACGACATCGATGCCGCGGTGAACATCATCGCCGGCACGGCGCGGTCGATGGGCCTGGAGGTGGAGGGTTAGCCATGCCGAAGAGCAGCAAGCGCTACCTCCAGGGGGCCGAGACCGTCGATCGCGACAAGCTCTACGGGCTCGAAGAGGCGATCGAGCTCATGAAGACCTGGCCGACCGCCAAGTTCGACGAGAGCGTCGAGATCGCCCTGAACCTGGGAGTGGACCCGAAGCACGCCGACCAGATGGTCCGCGGCGCCCTGGTCCTGCCGCACGGGACGGGCAAGGACATCCGCATCCTGGTCTTCGCCAAGGGCGAGAAGGAGAAGGAGGCGCAGGAAGCAGGCGCCGACTACGTGGGCGGCGACGACCTCGCGAAGAAGATCCAGGACGAGGGCTGGCTCGAGTTCGAGCGCGTGATCGCGACGCCGGACATGATGGCCGTGGTCGGCCGCCTCGGGAAGGTGCTCGGCCCGCGCGGGCTGATGCCGAACCCGAAGCTGGGCACCGTGACGCCCGAAGTCGGGCGGGCGGTGTCCGAGAACAAGGCCGGCAAGGTCGAGTACCGCGTCGACAAGGCCGGGATCGTGCACTGCGCGGTCGCCAAGGTCTCGTTCGACGCGAACGCGATCATCGAGAACGCCTCGGCCCTGATCGACGCGATCGTCAAGGCGAAGCCGGCGGCCGCGAAGGGCACCTACCTGAAGAAGATCTCGCTCTCCACCACGATGGGCCCGGGCATCCGGATCGACCCGTCGACGGTCGGCCGGGCGGCGTAGGGGACGACGATGCTGACGTTCGTACAGAAACAGGAAGCGGTCGCCGCGCTGAAGGAGAAGTTCGCGCGCGCGAACAGCGTGATCGCGGTGGACTACCGCGGCCTCGACGTGCCCGCCGTGAACGACCTGCGCGGGAAGCTGCGCGAAGGGGGCGACTGCGAGTACGCGGTCGTCAAGAACTCCATCCTCCGCCGCGCCGCCGAGGGTGGAGAGATCGAGCAGCTGACGCCCCAGTTCGCGGGACCCACCGCGGTCGCGCTCTCGTATGGCGACCCGGTCGGCATGGCGAAGGCGTTGGTCGAGTTCGCGAAGACCAACGAGGCGCTCGAGCTGAAGGGCGGCGTGCTCGATGGCAAGACCATCGGGACGGAGGAGATCGCCACGCTGGCGACGCTCCCGTCGCTCGAGCAGCTCCGCGGCAAGATCGTGGGGCTCCTCCAGGCGCCCGCCACCAAGATCGCCATGGTGCTGCAGGCGCCGGGCGCGCAGATCGCGCGGCTGGCCGAAGCCCGCCGTGGCCAACTCGAAGAAGGGGGCGGGGCCTAGCCCGTCCCGGACCCGGAATCAAACGGCGGGAGGACGCAGTCCGCAGGCACCGCCAAACCAAGGAAGGTTGAACAACCATGGCCGATATCAACGCAATCGCCGACACGCTCTCCGAACTCACCGTGATGGAGGCAGCCGAACTCGCGACGCTTCTCGAAGAGAAGTGGGGCGTGAGTGCCGCGGCCCCGGTCGCGGTCGCCGCCGCGGGTCCCGCGGCCGGCGGCGAAGCCGCCGCCGAGGAGAAGGACGAATTCGACGTCATCCTGCTCGCGGCCGGCGACAAGAAGATCCAGGTGATCAAGGAGGTCCGGGCCATCACGGGCCTCGGTCTGAAGGAAGCCAAGGAGCTCGTCGAGAGCGCTCCGAAGGCGGTCAAGGAAGCGGTGTCCAAGGACGACGCTGCGAAGATCAAGGAGCAGATCGAAAACGTCGGCGGCCAGGTCGACGTCAAGTAGCTGCCCGCATCGACCCGGGGTGCAGGCGCACCCCGGGTGGTCACTGGCCACCCCACCGCGCGATGTCCCGGCCCCGCCGGGCCTCGCCCGTCCTCCCGCAGGAGGGATCCCTTGAGCGCAGCGCAGATCGAATTCAGCGAAACCGCACCCCGGGTCCGCAAGGACTTCTCGAAGATCCCCCGGATCCTCGACATCCCGAATCTCATCGAGATCCAGAAGGAAAGCTTCGAGCGCTTCCTCCAGACCCGGATCGAGCCCGAGAAGCGGGAGCCCGTCGGGCTGCAGGCCGTCTTCCAGTCGGTCTTCCCGATCCGGGACTTCAACGACACCGCCTCCCTCGAGTTCGTGGGCTACACGCTCGAGGAGCCGAAGTACGACGTGCAGGAATGCCTCCAGCGGGGCATGACCTACGCGGCGCCCTTCAAGGTGACGATCCGGCTCGTCGCGTGGGACGAGGCGGGCGGTTCGCAGACGATCCGCGACGTGAAGGAGCAGGAGGTCTATTTCGGGGAGATCCCGATCATGACCGACAACGGCACCTTCATCATCAACGGCACGGAGCGGGTGATCGTTTCGCAGCTCCACCGGTCGCCGGGCATCTTCTACGACACGAGCGTTTCCACCACGGTCAGTGCCGCGGGCAAGAAGCTCTTTTCGTGCCGGGTCATCCCGTACCGCGGTTCGTGGCTCGACATCGAGTTCGACCACAAGGATCTCGTCTACGCGCGCATCGACCGGCGCCGCAAGATCCTCGTCACGGTGCTGCTCAAGGCGCTCGGGTACGACGAGGAGCGGCTGCTGTCGCTCTTCTACAAGGCCGAGGACATCAAGATCGACGGCCGCAAGATCCTGAAGCGGGTCGATCCGGAGCTGCTCGTCGGCCAGCGTTGCACGCGCGAGGTCAAGAGTTCCGAGGGCAAGGTCCTCGCGCGCAAGGACCGAAAGTTCACCAACGCGGCCGTCCGCCGCATCGTCGAGGACGGCATCGAGTGGGTGCAGGTCGAGCAGACCGACATCATCCGCGACGACGCGGTCAAGCGCGTGGCCCCGATCGACATCGTCGACGAGACCACGGGCGAGGTCGTGCTCGAGTGCAACGAGGAGATGACCGAGGGCCATCTCGACGACCTCCGCAACCGCGGGATCCTCGAGTTCCCGCTGCTCTACCTCGACCCGGTCGGGACGGGTTCCGCGATCCGCGACACGCTGCTCGCCGACAAGACCGTGACGCGGGAAGAGGCCATCATCGACATCTACCGGCGCCTGCGGCCCGGGGACCCGCCGACGCTGGACACGGCGACGAACCTCTTCAACAACCTCTTCTTCAACCCCGAGCGCTACGACCTCTCGCGCGTCGGGCGCCTGAAGCTGAACCACAAGATGGACTTCGACCCGGAAGAGCGGGTGCTCGTCAAGCCGCTCAAGGGTCAGGACGCCGTCGAGGAGGAGATCCCGCTCTCGGAACTGCGGACGCTCCGCAACGAGGACATCCTGGGCGCCGTCAAGTACCTGGTCGAGCTGAAGAACGGATCCGACCCGAACAAGCGCGTCGACGACATCGACCACCTCGGCAACCGTCGGGTGCGCGTGGTCGGCGAGCTGCTGGAGAACCAGTACCGCATCGGCCTGGTGCGCATGGAGCGCGCGATCAAGGAGCGGATGTCGCTCCAGGAGATCGAGACGCTGATGCCGCACGACCTGATCAACTCGAAGCCGGTCTCGGCCGTGATCAAGGAGTTCTTCGGGTCGAGCCAGCTCTCGCAGTTCATGGACCAGACGAACCCGCTGTCGGCGGTGACGCACAAGCGGCGCCTCTCGGCCCTCGGACCGGGCGGGCTGACCCGCGAGCGGGCGGGCTTCGAGGTTCGCGACGTGCACCCGACCCATTACGGTCGGATCTGCCCGATCGAGACGCCGGAAGGTCCGAACATCGGCCTGATCGCGTCGCTCTCGACCTACGCACGGGTCAATGACTTCGGCTTCATCGAGACGCCGTATCGGAGCGTCGACGACAAGGTCGTCTCCTCCGACGTGAAGTACCTCTCCGCCCTCGAGGAGGAGCGGCTCACGATCGCGCAGGCGAACGCGCCGCTCGACGAGGGGAACGCGTTCGAGAACGACCTCGTCACCGCGCGCAAGGCCGGCGAGACGCAGATGATCCGGGCCGACGACATCGAGATGATGGACGTCTCCCCGAACCAGCTGGTGTCCGTCGCGGCGTCGCTGATCCCGTTCCTCGAGAACGACGACGCGAACCGCGCGCTGATGGGTTCCAACATGCAGCGGCAGGCGGTGCCGCTGCTGCGCACCGACGCACCGCTGGTCGGGACCGGTATGGAAGGCGTGGTCGCGCGCGACTCCGGGGTCACGGTCGTCGCGAAGCGCGACGGCGAAGTCGTCGCAGTCGACGCGGCCCGGATCGTGCTGAAGCCGGACGAGGAAGAGAGCGACGGACCCAACGTCGACATCATCAGCCTGGTCAAGTACCAGCGCTCGAACCAGAACACGGCGATCAACCAGAAGCCCATCGTCAACGTGGGCGATCGCGTGCGGAAGGGGCAGGTCATCGCCGATGGACCGGCCACCGATCGTGGCGAACTGGCGCTCGGCCGCAACGTGACCGTCGCCTTCATGCCGTGGGGCGGGTACAACTTCGAGGACTCGATCCTGATCTCGGAGCGGCTCGTCCGCGAGGACCACTTCACCTCGGTCCACATCGAGGAGTTCGAGTGCGTCGCCCGCGACACCAAGCTCGGACGCGAAGAGATCACGCGCGACATCCCGAACGTGGGCGAGGAGGCACTGCGCGACCTCGACGAGTCCGGCATCGTCCGGATCGGCGCCGAGGTCTCGGCCGACGACATCCTCGTCGGCAAGATCACGCCGAAGGGCGAGACCCAGCTCTCTCCCGAGGAGCGGCTGCTTCGCGCCATCTTCGGGGAGAAGGCCGGCGACGTGCGAGACACCTCGCTGCGCGTGCCGCCGGGACAGTCGGGCATCGTGATCGGGGCCCAGGTCTTCTCGCGCCGCGGCGTGGAGAAGGACGACCGCGCGCGCGCGATCGAGGACGCCGAGGCGGACCGCCTGCGCAAGGACCAGGACGACGAGATCGGAATCATCACCGACAACGCGCACGGCAAGATCGCCGATCTCGTGATCGGCAAGAAGACGGCCAATCGCGTCGCCGACGACCGCCGCGACGAGGTCTGGCTGGACGCGGGCGAGACCATCACGAAGGAACGCCTCGACGCGGTTCCCGTCCGCCGCTGGCGCGAAGTGCAGGTGACCGACGGCAGGGTCCAGGAGCGGGTCGACCGCATCATCGCGAGCCTCGACGAGCAGTCCGCCGTCATCCGGGCGGTCTTCGACGAGAAGATCGCCCGGCTCAAGAAGGGCGACGAGCTTCCGCCCGGCGTCTTCAAGATGGTCAAGGTCTACGTGGCCATCAAGCGCAAGCTCTCGGTGGGCGACAAGATGGCGGGCCGCCACGGCAACAAGGGCGTCATCTCGCGGATCGTTCCGGAAGAGGACCTCCCGTTCATGGCCGACGGCCGGCCGGTCGACGTGGTGCTGAACCCGCTGGGCGTGCCTTCGCGGATGAACATCGGGCAGATCCTCGAGACGCACCTCGGCGGGGCTGCGCGCGGTCTGGGCGACCAGGTCGACGCCCTCGTCGAGAAGCACGCGGGTCCCGACGCGCTGCGGGCGAAGCTCAAGGAGATCTACGCCAACGACGCGATCTCGGGCGTGCTCGACAAGGCGTCGGACGACGCGATCAAGTCGATCGCGATGAACGTGCGCCGGGGCATCCACGTTTCGACCGCGGTCTTCGACGGTGCCAAGGAAGACGAGATCAAGGACGAGCTCATCCGGGCCGGACTCGAGACGTCGGGCCAGACCGTGCTCTTCGACGGCCGCACCGGCGACCCGTTCGACCAGGACGTCACGGTCGGCGTGCTCTACATGCTGAAGCTCCACCACCTGGCCGACGACAAGATCCACGCGCGGTCCATCGGTCCCTACAGCCTCGTCACCCAGCAACCGCTGGGCGGCAAGGCCCAGTTCGGCGGGCAGCGGCTGGGCGAGATGGAAGTGTGGGCGATGGAAGCCTACGGCGCGGCCTTCAGCCTGCAGGAATTCCTGACGGTGAAGTCCGACGACGTGCTCGGCCGCACCCGGATGTACGAATCGATCGTGAAGGGCGAGAACCAGCTCGAGCCTGGTCTGCCGGAAGCGTTCAACGTCATCGTGAAGGAGCTCCAGGCATTGAGCCTGAACGTCGAGCTCGTTGAAGACCAGGACAAGTAAGGGGGACTCGACTTGCGCGATCTCTACAATCTCTTCGAGAAGCCGAAGGATCCCCTCGCGTTCAACGCGATCCGGATCGGTCTCGCCAGCCCCGAGAACATCCGGGAATGGTCGTTTGGCGAGGTGAAGAAGCCGGAGACCATCAACTACCGAACGTTCAAGCCGGAACGCGATGGCCTCTTCTGCGCCAAGATCTTCGGACCGGTCAAGGACTACGAGTGCAATTGCGGCAAGTACAAGCGCATGAAGCACCGCGGCGTGGTCTGCGAGAAGTGCGGCGTCGAAGTGATCCAGAGCAAGGTGCGGCGCGAGCGGATGGGCCACATCACGCTGGCGACCCCGGTCGCACACATCTGGTTCCTGAAGTCGCTGCCGTCGCGGATCGGGAACATCCTCGAGATCACGCTCCGTGACCTCGAGAAGATCCTGTACTTCGAGGCGTACGCGGTCACGGACCCGGGCGACACCGACCTTCGGCTCGGAGAACTGCTGACCGAGGAGCAGCTCACCGAAGCGCGCGAGCAGTTCGGTCGCGACGCCTTCGACTACGGAATCGGCGCCGAGGCCGTCCGCGACATGCTCGGCCAGCTCGACGTCGACGAGGAATGCAAGGTCCTCCGCGCCGAGATGAAGGAGGCCACCTCCGAGGCCAAGCGCAAGAAGCTCGCCAAGCGCCTCAAGGTCCTCGACGCGTTCCGCGAGAGCGCCAACGCGCCCGAGCACATGATTCTCGAGGTCGTGCCGGTCATCCCGCCCGACCTGCGGCCGCTGGTCCCGCTCGACGGGGGGCGCTTCGCGACCTCGGACCTGAACGATCTCTACCGCCGCGTGATCAACCGGAACAACCGGCTGAAGCGGCTGATGGAGCTGAACGCGCCCGAGGTGATCATCCGCAACGAGAAGCGGATGCTGCAGGAAGCGGTCGACGCGCTCTTCGACAACGGCCGCCGCGGCCGCGTGATCACCGGCCCGTCGAAGCGGCCGCTGAAGTCGCTCTCGGACATGCTGAAGGGCAAGAGCGGGCGCTTCCGCCAGAACCTGCTCGGCAAGCGCGTGGACTATTCGGGGCGTTCGGTCATCGTGGCCGGACCGGAGCTGCGGCTGCACCAGTGCGGCCTGCCCTCGCGGATGGCGCTCGAGCTGTTCAAGCCCTTCATCTACTCCAAGCTCGAGCAGCGCGGCTTCGTGACGACGATCAAGGCCGCCAAGAAGATGGTCGAGCGCGAGCGTCCCGAGGTCTGGGACATCCTCGCCGAGGTCATCACCGAGCACCCGGTCATCCTGAACCGGGCCCCCACGCTGCACCGTCTCGGCATGCAGGCCTTCGAGCCCTCGCTGATCGACGGCAAGGCGGTGCAGCTGCACCCGCTGGTCTGCAAGGCCTTCAACGCGGACTTCGACGGCGACCAGATGGCCGTACACGTGCCGCTCTCGGTGGAGGCGCAGATCGAAGCGCGGGTGCTGATGATGTCGACCAACAACATCCTGAGCCCGGCCACCGGTCGCCCGATCATCGACCCGAGCCAGGACATCGTGCTGGGCTGCTACTACATGACCCGCGAGCGCCCCGGCGCCGTGGGCGAGGGCATGCGCTTCGCGAGTCCGGACGAGGTGCGGGTGGCCTACGACGCGGGTGCGATCGACATCCACGCCGGCATCAAGGTGCGCATGCGGGGCACGACGGTCGATACCACGACCGGGCGCGTGCTGCTGTCCGAGATCGTCCCCGAAGAGATTCCGTACGAAATCATCAACCAGGTGATGGACAAGAAGGCGTTGGGCGAGTTGATCGACCAGGCCTACCGGCGGCTCGGCAACAAGGCCACGGTGCTGCTGGCCGACCGGCTGCGCACGCTCGGCTACCAGCACGCGACGCGGGCCGGCATCTCCATCTGTCTCGACGACATGACGATGCCGCCGGACAAGGAGCGCTTCATCGCCGAGGCCCAGGCCCAGGTCGAGGAAGTGGAGAGCCAGTATCTCGACGGCCTGATCAGCGACGGCGAGCGCTACAACAAGGTGATCGACATCTGGGCGGAGGCGACCGAACGCGTGGCCGGCCAGCTGCTCGAGAACCTCGGCATGGACGTGGAGTCCGGGAGCGGCGCGCGCGTCCCGAGCTTCAACTCGATCTACATGATGGCCGACTCCGGCGCGCGCGGTTCGGCGCAGCAGATCCGCCAGCTCGCCGGGATGCGCGGCCTGATGGCGAAGCCGTCCGGCGAGATCATCGAGACCCCCATCACCTCGAACTTCCGGGAAGGTCTCTCGGTCGGTCAGTACTTCATCTCGACCCACGGCGCGCGCAAGGGTCTCGCCGACACCGCGCTCAAGACGGCGAACTCGGGCTACCTGACGCGCCGTCTCGTCGACGTCGCCCAGGACGTGATCGTCCGCTTCGAGGACTGCGGCTCGACGGAGGGCACGGTGATGGAGGATCTCGTCGAAGGCGGCGAGATCATCGAGAGCCTCGGCGAGCGCGTGCTCGGGCGCGTGACCATCGACCCCGTGCTCGACCCGGTGACCGAGGATGTCCTGATCGAAGCCGGCGTCGAACTCGACGAGGATCGCGTCAAGATCATCGAGGAGTCGGGGATCGAGCGCGTCCACATCCGCTCGGCGCTGACGTGCCGGGTGCCGCGCGGGATCTGCGTCCTCTGTTACGGGCGCGACCTGGCCCGCGGCCAGATGGTGAACCTCGGCGAGGCCGTGGGCGTCATCGCGGCGCAGTCGATCGGCGAGCCCGGGACGCAGCTGACGATGCGGACCTTCCACATCGGCGGGACGGCGACCCGCCGGGTCGAAGCCAGCCATCACGAGGCGGTGAGCGAAGGCCAGGTGCGCTTCTCGAGCCTGCGCACGATCCAGGACCGCGACGGCAACCGCGTGGCCATGAACCGCAACGGCGAGATCGGTCTGTTCGACGCGAGCGGCCGCGAGCGAGAACGCTACCCGGTGGCCTACGGCGCGCACATCAAGGTCGAGGACGGGGCGGCGGTCGAGCCCGCCACCGTACTTTGCGAATGGGATCCCTTTGCCAACCCGATCCTCACCGAAGAGGCCGGCACCGTGCAGTTCGGCGACATCGTCGAGGGCGCGACCATGCAGGAGCGCGTCGACGAGTTCACCGGACTCTCGTCGCGGGTGATCACGGAGTCGAAGGACCCCGACATGCGCCCGCGGATCACGGTGCTCGACGACAAGGGGGAGCAGGTCTTCCAGGCGCTGCTTCCGGTCGGTGCCTACGTCCGGGTGACCGAGGGGCAGGAGGTGACCGCGGGCGACCAGCTCGCCTCGATCGCGCGCGAGATGACGAAGACCAAGGACATCACCGGCGGCCTGCCGCGGGTGGCCGAACTCTTCGAGGCTCGCAAACCGAAGGAACACGCGATCGTCACCGAGATCGACGGCATCGTCGCCTTCGGGCCGGACTCGCGCGGCAAGCGCCGCGTGCTCGTCACGCCCGACGACGGCTCCGAGGAGCGCGAGTACCTGATCCCCAAGGGCAAGCACGTCTCGGTCCACGAGGGCGACCACGTCAAGAAGGGCGACCCCCTGATGGACGGCTCACCGAACCCGCACGACATCCTGCGCATCGAGGGTGAGACGGAACTGGCCAAGTGGATGGTCGACGAGGTCCAGGAGGTCTACCGCCTGCAGGGCGTGAAGATCAACGACAAGCACATCGAGGTGATCATCCGCCAGATGCTGCGCAAGGTGAAGGTGCTGGACGTCGGCGACACCGACTTCCTGGTGGGCGAGCACGTCGACAAGATGCTCTTCCGCGAGGCCAACGAGCGCATGGTGGCAGAGGGCAAGGACCCGGCCACGGCCGAGGCGCTGCTGCTGGGCATCACGAAGGCCTCGCTCTCGACCGAGTCGTTCATCTCGGCGGCGTCGTTCCAGGAGACCACCAAGGTGCTCACCGAGGCCGCGATCTGGGGCAAGACCGACCACCTGCACGGGCTCAAGGAGAACGTGATCATGGGTCGCCTGGTCCCGGCCGGCACCGGCCTCGCGAAGTACCGCAACATCGGCATCCAGATCGAAGCGCCCGAGGGCTATGCGCTGCCCGAGGACGAGGTGAGCCAGGGCCTCGGCGGCGGGCTCGTCGAGACCTCGACGGCCGACACGCAGCCGACGGTCCCGCCGGCCGAAGAAGCCCCGGCGGGCGAGGTCCCGCTCTAGGTCCACACCCTGCCGGTTCGCGCCACGCCACGAGCCGCCTCCGCACCCTGGGGAGGCGGCCCGTGTCGCGTCCCCGCGCCGGAGACGGTTCCGGTCGTTTCCTCCCGGCGAGGGGGATGGGGGGAGCCGCGCGACCACGGAGGCGGAGAGCCTGGTCGGGCCTCCGCGGCGGCGCGGCTCCCCCCACGCCGACAAGATCGGCTGTCGACGTAGCGGTTTCCCGCCACGCCCGGAACCCGCGGCCATAGACTCGCGCGGCAGTGGACCCCGAGGGGCGACGGGAGCCTGGACCGCGAAGGCCCACCCCGACTCTTCGCCTGAGCGGGCCAGGCTCCCGTCGCCCCGGCGCACCACCTACGGTCTCTCCTCCGAGGGAGGGCTGCCCTCCCGATGCGTTGACAGGCATCGCAACCCCGCTACCGTACGGCGGTTTCTTGACCCAGACGAGTCCACTGCGGCCGCCCCGGGAAGACAGGGAGCAAGCCCGGGTTCAGCGAACCCCGGCCTCCACTGTCGATGGGGAGGATGCCGCCGGGGGTCGTCTCGTCTTCGACGACCCGCCCGACGCCACGATGTGCGCCGCGGCCGGTCGACCTCAGGATGCCGACTCCGAGCGGAGCGGTGTCACCGGAGAGCCCATTGCCCACCGTCCAGCAGCTCGTTCGCCAGGGACGCAAGCGGAAGCGCAAGCTTTCGAAGTCCCCCGACCTCCAGGCGTCGCCGCAACGCCGCGGCGTCTGCATCCGCGTCTTCACCAAGACGCCGAAGAAGCCGAACTCGGCGCTCCGCAAGGTGGCGCGCGTGCGGTTGACCAACGGCCGGGAAGTGAACGCCTACATCGGCGGCGAGGGACACACGCTGCAGGAGCACTCGGTCGTGCTCGTCCGCGGCGGCCGCGTGAAGGACCTGCCCGGGGTCCGGTACCACGTGGTCCGCGGCACCCTCGATTCCACCGGCGTCGACGCCCGGAACCAGGGCCGGTCCAAGTACGGCTTCAATAAGCCCAAGTGAACCTCCAGGCGGCGTGCCGATGCTTCGGCCGCCGTCCTGGCTCTGGAGACCATCCACCATGCCCCGACGGCGCGAAGTCCCGAAGCGCGAAGTGATCCCCGATCCGAAGTACGGCGACCGGATGGTCACGCGCTTCATGAACATCGTCATGCTCGACGGCAAGAAGAGCACGGCCGAGCACATCCTCTATGGCGCGTTCGACGAGATCGAGTCGAAGACCCGCAACGACCCGTTGGCGATGTTCCGCCGCGCGTTGGACCACGTCCGCCCGCGGATCGAGGTGAAGAGCCGCCGCGTGGGCGGTGCCACCTATCAGGTTCCGATCGAGGTCCGTCCCGAGCGGGCGACGTCGCTGGCCATGCGCTGGCTGGTGTCGTCGGCGCGGTCGCGAAGCGACGGAAAGACCATGCGCGACAAGCTCGCCAACGAGCTCATCGACGCCGCCAACGAGCGCGGCGAAGCGGTGAAGAAGCGCGAAGACACCCACCGCATGGCGGAAGCCAACAAGGCCTTCAGCCACTACCGCTGGTAGCCACGGAGACGGCGCAAAGCGTCGCGGGGTCCTCCGACCCCGGCGACGCGAGTCGAACACCATGACCCGTTCCACCCCGCTAGAACGCACGCGCAATATCGGCATCATGGCCCATATCGACGCGGGCAAGACCACGACGACCGAGCGTGTGCTGTTCTATACGGGAGTCAACTACAAGATCGGCGAAGTGCACGACGGTGCCGCGACGATGGACTGGATGGAGCAGGAGCAGGAGCGCGGCATCACGATCACGTCCGCCGCGACGACGTGCTTCTGGAACGACCACCGGATCAACATCATCGACACGCCCGGGCACGTGGACTTCACGGTCGAGGTCGAGCGGTCGCTGCGGGTCCTCGACGGAGCGGTGGCCGTGTTCTGCGCGGTCGGTGGCGTCGAGCCGCAGAGCGAGACCGTCTGGCGCCAGGCCGACAAGTACCGCGTGCCCCGCATCGCCTTCGTCAACAAGATGGACCGCGTCGGTGCCGACCTCCCGCGGGTGGTCGGGATGATCCGCGACCGGCTGGCTGCGAATCCGATCCCGCTCCAGGTCCCGATCGGGGCCGAAGACGGCTTCCGGGGTGTGGTCGACGTGATTCGCGAGAAGGCCATCGTCTGGGACGGCACGGAACTCGGCGCCACCTTCCACGAAGAAGAGGTCCCGGCCGATCTCGTGGAGGCCGTGGGCGAAGCGCGCGAGCGCGCCATCGAGGCCGCGGCCGACGTCGACGAGGAGCTGATGGCCCGCTACCTCGAGGGCGAGACGATCTGCGTCGACGCCCTCGCGAAGGCGCTGCGCACCGCGACGCTCTCGCTGCGGATCGTCCCGGTCCTGTGCGGCTCGGCCTTCAAGAACAAGGGCGTCCAGCCGCTGCTCGACGCCGTGGTCGACTACCTGCCGTCGCCCCTCGACGTGCCGCCGGTGGAAGGCCGGCTTCCGGGCAAGGACGAGACGATCGCCCGCAAGGCGGACGACAACGAGCCCTTCTCGGCCCTCGCGTTCAAGATCGCGACCGACAAGCACGTGGGCCACCTCACCTATGCCCGGGTCTACTCCGGTTCGGTGAAGTCCGGGGACCAGGTGCTGAACGCGGCGACTGGCAAGAAGGAGCGCATCGGGCGCCTGCTCCAGATGCACGCGAACAAACGCGAAGAGCTCGACCAGGCGCATGCGGGAGACATCGTGGCGATCGTGGGTCTGAAGCACGTCGCGACCGGCCAGACGCTGTGCCAGACGCAGCACCCGATCCTGCTCGAGAACATCGACTTCCCCGAGCCCGTCATCTCCATCGCGGTCGAGGCCCGGACCCAGGCCGACATGGACAAGCTCTCGCAGGGGCTCGATCGCCTGGCGGCCGAAGACCCGACGTTCCGGATCCACGTGAACGAGGAGACCGGGCAGACCCTGATCTCGGGCATGGGCGAACTCCATCTCGACATCATCACCGACCGGCTGCTCCGCGAGTTCGGCGTGAGCGCGAACGTGGGCAAGCCCCAGGTCGCGTACAAGGAAACGATCACGCGCGCGTGCGAGGTCGAGGGCCGCTACATCAAGCAGAGCGGCGGCTCCGGCGACTACGGCGTGGTGAAGCTGCGGGTCGAGCCGGGGGAGACCGGAAGCGGCTTCGTCTTCGAGACCGCGCTGAAGGGGGGCGCGATCCCCAGGGAGTTCATTCCCGCCGTCCGTCAGGGCGCCGAGGAGTGTTGCCAGAGCGGGGAACTCGCGGGCTTCCCGGTCGTCGACGTGAAGGTGACCCTGATCGACGGCAAGACGCACGACGTCGATTCGTCGGAGCGTTCCTTCAAGATCGCCGGATCCCTCGGCATGCGCGAAGGGCTTCGCGCGGGCCGCTCGGTCCTGCTCGAGCCTGTGATGGCCGTCGAGGTCGTGACCCCGGAAGATTTCGTCGGCAGCGTGCAGGGCGATCTCAACAGCCGCCGCGGCCAGATCACGGGGCTCGACGTGCGGCCGGGCGCCCAGGTCATCAAGGCCCAGGTCCCGTTGGCGCAGATGTTCGGCTACGTGAACAGCCTCCGGTCCATGAGCCAGGGCCGGGCCAACTACACGATGCAGTTCTCCCATTATGCGGAGGTTCCCGAGGCGGCTGCCAAGGGAATCGTCCAGTTCCACTGACACAACGACGCGCATCACGCGCCTCACGGAGCGACCCAAGAAATGGCCAAGGAAAAGTTCGAACGGACGAAGCCCCACGTAAACGTGGGCACGATCGGTCACGTGGACCACGGGAAGACGACGTTGACGGCTGCGATCACGGCTCGTCAGGCGCACAAGGGTCTGGCCGAGCTGGTGGACTTCGCGAACATCGACAAGGCGCCGGAGGAGCGGGAGCGCGGGATCACGATCGCGACGGCTCACGTGGAGTACCAGACGGAAGGCCGTCACTACGCTCACGTGGATTGCCCGGGTCACGCGGACTACGTGAAGAACATGATCACGGGTGCGGCTCAGATGGACGGGGCGATCCTGGTGGTGAGCGCGGCGGACGGTCCGATGCCGCAGACGCGGGAGCACGTGCTGCTGGCTCGCCAGGTGAACGTTCCCCACATCGTGGTGTTCCTGAACAAGGTGGACCAGGTGGACGACGAGGAGCTTCTGGAGCTGGTGGAGCTGGAGGTTCGGGAGCTTCTGTCGAGCTACGACTTCCCGGGCGACGACATTCCGATCGTGATGGGGTCGGCGCTGAAGGCGGGCGAGGACCCGACGAACGACGAAGCGAACAAGTGCATCGACGAGCTGCTGGAAGCGCTGGACGCTCACATTCCGGAGCCGGAGCGTGCGCTGGACAAGGACTTCCTGATGCCGGTGGAGGACGTGTTCTCGATCACGGGCCGCGGGACGGTGGCGACGGGCCGGATCGAGCAGGGGATCGTCCACACGGGCGACGAGGTCGAGATCGTGGGCGTGAAGGAGACGTCGAAGACGGTGGTCACGGGCGTGGAGATGTTCCGCAAGATCCTGGACGAGGGTCAGGCGGGCGACAACGTGGGTTGCCTGCTGCGGGGGACGGCGAAGGAGGAGATCGAGCGGGGCCAGGTACTGGCGAAGCCGGGCTCGATCACGCCGCACACGAAGTTCAAGGCGCAGGCGTACGTGCTGACGAAGGACGAAGGGGGACGGCACACGCCGTTCTTCACGGGGTACCGGCCGCAGTTCTACTTCCGGACGACGGACGTGACGGGAGTGGCCAACCTCCCGGAGGGCACCGAGATGGTGATGCCGGGCGACAACATCGAGATGTCGGTCGAACTGATCACGCCGATCGCCATGGACGTCGAGCAGCGCTTCGCCATCCGCGAAGGCGGACGGACCGTCGGCTCCGGCGTCGTCACCGAGGTCATCGAGTA